>ERZ773252.3796-NODE-3796-length-11159-cov-3.259726_pt1 | contig 11159 bp, 8 predicted proteins | sample MGYA00580517_ERZ773252 | MGnify/ENA primary metagenome ERZ773252 (study PRJEB29015, sample SAMEA2737766) | human gut metagenome | biome: human gut; feature: human-associated habitat; material: faeces | place: China | collected 2012 ... | reverse complement strand
AAGGACGGAAAAGATCACAAGAGCGCTTTCCGGATCTCCGGTAACCATGGATACCCCCGCAGCCCCAATGAGGATCATGACCAGAAGATCTTTAAACTGTCCTAAAAATACCTGCCACCAGGGCATTTCTTCCTGTTCTTTTAAAACATTTTCCCCATATGTTTCCAGCCTTCTTTCTGCCTCTTTCTCATTTAGCCCGGTCCTGTTGGTGCCAAGGCGCTTTAAAACTTCTTCCTGGGTCAGACCATACCATTGTGCCATTCCTGCCTCCTATAGACTCTGTATAGACTTCATATAGAAAAAAATGAGGATGCCCTGACCCGTCTGGCCTTTACAGCATCCTCATCTGAATGTATATGTATTTCTCTTTTATCTTTATGCAGGAAAAAACAGGCTTATGACCTGCCTCCGAATATCATCTCAAAAGCAACTCTGTATCCTAAAGGAAGGGAAGCTTCTTCTACATATTCCTCTCTTGTATGAGCGCCGGCTCCACTATAGCAGCCCACACATACGCTTGGGATTCCCATAGAAAGCGGGATATTGCAGTCTGTAGAACCAGAACCAACTCCAGGGCAGATTCCAGTCACTGTCTCTACCGCTGCTTTTGCACGTTCAAGAAGGCGTGCCTGACGTTCTTTATCTACATCACCGGAGCATGGACGGATGCCCAGGATCTCATAAGTAATATCAAGACCGGCTGCCTTTGCCTCATCTACTGCTGCCTCAAATTTTTCTTCCATATAAGCCAGATTTACTTTTCTGTCAGAGCGGAACTCGTATAGCATGGAAGCTTCCTGGGCAATAGTATTAACAGAAGTGCCGCCGGAAATAGTGCCTACATTGTAAGTAGTCTTTCCGCCCTCCGGAACCTGGATCCGGTACAGTTTTTCAATGATACCTGCCAGCTTTTCAATGGCATTATCATTGCCAAAATTGCCAAAAGAATGTCCGCCCTGAGTGCGTACCGTCACTTTATAACGGTTAGATCCCACTGCTTCATCTACCAGATGCTCCAGACTGCCGTCGAAGGTGCAGAAAGTGTTCATACGGCTGCCGTAATCTTCGCAGATCTTTTTAACGCCTTTCAGGTTTCCAAGACCTTCTTCTCCTGAATTGCATACAAAGATCAGTCCAGGTTCTGTTTCCGGCCGGATCTGGTTAAGTTTGCCTTCTTTTATCATAAGAGCAGTATATTTTGCTGCCAGAAGAACACATACAAGGCAGGCAGTATCATCACCTACACCCGGACAGCAGATACGTCCATTTTCCACCTTTAAAGGAAGTTCCGTCTCATCTGGAAAAACTACGTCTGTATGGGCCATATAAACATCCACATTATCCCTTAAAGCAGCTGGATAAACTACATTTAATGCCTCATCAATATAGACGCCCTCTGCCCCCTGTTCCTTTAACCAGTTACAGCAAAACTGGGCTCTTTTTTCCTCATGATTAGATGGGGAAGGGATTTTCGCAATGGTAAGAAGCAGGTCATATGCCTCTTTTTCATGTTCCTTGATAAAACGCTCCATAGCTTCACTTAACATATTACATTCCTTCTTTCCGGTTCGCTTTCGGACCTTTGCTTTGTGTTTTTTTCTTTTCCGGGCATTTAAGTCCTGCAAATACCTGGATGGATCTTGCAAGGACAAGAGCCTCTTTCTGGTCATCCAGATGTCTTTCCTTACCTGACGGCAAAAAGCCGTTCATACTGTCTTCAGCTGTATCAAGGACCTGATGCCAGATATATCCTGACGGCAGATTGGGAAGTGCAAATGCATGTGGCTCCCAATGCATGTTGTAAGCAGTATAGAAATAAGGTTCCTCGCTGCCGTCTGCATTTTCCCCATAAGAAGCACTGTAAAACACCCCCAGCTGGCGGCTGTAGCGTTCAAAGTCCGGACACCAGGCCTTCTCCCCGTGGAAAGACACATCCGGCAGTCCTACTGACTTATGATCCATTAAAGTAGGTTCTGTACTGCGGTGGAACAGGCTGTGCTTTTTGCGGAATGCGATCAGATTTTTCGTAAACTCATAAAGCCCCTTGTGAGAGTCTAATAAATTCCAGTTTAACCAGGAGATCTCATTGTCCTGGCAATAAGCATTATTATTTCCCTTCTGGGTACGGCCAAATTCATCACCTGCCATAAGTAACGGGGTTCCCTGGCTTAAAAAAAGCATGGTAAGGGCATTTTTAAGCTGACGTTTGCGCAGTGCAAGGATCTTTTTCTTTCGCACCGGTCCTTCTACGCCACAGTTCCAGGACTGGTTGTAATCGGTACCGTCATGGTTTTCCTCGCCATTGTCCTCGTTGTGCTTATGATCGTAAGAAACCATATCCATTAAAGTAAAGCCGTTGGTATTCGCCATGTAATTAATAGAAGCCACTGCATCCGGATTGTCCTTTACATGAAGAGCCACCTGGTTTAACATACCTTCATCGCCCTTTAAGAAGCTGCGCATATCCAGCATAAATCCTGTTTCGTAAGCAGATAAACGGCGTCCGGTCTCTTTCTTTTCTTCTTTGGTTCTGTTGCCCCTGTCTGTTTCCGTAGCAGTTCTCACTTCATCCCAGTTCTTCGCCCAAAGTTTCAGATCAGAAAGATATGGGTCTTTCACAATAGTTTCCAAAGGGGCATAACCTACTAAATGGATACCATCTACATGATACTGGGCAGCCCAGAAGCGGAGTACATCTACCACATAGGAAGGAGACTGTGTCCCGTCAAAGTATAATTCAACGACCAGCTCCAGACCTTCTTTATGTAATGCCTTCACCAGAGTCTTAAACTCTTTTACCGGATCCTTTTTCTGTCCCGGCGCTGCGCCTGCATAGGCTGCTTTTGGCGCAAAGCTGTGTCCACAGCAGTACCCCCAGTAATTCACCTTTCCGGGAGCGTCTTCCATGATCTCGTCAAATTCTGCAGGCGGCATCATTTCTACTGTAGTAATTCCCAGTTCTTTCATATAGGGGATCTTATCAATGACCGCCCCAAAGGTTCCCCTTTTCCAGCTTTCCCCTTTAAATGAGACATGTTTTGAAAAACCTCTCGGGTGTATCTTGTATACAATACACTCATTGGCTGGGATCTCAGGCCGCTTGTCATCTTCCCAGTCAAAGGCTTCTTTCACTGCTTCAAAAGGTGTGTGAAGTGCCTGCCCTGCTGCCTTCTCGTCTCCCCATTTTTCCCGTCCTGTAAAACAGGTTCCAAAAGGATCAGAGATCTCTTTTCCATCTTCCTCAAAAGCGTATTCCAATCCGGTAAAATCCCCTTTTACTGTCATGTAATGCACATTCCCCATACGGGCATTTTCCGGAAATGCAAGTCTGGCCATCCGTTTTCTGCTTCCCTTTTCAAAAAGCAGCAATGCCGGACTTTTCTCAGAAACAAATGCTACATCAAATCCCCCCGGAGTCTTTGTCACTCCCAGGGGATAGATTTTTCTCTCATTTGTCTCTATGCTATACTCTCTTTTCATATATTGCCGCCTTTCAATCCCATTTCCTTTATTTGCACTGTCAAATCCCAAATCCTGCTGCGCGGCATTGCCGCAAAGAAGCTGCCTTTCAGATTTTGGCCTATTTCTGGCTTTCAATCTGTTCCACCAGATCCGTCAGATACATCCAACGGTCCATTTTTTCCTCTAACTGTGCCTCTTTTTCTGTCTTTTCTTTCATCAGTTCATTGAGACGGGTATAATTGCTGGCAGATTTCTCGATCTCTGTTTCCAGGGCTGCAATGGCCTCTTCCAGACCTGCAATATCCCCTTCAATGGTCTCCCATTCTCTCTGCTCTTTGTAGCTTAAACGCAGCTTTTTCTGGGCACCGGAAGTCTCTTTCCAGTTATTTTTGTTCACTGCCTTTGCATTTGCAGCGTTTTCTTCGTCAGTATCTTTATCGGATGCCTTTCCAGAACCTGCATTTCCGGCTCCAGCCCCATTTCCACTGATCTGTGGATGACGCTCATTCCATGCACGCTGATAATCGGTAAAACCACCCTCATACTGCTGCACCACACCATTTCCCTCAAAAGCGAAAATGCGGTTTACCACACGGTCCAGGAAATAACGGTCATGGGATACAGTGATCACAATACCAGGGAATGTATCCAGATAATCTTCCAGTAAGATCAGCGTCTGGATGTCCAGGTCATTGGTCGGCTCGTCCAGGATCAGTACATTTGGTGCTTCCATAAGGATACGCAGAAGGTACAGACGGCGTTTTTCACCTCCGGACAGCTTTCCAATGGTTGTATACTGCATACTGGAAGGGAACAGGAAACGCTCTAACATCTGGCTGGCGCTGATGCTGCCGTCTTTTGTCTTTACGTACTCTGCTGCATTGCGGATATAGTCGATCACCTTCAGGCTTTCGTCCATAGCCTCATTTTCCTGGGAGAAATAACCCAGCTTTACAGTCTGGCCGATCTCTACTGTACCGGAGTCCGGCTGTACCCAGCCTGCAATGATCTTCATCAAAGTAGACTTTCCGCTGCCGTTCTGACCGATGATACCTACACGGTCATTTCTTAAAAAGAAATATGTAAAATCGGAAATTACAGGGATGTTGTCATATGATTTTGAGATATGTTCAAGTTCTATCGTTGTCTTTCCAAGTCTTGACGAAGCTGAACTTATCTCTATGGTGCTGTCAGTGGTCGGGGCTTTCATGTCACGAAGATTTTCATATCTCTGTATGTGAGCTTTCTGTTTTGTGGAACGCGCTCTTGCACCACGCATCATCCATGCAATCTCGGTTTTTAACAGACTTTGTCTTTTTCTCTCGGTTGCATTTGCGATTTCTTCTCTCTGTGCCTTTCGCTCAAGAAATCCAAGATAATTACATTCGTAGCTGTAGAGTTTTCCTTTGTCTATCTCAACGATGCGGTTTACAACAGTATCAAGAAAATATCTGTCATGTGTTATCATAATGAGTGCACCGCGGTATTTTTTCAGATAATCCTCAAGCCATTCGTTCATTGCACTGTCAAGGTGGTTTGTTGGCTCATCAAGAATAAGTATATCAGCCGGTGTGAGAAGTGTTCTGATAAGGGCAATTCTTTTCCGTTGGCCTCCGGAGAGTTCCTCTATCGGCTGGGTATGATTTTTAAAACCGAGTTTGTTCATCATATTTTTTGCCTGTGGTTCGTAATTTGCCGGAGAATCAGCTATATCCTTTTTTAGCGGAAGTGCTGCTTCAAGAGCAGTTATTTTGTTTGCAAATTCAGGTTTCTGTGAAAGGTAGCCTATTCTTAAGTTTCGCCCCATCGTTATCTTTCCGCTGTCAGGCTCAACAATTCCGGCGAGTATTTTAAGCAGAGTTGATTTGCCTGTTCCGTTGATTCCTATAATACCGACTTTTTCGTTTTCTCCCAGACTAAATGAAGTATCATCGAGTAAAAGTCTTTCGGTATATGAATGTGTGAGATGTTCTGCCGTAATAAGATTCATAAAATCCTCATTTCCGTGTACTGAGTGATTATTGTTTATGTTTTTGGTTAAAGACAGCCGTAAATTTTTTAGAAAAGCCGTCACAAAACAATAATCGTTAATGCACACTTGTTAATAGTTTATAAATGTATGTCCTTTGTTATTGCAAAGCAACTTTTAATAAGTTATAATTATAATAGGTATGGATAAGTAAAGCAACAACTATTTGTTATTGTCAGCACTGCGGGTGCAAAAGAAAACCATTATTTTGGGAGGCAGTAAGTTATGGATGAAAAGGGTATTGTGTATGAGCACACAATAAATTATTATGAGACTGACAGAATGGGGATAGTACATCATTCTAATTATATACGCTTTTTTGAAGAAGCGAGAATAGATTATCTAAAGAAAATAGGACTTGATTATAAAAAAGTCGAGGATATGGGACTTATAATGCCTGTGCTTGGAGTAGAGTGTAAATATATTAAACCACTTCATTTTGGAGATAAAGCGATTATAAGCTCAAGACTTGTAAAATATAATGGTATGAAATTAAGTGTGGAGTACAATATTACAAATGAGGCTGGGGAGCTTGTCACAACGGGAAAAAGTGAGCATTGTCTGCTTGATGTGGATATGAAACCAGTCAATATAAAAAGAAATTATCCTGATATATATAAAAGATTAAAAGAAGAGGTTGATTTATAAAGGTTGCTTAATATTAGATTAAGTGCTGCCATTTGTGCTATGGCATGACCGGCAGAAATTAAGTTTTAGAGAAATGAGGGCATACAAAGATGAAGAAAAAACTGATGACGATATTGATCACAAGTATAGTTATGCTTGCAGGTATGGGGATATTCGTATGGAAGATGAGTGACATATCAAACGGACTTAGTGGCGAAGATAAGGCGAAGATAAAAGAAGAAAAAGACCTGCTCGCCAATCAGCATGGAAAGGCAATAGATGATGTAAAGCAGCTTGATATAAACAATCTTTATCTGTCCGGACGACATAAAAATGTGGTTACGATAAATTATAAATCAATTAAAGATGTTTATAATCAGAGTAATTCAGCAAGAGCTGAGGAGAATATCACAAATATCAAAAAGAAAGCAAAAGATTATACGCCTGAAGATGCACTGTGGGCATATAATCCTTATGGAACAAATTATTGTTCTATGTATGTGTATTTTAAGACGGATGGAAGATGTTATTGTAAATATACGATTTCAGTTAAAGACCGCAAAATTCCTGATTTTACGAGAACACTTATAGCAGACGGCAGCGGCAATGTATCAACAGAGCATGAATATCAGCTTATAGGTCTTGTTCCGGGAATGAGAAATTACATAACATTAAAGCTGTACAACAGAAAAGACCAGTTATCAAAAAGTATAGTATATGCGGTAGATATACCTAAGAGTGCTACACAGGCGAAAACAAGAATTTCAACATATGATGGAAGAAGCAGACAGGAAATAAGCAATGGTCTTTATACGGTATTTGGTAATGGAAGGACGACAGCACAAAAATCAGTAAAGATTGTTACAAAAAAAGTTACAAAGAATGGCAAAAAAGTAACAAAGCGTGTCAAAAAGTCAGTTACAAAGAAAGTCAGAAAAAATGTTATTGCAATGTATGACAACTCAGGAGTTTTAAGGAGTGAGATGCCGCTTGAAGCTAATGTGGCAAAAAATATGCAGATAATATATGACAATATTGTTTATCCGTGTTCAGCAAATAAATTTACAAGGATAAATGCTCTCGGTCAGGTTACAAGAATTTATCAGGTAAACGGATATAAGCAGGATGGAGAGTTTGCTTATGACGGTTATGGAAATATATATTTCATAGCTAGTGCACTCGGAAAAAAGACTTCAAGAAACAGCAGGATAATGAGCCTTGAGCTTGAGACGGGAAAAGTAAGTCTTGCACTTGATTTTGATAATTTTCTTTCAGAGATGTATAAAAAATCCGGTAAAAAGGCAAACTGGATAGATATAAATTCAGTTCAGGTTTGCGGAACGAACAAACTTATTATAAGTTCAAAGTCGCTGTCAAGTATATTTAAGGTCAGCAATGTGGGAAGTCTGCTTCCAAAGCTTGATTACATTATTGCCGATAAGGACATATGGGCAAAATGTAAAAATCTTAAGAAAAAAGTGCTTAAGAAATATTCTAAAGATGATGCAGATGAGTCGGCAACTGCAGATCCTTCAGCAACAGACGATACTGACAGTATAGAGTCTATTTTAAATCAGGGAAAGAAAAAGCCTGATCCATTTAGATCACAGTATGGACAAAATGCACTTACCAGCAATTCGTCAGGCACTCTGATAACAATGTTGAACAATAATGCAGGAAAATATGCAAAGAAATCAAATGGTAAGTCATATTATTACCAGTTTAAGGTAAATGAATCTGCAAAAAATTATCGTGTTTCGGAAAAAAAGGCTTTTGAAAAAACATCAAATAATGGTAATATAATAAAAAGAGACAACAGTTATATATATTGTTGCAGTGATAAAGGAAAGTTTATTGAAACTGATTCGGCAGGAAAGCTGATAAAAGGCTTTAAGACAGGTGGCAGACCTTACAGGGTATATAAGAATGACTGGAAAAACTTCTGGTTTTATTGATGTTTTCTGTAAAATATATGTTAAAGGTTATAAGCCGGCTGAGGTAGAGAATACGGCAGATTAAAATTTTGTTAAATGAATTTAATCATATCGTTGACCTTAGGTAGTAAAAGTTGTATAATTACATTAATAAACTCGTTTAGAGTTTTATATAATAATTTAAAAAAAAATAAACAACAATATTTTAAGGAGGAAATAAGAGTATGAAATTTTTCGTAGACACAGCAAAGATTGAGGACATTAAGAAAGCAAATGATATGGGAGTTATCTGTGGTGTGACAACAAATCCGTCACTTATCGCAAAAGAAGGTGGAAAGAGCCAGGAAGAAGTTTTAAAAGAAATCGCGGAAATCGTAGACGGACCTATCAGCGGAGAGGTTAAAGCTACAACAGTAGATGCAGAGGGAATGATTAAAGAAGGAAGAGAAATTGCCAAACTTCACAAGAACATGATCGTTAAGATTCCTATGACAGTTGAAGGTCTTAAGGCAACAAAAGTTCTTTCACGTGAGGGAATTAAATGTAATGTAACACTTATCTTCTCAGCAAACCAGGCACTTCTTGCAGCAAGAGCAGGTGCAGCTTATGTTTCACCATTCCTCGGCCGTCTTGATGATATTTCAACACCTGGTATTGATCTTATCCAGAGCATTGCAGATATTTTCGCAAACTATCCTGAGATTAAGACAGAGATAATTGCAGCAAGCGTTCGTAACCCTATCCATGTAACAGACTGCGCACTTGCAGGTGCAGACATTGCAACAGTTCCTTACAGTGTAATCGAACAGATGACAAAGCATCCTCTTACAGATCAGGGTATTGAAAAATTCCAGAAGGACTACATAGCTGTTTTTGGTAAATAGTAAGCTGAGAATACCGGAAGTGACAGCATAGCTGTTTTTGGTAAATAGTAAGCTGAGAATACCGGAAATGACAGCATAGCTGTCTTTGGTAAATAGTAAGCTGAGAATACCGGAAATGACAGCATAGCTGTTTTTGGTAAATAGTAAGCTGAGAATACCGGAAGTGACAGTATAGCTGTTTTTGGAGAATAAAGCATGAAAATAAATTTTCATGCACAAGATTTGTGCTTTGCACAGACCTGAAAGTGCCGTAATAACAGATTGAGTATGGCATATAAAAATAATTTTGAGAGAAAGGAAGATATCATGGATATTTTAGCATTAAAGAAAACTGCAAATGAAGTCCGCAAGGGCATTGTTACAGCAGTACACAGCGCAAAATCAGGACATCCGGGTGGATCTTTATCTGCAGCAGACCTCTTAACATATTTATATTTTGAGGAGATGAATATCGACCCTAAAGATCCTAAGAAAGCAGACAGAGATCGTTTCGTTTTATCAAAAGGTCATATCGCACCAGGTTTATATTCAACACTTGCACAGAGAGGATTTTTCCCGGTTGAAGATTTAAAGACACTCCGTCATGTAGGTTCATATCTTCAGGGGCATCCTGACATGAAGCATATTCCGGGCGTTGATATGTCAAGCGGTTCACTCGGACAGGGTATATCAGCAGCAGTTGGTATGGCTCTTTCAGCAAAGCTTGATGATGCATCATACAGAGTATATACACTTCTTGGTGATGGTGAGATTCAGGAAGGACAGGTCTGGGAGGCTTCTATGTTTGCCGGAGCAAGAAAACTTGATAATCTTTGTGTTATTGTTGATAATAACGGACTTCAGATTGACGGAAAGATTGAGGATGTTTGTTCACCATATCCTATTACAGACAAGTTTAAGGCATTTAATTTCAATGTCATTGAGATTGATGCACACGATTTTGAACAGATTGCAGATGCATTTAAGAAAGCAAGAGAAACTAAAGGAATGCCTACGGCTATCATTATGAAGAGTGTGAAAGGTAAAGGTGTATCTTTCATGGAGAACAATGTAAGCTGGCATGGTACAGCTCCAAATGATGAGCAGTATGCACAGGCAATGGCTGACCTTGAAAAAATCGGTGAGGGCTTGAAATAAGCAGATAGGAGGAAAAAATGGCAGAAGTAAAGAAAATTGCTACAAGAGAAAGCTATGGTAATGCTTTGACAGAGCTTGCAGAGCAGTATCCAAATCTTGTTGTACTTGATGCTGACTTAGCAGCAGCAACAAAGACAGGTATCTTCAAGAAAGCTTATCCTGAAAGACATATAGATTGTGGTATTGCTGAGTGTAACATGATGGGTATTGCGGCAGGACTTGCAACAACAGGAAAAATCCCATTTGTAAGTTCATTTGCAATGTTTGCAGCAGGACGTGCTTTTGAGCAGGTTCGCAACTCAGTAGGATATCCGAAACTCAATGTAAAGATTGGTGCAACTCATGCAGGAATTTCAGTAGGTGAAGACGGTGCGACACATCAGTGTTGTGAAGACCTTGCACTTATGCGTACAATTCCGGGAATGGTAGTTATGAATCCATCAGATGATGTTGAAGCAAAAGCAGCAGTAAAGGCAGCACTTGACCATGAGGGTCCGGTATATATCCGTTTCGGAAGACTTGCCGTACCTGTAATAAACGACAGACCTGATTACAAATTTGAACTTGGAAAAGGTGTTGTTCTCCGCGAAGGAAAAGATGTAACACTTGTTGCAACAGGACTTGAGGTTTCTGAGACACTTGCGGCAGCAGAAAAACTTGCAGCAGATGGAATTGATGCGAAAGTGATCAACATTCATACGATCAAACCTCTCGATGAGGAACTTGTTGTAGCAGCTGCAAAAGAGACAGGAAAAGTTGTTACAGTTGAAGAGCATTCCGTTATCGGCGGACTTGGAAGTGCTGTATGTGATGTACTTTCAGAGAAAGCTCCGACACAGGTTATGAAGATCGGTGTGAATGATACATTCGGTGAGTCTGGTCCGGCAGCGGAACTGGTTAAGAAATATGGCTTAGATGCAGACAGCATTTATGAGAAAGTAAAAGCATTTCTGTAAGCTGAAGTTCTGAATCGAAGATAAAAAAGATCCCGCAGGATTCACTGGAAAGTGAAGATCCTGCGGGATCTTTTTTGCTGTCAGGGAAATTACCGGAACATTATCTGCCCCAGAATTCTTTGATAAGATC
>ERZ773252.3787-NODE-3787-length-11183-cov-2.992541_pt1 | contig 11183 bp, 7 predicted proteins | sample MGYA00580517_ERZ773252 | MGnify/ENA primary metagenome ERZ773252 (study PRJEB29015, sample SAMEA2737766) | human gut metagenome | biome: human gut; feature: human-associated habitat; material: faeces | place: China | collected 2012 ... | reverse complement strand
AGCATGACCGCACTGCATCCACAGCCGCTTCCGCCTGCATGAACCTGTTGTTCTTCTCCATAAATTTCAATTCCGCAGTCCATGTATTGTTTACTGATATCAAAACCTTTTGCTTTGAGATAATCCAATACGATATCTTTTCCGACTTTTCCAAGATCACCGGTTATGATCTTGTCATAATAATCCGGTTTGACACCCAGATCATGCAGATTCTGTGCGATGACTTCTGCTGCTGCCGGTGCCATACATGCTCCCATATTCATACTGTCTTTTATGCCAAAATCAACTACTTTACCGGTTGTAATTCCTTCAATATGCACTTTTCCTTTTTCTTTTAATGCTTCTTTGGAATAATTTTGACCTATCTTATGCGATTCTTTTTCTTCCTCTAAAACAGACTTCGAAATAACAACCGCACCGCTTCCGGTCGCTGTCCATGTTGATGCTTTCGGACGTTGATTGCCATAGCCAAGTGGAAAACGAAATTGCTTTTCTGCACTTGCAAAATGACTTGATGTCAATGCAAGGACATGATCGGCAAAGCCACCCTCTACGATCATTGCGGCAATGCCCATGGATTCGCCCATTGTCGAACATGCTCCATAAACACCAAACAACGGAATTTGCAAAGAAAGCAGTCCAAAAGAAGATGCCATTAACTGTCCTAACAGATCTCCTGCTACAATGTAACGGATCTCTTTTTGTTGCAAACCGGCATGTTCTATTGCAAGCTTTGCTGCTTTTTCTTGAAATTTACCTTCGGCTTCTTCCCAGGAATCTCCACCCATCTTTGGATCTTTTTCTATACAGTCAAACCATTCTCCGTAAGGTCCTTCTCCTTCTTTCTTTCCTACAACAGAAGCTGCCCCCTGAATAACCGGAGGGCGCAAAAAACGAATCGTTTGTTTGCCAACCTGTTTTTTTGCCATTGCCTTCTCCTTTCTATTGCAATCTGTTTGTGAGTTGTATTCTTTACTATCGTTAAGAAATCAACCATTTTTTCCTATCTCATTTTGTAATTCTTTTTCTTTCCATTTTCATGTTTCTAACAGTATGGCTTATATTTCCTTTTTTATTCTTCAACATTTTTCTATCAGAATAACACATAAAAACCCCCTTTTTACCGGACATTCTTAATCCGAGCAAAAAGGGGGATTTTGCAAAACATATTACACTTTTTATTTTTCTTTTTAATACAACTCATCATCCGACATTGTCAATGATTCTTCATCGCCAAGATCTACTTTCTTTAACTTGCGACGATATAAGATATCATAAAATACCGGAACGATAAACAATGTCATCAAAGTTGCATACAGCAAGCCTCCGATCGTTACGATCGCCATTCCGCGGCTCATACCGGCTGTAGAATCTTTACTGAATGCCAATGTTGACATAGCAAGAATTGTTGTCAAAGCAGTCATCATAATCGGACGCATACGTGTCTTTCCGGTTTCGATCAATGCTTCTTTCTTTTCCCAGCCATTTAAGCGGAGTTTATTGACATAGTCCACAAAAACAATACCGTTATTTACAACGACACCCTCTAAGACCAAAAAGCCCATCAATGCCATTACGGATAATTGTTCTCCCGTGATCAAAAGTCCTAACAAACCACCAGTAAAGGCAAGCGGGATCGTGAATAGTACAATAAACGGAGATAGCAGACCTTGGAACTGTGCTACCATGACAAGATAGATCATCACAAAGGCAAGACCGATCATCAAAAGCATATTACTGACCATCTCGGTATTGGTCTCGCTTTCACCCTGAATCTTGACCTCATAGCCATCCGGTATATTGTATTTGTCTAATTTCTTTTGTAACTGACGGCTGAGCAATGTTGTGTTATATCCATCTTTGGTATCTGCTGTTACCTGTACATAATTCACAAGATTTTCGCGGTCGATAGAAGCAACACCTTTTGTCTCTTTAAAGCTTGCAAATTCTTTTAACTTATGTTTCTTCGTCTTTGTTTTTCCATTTGCATCAGTCGTTGTTGTCTCAAACTCATAATCCATAATATTGGATGTATTTAACTCTTCGCGGTCATCAACAATCTTTACATTATAGCTGTCACTTCCAACCGTCAAAGTCGTAGAATCTTTTTCTGTCTTTAACTTATCTGCCAGTTCGCTATAAACCTGCGCTACGGTTAAACCAAGACGCATTGCTTTGTCTTTATCTACTTTGACAACCACTTCCTTATCTCCGGCTTCCTGTCCGTTTGACGGTTTTTCAAAACCTTTTACTTCTTTTGCCATCTTCATGACATCTTCACTGATCTTGATCAGCTTATCGCTGTCTTTACCATAAATATTCACCTGTAAACCGGAACCCATCAGGCTTGACATATCCATATTAGAATCCGATACTGAATAATCCTTGCACTTATTCTTTTTAAATACTGACTCCATCTTGGATGCGATCTTTTTATTGCTATTTGCATATTTTTCATCCAGAAGGATCATAAATGAATAGGTTTTATCGGAATTTGCACTACTCATGGCACCCGATGTACTTCCCTTCATCACACCAACGGTCTTAACACCTTTGGTCTTTTGCATTTGTGTAGAAATCTTATCTGCTAATGCGTAATCCTCATCCTGCGTTGCTTCCGTATCCATTTTCAACGTTGCAGACATCTGTTCGCTTCCCATCTCCGGCATAAATACAATACCCATACGGGTCACCTGCCAGACAGCAAATACAAGTAAAGCCAACGAAGCTGCGATTGGAACGATCTTAAATCGAAGGAAGAAACGAAGTACTCTTTCATAGCCAACGATCATCGCATCAAACCATTTATGTTCTTTGCTCCTGGTATCCTTTAGTAAAGTTGCTCCCATGCTCGGAACTAATGTCAATGCAACAATCAGACTTGCACCCAGACTGTATACGATCGTCAGACACATATCCATCATTAGCTGACGTGTCAGTCCCTCGGTAAAGACGATAGGTAAAAACACACATACCGTTGTTAATGTAGAAGAAAAGATCGCACCTGCCACCTGATTTGCACCCATAACAGCCGCTCTTGCCGCAGATACTCCTTTGTTTCGTAAACGATATATATTTTCAATCACGACGATTGAATTATCTACCAGCATACCGACACCAAGTGCCAGACCGGACAACGAGATCACATTTAATGTAATATTCGTAAAATACATCAAAACGATCGCAAACAGAACACTAAGCGGAATACTGAATGCGACTACAGCTGTCGGGCGCAGATCCCGTAAGAAGATGATCAATACTATGATTGCCAGCAATGCACCCCATAAAAGATTTGATAAAACAGAGTGGATGATCAGATCAATATATTCACCCTGATCCATCAGATTCGTAAAACGAAGACCGCTGTATTTCTTTTCCAATTCTTTCATCTTAGCATTGCATTCTTTAGATACGGTAGATGTTCCGGCTGTACTTGCTTTTGATACATTCAAAAGGATCGCGTCATTTCCATTTACACGACCATAAGAATCCGACGAATCATCAATCTTTGTTACTTTTGCAACATCTTTCAGACGGATGTCACCAATACCGTCCAGTTTACAAAGAACCGTATCTTTCATTGCATCCATGCTGCTGTATTCATCACCGACTTTGATCAGATATTGTGTTCCGTCTTCACTGATATAACCGGCCGGCATCGAAAAGTTTTCTGCTTTCAGAATACCTGCTAATTTTTCCATTGTCAGGAGCTGATCCAGATTTGCCTTTTTCAATGCTTCCTTTTTTGATTTTTCATACGATTCTTTTCCTGATGCAAGCTCTTTTTCACTTGAAGCCAAAGAAGATTGTGCACTGTTGATCTGTGCATTAGCCGTACCAAAGGCTGCCGCAGCGGAAATCTTCCCCTGCTCCACTTCTTCGTATTTATCTTCTGCTGACTTAATAGACTTTTCTACCTGCTTTAATACCTTTTTGGCTACCGTGATCTCTGTCTTTAAGTTGCCAAGTGCCGTATCAATCTGAGGGATACGTACTTCCACAATATCATACAGAGATTTTAAATTCTTCTTTGTAAGCTGTTTAGCTGCTTTTTCCTGCCCCTGCTCTTTTAACAATGCCTGATATGCTTTTAATTTTGATGCATTGTCAATCGCATCTTTTACATCTTTTGGCAATGCATTTAACTGTTTTTTTGCCTGCTCTTTTGCTGTTTTTTCTGCCTGTTTTTCTGCTTGTGCTGTCAATGCAGATGCCTGCGTGCCAAGCTTTGCAACATATGTATTAACATTTGCTACTGTAACCGTATCCGTGATACCCAGACTTGCAGCCTGTGACTGTACGATTGCTGCTAATGTCTGCTGATAAGCAGAATCGTAAATTGCTTTATATGCTGCACCATCTTCTGCAAAACTGTCACGAACGGTCCGGATTCCCTGACTGATCGCCTGATAAGAAGATACGACTTTATTTTCCATTCGCAATGCGCTCTGATTGGCTTTCAGACTGGTCAGTTCAGAAGATTGCGCCTGCTTGGTCGCGATCGCCTGATTCATTAATTTACTGTATTTTGCAAGCTCGCCTGACGTTTTATCCTGTTTACTTTCCAGCCGGCTTTTTTGCTCTTCTAATTTTGCTTTGCCATCATCGAGCTTTTTTTGCGCATCATCTAATTTTTTCTTTGCTTTTGCTAAGGATTTATTTGTCTTTTCTAATACTTTTTCATTAACATCATCAATCTTATCCTGATCCAGGCGAACTTCAACGGATTCGGTTACCATGCCGGATGTTCCGACACTTGCCACGCCATCCTGCCGTTCTAGTTCAGGAATGATTTTTTCATCAATGAACCTGGATAATTCTGCACCGCTTTTTCCTTTGTAATCAACACTTGTCATCATCGTTGCCATCATATCCATAGAAATCTGCATGATCATAGGTTTTCCTGCATTTTCAGGGAGTTCTACCTGATTGACGGCAGAAGATACTTTGACCATCGCTGCATCCATATCGGTATCATCCTCAAATTGCAGTGACACAATACTGGAATTTTCGGAAGAGGTACTGGTCACTTTCTTGACACCATTAACTGTTCCGACAGAATTTTCCACCACTTCACTGACTTCTGATTCTACTTTTTCAGGGGAAGCACCCGGATACGTTGTGATAACGATCATATATGGCATGTTCATATTCGGCATAAAGTCTGTTGTCATCTTTGTAAAGCTGACAAAGCCTAAAACCAAAAGCATAACGACACCAACCAATACCACAAACGGCTTCTTCACACTAAACTTTGGCATATCTTTTCCTTTCCTGCTGCATGAGCTTTTAATGCATATTTTTGTTTTTGATCCCTTTTGATCAAAAGTTTTTTGCACTATCATTTTTACGATACACACAAAAAAGGCAAAGGTCAATAATCCCTTTTCCACTTTAAGGAAACAGAAAGAATATGTTAATCTTTCCTATCATCTAAGACTGTTTTTCTTTTCATGTTGTCTTATCATTCTACAAGAAATGATTTTAAAATTTACTAAACATCATGTAAAAAGCCATGCTTCAAACATTCCAAACATCATATTCAAAACATACTTCCATTACTCTAAAAATCAATCAAAAAACCATGTTTCAAACCGTTCTTTGTCTTCGAAAAATCCAATCATCTCTCTTGTCAGGCTGATCCCGTCATCTGCTGCCGGGATCTTTCCTCTTTCATGCCATTCTGCCAAAGAAAGCTCATTTGGATCAAGTGATATCTTGGTTTCTCCGTTAAGGCTCACAAAAAAGCCATATAAAATGTTACTGTCAATCCCCCATGGCTGGCTTTTATAATATTTCGGCTTTCCAATATGCAAGCCGACTTCTTCAAACACTTCTCTTGCAACGGTTTCTTCCGCTGTCTCACCAAATTCCGTAAAACCGGCAAGCAGCGCATATTTTTTATATTCTCTTCCGGCATATTTGGATAACAATAACCTGTCCCGATCGACAACACCTATGATCACAGCCGGAGCAATCTTGGGATAGATCATATTACCGCAGTCAGGACAATATAACATTCGTTCTTTCTGACTATGAATTGTCGTTGTTGCACATCTTCCGCAAAAGCGGTTATCGCGATACCATCCTGCTAAATGCCATGCACTCATTACAGCAAAGCAGATTTCTTTCGAAATCAGCTGACGGATCGTAGAAAGCGCTTCATAACTATATCCCTCAACCTGTTCTTTTTCCTGCATATATTCTGCTTTTTTGATAAAATAACGGGTTTGATCGATTGAAAAAGCATATTGAAACTTTTCTTCCTTTTGCTCTTTTAACTCGCAAAAAGACGGAATGATCAATTCATTTTGATCATTTCGCTGTATCAAAACACTTCTTTCATCAAACAACACCACTTTATCTTTTGCTGTGATCGTGTCAAAACGGATCGGATTATAAAACTTCTTTGGTGCTATATCCTGTATCACAAAAATTCCTCTTTTCCTTGCTTATGTACTATCGAAAATCCAGCCGAAAGAAGCCGTTTAGAGAAGATGCCGAGAGTACATACTTATCTGTATATATATTCTGTTATTTTAAAATTGATACGCAATCTGAATATCATTTTCCTGAACGGTCACATCTGCGAGTACGCCATTGATCATCGGCATCATCGGAGGGATGTGTCCGATATCAAGATCCATGATGATCGGAACATGATATTTACTTAAAACGCCTGTCACTGCATCGTATTGGTTCAATCCAAACAGTTCCTCACCAAAACATAACGGTCTTCCTACCAGAAAACCTTTTGCCTGTTCAAACCAGCCTGCATGATCAAGCTGCCAGAGTGTTCTTCGAATATCCATCACATTCAGGTCACAGGCTTCAAAATACCAGATAATTCCATCCTTTGCATATTTCTGATTAAATTCTTTTACTTTGTCATAACCGGTTCCGACTAATTTGCCAAGACAGTCCAGACAGCCGCCGAGTATCCTGCCACGCATTTTGCTGTCCTGATCCGGAACCTTGACTAAAATGCGATCCTGTGTCAGATAATAAGGTTCTAACGGATGTTCTTCATCTTTCTTTGATTCTTTTTCCCACTTCGGATATCCCGTAAAAATATGTTTCTTTCCTTCGAGAAGCAGCATCGCATCCTCGACAGAAGCATACCATGGTTCCATACCAAATGCCGGAGCACACGGTCCGTAAACAGATGCCGTATCACAAAGTGTAGTCAGCAAAAAAGTCATATTGGTATTATCAGAAAATCCCATATACCATTTTGGTTCTTCTGATGCAATCTGCTCAAACGCTACATGATCTAATACTTCACACATCAATTCACCGCCACCGCAGGATAAGATCACATCGACATCCTTTTTTGCAAAAAAATCATTCAATTCCGCCCCGCATAACTTTGGTTCATTGCTGATACCGATTCCTTTGCCTTCGTAACAATTCGGGCCGGACAAAAGCCGGTATCCTCTCTGCTTTAATATATCCTGTGCATGATCAAATGCACTTTTATAGGGTTCGATGTTGCATCCATAAGAAGGTGCAACAAAACCGATCGTTCCATTTTCTTTTAAAAACTCCGGTATTCTCATGCCTGTCCTCCTTTGTCAAATCCAAGCTGTTTCTTTGCTGCCCGCAGTCTGCGGTCAAATTCACGATAAAAATCATCATCACTATGTACTGCCTGCTTTTGCAATACAGGATATGGTGCCGCAAAAAACGTCTGTAAAAAGAACATATCCCAGCGTTTCAAAAGATCTTTTGGCATACGTTGAGCCAGAAGCTGAAAATCCCTAATAAAGTAATGCCAATCGGATACGAACTTCTCATATGCATCCAGATTCGATATACCAAGCCACTTTGTGATCTTGACCTTGGTTCGTCTTTCTTTATGGCACTCCTGCGTTTGTAAAATATAGACAAAGCTTTCCTTTTCATATAATCTTCCAAGCGGAAACAACCTGCAAAATCCCGGTCGGAATGCATGGATCAAGCACCTTCCTTCTTCATTTAAGAACGTGCATTTTTCTTCTTTTCCGCTCAGCTTCAAATGAGGAAGGATCATCCCCTGTTCGGAATGCAATTCGATCGAATTGCCGATCATGTCTTCAAAGCTTTGCTGCAAATTCTGTGATAACATATGAATATCCCATGGATCCAATACAATACTTTCTCCCATTCCCTGACAGCACGCACTACATCCATCACAGTCATTGCATCCTAAACGTACCATATCGTTTTTATGGTATTTTTTTCCATCTGTAATTTCTTCTAATGAAACATTTCTTTCCATTTTCGTACCTCGTTACTCAACCCATGATTGGATCAATGCAATCTCTTTTGCATAGCCGTCATCTTCATTTGGTGTCTCTAAAATAAATGGTTTGCCCTGTAATGCCGGATGGCAGGCGATTCGCTTCATGGCTTCTGCCCCGATCTCTCCCTGACCGATCTTTTGATGTCTGTCTTTATGTGCTCCTAACAGATTCATACTATCATTAAAATGAACCGCACAAAGGCGATCCAGACCGATCACACGATCAAACTCGGTCAACACACCATCCAGATCGTTGACAATATCATAACCGCCATCCCATGTATGACAGGTATCAAAACATACACCGACCTTCTCTGATAATTCCACACGATCAATGATCTCACGGAGTTCTTCAAAGTTTCTGCCGACCTCGCTTCCTTTGCCTGCCATTGTTTCTAATAAAACGATCGTAGACTGCTCGGCTGTTAACGCTTCATTTAACGTTTCTGCGATCAATTCAATTCCTTTTTCCACTCCCTGTCCGACATGAGAACCCGGATGGAAATTATAATAATTTCCCGGAACATATTCCATTCTCTTCATATCATCAAAAAACATTTCTTTTGAAAAACGACGCACATCTTCTTTTGCCGCACAAAGATTCATTGTATAGGGTGCATGGGCAACTAATTTTCCAAAATTGTGTTCTTTTGCATATGTAAGGAACTTTTCAATATCCTTTTCATCGATTGCTTTTGCTTTTCCTCCTCTTGGATTTCTGGTAAAAAATGCAAATGTATTGCCTCCCAGTTCTACTTCTTTTCTTCCCATTGCAGCAAATCCTTTAGATGCTGATAAATGATTTCCAATATAAAACATATCCTTTTTCCTTCCTTACTCTTATAATAAAACCTGTTTACATAATTCTTCTAATGTATAGATATCTTCAAATAAAAATTCATCTTCAAGATATTCAATATTTACTTCCGAATGCTCTACTTCTTTTGCATAGATCCTTGTAAGATCTACCCTGTCTTCTTTGGTAAAAGTATTCTGCTTTTCTAAATAACGGCACAGACCCATATCCTGCACCAATAAAAAAGCGGCTACGATGCACTGGGCTTTTCCCCAGAAATTATTATCATCCAGACAACGGATCAGAAACAAAAATGCATTGTATACGATCCAGTGTTCCTGTTCATATGCTCTTTTATTTTCTTGTAAATCATGCAGGAATATTTCTTTTTCTTCCAGGTAAGACTTTTCTATATTTATAGAAGATTGATCTTTTTGAAAACAAACCTTTACTTTTCCAAAGTTTTCTTCCCATTCCCGATCAATACTTTCCATCCCGCCAAACGATTCCATTCTCTTTTGGTAATACGAAAAAGCTTCTTCTGTAGCTGCCATTCGATCTGCTTTCTTTTCGCTTTGAATCTGCTCGCAAAAAGCATCTGCTTTTTGACAGATTGCAAAATAGTCAATCTCAGGAATCGCATCATACGCTTCTTCGTTCATACAAGCTTGCACTTCTTTTGCATAAAATAGAAAAGTAACGATCCTCTGTTCTAACGGATACGTTCGATTCTGAAGAATAGAGATCGAATGATCTCTTGCATAGCGGACATTGTTTGCAATCAAAAGTTCCTCTTTACTTTCATCAAGGTCAATCTCTTCCTCTATCTGTTTTTCCCTGAAAGAAATCTTTTGGGCTGAACCAAATAACAATCGTCCTGCCTCGGCACAGCTTGGGCTCAGCGAAATCTCTCTTGTATGATCATATTCAAAAAAGTTTCTTGGCGTATTCGCACAGACATCACAGATCGCATCTTCACCAAGTGTCAGAATCATCTCGCAAAGATTGTCCTGATTCAAAAAAGGACAACGTCTGTCTTCCTTTAAAACGAATCCATGACTTTCATATACGTCTTCATCATCGGTTTCATATTCTCTGATATTTGCCCGTATTTTTTCTCCGAATTCTCCCGGAATCTGCATATATTTTTGATAGCTTTCATCATCAATATCAATTTCCCATCCGGCACAACAGGTATCTTCACACGCTCCTGCAATACAGGCAAATTGTTCATAATATTTAGGATATCGTAATGTTATCATATCGCTTTTCTCTTTTCTTTCGTTACTACGGATCTTTTTTCAAATCTTACCATATCATTCAGTCAAGTACAAGCTTACATATGCATGATCCAATAGATCAAGCCAACAAACCACGAGCTTACAATGCCATATAAAATAACCGGCCCCGCAATCGTAAAAATCTTACAGCCAACGCCAAAAACTTCACCTTCTGTCTGAAACTCAATTGCCGGGGACACAACAGAATTCGCAAAACCCGTGATCGGCACGATACTTCCTGCACCGCCAAACTGTGCCAGCTTTTGATAAATATTAAGTCCTGTCAGAATTATACTGATCGCGATCAAAGTGATCGTTCCGTATAAAGCCGCCAACTCTTTTTCATTTCCCAGATATTCATAAAAAGAATTCAAGCCCTCTCCGAGCGTACAGATCAGACCACCGACCAAAAAAGCTTTTGCACAATTTGCAAAACAGTTACTTTTGGGTGTCATATTCTCCACATATTGATTATATGCTTCGTTCCTTTTCTTCTGATCTTTGATCGCTAAGATTTCTTCCATCGAAGGTTTTGTACTATCTTTTTCATTCATAACCATATACCGCACGCATCCGCACATTTTAGCGAATGCCATGCTCTCCTTTCTGCATTTCATTGACTGCCAGACCTTTACCACCACACACCACCATTTCCTGAACCATCCTCACAAAAACACTCTTCAACTTCATTGCGTCATATCAGTAGTTTTTTTATTTGTGTTTCTATTTCTTTTGCATTTTGAAGCACTGTTTCGCCTGATAAGAATTTCTAAGATTTTTAGTTTTTTGCCCTGATTATGGGCGCTCTCATCTGATATAGGGG
>ERZ773252.3784-NODE-3784-length-11207-cov-2.476327_pt1 | contig 11207 bp, 13 predicted proteins | sample MGYA00580517_ERZ773252 | MGnify/ENA primary metagenome ERZ773252 (study PRJEB29015, sample SAMEA2737766) | human gut metagenome | biome: human gut; feature: human-associated habitat; material: faeces | place: China | collected 2012 ... | reverse complement strand
GTGCTCCGCAAGGCTAATGATGATTACCGCAAAGCCATATTCAACGCACAGGTGTATGCCAACAGCGGTGCCGGAACCTACGAAAAGGCTGTGGACATGGCCACAAAGGACATGCTGTCCCGTGGCCTTAACTGCGTGATGTACGCAAACGGAGCACGGCACACGCTGGCTGACTACGCTGATATGGCACTTCGGACGGCCAGCAAGCGGGCATACCTGCAGGGAGAGGGCGAGAAACGGCAGGAGTGGGGCATTGCCACTGTTATTATGGCAAAGCGCGGGAATCCGTGCCCTAAGTGCCTTCCTTTCGTCGGCAAGGTACTTATTGACGATGTGTGGAGCGGCGGCAGCAAGGACGGCGTGGATCCAGAGAGCGGGAAGCGGTATCCACTTATGAGCTACGCTATCAGCAAGGGTCTTTACCACCCACGATGCAAGGATTCACACACTACATATTTCCCTGGCATTTCCACAGCAGACGATAGCTGGACGGCGGAAGAGCTGGAAGCAATCGGACAGCAGAGCAAAGACGAAGCCAGACAGCAGTATGCGGCACGACAAGAAGAGAAGTACGGGCGGCTGGCTAAATATTCACTGGATCCAGAAAACCAGGAGCAATATGGACGCAAGGCTGCCCTGTGGAAAAATGCAAGATTTAAGACTGGTGGCTTAGATAGTCGCGAGTATGTTCAGAGCAAAGAAGGCGAGCAATTTAAGGGTTATTTGGACACTACAAACGATTGGAAAGCGCAAGCAACACCGAATTCTCACCAAATAATAGACTTAAATACATATACGGTAAATGGTATTGATTATAAAGTTGATGGAAAGCAGGTTGTTCTAGACTATGCCGCAAAGGAAAAAGAGATAGCAGAACTTCTCGAAAAGGAACTTGGAGGAGAAATTGCAATGGTGCCTAGGGTACTGAATCCAAAGGGAGTTTCTACGCCGGATTATATTTTCAGGGGTGAAGCATTCGATTTAAAAGAATTGACAGGAACAAGCAGCAATCTTATTTATAATGCGATATCTAAAAAGAAGAAGCAAGCTTCAAATTTTATTTTAGATATTTCAACATGTCCGTTGTCGGAAACTGAGATACTGAGACAAGTGGAAGGCATATACTGGTCCCGTCACACTTCTTTTGTGGACAAGCTTATTTTGGTGAAGAACAATCAGATAATCAATATTTTTTCAAGACAAAAGTAAAAAGGAGCGATGGCCCAACCCAAAAGTGGGGGTCAGGTATCACTCCTTTTTATTAAGATATCTTGTAATTATTTTACTATACCATCTAGAAAAAAACAAGAGAAATTCATGCTTTAGGAAAGGATAAACGATATGAAAAATAAAATTTTAGCTTTTATGGTAGCTCTTTGTGTGGCTTTTGGAGCATCTGGCTGTTCCACGGCAGACGTTGTAAATGAGAATTTATCAAAAGATGCGAATGAGTTTAATGTGTACCGCAGGATTACAGTTACAAATGCAAGAACGGATACCATCATGCTCCAGGCTGAGGGTTACATGGCACTCAGCAACAATAGCTCCAATGAACTGGTAGTGACCATAAAAACTGGTGAAGATCGATATTACAAGGACTACATTTATCTGAATGATTGGACTTGCTATGTGATGGAGCAGACAGAACCGACGGGAACAGATAAATATCATTATGAACTGGTATTTTATCCAGAAAGACTGATTCCGAGTATTGAAATTAAATAAGCATGCTGTTGCGACGTCGCAACAGAAAGGAGAACGAATGAAGTACAGGAAGAAACCGGTGGTAATTGATGCATTCCAGTGGACGGGAGGACCGGAGCAGGAAAATGACCCAGAATGGATTATTGAAGCTATTAAAAACAAGACGGCGTGGTTTGAAAATGCTGGGACGCCGGATGTGAAATTCATGATTCAGACATTAGAGGGAGTCCATGAAGCCAGTGTCGGGGATTACATTATTCGTGGTATTGCTGGAGAAATTTATCCATGTAAGCCTGATATCTTCAGGGCTACGTATGAGCCGCTGAATAAGCAGCAGGGGGTAACCGCGTGAATGTGTTAACCTGGTTTAAGCAGCGGTATTGCAAGCACCAGTACCGCAAGCATTGGAGCCGTGCATCCGGCCAGTATGGCGGATATGTAAGGCGGTGCACAAAATGTAATAAGGTCGAGCAGTAAGCACGCAGCAATGCGTGTTATTTTTATGCCCAAACGCGAGCATGGCACTAAACTCTGCGCGGCCGGTGACACCGATGACAATGGATAGCAGTAAGAGTGACACTCTCAAAATGGAAAGGAGGCCATTATCATGGCAGAAGGAAATCAGAACCAGGGACAGCAGGGCACAGAACAGCAGAATCAGCAGACAGGAGCAGCAGGGGCATCGGCGGCACAGCAGAATCAGAGCAATCAGCAGGGCGCAGCCCCGGCGATTGACTACGGAAAGATTCAGCAGATGCTTGATGGCACCCTGGAAGCCAAGGAAAACACTGCACTGAAAGCCTATTTCAAGCAGCAGGGACTCAGCCAGGACGAGGTTGAGCAGGCCATTGCAGTCTTTAAGCAGCTGAAGGCGGCCAATACTCCGGATGTTGGCGCTATGCAGGCGCAGGTAATACAGGCGCAGACAGCAGCACAGCAGGCGCAGATCAACAGTGCGGCAACTATGGCGGCGGTATCCCTTGGTATTAGCGCCAATACTATCCCGTATGTGATCAAGTTGGCTGATTTCAGTCAGGTAGTAGGTCAGGACGAAAAAATCAATGAAGAGACATTAAAAGCGGCGCTGAATAAGGTGCTGGAGGATGTGCCGGGGCTGAAACCGCAGGCAGCAGGTACTACCGGATTTGTCCAGGTAGGGGCTGCAAGCAGCAACGCTGGGGCCGGACAGGCCCAGCAGGCAACACAGACACAGGCAAGCGTACCAACGAAGCGTTGGAATCGCTGGAACTAAAAGAAAGGATAAGGTGATAATATGGCTTTAAACTATGCACAGGTATGGGAACCGGAACTGTTAGAGATTCTCATGCAGGGGACTTTAACTTCCCCGTTTGTAACCAGTAACGTGAAATGGCTGGATGCGAAGACTTTCCACTTCACCCAGATGAGCACATCTGGATATAAGAACCACAACAGAAACGGCGGTTGGAACAAGGGTAATTACACCCAGAAGGATGTACCGTTTACCCTGACCCATGACCGTGATGTTTCTTTCCTGGTGGATAAGGCAGATGTGGACGAGACCAATGCAACCGCATCGATCCAGAACATCTCGAAGACCTTTGAGATGACTCAGGTAGTGCCAGAGACGGATGCTCTGTTCTTCTCCAAGGTTGCACAGGCAGCCCAAAAAGAGGAGGGGTACCATTCTTCGACTGCGGCTTCCGACTACACTAAAGCAAAGGTATTCGGTATGCTGAAAGGCATCCTGGCAAATGGCAAGCTGAGAAGATACAAGGCAAACGGCAGCCTGATCATGTATGTATCCAGCGCTATCATGGATGCTCTGGAGCAGTCTACCGAGTTCACCCGCAAGATTGAGATGACTCAGATCGCGGAGGGTGGAATGGGAATCGAAACCCGTGTGACCGACATTGACGGTGTGCCGATCATGGAGGTTGTGGATGATGAGCGCTTCTATGATGCATTTGACTGGGAACCGGAGAATGGTGGCTTTGCACCGCAGAAGAAAGTTGCCGAAGGAACCCCGGTAACCGGAGCTCGCAAGATCAATGTACTCGTTGCCTGCGGCCAGACCTGTAAGATTGTGCCGAAGATTTCCAGCATTTACTACTTTGATCCGGGTGCGCACACTGAAGGTGATGGCTACCTGTATCAGAACCGCTCCCTGTCTGATGTGTTCGTGTTCCCGAACGGCCGTGACGGTAAGGTGGACAGCGTGTATGTTGATGTGGATACCACGGAATATGCGGGTGAGTGATCGGAGGTGATCTTATGGCCTACGAGCCGTATGTAACTCCGGAATATTACCAGAAAGAATATGGCGGCGGCATCGTGCCGGAAGAAGATCTTGAAAAGGCGCTCCGGCAGGCCTGCCGCCACATCGATTCCCTGACCTACAATCGGATTGTGGGCCGGGGATTTTCTGCATTGACGGAGTTCCAACAGGACATCATTCGGGAAGTGGTCTGCCAACAGGCAGATTTTGAAACCGAGAATGCAGATGAGATCAACACGATCCTACAGAGTTACAGCATTAACGGCGTGTCGGCCCAGTTCGGTAGCTCCTGGAACGTTTTTACAGATAAGGGAGTTGCGATGAAACGGGACGTGTATGCGCTGCTGTGTCAGACCGGGCTGTGCTGCCGTTTAGCGAGGTGAGGATATGAAATATCCATGTTTGGTACCGAAAAGGCTCTGTAAGACGCCTGTGCATGTACACCTGGAGTCTGAGGAGCTGAACAACCTGGGAGAACCGCTGTATATGTACGATGATGACCTGATGTGCAACTTCCAGGACAGAGCAAAGACAATCCTGACTGCAGAGAAAAAGCTGGTCCAGATCACCGGCACAGCACTTTTCTCGGGAGATATTGCACCGGATATGCCGTCTTTAAGTGGTGGCACACTGACGGTCTTCGGACAGGAGCGCCGGATTGAACAGGGGTGCAAGAACCGGAATCCGGATGGAACGGTAAACTTCTGCAGCCTGGAGGTGGTCTGATGCAGGTAAGCTCAACAGTAAAGCTGAATATGCCGCGGATTAAGCAGCTGACACAGGCGGCGGTGACGGCTTTGGAATTGACTGGAGAAGCTTTACATACAGAAGTTATCCAGGCTCAGGTATTCCCATTTGATACCGGTCATTTACAGGAAGATGCAACCTTTGTGGATTACAGCAGGGCAAATGACGGCATGGTAACGCTTGTTTCCAGCACACCTTACGCTCGCCGGTTGTACTACCATCCGGAGTATCATTTTCAGACCAAAGAAAACCCAAACGCAATGGGTATGTGGTACGAAGATTGGCTGTCTGGCGGAAAGAATGCTGGCGATGCGGCAAAGGCGTTCAAACAGTTTTACAAAAAGGCAGGTGGTGTGTGATGCTGAAATCAACAGATGTCCGCGCATGGATTGCGTCTCTTGGCATTGCTGAGGACCAGCATGTTTATATTGGTAAGCTTGATAACAAGCAGCAGGGGTCCATTGGCGTGTATGGCCGTAGCGGTTCTGGACCGCCAAACATTGCTTTGGGCGGTCTTGAGTGCACCACCTACGATACAAAGCCGATTTCCTTACTGGTGCACTGGACTCGCAGCAAGCCAGAGAGTGAAGCTGCGGCGTATGAATTATTTGAGAAACTTAGAAGTGTATCCAGCCCGGACATAGGAGATACCCATATCAATTATCTGAGTCTGATGGTTCCGGAACCGCAGGACGTCGGAACAGATGATAATGGGGTGTATGAGTATGTGATCTGGCTGGATTTGATTTATCAGAGAAAGTGAGGACGAGAATATGGCGAAAGGAACCGTATATCCGGTAAATAACAACAAATTCAAGGTTGGTATTAATGGTGGCGAGACCGCTGATACCACCATTGCCAATCTGACCAACTTTGCGCCGTCAATTGAGGGCGGTGTGGAAGAGTGGAATCCGATGGAGGCGGAAGGCTGGGGCGATGCTATGATGACCAGTAAGAAGCTGAGCTTTTCTTTCCAGGGTAAGCGCACTTATGGTGATCCTGGTAATGATTTCATTGCGGGTCTGGCCTGGAAGTCTGGCAACGATGTAGTGGCACCGTTTGAATGGGAACTTCCGTCTGGCGCGAAGGTGTCCTTTGATGCAATCATCAATGTGACTACCCCGGCAGGTGGAGAAAGCACGAATGTTGATGCATTGGAGTTTGAGGTCAAATGCAAGGGCAAACCAACGTTTACAGCAGCGGCTGCTTAAAGGAGGGATAAGCATGGCAAAAGTAGTGGATATTACTGATAAACTGAGTTTCGATGGGAATCCGAAGCTGGTGATTAAGGGAACGGAATTGGAAGTGAATGCGGATGCACCGACCATGCTCAAGGTTATGGGATTGCTTGATATGAAAGATATTAATCCTAAGGACGTTATGGAAGCATTTAATATGCTGATTCCGGAAGAATCTCGCAAGAAAATCGAGAAGATGAAGCTCAGCTTTGCAGATCTCATGGTTGTAGTTCAGGAGGCTGTTGGCCTGGTTGTGGGTGATGCGAGCGGGGGAGAGCACTGACCCGTACTACGACCTATTTGAGGACTGGGATTTAATTATATCCAGTTTCTTAACGCAGTACGGGTTGAGAATCAGAACGAAGGAGTTTGAGACGGTCAGCTGGGATGAGTTTCGGTCCCTTCTGGCCGGATTGTCTCCGGAGACGCCTCTGGGACGCATGGTCGCGATCCGGTCAGAGTCGGATGACAATGTGATTGAGCACTTTACGGCAGATCAGAAAAAAATATGGAATGCCTGGCGAAACCGAAAAGCAGAAAATATGACGCAGACAGAGTATGATCAGCAGATGATTGAACTGGAGCGCATGATGGCTGCTTTGTGCGGAGGTGGTAGGAATTGAGAAGATAAAGAAAAAGGTACGGTGTCCATATTGTGGACATCCAGTTAATGCAAATCAATCAGAGGATGCCAGATGCAACGGCATCTTTTTTAAATGCAAAAATAAAGACTGTAAACGAGTTTTTGAGTTAAAGATTTAAGACGTTGTGCCGATGTGCCTGTCTTACAAAAGGGCAGGTGACATATATGGCAGCGGACAGTGTTGGCCAGATCGGGCTTGATCTGGTCGTAAATAAAAATGATTTCGAGCAGCAGATGAACGGCATCCAGAGCCTGGCGAAGAAAGCGGGTGCTGCGCTTGCCGGAGCATTTGCTGTAAAAAAACTGATAGATTTCGGAAAGTCCTGCGTTGAACTTGGTTCTGATCTGTCAGAGGTTCAGAACGTGGTGGATGTAACATTCCCGCACATGTCTGAGCAGATTAACCAGTTTGCAAAGAATGCGGCTTCGCAGTTCGGTTTGTCTGAGACGATGTCAAAGCGTTTCACTGGTACTTTTGGTGCCATGGCTAAAGCGTTCGGTTTTGGAGAAAAGGCAGCTTATGACATGTCCACGACCCTGACCGGTCTGGCAGGTGATGTGGCATCGTTTTACAACATCAACCAGGATGAGGCATACACGAAGTTAAAATCTGTGTTTACGGGCGAGACAGAGAGCCTGAAAGACCTTGGCATTGTCATGACACAGACGGCTCTTGACAGCTATGCTTTGGCAAATGGCTTCGGCAAGACCACAGCAAAGATGTCAGAGGCAGAAAAAGTTGCCCTGCGGTATAAGTTTGTGCAGGATCAGCTGACAACGGCAGCTGGAGACTTTTCACGGACATCGGACGGCTGGGCGAACCAGGTACGCATTTTGCAGCTGCAGTTTGAGAGCTTAAAGGCCACGATCGGCCAGGGGCTTATCAATGTGCTGTCTCCGGTTATCCATGTGATAAATACGATTATCGGGAAGCTGATGAGCCTGGCCAATGCGTTTCGCGCTTTCACGGAGCTGATCACCGGAAGGAAAGGTGATGGCGGAGGAGCATCAGCTGCGGCAGCCGGAATGGAAGCGGTAGCAAAGGCTGCCGATAAAGCCGGATCAGCAGCGAGCGGTGCCGGCGGGGCCGCCAAGAAAGCAGCTAAGGACATGAAAGGCGTGTCCACGGGGATCGATGAGTTAAATATCATCAATCCCGCAGATAGCTCCGGAAGTGGTGGCTCTGGAAGTGGCGTGTCTGGAGGCGGATACGAAGCTGATAATTTTGACATGGGCTCACTTCCGGACGGAACCGAAGAAGTAGATAAGCGCTTGCAGGGGATTATCGATAAGCTCAACGAGCTGAAATCTTCTCTCGTAAAAGGATTCTGGGATGGCCTGGGGGATACGGCAGTATTTGATGATATCCAGAAGCACATTGACGGGATCAGAATCAGTCTTATAGATATCGTAACTGATTCTGACATACAAAAAGCAGCCGAAGAGTTTGCGAATACATTTGCGTATAACCTGGGGCGTGTATCTGGCTCGGTTGCATCTATCGGCCTAACCATTGCTGATAATCTGCTTGGCGGCATTGATCTTTATCTGCAGCAGAATGCGGGGCGAATTAAGGATTACCTCATTTCCATGTTTAACATTGGTGGTGAGATTTCGCGGATTGCAGGAGATTTTTCTTCTGCGGTGGCAGATATTTTTTCTGTGTTCCGGAGTGATTCTGCAAAGCAGATTACGGCGGATATCATTGGTATTTTCAGTTCTTCGTTCCAGGGAGTTACGGAGCTTGGCGGAAAGTTTGCGAGGGATATCCTGCAACTGATTACGAAGCCGATTACGGATAATGCCGATCAGATTAAGCAGCGTGTCCAGGGATTGCTGGATGAACTGCAGCCATGGTTTGATAAGCTGAAAAAACTGGTAGATGGTCTGTGGGACGGTCTTAATACGGCTTATGATACGGTTGCGAAGCCCGTATTTGATGCGTTTACGACTGCATTATCGGCTGTTGTTGATTGGCTTACAAAATCGCAGGAAAACTTTGATATAGCTGTAGGATCGGTCACTGCATTTTTTGCTGCCTGGGAAGTTATAAAGCTTGGCGAATTTATCATTAATGCTGGCAGTGCCGTGAGTATGCTTTCTGGATTGGCAGCTGGCTTTGCGGCGAACACAGCAGCTGTCGTTGCCCATGCCGGTGCATTGCTGGCCGATAAGCTGGAGACTGCGGCAATTGTTGCATTGTATGCTAAGGATTTTGTGGTAAATCTGGCGCTTGGAACAGCAGCTCTTGTGAAGCAGGCCGCGCAGATTGCTATTAACACAGCTGCAAAGATTGCAGATACTGCAGCGCAGACTGCACAGACGGCAGCGGCAGAGTTATGGTGTGCAGCCAACAATTCTGTCCTTGTAGAACTTATTCAGCAGGTGGCTCAGTTTGCAGCCAGTACCGCCGCCAAAATAGCGGATACTGCGGCGCAGGTAGCCATGACGGCGGCAACTGTGGCCTGGAATGCTGTATGTGCAATAGCAACAGTGGTAACAACGGCATTGGGGGCAGCTATTGCCTTTCTTACCAGTCCGATAGGCCTGGTTATCATTGCTATTACCGCATTGATTTCGGCTGGTGTCCTACTGTATCAGCACTGGGATACGGTCAGAGAATATGCGGCTGTGATCTGGGATGCAATTCGGGAGCTGATCAGCGCTGCTATTGATGCAGTGAAGGAGTTTGTTTCTGATACGCTGGATGTTATCAAGGCAAAATGGGAAGCAATCTGGAATAGTATCAGGACATTTGCTCAGTCTGTTTGGAATGCAATAAAGACAGTAGTACAGACGGCCATTGAGATGGTAAAGACCATTATCATCACAGTGATGGATGTGCTAACTACGCAATGGCAGCTTAAATGGAATCTCATTAAAGCATTTGTCGCTGCACTGTGGGAAGCTATCAGATTGCTGGCCAGTGGAAACTTTGAAGCAATCCGTGATAAACTTTCTGAAATCTGGGATTCTGTGAAAGCCACTATCGAAGAAAAATGGACTGAAATCAAAGAGTGGTTTGCACAGATATGGCAGAATATCAAGGATATCTTTAAGCCGGATGAGATGCTTGAGATTGGTAGAGGCATCATGAATAAGCTCTGGGACGGCATGAAGCAGATCTGGGATGACATTACCGGCTGGTTGAGTGGCGTTGTCGATTTTATTGGTAGTGCTTTCAATTCTGTAATTGATAAGGCCAAGAGCACCTTCAAAAAAGCCCAGAAAGAAGCCGAAGAAGATGACGAAGACGACGGTGGTGGCGTAACATCGAATGGAACGGTGACAGCCGGTAGCGGAAAATCTTCATCATCTGGCGGTCCTGGTGTAAAGGGACATGCTTCTGGCGGTTTCCCTGCATCTGGTCAAATGTTCGTAGCACGCGAGAACGGTATTCCGGAGATGGTCGGCAGTTGGGGCGGACGTGCTGCAGTAGCGAATAACCAGCAGATTACCCAGGGCATCACTCATGCCGTTCAGAGTGGCATGAGATCCTGTATGGCTCCGTTAGTATCCAAGGTGGCAGCCATTGCACAGAATGCAGCACCGCCACTGACAACAGTGGGTAGCGCAAGCAAGCCATATTATGCGGATGCTCAGATGCTTCAGAACCTGGCTGATCGGGCTATGGGTCTTGATACTACGAGCATGAGTGAACAGTATCTTGTGATGATGGTGGATCTGCTGAAACAGATTATTGAGTTGATTGAAAATATGGACTTGACTGTCAATATCGATATCAGAGAAATCAAAAAGAAATTGACGGATCTGGAAAAACGATCCGGTTACACTTTGAAGACAACGTAAGGAGGCGGTAACATGGCAGTAATTACAATCAACGGTCGGGAGTTTCCGTCTCCCGACATTGGCGGCAACCTGATTGTAGCCACGAACGTTAGCGATGGCAAGAATGCAAACGGAGAGTTTGTCGGGCAGAAAGTCGGCAGAGATCAGTATAAGTTTGATTCCCTGCAGTGGAAGATTCTGGATGCTGTCACTTGGGCGGCTATGCTGCAGGAGTTCGATAAGTTCGTGGTAACAGCCCGGATTCCGGATATGGTGAATAATTGTTTCCGGACGATCCGGATGTATCCAGGAAACCGGACGGCAACGCCGATCCAGTTTGATACGTCCGGTCTGCCGACCATGTATCAGGATTGCAAAGTTAACATCATAGACTGTGGGGTGATGGAGTAATGCAGGCGGTAAGCAATGCGTACAAGCAGGAGATGAAAAAGCAGCTTCGCGATCACTCATACATGCGTGTCAGCATTGGTCTGATTAACCAGGAAGCTCAGGCATCGGCTAGTGTACCGGAGCCGGAGCAGTATACCTACTACAGTAATTTGACCCGGCCGCTTAATAACTATGAGGTGAGCGAGTTGTATGAAACCTGTGATCAGGATTACAGTGCTGTGGATGGCAGCATGTACTTTTTGCCGAGGAAGCGAATGGATGCTGTACTTAACCAGGGAATTGTCACAGACAGGATTCTGGGAGCAGTGGAGATTCGGTTTCCTGTGCAGCATGATATCAAAGGTCTCACCATTGAATTTGGCAAAGCTTATCCGGTGGATTTTAATATTGAATCGGATAATGGTACAGTAGAAATCAC
>ERZ773252.3783-NODE-3783-length-11207-cov-2.926471_pt1 | contig 11207 bp, 7 predicted proteins | sample MGYA00580517_ERZ773252 | MGnify/ENA primary metagenome ERZ773252 (study PRJEB29015, sample SAMEA2737766) | human gut metagenome | biome: human gut; feature: human-associated habitat; material: faeces | place: China | collected 2012 ... | reverse complement strand
CATGCTCATCAGCAGCTTGCTCAATCTCTACCTCGTCGTGCAGGAAAGCGCATCTGTTACGCTTCCGAGCTCCCTCGCATCAGTGCGCCAGAGCGATCGGCGATCCACGGTGGCCGGCGCCTCGCTTCCGAAAACGCGTTTCCTCTATTTTGGAACCCGGGTCGCCTACGGCATAGGACTTGGCGTCCTTCTTTGCCTGACTTCCTTCGACGATACGCCCCTTACCTGCTGCAAAGTTAATGCCGCACTGCTGGCCCTCACGCTCTTTCTCGTTGTGGGCGGCATACGGCAATTCGACAAGAACAGCGGAGCGAGCCTGTACCTCGTGTCCATAGCGCCAATTGTGGCAACAGCCCTTGTAGCGGCGACGTTCTTTGGCGAATCGCCATTGGGGCTGTCTGGATTGTTGATGGTGTTCGTCGAGCTCGCTTGGTCGACGCAGAACATCTTTCAGCTGCCTACGTATCGGCGCATGACTGCCATCGACCCGGCTGTGTTCTCCTATTGGGAATATGCGGCGCAGATTATCCCCTATTATTTCACCGTTGCATGGCTTTATCCGCTGCTTGCAGGGCTGTCTCTCGGGGAATACCAGGCGATTACCGAACTTCTCACCATCGTTTTGGCAGTCGCTCTTTTCTCGTTCTCGATTGGTGCGATTATCAGGCATATCGTGCAGTATCAACCCGCAGCCCGAGAGAACTCCGACAAAATGGAATGGGACGGCCCGCATAAGGTGCCGAAGGCGCTGCTCAACGTGCTAACGCCGCGCGAGTGCGATGTGCTCGCGCTGCTTGCGAGCGGATACAGCCGCCCTTATATAGCCAAAACGCTGTACTTGGCTGACGGAACCGTGAAGACGCACATCAGGCACATCTACGCTAAACTGTCGGTCAATTCCCAGGACGAGCTCATCGAGCAGGTGGATCGAGCCGTTCAGGAGGCTACGTCCCGCTCGGCGAAGTAGAGCGATCGAATTCGAACCGTCGGCCCAGAAGAGCACCTGCCGCACCGCCGATCAGCGACGGGAGAAGCCACGCGAAACCGTAGGCGTACAGCGGAGCGGCTTCGACGAACGCGAAGGCACCGGTGAGATCGTGCACCGTGAGGAGGAGACTCGCCGCCACGGCGGCGAGCGCCGCCCCCTTGAACACCCAGGTGCCACGCAGGTGCTTGCGGAACAGCAGAAGCACCACCGTCGTCATGAACGGCGGGCAGACCACGGACAAAATCGGGCTCGCCAGGGCGATGATGTTCGTCAGACCGAGATTGCAGATGAGCAGCGCCGCAACGACGACGACGATGAGGGCCGTCCGGTAGCTCACCCGCCGCATGGTGATGCGCTCGACGTAGTCGGCCGTAGCGCCGCACAGCCCGATGGCCGTGGTGAGACAGGCGAGGCCCACGACAATGCCCAGCACTGCCACACCGGCCTCCCCCATGAGCTTCCACACGATCATGGTGATGAGCTCGGCCTGGCTGACCGTGTGCGGCACGACGCTGGCGGAGGTGGCGCCCAAGTAAGTAAGGCCACCGTATATGACGGCGAGCAGCACGCAGGCAACAAGGCTCGCCCGGGCCGTGACGCGCATCTGATCGCGCTTCTCGCCGTAGCCGGCCGCCCGCACCGACTCCTGCACGAGGATGGAGAACCCAACGACCGCGAGGATGTCCATGGTCTGATAGCCCGCGAGCACCCCGTCGGCAACGACGGTGTCCGTCTCGGGGGCGCCCACCGGGCCCAGCGGGTTCACGATGCCGGCGATGACCATGACCACGATGCCGGCCACGAGAAGCGGCGTGAGCACCTTGCCCACCACATCGATGATGCGCGTGGGCTTAAGCGTCAGCAAGAGCACCACAGCGAAGAACGCGACGGAGAACGGCAAGAGCCCGATGGCATCGCCGAACCAGGGCGCGATGGCCATCTCGAAGGTGGTGGCGGCGCAGCGCGGCGGAGCGATGAGCATGCCCACGCACAGGATGGCGGCGGTGTTCAGCGCCAGGCCGGCCTTCTTGCCCAGGGCATTTTGGATGGAGAGGATGGAGCCCCCCGCGTTGTTGATGGCGAACACGCCCACGCAGGAGACCACCACGTCGAAGAACACGAAGCACGCTAGGCCGAGCGGCCACAGCTCGCCCGACTCCATGCCGAGGTACGGCGGGAAGATGAGATTGCCGGCGCCGAAGAACATGGCGAACAGCGCCAAGCCGACGACCAGCGCGTCTTTGTTCACGGGCACCTCCCCTCTCTCGTCGTCGACGCGGACGTTTTCGCATCTATTGTCGATGAATGGAGGGGTCATGATGACGTATCGGCAGCGCAGTTACCCGCCCAATGCCGAAGCGGCACGAAATCGTCACGGACGATGGAAAGTGCCTGGATTTTTCCCGGAACGCGCCTCTGGGCAACCGCGAGCCGAGGCAACGAAAAGCCACGCCGATCCGAGATCACCCAGCAGCAGGGCTATCGGATGGCGTCGCGCGCCGCCTCGGAAAGCGCGATAACGAGAGCGCCCTCCTTGACGCCCTCAAGCAAGGCCGGCATGTCCAACTCGCCAAAGAAGGCCTCACGCTGCGCATCGGCGTCCTTCCCCTCGCCGTCAGCCAGCACGATGACATCGGCACCGGCGACGAGCTGGGCCGCGACGTCGGCCGTCTCGCGCTGGAGCACGCGCAGCTCCCCCACCGAAAGATCAGCCTTCACCAGCGCCGTGGCCAGATCCATGGCGAGGTTCTCGGTGTACGTGTCGCTCTCCGGCTCTGCGGCGATCATGAGCAGCCGCGGGTTCACGGGCCACTGGTCGCGCACGGCCTCGGCGAGTCCGGCGCCCTCCCGCAGCGTGGCGAACCGGTACATCCCGCGGATCTCGTAGTCCATCGGCTCCGGTGCGACGATAACTTCCATGGGTGCCTCCTCGTTGCGCCGTAACTCAAACGACGGCATCTAAACTGGTTTGCAAATAGCCTACCATTTCGAACACGCTGCAATCATCGAGTATTTCTATTGCATTATTGACCTCCGATATAATTGCGAAAGGTAGTCAAGGGACGGGAAAACTGGGGAGCCTCAGGGCTCTTCCAATCAGCCAAAGACCGTTCGGAAAAAATCTCTTGCAATGATGCACCGGTCGGGTTATCATGGCAAAGCTGCTTGAGCGGAAGCTCGAAAGCAACAACGGGTTGTGGCGCAGTTTGGTAGCGCACTTGACTGGGGGTCAAGGGGCCGCAGGTTCAAATCCTGTCAACCCGACCAGAACTTAGAGAGCCGGCATCATGCCGGCTCTTTTACTAGTAGCGCGTATTCAGAGCTAACGGGCAAGCCGGGAATTAGATCAGCGCTTCGAGCGATGCGAAGGAACTAGTTAAGGGTTTCGGGCATCACGAGAGAAATAGTCGGGAACTTCGAGCAGTAAATCGACCCATTGCAAGCAATCCGCTTCGAAACTCGCCCGAAACTCCCAACTACTTCCGATCTCGCAACATCATTCTGCTCGCAACTTCCAACTATTTCCAAAATCTTACAAGATATTCGATTTGCGATGTCACCGTTATGGACAAGCCATCTTCCCAGTTCAGACCTTGGGTTATGTCTTGGGTTACGCATTTAACCCGATTTCAGCGATCGACCCGATGCGCGGTTTTGCTCCCTGAGCCATGATCTGACCCGTCAGCAGCGCTCGGCGGACGGCAGAATCGAAGAAGACGGTTCTGTCGGCCGAGCGCAAAGGGAGCGCGGTTCGAAGAAGCCGCATGTATTTTAGGAGGGTCACCATGGAAGTTACTCGTCGCGATCTGTTCAAGTTCACTGGTCTCGCCGCCGCCGGAGTCGTGGGAGCGAGCGCCCTCGCGGGCTGCGCTCCGAAAACCGCCGCGGAGACGGCCATGCTCGCGGATACCGGCTCTGCCGATGCCGGGCTGCCCGCATTCCTGCAAGCTCCCGAGCCCATTACCGACTTCGCAGATACCCGCGAGTACGACATCGTTGTCGTGGGCGCAGGCGAGTCGGGCCTGTCCGCGGCCCACTCCGCGGTGGCCGCTGGGGCCAAGGTAGCCTGCGTCCAGAACATCGGAACCGCCCAGACCACCGGCAACATGGGCGCCTCGATGGATACCACCAAGACCGACGAGGCCGGCATCCAGGCCTGCGTCGCCTTCCTCATGGAGAAGAACGCCTACCGCTCGAACCGCAAGCTTCTGGAAGCATGGGCCCGCAACTCCTATGAGGCCGTTACCTGGTGGGCCGACACGGCAGCCGAGGGCGGCGCCGAATCGAAGCCCTACGATTCCGAGCGCGAGTACAACGGCTACACCTACTACTTGCACGCGAACACCTACAACCACTTGGAAGGCGCCCACAACGACGCGGCCCTGGCCGTCTGCGATGCGGTAGCCGCCGAGAGCGTGGAGTTCTTCTTCAACTCCCCGGCTGTGCAGCTGTACAAGGAAGGCGAGCGCGTGGCCGGCGTGATCTGCGAGACCGAGGAGGGCAACGTGCTCTTCAAGGCCGCCAAGGGCGTCATCCTCGCCTCCGGCGACTGCTCCGGCAACCAGGAGATGCGCGATTACTACTGTCCCGACCTGCGCGGCTTCAAGACCATGAGCCCCTTCCGCGACGGCATGGGCATGATGACCGGCATCTGGGCCGGTGCGCAGATGACGCCGGTGAACCACTCGAAGATGGTTCATGGCGGCGGCGCGCTGACCCGTCTGGAGCTGCCCTTCCTGAACCTGGACATCCACGGCGAGCGCTTTATGAACGAGGTGCTGTCCTTCGCCTACCTGAACAACCTCATGCGCGGTTACCTCGAGGAGTACGATTTCCAGAACCCCATGGCGGCGAAGTTCTTCACCATCATGCCAGCGAACTGGGCCGAGATTGGCGAGCAGTGGACCGCGGTGCATCCCGAAGAGGTGAAGTTCGGCGTGGGCAACATGAAGATCCCCTCGGAGGACCAGTTCGTCAAGGGCGAGACCTTCGCCGAGCTGGCGGCCAACATCAACGCCTACATGGAAGCTGAGGAGTGGCACATCGACCCCATCGACGAGCAGGCCATCGTCGCGTCCATCGAGGCCTACAACGAGCTGTGCGCGACCGGCTCCGACGGCCAGTTCGGAAAGCGGGCCGACTATCTGGTGCCCATCGAGCAGGGACCGTTCTTCGCGGTGCCCCGCGGCGCGAACTCCGTGCCGGCCGTGCTCGGCGGACTCACGGTGAACGAGAACCAGCAGTGCCTCGGCGCCGAGGGCGCGCCCATCGAGGGCCTGTTCGCCGTGGGCAACGCCTCGGGCCAGTTCTACGGCGGCGTAGATTACCCCATGGATGTTGAGGGCCTCTCCATCGGGCGCGCCATCACCTCCGGCTACGTCACCGGACGCTACGTGGCGACCCTTTAGACCCCCCGATCTCTCTCCCCGCACCCCATCCCCTCCTCGCGTACGCGCCCGTTGGCCATCCCTCCCCGCCGACGGGCGCGCCTCTGCCGCCGCAGGGGCTCAGAGGCGCCCGCGCTCGGCCGGCCGAGCGCCATGCGGGAGCAACGGCGCTGCGGGCCAAACCGATTCGAAGCCGTTATAATGACACTCATGGAGAAGACACCCGTATCGAGCAAAAGGCGCCGCCTCGACAATCTGGAGCAGATGATCCCCTATCTGTTCGCCCTGGGCTGCGCCCGGACGTGGATGACACTCACCTTCGCCGCTCCGAGCGGGCTCTCACTGGAGCTGCCCTTCGATCCCCATACGGTTTTCGACTACGCCTACGCCGGGTTCGGCATCGCAGCCACGCTGCTCGCCCGGCGCATCGTGCCGCTCAACGCCCATCGCTGGGCGCGATTCGGCTCTCTTGCGGCCATGCTCGCCGCCTCCCTCTGCCTCATCGCCGTATCTGAGTTCCCCTCGGCTGCAGTGCCGCTAGCTACAGCGGGCGCCTTGCTGGGAGCCTTCGGCTTCTGCGCGATACTCCTCATGTTCAACGAGGCCATCGTGCCTTTGAGCCTCATCCGCATCGCCCTGTTCACGGCGGCATCCCGCTTCATCGCCGTGCCAATGACCTACTTGTGCCAGGGACTTGCCGGCACGCGCTTTGCCCTCGTGCTCGTGCTTCTGCCGCTGCTGTCGCTCAGCTGTCTCGCTCTGGCTTTCCGTTCCCTTCCAGAACGGGAGCGGGTGGTGCGGCCCTATCCTAAATTCTCCTATCCTTGGAAACCCTTGGCAGTGCTGTGCATATGCGCCTTCGCCTACGGAATGCGAACCGCCCAGCTACCGGAGGGCGCCGGCGTCCATTCCTCGCTTTCCACCGCGCTCGTCATGGGCACGTTCTTCGTCGTCGTATACTTTTTCTCCGATCGCTTCTCGGTGAGCGCCCTGTTCCGCTCGCCCCTTCTCCTCATGGTGTGCGGCGTTCTGCTCATACCGGCCGAAGGCGTGCTCGGCACCACAGCGGCAGGCTACCTCATCTCCATGGGCATGACGCTCATGTCGCTGCTCATCTCGCTTCTGTTCTACGATCTTTCCAAGCGCATGGGCATCGCCATCGTGGCACTCACCGGCATTATGCGCGTGAACACCCTGTTCACGCTGTGGGGCGCCAGGTGCACTGATCTTCTGGGACGCACGAGCCTCGATGAGGGCACCCAGTCCATCCTCGTCAGTGCTGCCGTGGTTATGCTCGTGCTGGCCAGCACTCTCATGCTGCTCTCCGAGAAGGATCTCGCCTCGCGTTGGGGCATCAAGCTTTTGGAGACGGAGAATCTGGCAGCCGACAGCCTGCGGGCCGAGGCTATCGCCGAGCGCTGCGACGCCGTGTCCGCCTCGTGCCACTTAAGCCCCCGGGAGGACGAGATCTGCCGCCTCATCGCGAGCGGCAAAACCAACCAGCAGATCGAGAGGGAGCTGTTCATCGCCTCCGGCACGCTGAAGGCGCACATCCAGCACATCTACGTAAAATGCGACGTGCATTCGCGCAAGGAGCTCATCGCCCTGTGCGGCGGCGAGTGATGCCTCAGGGCTTCAGATGCGCCTGTGCTGATGGACCTGTTACTTCTCCGTGCCGTCGCCGAACAGGAGGTCGCGCTCGTCGCCGGGGAGCTTGGCGCGGGCCTGCTCGCGCAGGTTGTTCAGGCCGGCGAGATACTGACGGTACAGCACCACGGTGAGGTAGCGGCCCGCCGGCGTGAGCGTCAGCTCGTCAGCGTCGTCGGTGGCAAACGCCCCGTTGGCGCGCATGAAGGCCATCTCCACGGGCAGCCCGCGCTCCACCGACACGCCGAAGTCGTGCTCGAACTCGTGCTTGTCGAAGCGCAGGCTGTACAGCTGCAGCAGGAACTTGTAGCGCATGAGGTCGCGCCGGGGCAGGTCGGTCTTGCCGAGCAGCGGTGTGACGCCGGCGCGCACCAGCTCGCCGTATTCTTCCAAATTGAACGTGTTCACGAACAAATTGTCGCCCAAGTGCGTAATGGAGCCGCTTCCGATGCCCACGCACTCCTCGTAGGACACGGCGTACTCGTCCACTTCCAAATGCTGCTTGCGCTTAAGGTTCTCGTCGAGCCGGTTGAAGGTCCACAAGGTACGGCGCTCGAAGAAGGGCGCATCACCCCCCGCGAGGATCTCGTCCAAGATATGATAGAAGCGCCGTTCCTTGTCGTAGTCCATCCTCCCCAGCACCTGCTCCATTTTGCGCGTGGTGGCGTGGGACTGGTACAAAGGCGAGAACGTCGTCTGATGGCAGCCGCACAGCGCGATCTTCTCGCAGTCGGAAATGAGGATGTCCTCGGTCTGCGTGGGGAAGTTGAAGATCATGTCCACGTTGAGCGACTCGAAATAGGGCGCCGCCTCACCGATGCGCTCGAAGATCTCCTCCCCGCTTCCGTACTTCTGGTAGCGGTCCATCTGGCGCAGAAGCCCGTCGTCGAAGGACTGCACGCCCACGGAGAGGCGCTGGATGCGGCCGTGCAGCTTGTCAAGGTACTCCGGGATGAGGTGGTTCGGGTTCGTCTCCGAATTCACCTCCTTCACATGAAAGAGATCGCGGGCCAGATCGATGGTCTCGCACAGCTCGTCGATGTCCACCGTCGGCGTGCCGCCGCCGACGTACACGCTCTCGAAGTCGTAGCCCTGCGCGGCCAGCATCCGCATCTCCTGGCGCAGGGCCTGGAAATAGTCGCGGGCCCGCTGCTCGCGATAGGGGAAGCGGTTGAAGGAGCAATAGGGGCACAGCCGCTCGCAGAAGGGAACGTGCACGTAAAGCGTGTAGGGACGGCCGGGCACCGGGTCGGGAAGCGCGCCCTCGGGCACGGGATGCAAGGTCAGGGTCTTGTCGGTCATGGCGCGGACGACGGTAGTGAGCATGCGCTCCGAGAGCATCGATACCTCCTGAGTCTATTCAAGCGTAAGGAGGATTTTAGCACTCCCTTTGGGACAATACCCGACCTTTGCCCTAAGGGTATGCGGAACGCACAAACTCGCCCCGCCGCCGCGCGAAGCTAGAATTACAGCCACCCACTTCCCGCATCGCGCGCGCCTCGGCCTCCCCCTCCCTGCGGCTGCGGCATTCCAGCTAGAAAGGCTCTCTTCGGAGAGCCTTTCTCTTTGTTTCTGCCCAAGCAGCCCTGCCACGCAGCATTCTGGGTGAGCGACAGCGTATTACATTTGGAAAATGTGCTTTTCTGGAAGCTCTGTTCCGGGGAAGCTACGCGGCCTTTCAAAAAAGCACATTTTCCAAGTCACTCTCGACCTTTGCTGGGATAGCTTGAAGGGTATTCCGATAAAACACCAGGTCAACGTCCTATGAAATCTCTCGACATTGAAATGCGAGCCGAGAACCATCCACTTCAATCTGGAATATGTGCTTTTCTGGAAACGCCGATCTGGAATATGTGCTTTTTTTGAACGCAAGACTCGGGCTCATGCAGAATTCAATCCAAAAAAGCACATTTTCCAAACGAGGGCACCACTACCGGCCAGCTCCTCCTCCCTCCTAAGGCAACATAGCAGCAAGGAGGAGCGCCCACACGATAGGGTCACAGAGGGCACTGGCCAACGCTATAAATAGTCGTCGATCCCAGTCTTTTCCCAGACAGCCACCTTCGCCTCGCCTCGCTGTTCGGTGGCCGCCGCAATACCAGCGATCTTACCGAACACGAGAGCCTGGATGAGCCCGTTGCCGCTCATATAGGCTGCACCTCCTCGCGAGGAAAAGCCCTCGGTGCAGCCTCCAGCCGCGTAGAGCCCGTCGATAAGCGTGCCGTCTTCGCGAAGGACGTGGCCGGCGACGTCCGTGGCCACGCCACCTTGGGTGTGGCGAATCTCCCCGGTAAGCTTCACGGCATAATAGGGTCCTTCGAAGGTGGCGGGGAGATGGGCGCGGTTGAACTTGTCCATGCCGACCTCCAAGGCCTTCTGGTAATCGGTCACCGTGCGCTCGAATTTATCGCGGCTAATGCCGATGAGATCGGCCAGCTCGCCGGCGGACGGGGCGACAGCGACAATGCCCGCCTCCTCCCATTCGGGGTACTTTCGGCTCAGCTCGCGCTGGACGTCGGTGAACACAAGGTAGCCGATGCCGTCTGGCTGGGCGAGCACGTGGGGCGACATTTCGGAGTAGCCGCCGTACTCGTTCATGAAGCGATTGCCATCGCGATTGACGATGATGCCGCCGTTGTTGGCGACACCCTGTTCCAGTGTCTTGTCGTTGTCGACTCCGTGAAAAGCGTGGCCCTGGTAAGCCCCCATGTTCTGCAGGCTGGCGCCGAGCTCCTCGCCCCACAGGATGCCCTCGCCCGTCGCTCCCGGCGCCACCACCTTGACCGCCCCCGTCGCCTCCGGGCAGTAGCGCTCGAGCATGTCAGGGTTGTTGGCGAAGCCGCTCGTGGCGAGGACGGTGTTGCCGGCGAAGATTGCGATGTCCTCTGAGCCCTTTTTGCCCCAGGCCCCGACAACGACGTCGGCCTCGTCCTCAAGAATGAGGCCCATTATCTCGCAGGAGAGCATGGGCTCAATGGCAGCCTCGGCCTCAAGGCTCGCGATCAGCGCGTCCATGAGACCTTCTCCCTCGCCGTCGGTAGTGTGCATACGATAGGCCGTCTGACCGAAGTACAGCGCATCATCCACCGTCCAGACAGCACCGAAGCCTTCAGTCCATTCCACGATGTCGCAAGAGTGCTCCACAGCCGTATACACCAAGTCGGGCCGCACGCTGTAATTGCTCGGCCGCATGATGTCCATGGCGCAGGCGCCGATGCTGTCGCTGTCTTCCTTTTCCTTCTGCTGCGCGGTGCCCACGGCCGGGATCTTGCCGCTTGAGAGGGCAGTCGCTCCTCCAAACATCGACGTTTTCTCGCAGATGGCCACACGCGCTCCCTCTTCAGCGGAGGCCAGAGCCGCGCACACCCCTGCTCCCCCGCCGCCGATGACGAGCACATCAGTCTCGACAGGAATTCGATCGGATACCTCACTTGTGCGCTTGGCAAGTTGATAAACCTTTTCTGTGCCATTGGCGTTTCCGGCGTCGCTCAATGGGGAAGACGGCGCGCACCCCGTGGCCAGACCGCTAGAGGCAGCCACGATGGAACCAAGTGCGAAGCCCTTCAACATCTGTCTGCGGGTCATATTGGACATGATATTTCCTCTCTCTCGAAACGGGCCCTCCGCCCGTCGTTGGCACGACTATAGAGCCCGACCCGATCCGTTGAAAAGAAACAATCCCAGCTGCTTATCCGCAAACAAAAGCGTTGCACGTGACATAACCCCTGTTCAGAGCTATGATTTTTTTTCAGATCACTATGGATGATTCGCACCATCGGTGAAGAGACTTGCAAGGCGCGCTTCCAGGGCCTATAGTGGCCCCTTCGGAACGCAGCGCCCAAAGACGCGCTGCACGCCATGGCCTAAGGGAGGAAGACCATGACCATGTTTCGGTTGAGCGATGAGCAGCGACGCTACTTTTACGCCCTCTGCTCGGACGGTAATATCACGCGCGCTGCCCAGCGTCTCTTTCTTTCGAGGCAGGGGCTCTCGCGCAGCATGCGCGAGCTTGAGAAATCCCTGGGAACCTCACTGTTCGTCCGCGGGAAACGAGGCGTGACCCTTACCAGCGCAGGCCGCATCCTGCTTCGCCATTTGCTGCTTCAAATTCGTGTTCTTATCCCATACCACTTGATCAGCCGTCGTCGCTGGAAAAATCTGTTCGCCCGCTTTGTTTTTTAATA
>ERZ773252.3780-NODE-3780-length-11214-cov-3.439824_pt1 | contig 11214 bp, 9 predicted proteins | sample MGYA00580517_ERZ773252 | MGnify/ENA primary metagenome ERZ773252 (study PRJEB29015, sample SAMEA2737766) | human gut metagenome | biome: human gut; feature: human-associated habitat; material: faeces | place: China | collected 2012 ... | reverse complement strand
CGTGCTGTATGATTTCTGTATGAGCCTGGGAATTCCTATTACCATTTATGGGCATTCTACAGATTCTAAGGGTGTTGCTTTGTATTCCTATGCTGAATTTGATTCTCTGGATGCCTCTGACCGTTACCGGCTGATGGATATGTCTGCCCGTAATGGCAACCGGGATGGAGCTGCACTTCGTTATGTTGCGGAACACCTGGCAAAGCGTCCGGAATCACAAAAACTCCTCATCATAATCTCTGACGGACAGCCCGCAGATTGTGGGTACAGTGGTACGGAAGCAGAAGCAGATCTTCGTGGTATCAAGAATGAATATCGTAAACGTGGCATTGTGATCTTTGCTGCAGCAATTGGTGATGACAAAGAAAACATCCGCAGAATCTATCAGGATGGTTTTTTAGATATTACCAAATTAGAAGATTTGCCCAAAAATATGACACAGCTTGTAAAACAATATTTGAAATAGAAAGAAGGAAAACATACATGAGTGAAAATTATCAAAACTCAATTACAGATCAGATATGCAAAGTACAGACCAGTAAAAAATTAATTGCACTGTATGACCGTCTCCGCTACACAAGTTATAACAGCTATGCACAGCTTCATGCAAAAGGAGAATTTGAAGAAAATGGTCATAAAGTTCACTCCCTTATTGGAATCTCCATACAGGATTACTCTAGTGGTACCGGTGATAAAAATATTATCACCCGTTTTCATCTGGCACCCGAACAAATTCAATTTCTGCTGTCCAGAGTTGCCGCTGGCTTTCCTGAATTTGAATGGTCACAAAGTAAAATATTTGGTGTGCCGGATGGCAATGGCTATTCTACTGCACAACAGTTTTTTATTTCCCGCCACGTATATAACAACCAGCAGGAAATACTGACCAGCCCGTGGAGAATTCAAATTAATAACGGAAAAGGTATCAAGAAAAAGAATCATAACGGCGGCACTTATATGCAGGCTCAAAGTTTTATCTCTGAAAAAAGTGCTTTTATCCAATTGACAGATATGGATTTTTATATGAAAAAGAAATATTTTCTATATTTATATTCTTCATAGATTCATAAATAGAAGAAACATTTTCAAGCTGATTTAAATCCTTTTCGTCAGGAAGATTTTCAAGTTCCATAAGTCTTTCAGCAGATGCAGTCATAGAGTAAAATTTAGGTATTAAGCCACTAATATTTGCCATAGGACCTTTTATTTGGTCCAAAATTTGCAAAAAGGCTGTTAAAGTACCAAAAGTAATTACACCCATACTTATATTTAAAGCACCCCATATTAAAGCTATGTAGTAACTACCAGTAAACAACATATATACACCGGTATTTGCCACATTACTTATGGACTGTTTTTTATACATAAGTTTGAGCATATTTTTTTGCTTAAATAAAAGCCTATCCTTTACTATGTCATCATTTGCAAAAGATTTAATTACCATAATGTTTTCAAAACATTCCTGTATAAAAGAACGAACAACACCATGGGCAGATTGGAGTTCTTTATGAAGATACTTAAAATGCTTGCTATATATTTTTCCGGCAATAAAGATTACAACACCAAGAGCCATTACAGCAATAGTAAATCGCCAATCAATAGCAAATAATACCCAAAGTCCAGCTATCAAACGAGTAAGTAATGAAATAGAAGTAGGCAGAATATTGAGAATACCGTCAATAACTGTATCGACATCGGAGGTAAACCTGTTTATGATTTCTCCAGAATGATATTCATTCAAATTCTGCCACTTTTTACCCAATAATTTTGAAAATAAACCTTGCTTAATTCTGACATCCATTCTACCGTCGGCTCTGATGAATATATTTGCATATACTATGTTGAGGACACATTGTAAAATTATTATTCCAGCAATTTCTAAAATAGAAAGTAATAACGAGCCGTCAATATCTTTGGTTGCTATATCCAGCACCTGTTTAGAAACAAGTGCCAAATATATATAACCAAAAGAAATTATACCAGTAATAACAGATAAAAGAACAACCCAAGGAAGATTGGACTTAGAATATTTAAAAATCCAAAGTAGGGCATTTTTTGAGTTCTTCAATCTCATATATTACTTAGTTTCAGTATAGTGTTCTGAATTCTTTAAGTAGTAAAGAGTTTCTATGTAAGCAAGAACAAGAGGAGCAACACCCTTTGCATCGTTAGAAACGATTGGTTCACTCATATAGTATTCGAATGTACCGTCACGACGCTTGTTGTCATAAGGTCCAAGACCAGAAACAAGACAGATACCATCAAGCTGAAGTTCGCCGTCTTTTTCTGAAAGATACTTGTCACAAGTACCGTTAAATGCCTTTAAGCCGTGCTTGAAGTAAGACTTATCAAGAATACCCATTCTTACACTCTTCATAATAGAGTATGCAAAGATAGCACTACCACTTGTTTCAAGGTAGTTACCTTCCTTACCACCCTGGTCTACTACCTGATACCACATACCACTTGGGTCCTGGAATTTAAGCATAGAGTCAATTAATTCCTTGTAGATAGAGCAAAGCTTGTCCTTCTGTTCCTGGAACTGGTCAGGCATAACTGCAACAGTATCAATAAGAGCCATTGAGTACCAACCTAAAGCTCTAATCCAGAAGTTCTTAGAAAGACCTGTTTCCTTATCAGCCCAGAAAATCTGCTTTGTAGAATCATAACCATGGTAGTAAAGACCTGTCTTAGGGTCTCTCATAATTTCATAAACATTCATAAACTGGTGGAAACTATCCATGATGTTTTCACAGTTATTAAATTCAGCTTCGTACTGAACATAGAATGGCTGACCCATGTAAAGACCGTCAAGCCAAACCTGATATGGGTAGATAAGTTTATGCCAGAAGTTACCTTCCTTAGTTCTAGGCTGGAATTTAACCTGAGAATAAATAGTTTCGATAGCCTTACGATACTTTTCTTTACCTGTGAGCTTGTAAAGTTCGAAAAGTGTCTTACCAGCATTTACATTATCAATATTGTATTCAAGAGGGTCATATGAATGAATTGAACCATCTTCCTGAACGAAGTAGTCAATAAAACTATCTGCAAATTCAAGGAATTTCTTGTCGCCCTTAATAGCATAAAGGTCAAGAATTGCCTTAATCATACAGCCGTCAATATAGTTCCAAGTAGATGGCTTACCGCTCTTTATTTTTTCAATATTCCAAATAGGTGCCTGTGGTGTACTTTTTTCCAATAACTGGTCAATGTACTTATCTAAAATGTTCATTAGGTTTCTTACCTCCTTAATATTATACAACTACATAATACCACATTTTAACTAATCTAGCAATAGATTTATATTACGATTAGTTGAAAATTAAAAAAATTTACAGTTTTACAATCTATTTCTTAAAAAAATTATGGAAAACATATATATTTTTATGTATGCCAGCACAAAGGTGCTGTTAATATTATGTTTTTTTGGTTAAAAGGAATATTGCACTATAATGTTTAAAAGTTTATATATAATTTTAAAATGTAATTTTATTGAAAACAACAAAAAACAGTTGATATAAATTCATTTATGGAGTAAAATAAAATGGATTTGGTCTATTATAGACAAGTATTTTGTACAAAAGAAAGGAGCTTATTATGAAAGTAGAATTAATAGTTCCTTGCTACAATGAGTCTGCTGTTTTACAAATGTTTTATGATGAAGCAGTAAAAGTAGTTGATAGCATAGAGGGTTATGATTTTGGTTTTATATTCATAAATGACGGAAGTAAGGATAACACTCTGGATATTATGAAATCCCTTGCCGAAAAAGATGAGAGAATTAAATATATATCTTTTTCAAGAAATTTTGGTAAAGAATCTGCTATGTATGCAGGTCTTAAAAATTCAAGTGGGGATTACGCTGTTTTGCTTGATGCAGATTTACAGCATCCACCGGCACTTATTCCTAAAATGCTTGAGGCAATGGAAGAGGGTTATGACTGCTGTGCCACCAACAGAGCATCTCGTGACGGGGACCCACCTCTTAGGACTTGGTTTACAAGGAAATTCTACAAGCTGATAAACAAAATTTCTGAAGTTGATATGCCAGACGGTGCAGGGGACTTTAGAATGATGAGTAGAAATATGATAAATGCCATACTTGCTATGAGTGAAGTTCAAAGATTTAGCAAAGGTATATTTAGCTGGGTCGGTTTTGATACGAAATGGATTTCATTCTATGATGTAGAAAGAGCTGCTGGCGAAACAAAGTGGAGCTTTTGGTCATTATTTAAGTATGCAATAAATGGTATAACAGCTTTTTCTACAGCACCTTTGAAAATTGCTACCCTTGTGGGTTCAGTAGTATCAACTTGTTCTTTCATTTATTTCATAGGCGTTGTTATAAAGACTTTGGTTTCAGGTAAAAGTGTTCCAGGATATGCTTCACTTTTAGCAATAATGCTTTTCCTCTGTGGATTTATAATATTGTGCTGTGGTATTTTGGGCGAATACATTGGCAAAATGTATATGGAAGTCAAAAACAGACCTATATATATAATAGGTAAGACTAACATTGAAGACCCAAAGCACGATTACGGGAGGAGATAAATGATAGAGAAGATAATGACTAAGCTGTTAAACAGGGAAACCATAAGCTATTTATTCTTTGGTGTCCTTGCTACAGTTGTTAGTATAGGTTCTTATTATATTTCAAGTAGAATACTGATTAATTTCATTGGCTATGATGAAACTGTAATGTGTTCAAATGTTGTTTCTTGGGTATGTGCAGTTGCTTTTGCCTATGTTACTAATAAAATATGGGTGTTCCAGTCAAAAACTAAAGGACTAAAGGACCTGCTGAGAGAAATGTCTGCTTTTGTAGGAGCAAGACTTTTTTCCTTCGGTTTTGAAATGGCTTGGATGTACATAACTGCTATACTTATAGGAATAAATGACACAATATGCAAAATACTTGCACAGTTTGCTATTGTAGTTATGAATTATGTATTCAGTAAATTATTTATATTCAAAAAATAAGGAGAAAGAAAATGGGTTATCAAAGTAAAAAGAAAAAGCAATTTGTTTCTTTTGCTGACGGTGGAAGTATTGAACTACCATCTTATGAAAGAAATAAAAATTGGTTTTTGGAAAACAAATTTGTTATTTTAACATTTTTTGTTGCTGCACTTATTATGTGTGCAACTTATTGGTTCAGAGGTGTATATCCTTTTGGCGACCAAATTGTTTTAAAGGTTGACTTGTATCATCAGTATGGACCTTTCCACGAAGAATTAAGAAGTCGTATTTTAAATCACCAGAGTCTGTTTTATAGCTGGGAAGGTGGTTTAGGTAAAGAGTTCTATACACAGTTGGCTTACTATACAACCAGTCCGTTGAGCTTTTTAATATTGTTCTTTCCTCAAGGAAATATGCCGGAAGCTCTTGCACTTTTCATTCTTTTAAAAATTGCTTTTTGTGGAGCATTTTTCGCATATTATCTTAAAGAATCTTTTAAGAGAAATGATATGAGTATTGTTGTATTTGGTGTTTTCTATGCCTTTACAGCTTTCGTAACTGGCTACTATTGGAATGTAATGTGGCTTGATTCAGTTGCATTATTCCCACTTATAGCTCTTGGAATAGAAAAACTTGTAAAAGAAGATAAGCATTTATTCTATTCAATTACATTGGCAATAGTTATTATTGTAAACTTCTATATTGCCTTTATTATTTGTATTTTTGCATCACTTTATTTCCTTGTTATATTGTTCTCTAACTATGATTGGAAACACGACAAGAAAGTAATGATTTCAAGATTTATAAAGTTTGCCATTGTTTCCATAATAGGTGGTGGTATTTCAATGTTCTTGACAATACCTACAGCTCTTGCTTTGGGACAGACAGCAACAAGTAACACAGGTTTCCCTAGGTTTGAAATATATCAGAATGTATATCAGCTTATTACAAACCACTTCATTGGTGCAAGACCGGTTGTACTTGCAAGAAATGAGGACTTACCAAATGTATATAGTGGTGTTCTTGCAGTTATGCTTGCTCCATTATACTTTGCAAATAAGAGAGTTAATAAAAAAGAAAAAATAGGTATGGCAGCACTTTTGATATTTATGCTCTTATGTAGCTGTATCAAGCCTTTGGATTACCTTATCCATGGTGCTCACTTCCCATCTAACTTACCTCATAGATATACATTTATATATAGTTTTATTATGCTTAGACTTGCTTTTGTAGCATTCTGGGATATTAAAAATACTAAGTTAGATATTTTAAATTATGCTTTTATAATTTACACTTGTATAATTCTTTTAACAGAATTTGTACTTGCTCCAAATATTAGTGATATTGATAGAGTTCTTGATAATGGCGATATTGTAATTAATATTGTTGCTATGATTTGCTATATTATACTTCTCAATATCTACAAGGGTACAGAAAGCACAGGTTATGCAACTGTGTTTACAGTATTTTTCGTATTTGCTGTTGCAGAAGCAATGTTCTCAAGTTATGTAGGTCTTGATAGAACAACAAGCAGAGATTCATATGTTAAGTATATTCCTGCAACTGATGAGGCTGTAGCGAAACTTAACGAAAAGGAAAATGGTAATTTCTATAGAACTGAATTTAGAAGATTTACAACTATAAATGATGCAGCATTGTATCACTATAGAGGATTTTCACAGTTCTCATCTCTTGCTCCAGGTGGTATTTCAGACTTTATTGGTTCATTAGGTATTGCTGCTACAGGTAACTCATACAGATACTATGACCCAACTGCTTTAGTTGATGCACTCTTTGATGTTAAGTATGTTATGAACAAGGCTGATGATAGTGGTAATGGCGAAATTAAGAATGAGCGTTATCATAAGATTGACCAGATTGATAATGTTTGGGTATATCAGAATGATAGAGTTCTTCCTTTAGGATTTATGACTGATTCAAAGATTAAGAATTGGGAAACTAAGGATTCAACTCCTTTCGCTGTTCAAAATCAGTTTATAAACGATGCTGCTGGTGTTAGTGGCGAAATGTTTACAGATGTTCCTATTACAAGCCTTAATAAGACATTTATGAACACAAGAGATGAAGAAGGCAACAATACATTTAAGTATACACTTACAGAACCAGCAAATCTTTCATTAGAACCTACAGTAACTGCTGAAATAGTTTCTGATAAGGACCAGTATTTATTCGTATATGTAGATGCCGGAAATGCTAAGAGAGTTAAGTATGTTACAAACACAGCTAATGAAGATAGAGAACTTAGTGCAGGTAAGAGTTTATTTGATGTAGGTCATGTTTCAAAGGGCGAAAAGATTACTGTTTCATTTGCTCTTACAAACAAGGGTGAATTCGAAAAGACTTACAGAAAAGACGGTACTGTTAAGATTTATGCTGCAAGCTATAATGATTCTGTATTCCAGCAGGCTTATGATAAACTTAATCAGCATACATTCAACATTACAGACTTTAAGGATACAGATATTACAGGTACTATTAACGCAGTTGAAGATGGCGTAATGTTTACTTCAATTCCTTATGTAGATGGTTGGCATGTATTTGTAGACGGTAAGGCTGTTGATAAGGTTGATATTGGTAACAGAGGTGTTATTGGTGTTGACATTACAAAGGGCGAACATACAGTAGAATTTAAGTTTAAGACTAGAGGTCTTGTACCGGGTCTTGTTATTTCTTGTGTTTCTGTTGTTGCACTTGTTGGCTACACTATTTTCGATAAAAAGAGAAAACAAAAGAATATTCCTGTAACACCAGAAGTTACAGCTTAATTCAAGTTTTAGGAGAGAGCCTATGAGGTTCTCTCCTTTTTTGTGTTTATCTACACTTTGGCATACAATCTTTCATAGAATCTTTTTTTGAATCATTCATTGGCATATTGTCTTTTCTATTATCTTTCATTGGTGTACAATCTTTCATATTTTTATCCATATCTCTGTCTATTTGTCTGCCACTAGGTTTATTGCAATCTTTTGACCTATTAGGACGCATATAGAAAAAGTCGTTGCTATTTAATTTATCTTGAACAATTCTAAGAGCCTCACCAAATCTTTGATAATGAACAATTTCGCGTTCTCTAAGGAATTTTAATGGCTCTAATACATCAGGGTCATCTGTCATTTTCATAAGATATTCGTAAGTTGTTCTGGCTTTCTGCTCGGCAGCAAGGTCTTCATTGAGGTCTGTGTTTATATGGGGTCAGCATAATATAAAAAATAAAAAAAGGCTTATTTACTAGGTAATTTAGAGATAAATTCTAATTCAAAATCGTCAACTTTATCAGGAGCCCATCTATTTCCTCTGGTCTTTTTAGAATATCTGATTTGGTGGAAAATTTTCTTTATCAAAACATTTTTTGATTTTGCATCAGGCAAAGTATCATATACCTCCAACAAATTCTCAAGCTCTGGTATAAGAGTTTTATTGTATTCGGCTCTTGCTTTTGTAGCATTGTCTTCTTCTTCTAACTTTGTTATAGTACTAAATATATTAGACATTTCGTTTTTTAAGAAAATCTGTCTTTCTAAGAATGTTTCATTATCATATATCCCTTGCTCTAATAATGTGTATGTTTTTCCTAGCTGTTTTTGTATATTTTCAAGCTCTTTTTTGCAATTTGTAATTCTAGTAGTGTTATATGAATACTCTGTAGCTACTATGTTGTTATTGTTTTCTTTTAGCTTGTAATCTTCCAACCACATTTTCATACCTTCAAGAATTCTATTTTCTACAATATTAACAGGAGAGCTAATTGTTGGGCAGTATGGGGTTGTGCAATCAAAAGAAGGACTGTGTCCCGGACGCCTCTTATCCGGGGGTCTTCTTTTTAAAGGTTTTCCACAAACAGCACAGACTAATACACCAGCAAATGGATTTTGCATAGGTCTTTCAGGTGTATTAGGTGGTTTCTTTCTGCTTTTAACAATCTCTTGTACTCTGTTAAAAATATCCTCATCGATTATGGCATCATGAAGACCTTCAAAAATAAGGGGGTTGCTGTTTATGTATCTTCTTTTGACAAGAACGCCATTTTCAACTATTTTCTTTTCAGGAACTTTTTGCCAATGTATTTTCCCGATATAAACATCATTTGTTAGTATCTTTTTTACTTGCGTAGAAGTCCAGAACACACCACTACGTGTTGGAACTTTACTGTCATTTAGTCTATTAGCTATACCACTAAAACCTGTGCCATCTTCATCACTTAAATATAATTTATAGATTAACTTCACAATTTCAATTTCTTCCGGAATAGGAATAAGTTTCCAACCCCTCTCGCCTTTTAACTTTTCTTTATCGAATCCATATGGTGGGTTACCACCTGCGTATTTTCCCTCTTTACAAGCAGCAATACGACCGGCATTAAGTCTACGATTAATGGTCTTATATTCTCGCCTACTCATAAATAAACCAAATTCAAAGTATTCCTCATCAAATTCGTTTGCTGGGTTATAAGTTTTTGTAGGTGTTATTATTAGTGTGTTTGAATATTTAAAGGCTTGGGAAACAATACCTTGGTCTACAGAATTTCCTCTTGCTAGTCGTTCTACTTCCATAACAAGAACACCTTCCCAAAGGCCGTTTTCAACTTCAGATAGCAATTCTTGCATTTGTGGCCTAGCTGCTAAAGTTTCTCCAGAGACAACTTCTCTAAATATTTTAGTTATGTTATAACTTCTATTTTTAGCTAGCTCCAAAAGTGTTGTTTCGTGCCTTTTTAATACTTCTTCCTCTGAGCAAAGTTCTTTATCTGCTCGAGATTTTCTTAAATAAATACAATATGACATATTATATCACTCCTTATAAAAAATATGTTTTTGGGTATAAAAATAACACCTTGCAAGGCAGGTGTTTTGTGTGATATAATACAGTTGTCTAGGCTATACTATATCAAGGCATCTACCTTGATAGGTTAGTTTTTGCCTCCTGTTGGTAGCAGGGGGCTTTTTTAATTTCTTAAGAATATTGACAAATTAGCTTGCATAAGATATAATGAAATAAACTAACTTGTGAAGGATAAGGCTGGGTTCCCGAATGGGAGTAGGTATTTTAAATACTTAGAATTCCTTTGCCCCTGGGGTTAGTTTATTTTTTATATTATCTATAACTTTTAAGTCGTTAATGATTTCTGTAATAATAAAATCAATAACCTGCTGAGAATATGAGTATTGAAAGTTTGAAAACTGTTTATGTACATAGCAATATTTATCATTTTCCTTTAACCCGTAGTATGAACAAAAAAGGCTAAAGTGATAACGGTTTATTTTGTCAATAGGCTTATCTTTATATATAGGTTTTATTTCTTTCTTTTTTAAATGATTATTTATTGCATCAATACATGAATTTGCGGTATAGGTATGAGTAACATTAGGGTCTTTCAATTTAGTAACTATTTGAATTTTATCACTTGATTTATTATCTATGGCAACTGTATTAGTAGCTTTGTTTTTGTCTTTTGTAAAGTAAAGATAATGATTGATGGATATTGCAAATTTATTGTTATTATTTTTCACTAAATCATCTACCGTATCTTTGGAATTTAAAATTTTGTTTGCAATTATATCGGGATATTTTGCTATTATTTCTTTTTCATTTAAACTTTTCATACTTACAGATAAAGTTAAAAAGTTTTGTGGGATTATTGATGTCATATCGATATTATGAAAGACTTCTATTTTTTCGCTAAAATTCAAAACACAGGCTTGGAATAAAGGGATATACACCATTTCATATTCTTCAGTAATAAAATGAGTACTTGTATTTCTAAGTTCAATAATTTTTTCTAAATTTTTGCGAAGAGGGTCCTTGTTATTCGTGAACACTTTTTCAATACAGTTTTCTAAACTTAGGGTTCTGTTTGCGTTGTCTTTATAATAAATACTATCCATACCATTTTTTTTAATTAAGTGAGCTTTCAACATAAGTTCCCAAGCATTACAGATAAATAATGCGAAACCTTCAACTCTATATTTAATAGAGGGCTTATTGTATATTTCTATTGCCATCATGAATGCTTCCGTAGCTTTATTAAGCAATAAATCAACAGTTTTTGTATGTTTTTCTTCCATTTAAAATTTCCTCCTTCTTATAGTATTTCTTGTCGAAAAATGTTGAATTATTGTATATATTTTTTGAGTGACATTTTTGACAAAATAATACATATTTGTTATAATATTTTTGGAGGATTGTTAGGCTTTATAAAATCTTCCACATAGGCATTAGGTACTGGTACTATCT
>ERZ773252.3779-NODE-3779-length-11214-cov-5.710996_pt1 | contig 11214 bp, 5 predicted proteins | sample MGYA00580517_ERZ773252 | MGnify/ENA primary metagenome ERZ773252 (study PRJEB29015, sample SAMEA2737766) | human gut metagenome | biome: human gut; feature: human-associated habitat; material: faeces | place: China | collected 2012 ... | reverse complement strand
GGCGTTTGCGAAACGCCAAGAGCCGCATAAATACAGCATTTTTTCTTTTCTAAAAGAAAATAACTCCTCACTAGATATGGTATAATAGAGTTGACTAAAAACTATAAACCTACATCCAAGAAAGGAGTTATTCTGATACTTATGATACCATATAAACAGCTTTCTTTGGCAGATATTTTTTCAGATTGCCATGAAAAATTTGAAAATGACAAACCTGCTTTTCTTTCTCTATTAGAAACCCATATCGATATTGATGAGTTTATTCCGATTTCTTTTAGAAATCATTTCTATGCATCGACGGGCAGAACCCGTAAATACCCTTTGCAAGCTTTTCTGTGGGCTTTGATTATTCAACGTATTTTCTCTATCCCTACGGATCAGCTTCTCCTGACTTTTCTCGCTTACTCAAAATCACTTCGGGAATTCTGTGGTTTTACTAAAGTCCCAGACGCTTCCAAAATCACCCGATTCAAACAGGATTTTTTAGATGACCTCCAGCTTGTTTTCGATAACCTTGTTGATGTTACCGAGCCTATCTGTCAGGCGATTGACTCTGCAAAAGCGGATATGACCATCTTTGATTCTTCCGGCATAGAAGCATTTGTTACCGAAAATAATCCCAAGTATGCTAACAGGATCATCAAACAGCTTAAGGCATACGCGAAAGCTCAGGGCTTTGATAAATCCTATGATCCTTATAAAGCTGCCTATGGTTCCATGCCTTCTCATGCTTCTGCTAATCCTGAGATTAAGCAGCTCTATATCAATGGGCATTTTTGCTATGTCTTCAAGTTCGGCATTGTCACTAACGGATTGGGCATCATCCGCCACATATCTTTTTATAACAAAAACTTTATGGCTTCACATCCTGATATCGTTGTCGAAAAGAAATCCGATTCCCCTGACGAAGATAAATGTGTTCATGATTCAAAGCTTTTAATCCCCACACTTAAGGACTTCTTTTCCAAGCATCCTTTGATTAATCCAAAAACCTTCCTGGGTGATGCTGCTTTCGATACCGCACAACTCTATAAGAGCCTTCTTACCGGTGACACTTTTGGTAATGACAAACATTTCTCGAAAGCTTATATTCCGCTGAATGCAAGATCCGGACTTGAAAATCTGGATTATTCCATCAATGAAGATGGTATTCCGTGTTGTCCCCATGATCCTTCTTTACAAATGAAGTACGAAGGCACTTCCAAACTTCACAGTGGAGTAACAAGATATAAATTTGTCTGTCCAAGAATGAAATGGATTTATGATAAATCAACTCAAAAATCCCATCGTCATTGTTTCTGTGACAACCCTTGTACTTCTTCTAAATGTGGGCGGATGGTCTACATCTACCCGGAAAAGGATCTTCGTGCTTATCCCGGAACGATCCGCGGCACCGAAAAATGGGATGATACCTATAAAATCAGGACTGTTGTCGAAAGAGATATCAACCACATCAAAGACAATCTCTGTCTTGCAGGACGCCGAACCCAAAATGAGAGGACTCTGCATGCTGATCTGATTCTTGCCGGGATCACACAACTTATTACTGTTGTTCTCGCAGATAAGATCAATCACCACGAATATATTCGAAGCATAAAACCACTCATAGCTTAGGACTTACCACTTTCATAAAGTCCATAGCTTATTAAAGTGCGCCTAACATGTGCGATTATCCATTTTTCATTCCACAAGTCGTGCTCTTCGCGAATTCTTCCTTGTTTTGGTTCAAGGTTACGAACGAGCACCGCGAGTTTCGCAATTACCTATTATATTAGATGCTACCTTTTCCATCTGCTCCGGTGTCGCATGATTCTCCGCAAGCACCGATAATTTCTCCAGCTTTAACTGATGCATCTGGTCTATTTCTTCCACTCTCTGATTAATATAATCTGTCAGTGTTTCTCCGGCACCTGCCAGAGAATCCACAAGCAGAGAAATCTCCTTTTCCATTTCCTCAATCTCCCTGTAAATCTGCTTTACCTGCGGATTTTCCTTTAACTTCGTATAAGCGGCAGGAGACTGTCCTTCGCGCAGCTTACGTACCATCTCTTTATATACATAATTCTCCACATCTTCAGTATAAACCTTCCCGCACCCCGGGCAGGCTTTGTTGTTCAGACGCTTCGTACATCTCAGGTACTGTTTACCGGACTGTATTTTAATACTCATAAGTGCGTATCCGCAATTGCCACATTTCACTTTCCCTGCCAGCCATGTATTCACAGCTTTCCGGTTGGCCTGAATCGTTTTATTTCTCATAAGCTTGATCCTGCAGTTCAGCCACTGCTCCGAAGACACAAGCCCCTCATGAGGTGCCACCACCAGCATATGACCCTTAAGATTCTGCAGCTTATCTGTCTGCGCATCCCGCCCCTGATAAAGATAACATCCATGAATCCCGTCAAACTGCTCCGGACTGCTTACTATATTGGTTCCATGGCTCCTGAAAAAACGGTACACATCCATATCAGCCCGCACATATACCGGATTTCTCAAAAGCTGGGCCAGCATGGAACGTATCAGTTCCTTTCCGTAGAACTGCACTCCCTTTTCCGCATAATATCTGGTGATATCCCCATAAGAAGTGTCCGGTTGTTCGTACATATCAAAAATTTCCCGCACAATTGCCGCTTCCCCGGGTTCTTCCACAAGCTTCTTTGTATGGATTCCTTCCATCAGGATCTCCTCTAGCCGATAACCATAAGGAGGCTTGCCGCCCATGCGAAAACCTTTCTGACTTCTGGAATAATATGCGTCGCTGACACGCTTCTGAATAGTCTCACGTTCCAGCTGCGCAAACACAATGCAGATATTTAACATTGCCCGTCCCATAGGTGTCGAAGTATCAAATTTCTCTGTAGAAGAGACAAATTCCACCTGATACTGCTGAAACAGATTCATCATATTGGAAAAATCCAGAATAGAACGGCTGATCCGGTCCAGCTTATACACGATCACTTTCTCCACTTCCCCTCTGCGGATATCTGTCAGAAGCTGCTGAAGCTGTGGTCTGACTGTATTCTTGCCGCTGTAACCCTTATCCTTGTACTCTTTGAAACTTCCACCCTTTAACTCGTACTTGCAGAACTCGATCTGACTTTCAATAGAAATACTATCTGCTCTGTCCACTGACTGCCTTGCGTAGATTGCATTGATTCTCTTCATAGGGATCCTCCTTTGTGAAATGAAATAATTGTTGTTTTGCCAGGCAATGTTGTTACCGTTCACCCTGCATTCCGCAACACGTCTTGCAATGCACAGAATAAACAGTAACCGGCACTGTAACCATTCAACAATTCCTCCTCCGGGAAGAAAAACCTGAGCGATTACATTTTGTCTATACAATTACGATAACAAATATTTAAAAATGTGTAAATCGACTTTTTTCTATCTTTATGTATAGATTTTTCCGACATTTTCATTGTATAATGATGTCATAAATATTCCTCTACAATCAACTCGTTCCTCTGCTGATCATTTATAACTGTCCTGTACCATTACCGTTCACTCTATACCTGTGTCACCGACTAAAAGGAGATTTCCCATATGAGAAGAAAATGTACCGATTCCCTGATATACTGGAAAAAAAATCCCGGCCGCAAACCTTTAATCCTCCAGGGGCTTCGCCAGACAGGCAAGACCTGGCTACTTATGGACTTCGGAAATAAGCAATACGAACATACACTCTACATCAATCTGGAAACAGACCGCTCTGCTACAGACTATCTGTCTGTTCCACATGATCCACAGGAAGTACTGCTTTTTCTGGAAACCTGTGCAGGAAAACCACTGCGCCCTGCCTCTTCCCTTCTGATTCTTGACAATATCCAGTGCATTCCTCAGATTTCCACACTTCTTACCTCTATTGCCCTGGACTTTCCACAATATCACATTGCCTCTATCTATAAAGGTGTGGTTAACTCTGATTCTTTCTCCGTCCACGACTTTGATATCCTGACTCTGTATCCACTGGATTTTGAAGAATTTCTGTGGGCCAATGCTGAGTTTGCCCTTACAAGAGAAATCCGCAATCATTTCTCCGATTTCAGCCCAATGGGAAAGAAACTCCACGAAAAAGCCCTGTCACAGTTCCGTCTCTATCTGATCATCGGCGGAATGCCTGCTGCCATTATGGAATACAAAAAAGAAAAGAAGCTCCTGCTGGTACCTGACACCCAGCAAAAGCTCCTTAATCTTTTTCTCAGCGATATTACTGCTCTGGCTCCAAAAGGAACCGCCCGCCACTGCCGCAATGCCTGGCTCTCGATCCCTGCACAGCTCGGCAGAACCAGCCGTAAATTCCAGTACACCCGCATTGCAAAAGGTGCTACTGCTAAAGTCTATCATGAACCCCTGCAGTGGCTGATCAGCGCCGGACTTGCCATTCCCTGCCAGACAGCTGTCTGCAGCAGACCTTCGGAAACCTCCTTACATCTGTATCCTGTTGACACCGGATTATGCTCATGCATACTGAAAATCCCTGCCTTCCAGCTTCTGTCAGGAGAAGAAACCACCGCCGGTACAGCCTGTATCGAAACCTTTCTGGCACAGCACTTTATCCGGAATGGCTATGCCCTCTCCTACTGGTCCAGCGGCAACCAGGCGGAAGTTCCCTTTTTACTGTCCAAAAACAGTCATTTTATTGCCATAGACTACCGCACCACCCCACATCAGAAATGCAGGAACCTTATGCAGCTGAATAAATCTTCTCTCTCTCCTGCACCCACGCAAATGTATTTAATCTCTGCCGAAGACTTCAGGCAAAAAGAAGCTTATCGAATCGTGCCTTTATATGCGGTATTTTGCATATAGAACGTGGCAGATACAACAGGCAAAAGCAGACTCCGGCCGATAGTTCTTCTCGCTTTCACATCTTCGGAAACGAAGAAAAAACATCTTCAGCCATATCTCTCTGATATGGCTGAAAACTTTTTACGCATTGTTAAGGCTCTTCCTGATAGAGTTTTCCATTTACCAGTATTTTTTTACATAATTGACAGCCTCTTCCTGCGACAGGGAAAATTCATTCATGATATTTCTGACTGTATCTGCTTCACTGATATTAAAATTCCTGCAGGTCCTTACAGTCGCACGAATGCCTTCAAGGATACCTTCCCATCTGCCTTCCCGTCGGCCCTCCTGTCGACCTTCTAATCGGCCTTCTTCAATACCTTCCTGTCTTAACTCTTCCAATGCATTACACATATTGATCTGTCCCCCTTTCTGCTCCGATTCCAAAGCATGGTCAATCAGTTTCTGTGATTCTGTAATGGCTCCTATCACAAGTCCAAGATCTGCCGGAATATTATGATCCCTGTAAACTTCATTGATCTTCGTATAATCCCTGGCATAGATCAAGCGGCTCACGTCAAACACCATATTTACGTCCGGATCGCTGAAACATAGTTCTCCACTTGATCTTACCTGTACCAGGTTCATACGGTAATCAGATACCAGTGATTCTATCTTTTCGGGGATCTCCAGCATATCCTTCAGGGAAAACGGACCATCCCATTCACTTTCTCCATAGTATACACACAGACTAATTACCGGATGCAGCCGATCAGTCTTCTTAAAACCTGACAGGAATTCATCCGCTGAATGGAAATCCCCGTTTTTCTTATTTACTGCTGCAATCTCATCATATTCTTTCATGTAAGAAAACGCATCTCCGACCATATGGCGCAGCGGCATCGCATAGTGGATCTTTGCCTGATTTTCCAGTCCCCAGAGAACAAAGTCCACACCATATGCCGTCTTCTTTACAACATCCAGGATCTTCTGTACTGTTTCCGCATGACCGTTAAATTTCAGCATGGAGGAAACATCCGTATCTGCTTCTGTAAGATCCTGCGGCTTCAGCACCTGTTCCCCGTTAAAAAATACTGCATTAAACAGATCCGCAAAATGTCTGTTGTCTCTCCAGAAGTTCTTCAGTATGGTATCCGGTTTGAGCTTATTTTTTTCCGCCGTATCCAGCACCTCCCGTTGATTTATTTCTGTTATCAATATAGCATAATTATTACCTTGTTTCCACGAAAGGAACTATAAAAATTATTATAAATCTGAAAAGTACAGAGTCGGATTGTTTGATTTGTTCTTTTTTCTCATTCTGTCGGCTGTAAAAGAGCATATAAATACAAAAATATCGCTCTGATGCGTAAAAAAGGCAGTTATAAATAATCATTTTTTCAGAGTCATGAATGAATTTCTAATCAGAGAATGTGCTTTTTAATCAAAAATCAACCTGTCCACCACCCAAAGGGGAACTATAATCATGACAAAGATTAAAAACACGAAGAAAGGCATGGCTAAGAAAACCTTAAGTATGTCTCTCGTCGTTGCAATGCTGGCAACCTCTAACGTGCCGGTTTGGGCTGCTGAGTTCAGCGATGGTACTGACGCTTCCGTAGCTACTGAAGCAGATGCGTTCGCTGCAGAAGCTCCTGTTGTTGACGATACAGAAGACGCAGCTCCAGCATCTGTAATGGTAAATGAAGCTGATATTACTCTTAACTTATCTGCAGACAGCAAAAAAGTTGTTTGGGGAGGAGCATCTGTTATCAGTGGTACTGTAACTAAAACTGACGGATCAGAAGTAGAAGGTGGATGGCAGTATCGTTGGGTTGACGAAAAAGGTATTGCATATGCATCTTCTAACGGAAAAGTAGACGATGCAGCTGATATGAGTTTAAATACAACAGCTGACATGGCTGGAAAAACATTAACCCTTTATGTTTACGATGTAGACAGCAATCAGCAAACTCTTTATGACATTAACACAGGTATTTCTGTAGCTGTAGAAAAGAGATCTTTAAATTCTGTGACTGCTACACCTGCAACCACAACAAAAGCATACAACGGTTTTGCTCAGACTATTACTGAAGCTGACGGCGTTGCACTTACTGTTCTGGATTCTGAAAATGCAAATGTAGCTGCTGATGCTTATGAAACATCTGTAACTAATGCAACTAATAATAAAGAAGAATTCAAACTTACTGTAACAGCAAAAGAAGACTCTGCTTACACAGGCAGTGCTGAACTTGTAATCGGTAAGGTTACAGCAAAAGCATATGCAAAAGGAGATATCCTTGCAACAGCAACAAAAGGACAGTCCTATCAGTATACAGGTAAGGCTATTAAGATTTCCAAAGATAACATTACATTAAAAGAATCTGCTTCCAGTAATAAAGGCGCTGATGGAAAATTAAGCGGTGCTGATTTATCTGCTGCAGTTACAACTGCTCAGGTTGAATATACAAAAGTAGGTGATTACCCCGTTGTTGTATATGTTGACAAAACAAAATTAAAGAATTTTACAGGTGCAGATGAATATTACACAACAAATGAGACTGTTAACGTTGCAAAACGTGACCTCTCTACAGCAGGAACAAAGATTACTGTTAACACTTTAAGTGGACAGATTCCAACAGATATTGCTGTAAGCAAATTAGCTGATTATCTGACATTTACAGGTGTAGAAGGCTCAGACCTTTCTGCAATTAAAAACTCCAGCAAAGAATATACACTTATTGTAAAAAATGCTGATGGTACAGACGCTAAACAGTTTAAAAACGGAAGTACATATACTGTTACAGTACGTGCAAAAGACGGTGGAAACTGCACAGGTGAGCAGACATTCACTGTTGTTGCTACTGCAGCTGCATTAAATGCTGTATCTGCAAAAACACAGTATACAACAGATTATACAGGCGATGAGATCAAACCTTCCAAGAGCGATTTAGGAGAACTGGTTATTCAGTATTTCAACGCACAGGGTAAACCCAAAACAGAAGATCTTGGAACAGACGGATACGAAATCACAGGATATACAAACAACGTAAATGCAACAACTGTATATGACGGAAATTACAATCCAGTAGCAAACGCTTACGTTAACATCAAGATTACAAGCGGAACATACAAAGATCAGACAGCATCTATTCCGTTCTTAATCAAACCACTGGTAGTTGAAGCTGATTATGTAACTGTACCGGATGATGTTTCTATTAATAAAGCACTTACAGAAGCAGGCGAATATAAACTTCCTGTAACAGTTGTAGCAAAAGACGAAACAGGCAAAAAAGTAGAAAAAACTCTCACAGACAGCGATTTCACAGTTAAATATGAATATGAAAAAGCTTTCGGTAATGACTTGTTTAACAACATCATTACAAAAGTTACTGTTACAAACACAAACTATATTTTAAAAACAACAAACGGCAAAACAAGAACTGTTACAGCAAGCGGTAAGACAGAAATCGTACCTAAGAAATTAACAGACGCTATGGTTGTTGCAACACCTTCTACTTATACTTACACAGGTGGAAAGATCCAGCCTACTTATGCAGTGCTTGACGGTGCTATTGCTCTTTACAAGAAGGGTGAAGTTAATGATAAAGATGCTGAATATGAGGAAGTAAGCATCAGCAATGCTGTAAATGTTGGTACTGGAACAATCACTGTACAGGGATGCAACTACTTCTATTCAGGAAAAGCAACTGGAACATTTACAATCACAGCTGCAAACACAGCAGATGTAAAAGTATCCATCGCTGATCAGGATTACACTGGAAAACAGGTAAGACCTCGTAAATTTACAGCAACATTAAATGGAAACGATGTGTCCAACCAGTTTGAGATTGTTTCTTATGGCGAAAATGTTGAAGCTGGAACTGGAACAGTTGTTCTGAAACCATTAGATGGAAACAAGAACTTCACAGGTTCTAACATCACAGCAAGCTTCAATATCGTAAAAGAAAAAGTAGAAGCTACTCTTAATGTTTATGACAGCAAAGGATTTGATGTAACAGATGCTTATACAGCAGACGTAGATAAAGATGCTGATGGAAATGTAAATGGTGTAGTTCATAACAGCCAGGCTGCATTCACATTTGACGGAAATGAGCATACTTTTGCAAAAGCATTATTAAGCAATATCAGAAAAGTTACTGATGATGGCGTAAAGACAACTGCAAAAGAAAGCGATTTCGAAATCAAATATGCAGACAATATCACAGGTAAGAAAGTAACTGCTGGAAAAGAAAACATTGGTTATATCTATGCAGTAGCTAAAGAAGGAACAGGATTTGCAGGAACCAAGACAATTGTTACTTCTGACGGAACAATTATCAATGGTGTTGTTGCTTATATCCCGTTTACAATCAAATCTGTTAAATTTGTTGCTAAGAATGTAAGTGTTAAAAATGCTACATATGCAGGTGGTCTTCCAGTTAAACCAGAAGTACTGATTCAGATTGGTGGAAGCACATTAGTTGAAGGTAAAGATTATACACTTAGATTAATCGACAAAAATGGCAACACTGTAACTCCTATTGATGTAACAGTTGGTGACATCTATGGCGTTGAGATCAAAGGTATCAACGGATACACAGAATCTGGTGTTGCAACATTCGATACAGACGATGTTGACAGTACAGCTTACTCCAGAGCAAACTTAACATGGGGCGTTGATAAGAAGAACATCAACGATTGTACTGTAACTGTAAAAGATGGCGTTACAACTGTATTAAATGGATATCTCCCAGTTCCGGCTACAGAATATACTTCTGAAAAGAACACTGACGGAACATATACAGTAAAAGCAAACAGCACATCTAAAAACTACACAGGATCCAAGACAGTAGTTGCAGACGGAAAAGCAGAAGATGAAAAACCGGATGCTCCGATGATCACTAAAGTAAATGTTACTGGAAATAAAGCAACAGTTGTTCTTTCCGGTGATGCTGATGGCGCTGCAGGTTATGACTACGTAATCTCTACAGACCGTGATTGCATCACAAATAAAGACTATGATTCCATTAGCAAGAATCAGGTCAGCACATCCACTAACTTTAAGTATGTACAGCAGGGAACATACTATGCATACTGCCACGCTTGGAAACGTGACGAAAACGGTAAGAAAGTATTCAGCGACTGGTCAAATGCATATCCATTCGTTGTATCTGCAATCACACCGGATGCTCCGATCATCACAAGCGTAAAAGTAAGCGGAACAACTGTAAAAGTAACATATAAAGCAGCTGCTAATGCAACAGGATACGACGTAGTACTTGGAACATCTTCCAAGAAAGAAAACGGCGAGACTCGTCCATATCACTATGGCGATCACAAGATCCTGAACCTCAAAGAAGGTACAGTAACAGCTACATTTAAGAATGTACCAAAAGGAAGCTGGACAGTAGGAATGCATGCATTCAACAGAACTTCCGAAAACGGCAAGAAAGTATTCAGCCCATGGTCCAATCTTAAAAAGATCACTGTAAAATAATCCATTTGGGTAATTTTATATAAGATTCCAACAGGCAAGACGGGGCATAATTCATGATTATGCCCCATTCTTGCAATGCAAAAGAAATATGTTTTTCAGATAATAAAGGAGAAAAAGAATATGGGATTAAAAGAACGTAGAAAAAAAATTATGGCTTTAATGCTCGCTGCCTGCGTAGCAGGAACCAGCGTTGTACCTGTAGCAGCTTCTGACGTCAGCGTATTCTCTGATGGAACTGATGCCTCACCAGAAGCTTTTGATTCTGCTGATGTTGATAGTGCTAATGTAGCAGCTCAAAAAACTATATATATTAATTTCTATGATGAAGAGGCAAATGCACAGGTTAAAGAAGAACCGATGCAAGTTCCTGCAGATGCCACATCTGTAAACGCAAGTTCTCTTACAGCGCCAGAAGGCTATGAATTGGTATTATCTGGCGATTTTGCAATCAATGATAGTTATGTATACGCTTCTGTTCGCAAAGTAGCTACTACTAAAACTGTAAAAATCAACTACTATTCTGAAGAAGAAAAAAAACAGATTGCAGAAGTAGAGTTCACTGTTGATAAAGATGCTACATCTGTAAATACCAGCAAACTTACAGCACCAGAAGGTTATGAATTGGTATTATCTGGTGATCTTGCAATCAATGATGGTTATGTATACGCTGCTGTTCGCAAAGTAGCTACTACTAAAACTGTAAAAATCAACTACTATTCTGAAGAAGAAAAAAAACAGATTGCAGAAGTAGAGTTCACTGTTGATAAAGATGCTACATCTGTAAATACCAGCAAACTTACAGCACCAGAAGGTTATGAATTGGTATTATCTGGTGATCTTGCAATCAATGATGGTTATGTATACGCTGCTGTTCGCAAAGTAGCTACTACTAAAACTGTAAAAATCAACTACTATTCTGAAGA
>ERZ773252.3770-NODE-3770-length-11234-cov-3.822972_pt1 | contig 11234 bp, 6 predicted proteins | sample MGYA00580517_ERZ773252 | MGnify/ENA primary metagenome ERZ773252 (study PRJEB29015, sample SAMEA2737766) | human gut metagenome | biome: human gut; feature: human-associated habitat; material: faeces | place: China | collected 2012 ... | reverse complement strand
TCCTCTCAGGCAGTCTGGATCGCAGGCAACGGACATCCTGTGCTCAGTCCCGTCAACGGCTACCCCGATGTTGATGTATACTGGCCGGCTCATGCCATTGTTGGGACCAAAGGTTTTGAATTTATTACTGGTCTTGATCCTAAGAACTACGACTTTCAGGTCTACAAAGGTATTGAAATCGACAAACATCCCTATGGGGCCTGTTACCATGATTTAGCCAACACACTTTCTACCGGCGCGATCGAGTATCTGCGTGAACATGGCATCACTACAGTAATCTGCGGCGGCCTGGCTACTGACTACTGCGTAAAAAACACTGTTTTGCAATTACGTGCCGCAGGTTTCGAGGTCATCCTGAACCTTGCTGCCTGCCGCGGAATCGCTCCCGATACAGTTGCGGCGGCACTCGAAGAAATGCGTACCCACGACGTCACGATTGTCGAAAATACCGCAGAATTAAAGAAACTGCTGTAAGCACGCAAACAAAAAGGACGAGCATATGCTCGTCCTTTTTTCATTATTATAGTTATTCTTTCTGCCACACCTCAATACCACGCTGGCTTGGCAATATCGCCGGATCAAACTCCGGCTCTACGATACCGGCACGTTTTTGATCCATATAATCCTGCAAAGCAATATAAGCATACTTGCCTAAAATCGCGATCGCCACTAAATTCGTTATCGCCATCAGCGCCATAAACAGATCGGCCAGATCCCATACCAGGGCAACTTTAGCCACACTGCCAAACAGTACCATACCCACTACGAAAACACGGAACAACATCAGCGTCATATAATTTTTACTGATAAACCCGATGTTGATCTCACCATAATAATAATTGCCTACAATAGAACTGAACGCAAACAGGCAGATCATTCCTGCCAGAAAACTCGGCGCCCATGGTCCTAAATGCTGTGACAAGGATTGCTGCACCAATTCGATACCGGTCAGCTTACCTTCAGTATAACCATCAGACAACAGCACGATAAAAGCTGAAGCCGAGCATACCAGTAAAGTATCAACAAAAACGCCAAAAGCCTGGATCAGGCCCTGTTTTACGGGATGCGAAGCACTGGCAGTAGCAGCAGCATTCGGCACACTACCCATACCAGCCTCGTTTGAGAACAGGCCGCGCTTGATACCGGTCATCAGCGCCGCACCCATACCGCCGCCGGCAACAGCCTGCAGATCAAAGGCCGAACTGAAGATAGCGTTGAAAACCTGCGGCAGTTTCTCTATATTCATCAAGGTCACGCCTAAAGCTATTAAAAGATACAGACCGGCCATAATCGGCACCATCCATTCAGCGACCTTCGCAATACGCGCCACGCCGCCAAAAATGACAATACCGGTCAAAGCGGCAATTATACAGCCCATCACGAAACGATCCAGTCCAAAGGCAGCCTGCAGGGAAATTGTGATCGTATTCGCCTGTACCGAATTAAAAATCAAACCGAAGGTCACACTGATCAAAACGGCAAACAAGGCCGCCATTGGTTTGTTGCCCAGTACGTTCTTAATATAATAAGCAGGTCCGCCGCGGTAACCGCCGCCTTCACGCGGAACTTTGTAAATTTGAGCCAGCGTGCTTTCAATAAAGCCCGTAGCCGAACCTAAAATGGCGATGATCCACATCCAGAAAATCGCTCCCGGTCCGCCTATTGCCAATGCTGTTGCCGCTCCTGCAATATTCCCCGTTCCTACCTGTGCTGCAATAGCCGTTGCAAGTGCCTGAAATGATGACATACCGTCTTTTCCCGCCGTTCCTTTTTTCGAAAACAGTCCGCCAAACGTTCTTTTCCACCCGGCCTTAAATCCACGTATCTGGATAAATCCGAGCCGGATCGTAAATATAACACCTCCTCCTAACAGCAGAATGATCAAAATATAATCTGCCAGATAATGCTGAATCAGTAATACGATATTATTCAGTTTATCCAAAGTCTTTCCTCCTTACTTATAGATTTTACGAATAATGAATTAAGTCTTTTCTATAAATATACTCTTTCATTTATTTTAAATCAATATTTTATTTTATTTTTTATTTTTTTGTACATTATGCACAAATCAATTTCTACATACCTGCATATATAAAAAAAGACCGTGAAACCGCCATGCATGCACTTTGGCATACATAGCCGATTCCACGGTCTCTTGTTTTATCTCTTATGCTTCAATTTTCTGATTCTTACCACTCGAATTTCTTCTCAAAGTAAGCATCCAGATCTTCAATCTTGATTCTTTCCTGTTCCATGGTATCTCTGTCACGGACAGTTACTGCTCCGTCTTCTTCAGAATCGAAATCGTATGTTACACAGAATGGTGTTCCGATCTCGTCCTGACGACGGTAACGTTTTCCGATATTTCCACGGTCATCATATTCGCAGTTGTATTTCTTGCTTAACTGTGCAAATACTTTCTCTGCGCCTTCATTCAGCTTCTTAGAAAGCGGAAGCACACCGATCTTAACCGGTGCCAGTGCCGGATGGAAGTGAAGAACCGTACGTGTATCAGGCTTCTCCTCTGTTCCGATCTCTTCTTCATCATAAGCACTGCAAAGGAATGCAAGTACCATACGGTCTGCACCGAGTGACGGCTCGATAACGTATGGGATGTATTTTTCCTTTGTCTCATCATCAAAGTATGTCAGATCCTGTCCGGATACATTCTGATGCTGTGTTAAGTCGTAATCTGTACGGTCAGCGATTCCCCACAGTTCTCCCCATCCGAATGGGAATAAGAACTCAACGTCTGTTGTTGCTTTACTGTAGAAAGAAAGCTCTTCTTTATCATGATCACGGTAACGTACTTCATCATCTTTCAGTCCTAATGCAGACAGCCAGTTCAGACAGAACTTCTTCCAATAATCAAACCATTCAAGGTCTGTGTCCGGTTTGCAGAAGAATTCCAGTTCCATCTGTTCGAACTCTCTGGTACGGAATGTAAAGTTACCAGGTGTGATCTCGTTACGGAATGATTTACCGATCTGTCCGATACCAAATGGCAGTTTCTTTCTGGATGTACGCTGTACATTCTTGAAGTTTACGAAGATTCCCTGTGCAGTCTCCGGACGGAGATATACCGTATTCTTCGCATCCTCTGTAACTCCCTGGAATGTCTTGAACATCAGGTTGAACTGACGGATATCTGTAAAGTCATGCTTTCCACATGTCGGACATGGGATCTGATTCTCATCGATAAAGTTCTTCATCTGCTCCTGTGTCCATGCATCTACCGCACCATCCAGTTCAATGTTATTCTCTGCACAATAATCTTCGATGACTTTATCCGCACGGAAACGTTCGTGACACTGTTTACAATCCATCAGAGGATCACTGAATCCTCCGAGATGTCCACTTGCGATCCATGTCTGTGGATTCATAAGGATCGCACAGTCCACACCTACATTGAACGGAGATTCCTGAATGAATTTCTTCCACCATGCTTTTTTTACATTGTTTTTCAATTCTACTCCGAGATTACCATAATCCCATGTATTTGCAAGCCCGCCATAGATCTCAGATCCCGGATATACAAATCCTCTTGCTTTCGCCAATGAAACGATCTTATCCATAGTCTTTTCTGCCATTTTTTTATCCTCACCTTCTAAAAATATTCATAATTGTAATTAATTATAGCGTCTGACTTCTTTGTTTTCAAGCCTTATCGCACAATTGTTTCCAATATCTCCAATGATTTGAAGCGTTTTCCCAGATATTCATCCAGATATGCTTTTGTAAGTTTCTTCAGTTCTTTCAGCACATCTTCTTTTACCACGAAAGTATATAGTTTCTCAACCGGAGAACACACGATGTACTGCAGTGTATATAATGTCGACGGAAGCAGCCGGATTCCATCGGAAATATGTCCGGCACACTGCGTGCATATCACACCACCCCGCCGTATACTGAACACTTTTTCCCGCTCTCTGTCCCCGCACATAATACATTCCATCACCTGCGGTCCTTCCCCGTTCACGGTAATTGTCTTCAACTCATAGATGCATCGTATCAGTTCATTCGGAATATGGACATTCGTCAACGCTCGCAGCGTCTGATACAGAAGTTTCAGCATCTCTGTCTCATCATTCGCCTCTCTTGCATAATATCCCGCCAGATCCATAAAATAGAATCCATAATACGCACCTTCTACATCTGTACGCAGTTCCTGGAAATAATTGGAAATAGAGGCCGACACCAGTGTGTAGGATGTCCGCCCCTCATACACAGTAAACTCTCCAAAAGAAAAAGGGCTCGTCACTCCCATCAGTGCGCTGTTCGGTCTTCTTGCACCGCGTGCGAATGCCGAGATCTTCCCTCTTTCCCTGGTCAGTATTACCACTCGTCTGTCATATTCACCTATCGGTGCTGCTGTCAGTATCATGCCAGTCAGTGTAATCTGATTTACCAATTGTATCTCCTTCTTTGTATCTGTTCATCGTCTCCTCACAGATACGCATTCCCTTATAATACAGATAATCTTCTATCTTTCCCGTTGTGACGAATCTGTCCCAGTACTCTTCCATATGATCACCTCATCCTTTGCCAGGGCATATTTTTTAATGCTCTAAGATTAGGTTCTCCCATGGGCACTGCTTTTTATTCATCTTCGCGGTATCCAAAATTTTTCATCAGGAATTCACTGTCTCTCCAGTCTTTCTTTACTTTGACCCAGAGCTTGAGATTGACCTGCTGATCCAGCATTTTCTCAATCTCATAACGAGCAGTGCTTCCGATCTTTTTCAACATACTTCCTTTTTTACCAATAATAATCCCCTTGTGCGAATCACGTTCGCAGATAATGGTTGCATCGATGTGCATCACTTTATTTCTGACTTTCATACTGTCAATGGCAACTGCGATACCGTGCGGAATCTCTTCCTGCAGGCAGTGCAGTGCTTTTTCACGGATCAGTTCCGCCACGATCTGACGCTCCGGCTGGTCTGTGATGGTATCTTCATCATAGAACTGCGGTCCGTATGGGAGATATTTCATGATCACTTTCACCAGTTCATCCGTATTGTCACCGTTTCTTGCGGATACCGGAACGATTTCTGCAAAGTCATAGACATCTTTGTACGCAGCGATGGCCGGAAGAACATCTTCCTTCTTTACACTGTCTATCTTATTGATGACCAGTACAACCGGTGTCGTTACTTTCTTAAGCTGACTGATGATATGCTGTTCACCTGCTCCGATAAATGTTGTCGGCTCTACAAGCCAGAGTACCACATCTACTTCATTCAGCGTACGTTCTGCCACATTGACCATATATTCTCCAAGCTTATTCTTGGCTTTATGGATTCCCGGTGTATCTACAAATACGATCTGACCATCATCTGTGGTCAATACCGTCTGAATGCGGTTACGTGTCGTCTGTGGCTTGTTCGATGTAATCGCGATCTTCTGTCCGATCAGCTGGTTCATCAGAGTTGATTTTCCAACGTTTGGACGACCGATCAATGTTACAAATCCTGATTTATAATCCTTTTTCATATTTTCTCCTGTTCTTTTTACTATTGAAGGCACCTAAAATGTTGTCACATTTTTAAACATATCTTTTGCTTCTTCTATCTTCTCTTCGCTTCCGATTACGCAGATCTGTCCGGCTTTCATTACCGCTTCTACGACATCTGCCAGTTTTCGGATGTCTTCCTGACCTGCCTCCAGGATCTGAAGACGTTCTTTTTTGATCGTCTCTGCACTGACTTTATTCATGTACAGATTGAACGAACGGTCTCCTTTTGCAGACGGTGTCATCGGCTGGTCAATATTACTCATAGTTCCGATAATATATTTGTTCATGTCACGGTCACTGACAGTAAAGTTTCTCAGATAATCTGCGATGCCTTCATAGACTTCCATCGTTCTTTCCAGGTTCGGATCACGGTAAGATACAAAATATCCTTCTCCTGTACGGCTGAATCCACTCATACATCCATAAGCGCCGCCTTTGACACGGATATTCTGCCACAGGTAATCATAACTTAAGATCACCTTCAATATCTGCAGTGCTCCTGTATAGTCAGCTCCATTGTCAATAAAGTTACCGACTCTTGCCACATACTGAACTTTGGAAGCAGTCTTGAATCCTTCATTCTTCATCTCACAGTGCAGTACGCATCTGGTATCTTCCACCGGATCTTCGAACATTGCTTTCTTCAGACCTTCTATCAGCTCTTCCATGCCGTTCAGGCCCTCTTTTGCAGCCGTGTAACTGATCATCATATTGTCTGCACGGAACAGCTTATGAGCCAGCATCTGAAGCTTCTGTACCAATACGTCTTTTTCTTCTTCAAAATGTTCCTCGATATAAGCGATCTTATCATAGAACTCGATACCGCTTGTCATGTCTTTTAACTTAGATGACGGAGATGCATAAGACATCGCACGAAGCACTGCTGTTGTATGTCCGGATGACTGGAATTTCATAAGAAGTCTTGACTTCTGCATCGCAAGAATCTCTCTGATTCTCTTGGTATCTCCCAGTTTCGAACGTGTCAGGATCTCCTCCATCATCCGGAATACGACTGGCAGCTTCTGATATAATGCCTTTCCTTTGATTTCAAATGTTGCTTTGAATTCTTTTTCCGGCACTTTGGAAATGTCTGTATACAGTTCCAGTGATGTTCCGATACCGCCGGTATGCACGTTGATCTCATTAAAGAGTTCTCCGTACTTATAATTCTCGGTATCAATGACTCCAAGTACTCCCTGCAGGATTCCGACATACGGAAGATCTGCTTCTTCCACACCCGACATATCGAATAACACATCCACGTATCCGATGCCATTTGTCTCAATCTCATGGTAAACTACCGGTACATCTGCGATTCTTTTTTCTTCATTGATGATCGGCTCAATCTCTTTTGAAATATCTTCTCTTGAAAGAACCGGGATCTTCTCAAGATTTTCTACTGCATCCGGTGCTGACTGATATGCCTCTAATGCATTGGAACGCTCTACCAGTTCTTTTCTTTCTTCTTCTGTAAGACTTTCTTTGTATGCCTGTAACTTTTCCTGAAGTTCTTTGTCCATTCTTGCAGTACGTCCTTTTTCCGGCTTGATCAGCACAATCGCACCGTGCGTATTCTCTAACAGATATTTGCGGATCAGTTCTTCATAATATCCTGTTCCGACCTGTGCCTTTAAGAACTCGAATGTATCCAGCGCTTCGATATGGATAAATGGTTTTTCGTCATCGTATAACCAGCTGTCCATAATCTGCAGTCCGTACATCAGTCCCTTCGGATAACCTCCGAAATCTGCCTCTCTGTAACGGAACTCATTATAATTGATTCCGGCTTCGAGAGCTTTCTTATCCATTCCATTTTCAACAATATCTTTTAATGTATCCTCGATTACTTTCGCAAATGCTTCTTTCTGTTCTACATTCGCATTCTTCGCAATGACAGAAAAGATCGGCTGGTAAATTCCGTTGTCATACGATCCCATAATGTCTTTTCCGATCCCGGCATCCGTAAGTGCTCTCTTAAGCGGTGCTCCCGGTGCAGATAACAATGCATAATCCAATACTTCAAATGCCAGATACAGCTTCTCATCCAGGCTTGTTCCAATGACTTTATTGTAAGAAATGTAAGTATTATCCTCTTCTGATTCATCGCTTGCTATGGAATATGGCATCTCTTTTTCGATTACTTTATCAAATGGTTCCTGATAGCGGATCTTGGAATCTACCGGCGCATAGTCGAATTTGCTCAGATATTCCTGATCCAGCCAGTTTAATTTTTCTTCCATGTCCATATTTCCATACAGGTAAATGTAACTGTTTGACGGATGATAATATCTTCTGTGGAAATCCAGGAACTGCTCATACGTAAGTTCCGGAATCACTTCCGGATCCCCGCCAGATTCGTTCGCATATGAGGTATCCGGGAACAGTGTATTCAATACCACTCTGTCCAGCACACCTTCCGGTGAAGAGAATGCTCCCTTCATCTCATTATATACAACACCGTTGTAAGCCAGATCATCTTCCAGAGAATCCATCTTGTAGCTCCAGCCTTCCTGACGGAAGATCTCTTCATGCTGATAAATATTCGGATAGAATACCGCATCCATATATACATGCATCAGATTCTGGAAATCCTTATCATTACAGCTTGCTACCGGGTAAACCGTCTTATCCGGATAAGTCATTGCATTTAAAAATGTATTCAGTGAACCCTTTACCAGTTCTACGAACGGATCCTTCGCCGGGAAATTCTTAGATCCACACAGTACGGAATGTTCCATGATATGTGGTACTCCGGTACTGTCTGACGGCGGTGTACGGAATCCGATATTGAATACCTTGTTGTCATCATCATTTTCTATCAGTAAGATCCTTGCCCCGCTCTTCTTATGCTTTAACAGCATTCCGTGGGATTTGATCCCTTTTAAATCTTCTTCCTTTACTAATTCGTAAGCACTTAAGTCTTTTACACTCATGAATTTCTATGTTCTCCTTTCGTCTGCAATCTTCCATTTCCCCAAAGCAGAAGATTCTTCTGCCCCGCAATATATCTACTGGAATAATTGCCACTCATGCAAGATATTATAACACCTTTCTTATTATTCTGCACCTATCAAAAAAAGACTCCAAAGCAACTTTTGCGCCACATACTTTTATGCAAGGCAAAGAGTCTTTGAAGTCTCTGCTAATTTTAATTTTTTAACAAATCATTTATGAATGGCTTTCTGTTCTCTTCTTCATGAACAGTAAAGCTGCTACCAGAAGTACCATACCGATCGGAAGACAGATCAATGCATTCTGAACAAATCCGGCAATTACATAAGTAATGCAGGAAACAACTGCAACGGTTGCCGCATACGGTAACTGTGTCGTTACATGGTTGACATGATTACACTGCGCTCCTGCGGATGCCATGATCGTTGTATCCGAAATAGGCGAACAATGATCTCCACATACAGCTCCCGCCATACAAGCTGAGATAGAGATGATCATCATAGTCTCGTTCGTTCCCTGGAATACCGCTACTACGATCGGGATCAGGATTCCGAATGTTCCCCATGATGTTCCAGTTGCAAATGCAAGGAAGCATCCTACGAGGAAGATAATTGCAGGCAGGAAGTTTAATAATCCTCCAGCTGCGGACTGCATAACATTAGCTACATACTCTGCTGCGCCAAGACTGTCTGTCATTGCTTTTAATGTCCATGCAAATGTCAGGATCAGGATTGCAGGTACCATAGCCTTGAATCCTTCCGGAACACATTCCATAGATTCACGGAACTTAAGTACTTTTCTAAGTGCATAGAATACAACCGTAACAACCAATGCGAAGAAACTTCCAAGCATCAGACCTACCGATGCATCACTTGCCGAAAATGCTTTAACAAAGCCTGTTCCACTAAAGAAGCCTCCTGTATAAAGCATACCGCAGATGCAGAAAATGATCAGGACCACTATCGGGAATACCAGATCGATCACTTTTCCCTTTTCTTCTACGATCTCATTCTCAGCATTTGCATATGGCCTGTCCGGTGTAGTATAGATATCACCCTTTACAGCATTATCTTCATGTAATTTCATCGGGCCATAATCAATCTTAAGCACTACGATCAAAACCATTGCAAGAATTGTGAGTAAAGCATAATAGTTATACGGAATCGCACGCATAAAAATAGAAAATCCATCTTCACCTTTTACAAATCCTGTTACAGCCGCTGCCCATGATGAGATTGGAGCGATGATACATACCGGTGCCGCTGTCGCATCGATCAGATACGCCAGTTTCGCACGTGATACATTGTGCTTATCTGTGATCGGACGCATAACACTTCCAACTGTCAGGCAGTTAAAATAATCATCAATAAAGATCAGGATTCCAAGCACGATCGTTGCAAGCTGTGCCCCAACTCTTGTCTTGATGTGAATACTAGCCCAACGCCCAAATGCTGCCGAACCTCCTGCATTATTCATCATGCAGACCATAATTCCAAGAATAACCAGGAATACCAGGATTCCCATATTATAGCTATCTGTCAGTACTCCTACGATTCCATCTTCAAATATATGCAATACTGCCTTTTCAAAATGGAAATTAGACCAGAAGATTCCTCCGATCGCAATTCCGACAAACAAGGAACTATACACTTCTTTCGTGATCAGTGCAAGACCAATTGCCACAATTGGGGGTACCAGTGCCCAGAATGATGAATACATCTTTGGTACATACTCTTTTCCTCCATCTGCCGCAAATACGGTAATTGCACCGCATGCAAAGATCATGAGGCAGGTGAGTACGGCAAAGAGTAATTTTTTTCTTTTTCTCATAACTCTCTCCTTCGTTTTTTTCCAAAAAAATACCATGAACAATTTCCTCTGCGTGGATTGCTCATGGCATATATCATCTTATAAGCAGGACATCCGTATTTTCAGATCATTCAACACTTCATTTATGTCCTCTATATAACTCTAAATACAAATTACATAATTAAACTCTTATATCTTCTATATACTCTGATAGCGCTCCACTTACTGAAGTGACAGTCCGCAGCATATTCTGCTACGTCCCAGGAAGTATATCTCGAATATAATAAGGGATGATATCTTCCTTCGGCAGTTTTCCCTTTCAGGCAGAAATGATTTCCCTTTATCTGTTGTTCTGCCTTACTGATGAAACCTGCGCCTCTATCTAGTCTCATTATTCATATAATAATATTTTTATCATCTTTGATCTATTTTGTCAATACAATATGACAAATGCATGGCAACGCAAAACTCCCGCAGATCCTTTCGAATCTGCGGGAGTCATGATTTATACTATTCTATTGCTAATCAGATAACAATTACTCCTCTACTTTGTAAAGGTCTGTCAGTTTTGACAGGTAATCGTATCTTTCCATAGCCTCTGCCTCATTCTTAGCGAAGAGTCTTGCAGCCTTTTCCGGATTAGCTCTCTTAAGAGCATTGTAACGAACTTCTCCGTCAAGGAATGCCTGGTAATCTTCTTCCTTAGGCTGTTTGCTGTCAAGAGTGAACTTGCTTCCCTTTTCAGCTGCAGGATTGAATCTGAAGTTGTTCCAGTATCCGCATTCTACTGCTAACTGTTCCTCTGTCTGAGCTTTGCTCATACCCTTCTTGATACCATGGTTGATACATGGAGCATAAGCGATGATCAGTGATGGTCCCGGATAAGCCTCAGCCTCAGCGATTGCCTTAACTGTCTGGTTAAAGTCAGCACCCATAGCGATCTGAGCTACATATA
>ERZ773252.3753-NODE-3753-length-11282-cov-2.993854_pt1 | contig 11282 bp, 8 predicted proteins | sample MGYA00580517_ERZ773252 | MGnify/ENA primary metagenome ERZ773252 (study PRJEB29015, sample SAMEA2737766) | human gut metagenome | biome: human gut; feature: human-associated habitat; material: faeces | place: China | collected 2012 ... | reverse complement strand
GCGCACCCTGACCCGGCATGCGGACAGCGATGCGCATGCCCTCTTCCTCTACGACGATCTCTCCGACGCCGCTCTCCTCGGCAACGCGAACCAGCTCGCGAATCTGATTGATGTCCACGTAATCGTCCTCCTTGGTGGCGCTGGACTCCTGCTCCAGCATGAAATCGACTTTCTCGGATACCCGGTGCTTGCTCAAATAGGTGCGGGCCTCGTTGGGGAACAGGGCGTACATGAGCACGTCCTCCTCGCTTTGGGCCAAATCGCCAATCTCGGCGGCGCACTCGTCGTAGGTGGTGGTCACCAGCGTGCCGGGGGCGATCTTCGGATCCAAGATCTCGGCATCGCCGGCCACCTTCGCCACGATTTCCTTGTCCATGTTGCCCGGCGCCTTGCCATAGTAGCCGCACACATAGTCCTTCATCTCCTTGGAGATGACGCTCCAGCGCTTGCCCGTCAGCACGTTGAACACCGCCTGGGTGCCCACGATCTGGGACATCGGCGTCACGAGCGGCGGATAGCCCACCTCGGCGCGCACCTTCGGAATCTCGGCCATCACCTCGGGCAGACGGTGCGCGGCCTTCTGCACCTCCAGCTGGCTGATGAGGTTGCTCATCATGCCACCGGGCACCTGATGCGAGTACACCTGCATATGAATGAGCGAGGACACGCCGCGCTTGTAATGGCCGCGCTTGCGCATCTCCTCCCAGTACTCGGAGATCTCGAACAGCAGATCCAAGTCGAGGTCGGTGTCGTAGCGGCTCTCCTTCAGAGCGGCCACGATCATCTCCACCGCCGGATGCGAGTTGCCGAACGCGAGCGGAGCATGAGCCGTGTCGGCCACGGCCACGCCCGCCTCGGCGGCCTTCAGGATGTTGGCCGGGGCCATGCCACCGACATAGTGGCAGTGGATGTGCACCGGCAGGCCGATTTCCTCGTTGAACGCCTTCACCATGCGCTCGGCGCGATAGGGCGTGAGCATGCCGGCCATGTCCTTGATGGCGATGGTATCGGCGCCCAGATCCTTCAGCTGCTGGCCGTATTCCAAGTAGGAGTCCAGCGTGTGCACCGGCGAGATCGTGTAGGAGATGGCGCCCTCGAACAGACCGCCGCACTCCTTGATGGCCTCGGCATTGTCCACGACGTTGCGGATGTCGTTCAGCGCGTCGAAGACGCGGAAGACCTCGACGCCGTTGCGGTGCGCCGCGTTGATAAAGCGATGCACGATCTCCTTGGAGTAGTGCTTGTAGCCGACGAGGTTCTGCCCGCGCGAGAGCATGGCAAGCGGCGTATTGGGCGTGTTCGCCTTGATGGCGCGCAGACGCTCCCAGGGGTTCTCGTCCAGAAAGCGCAGGCAGGAGTCGAACGTCGCCCCGCCCCACGCCTCGATGGCCCAGTAGCCGACGCGGTCCATCTTCGGCAGAATCGGCAGCATGTCGCCGATCTGCATACGGGTGGCCCAGAGGCTCTGCTGACCGTCGCGGATGGTCGTGTCCATGATCTGAAGCCGTGGCATGAACTCACACCTCCTTATACACAGGTTAGTCAAAGATCAAGTTTCGGATTATAGAGGAAACCTACCACGGCCCCGCGCCACGCCGCCCGTTTTGCCGACAAGAAACATCAACGAAGCGGCCGAAGGGGCGAATCCCGAACTTCCCTCCCCCGCCCATCCCCTACCTTCCCAACCAATCGCCCAGCTCCGAGATCCCCGATGCAGAGAACAACCGCTTGCTCCCTATCGTATTTCCAGCCAATTTCCCGGCTCCGAGACCTTCCAAAACAAGTTTTTGGCATCTCGTGCGGAGAAAAGTGCGATTGTGCGAGTCCAAAGCGCTCGAAAAGGCCCCCGCTGCAGGAAAAAGTGCGATCGTGCGAGTTTTTCGCCTCTCAAGACTCGCACAATCGCACTTTTCTCTGCAGCGGCGGCGCTTTTCCCGAAGCGAACCGGGCAGCCAAGGCCGAGGCGATCCGAAGAGACCTTTCCGGAACCCGCGCCTTGCGAAGCCCCCCGCAGGCACGCCTGCGGATGCGTCCCCCGGATACGTCCCGCAGACATACCTTACGGGCGCATCTTACGAACGCGCCCTCCGAAAACGCGAGAGAAAATGGGCGCGATGATGTCTCCGCACCTGCTCGCGCAAGGCCATGTGACGCGGGAGATGCTCGGGCTTCAGGGCAGGCGACCTTTGCCCGGCGCTTCGGGCAACCCCGCGCAGCAGCTCAGTGCATTGGTTGACGTGGTGAAATTGGGAGCTCGTGAGAACGGCAAGGTCGAAGCCGTCGATGCGCAAGGCATCGCGCTTGCGGGCATCATGGGCTTGTTGCTGCGGCGAGCTATGCGCATCGTGCCCGTCGTATTCCAGCACAACTCGCTCGGCGGGCCAAAGCCAATCGCACACCACGCGGCTCAATCCCGTGGCCGTCCTCGCGCGGTCGGACAATGCGACCGGTTCGTTCAGAAGAGGCGTTCTCAGACCCAACCCTCCCTGGGAAAACAGGGAGAACGCAATGATGGATACCTCAGTCTCCATGAGGGATCCCGACTTGGCAAGCACCTGCTTCGCCGCCGATCGGGCCGCCTTCACGCCCGCCAGACCCTTTGCACGGGCGGCAAAAGCCGTAAGGCGGCGGGGTGACGAAAGAGGACGGCGCACGAGGGCACCGACGCACTCCTCCCCCAGCGGATAGCAGCCGCACAACTCGTAACCGACCGCCAAGAGCCCTCCGCGCGTCAATGAAGGGGCCGTTTGAACGAAGACGAGCTCGGGAGAGCAGACGAACACGCCCGGAGCTACTTTGATGAAAGCTTGCCGAGGAAAAGCGGCGACCGAGCGATGGCGTATAAGATCGCTGGAGTTCCGCGTGCCATGACCCTTTGCGACCATGATGTGCAGCGGCGCTGCTCCCCGAGAGCGAACAACCTCCTTCAGCGCCGACGCCACGGCGGTAGTTTGCGGGAGCATCCCGCCGACGGCGGCCGCAGACGCCGCAGAACCGTCCGGCGAGGCCACCGAACCCGCGTCAGCCGGACGCACCGGATCTGCGCCCGCGAGGCTTTGCAGTGCGTCCTCCAAGATCGTCCGCACATCCCTGCTCAGCACCGCTTCATTGCGAAGCACCTCCGATGTCGGAAAGAGAGTCGCAGGAAACAGCGACGCGTCCGCCACGCCCAAATCGTGGAACACACACAGAGGAATAGCCGCGGCGGCGGACCAAGCGCGCCAGAACAGCAGCGCCGTGTTATGGGAAAGATACACGTTCATGGGCAAGCACGATACCGTGCCGCGACCGTGGAAAAGCGTTCGCGGGATAAGATCGATGGAACCAACATTCATGACCGCAGTACTCGCAGATGGAAAACAGCATCCTCAAGCTCTCCCTCCGCTTAGGGCAGGAAAAACAAGCGCTCGCCCTTTAATATCCCTTATTTATCAGGCTAAACGCGAAGTTTACCCCGCTGGGGTAATAGCTTTTCGGGGCGGCGCGGCGCACACTGGGCGCCATCGTTTCTGTCATGACAAGGAAGGGAGGAAGCGATCATGAGCATCGATGAAGAGAAGAGGGCCGCGGGGGCGCCGAGCCATGCGGGCCCGGCAACGGACACAAGCTCGGCCGCAGCTGCCGGCTCAGCGACGGCCGCGGGCGGACCGGCTCCCAAGAAACGTCCCAAGCGCGGGTGGATCGTCGCCGGCGTGGTGGCGGCCGTCATCGTGGTGGCCGGCGCCGGGTTCTGGGTGTGGCACGAGCAGCCGAGCTTCTGCAACGCCATCTGCCACAGCCCCATGGACTACTACGTGGAAACCTACGACTCCGGCGACCCGCAGCTGGGCGTAACCGCGCACGCGAAGGCCGGCGAGTCGTGCCTCGACTGCCACACCGCCGAGCTGACGACCCAAATCTCGGAGGCGATGGCCTGGGTGTCCGACAACTACCCCATGACCGAGGACGGCACCATGCTCGCCACGGGCAAGCAGTTCGCAAGCGAGGAGTTCTGCGCGCGCCCCGAGTGCCACGGTGGCAAGTCCTTCGACGAGATCACCGCGGGCCTGTGGGGATTCGCCGGCAACGACGAGAAGTACAACCCGCACGCCAACCACGAGGACGCGGCCCTGGAATGTGGCGACTGCCATAAAGCCCACGAGAACCAGGTGCTCGTCTGCAACGAGTGCCACGACCTGACCCTGCCCGAAGGATGGGAGGCCCCCAATGTCCAGTAACGTTTCCCACCGCAGCTTCTTCAAAGGCGCCGGCCTCGCGGCCATGGGCGCCCTGACCGCCGGCACGCTGTCCGGTTGCGGCCAGGGCTACGCGGCCGCAACCCCGGCCAACCCGAGCGCCGGCGACTTCGGCGGCCCCTCCTGGCTGGGAGCGCCGCCCGTCATCGACGAGGCCGACATCGCCGAGACCATCAACACCGAGGTGCTCGTTGTGGGCATGGGCACCGGCGGCATCCCGGCCATGATCTCGGCCGCCGAGAACGGCGCGCGCGTGCTCGGCATCGACCGCCAGGGCACCCCGCACAACGTCCGCGAGGACATCGGCGCCATCGACTCGCGCCTGCAACAGGCCTCCTTCGACGAGTTCCCGGAGTTCCGCATCGAGAAGAAAGAAGCCGTCGAGGACATCGTCCGCTACGCCAACGGCTTTGTGAACTACGACCTGGTGAAGCTGTGGGCCGACGAGTCCGGCGCCATGGTGGACTGGCTCACCGACATCATCCAGCGCGACGGCAAACTCGTCATGGAATTCGAGGGCGGCGTGGGCGACACCTCCGACCCGGGCCGCGACAAGGCCTTCGCCACCGGCCACAGTCCGCAAAAGACCGATGCCGTGGCCGAGGACGAGGAATGGGGCTTCGCCGAGTCCATCTTGGCCTACGCCGCCGAGCAGGGCGCCGAGGTGCGCTGGTACACCGAGTTCATCAAGTGCGAGACCGATGAGACGGGCCGCGTGACCGGCGTCATCGCCCGCGACGTGCAGGGCGAGCGCCCCTACCTGCGCATCAACGCCAGCAAGGGCGTCATCCTCTCCACCGGCGGCTACGGCAACAACCTGGAGATGATGGAGGACCGCCAGGCCTGGAACCAGAAGATCCGCATCGCAGCCCCCGGTTCCGGCGGCAACCCCACCGGATCCGGCATCAAGGCGGCGCTGTGGCTCGGCGCCACCATGGACCCGCTCGGCGCGGCCTGCACCTTCAACCGCGCCTGCGTGAAGCCCGACCAGTACGCCGGCGACGGGGTGCTCGGCCGCTGGTTCTGGTTCGGCGAGCAGCCCTTCCTGAAGCTGAACCTGAAGGGCGAGCGCTTCTGCAACGAGAGCGGCCCCTACGACTACATGCTGCACTCCACCATCATGCAGCCGCACCAGACCTACGTGGACATCTGGGACGCGAACCACGCCGCGCAGGCCGAGGCCTTCGACGAGGTGGGCTGCTGCCGGCTGTTCCCCTTCCCCAACGGGGCGAAGAACAACATCCCCATGCAGGTGGTGGACGGTATGATCGAGAAGCTCATCGAGGACGGTTACGTGCAGAAGGCCGACACCATGGAAGAGCTCGCTGAGAAGCTGAACCTGCCCGTGGAGACCACCGTGGCCTCGTGGAAGCACTACAACGAGATGGCCGCAGCCGGCGAGGACGCCGACTACTACAAGGAAAAGCACCGCCTGATGGCCATCGACACGCCGCCCTTCTACGGCGTGCGCACCGGGGCGTGGTTCTTGGCGACGCTCGACGGTGTCACCATCGACACGAACATGCACCCGTGCGACGAAAACGGCGACCCCATCGAGGGCCTGTACCTCACCGGCAACGACTCGGGCGGCTTCTTCTCGGTGAGCTACCCGAACCTGCTGACGGGCCTTGCCTGCGGGCGCACCATGACCTTCGGCCGCCGCGCCGGCATGCTGGCGGCAACCGGGCAGGCGTAAGGCGTCCGCGCCTTCAAGGCCCCTTCGCCTTCGCGAGCCGTTTATTCCACATCCCGCGAAGGCAGTTCGTCAAGCCCTTCCCAAGGGATACCGCCGGTCGCGCCTCCCCTCCAGCGACCAGCGGTTATAAGAGCGAACCCCCTGTCCCGTGCGGACAGGGGGTTTTCGCGTGTAGAATGGAGGGAAGCGCGAAGGAGCGAAAGGGAGCGACATGGAAACGGAATTCACCGCAGAAAAGGCAAGCCCCTTGTGCGGGTTCGTCGCGCTGCTTTTGACGCTCGGCACCACCTCTCTCATGAACGGCTCGCTCTTCCCGCAGTTCGACGCGATCTTCATGTTCGCCCGCGACATCTCCGTCACGTTCTCGGCAGCAACTTTGCTCGGCCTTGGACTTGCGGCCTACCGCGCCCCGCGCCTTCTGCGGGAGCGCGCCATCGTCGCCGTGGCGGTAGCCTGTCTTGTAGGCGGCGGCGCGCTTCTGTCCCTGGGGCTTGGGTTTTCCGCGCCGGCGCTCCTCGTTGCGGGTGCGAGCCTCGCCGCCATCGGCCGATCGGTGGCCACGGTGTCGACGGCGCTTTATCTCGCGCGCCTCGAAATGCACACGACGGCCGTGATCATCGCTGCGGCCTACACCGTTCAGCTGGCGGCGAGCCCCGCGTCGTCGCTTCTGCCCCCGTGGGTCGGAACCGCCCTCTTCCTGATTTTCCCCTTGGCGGCCATCGCGCTTACCGCCCGCGGCGCCCGCCTTTACTTCGACATGGCCCACGACCGGCCTTCGCCGAGCGACATCGCCGTCACGCGGCCGGCCTCGTTCCTCGCGCCGTTCTCGGCCCTGTTCGTGTGCTTGTTTTTGTTCCAGGTGGCCTTCGGCTTCGCCCTGCGCTTCGGGGAGGTGGCAGGCACACCGCGCATGTCGTTTCTCTCGGCCATCCCGCTTGCCCTCGTGGCCCTTTACGTGACTTGTTCGCGCCGGCGCTTTCCCGCCGACGGTCTCGTGCAGCTGTCGGCCCTCACGGTGATGGCCGGGTTCCTTCTAGCAACCCAGCCCCTGCTCGCCGCTGACAGCGGTGCGGCCGACGTGGCGCTGCTGAACGCAGGCAACGGCCTGTTCATCATGGCCGCCCAGATGGCGCTCATCACCATTGCCGCACGCAACCCACTCGGAGCCATCACAACGGTAGCCTGGGGAAACGGTGTCTCGGCCTTAGGATCGCTTACGGGGGCTGCCGCGGGCATGCTTGCCAACAGCGCCGCGGCAAGCATGCCAACTTTGCGGGTGGCGATCCCCGCAGTACTGCTTTTGGTGTTCGCCGCCTATGTGACCATCGGGCTGAAGCGCTTCACCTTCGCCGGCGCCATCGACGGCATCGATCCAGTGCTGGTGGGGACAACGACCGCCGGGAAGGGAACCGATGCTGGAGCAGAAGCGGTACCGGGCGCCGGAACGGGGCCAGTGCCGCTGCCGATGCCCGCGGCCCGCACCCCCGAGGAGGCCTTCGCCTCCCGCTGCGAGGCCATCGCAAGCGAGTTCTCCCTCACCCCGCGCGAGGCCGAGGTGTTCGCCATGCTCGCCCGGGGCCGCGACCGCGCCTACATCGAGGAGGCGCTCGTCGTGTCCCGCAACACCGTGAAGGCCCACGTGAAGCACGTCTACGCGAAGCTCGGCATCCATTCCCACCAGGAGCTGCTCGATCTGGTGGAAAGCTAAACACTTCCCAGTGGCCACTTTTGAGGCTCGCTGTCAATCGAGAAACCGTTCCCAAATTATGAACAATTTACTTGCCTTTACGCCGCCTCGCCGAGGCCCCGCGTACGGACGATAAAATAAGGGAAACGACTTCGAGGGAGGCATTGTGGCCATTCGCATCATCGTGGACTCGTCGGCGGACATGGAAGAGGGCTACGCCCGCGCCCACGACATTACCATCATCCCCATGACCATCGCATTCGGCTCCGAACAGTACGCCGAGGGCGTCGACCTTTCGCGCGAGGAGTTCTTCGAGCGCCTCGTAGAAACCGACGAGCTGCCCCGCACGAGCCAGATCCCTCCTATGGTGTTCCAAGACCTCTTCCAAGAGGCCGTCGATGCCGGCGACGAGGTCGTTTGCATCACGCTTTCCAGCCACATCTCCGGCACCTACCAGAGCGCCTGCATCGCCGCGGCCCCGTTCAAGGAGTCGGTGTTCGTGGTCGACAGCGAGAACGCCACCATCGGCGAGCGCATCTTGGCCGAGCGCGCCTGGGCTCTGCGCGACGAAGGGCTTTCCGCCCAAGATATCGCCTACTGCCTCAACCAGGAGAAGAAGGATATCCGGCTCGTGGCCTCCCTGGATACGCTGGAGTACCTGCGCCGCGGCGGCCGCATTTCCGGAGCGGCGGCCCTCGTGGGCGGCATGCTCTCCATCAAACCCGTGGTGGGCGTCGTCGATGGCGATGTCGTTGTGCTGGGCAAGGCCCGCGGATCGAAGCAGTCGAAGAACATGGTGTTCCAGAAGATCGACGAGGCCGGCGGCATCGACTTCACGCGGCCCATCTGGGTGGCCTACTCGGGCCTATCCGACGCGACGGCCCGCAAGTACATCGCCGACAGCCTGGCGCAGGCGAAAGCCGCCGAGGAAGCAACCGCCGACGAGTCCGCCGTGCCGGACGATCTGCCCCTCACGCAGGTCGGCGCCGTCATCGGCACCCACGTCGGCCCGGGCGGCGTCGCCTTCGCCTTCTTCGCACGGGAATAGGGCCCGCATAGTCTTTCGCGCTCTTTCGTAGAGCCATCCCGTCCTCCCAGAACATTTGCATGGCCATCTTTTCCAAGAAATTGCGTTTGTTAGCGTAAAGATGGCCCAAACGACCCTGTTTGGATCCTGTTTTCAGCTCATAACGGGGGGCATAACGGAGGAATTATGCCCAAATTCACTGAACTGGATGGGCGGTGCCCCAAAACGAGGCTGCGAACGCTAACAAACGCAATATTTCGGAAAAATCGCGAGGGCATTTTGTCTGGAGCACAAAAAAGGCCTCCCCGAAGGGAGACCCAAGATCACTGAAACGGCAGCGGAACTTTACACGCGCTTGATGACGCGGCCGTCGCGGGTGTCGATCTGCAGGACGTCGCCAATCTCGATGAACGTCGGCACCTGCACCTCCTTGCCCGTCTCCAGGGTGGCCGGCTTCAGCGTGTTGGTGGCGGTATCGCCCTTGAAGCCCGGCTCGGTATGGGTGACCTCAAGCTCCACGAACATCTGGGGCTCCAGGCTGATGAGCTCGTCGCCGGCGTACAGCAGCGTGGCCTCGTCGTTCTCCTTCAGCCAATCGGCCGCGGAGCCCACCATATCGGCGGAGACGGGCATCTGCTCGAACGTGCTGTTGTCCATGAACCAGTAATCGGCGCCGTCGTTGTAGAGATACTGCATCTTCTTGGACTCAAGACGCACGGAATCGAACTTCGTTCCGGCGTTGAAGGTGTAGTCGACCACACGGCCGGTCTTGATGTCCTTGAGCTTGGTGCGCACGAACGCGCCGCCCTTGCCCGGCTTGACATGCTGGAACTCGACGATGGTGCACATCTTGCCGTTGTTGATGATGCACATGCCGTTCTTGAAATCGGCGGTAGAAATGCTTGCCACGGATGTTTCCTTTCCTGCTTACGCGCCGCGGCAAACCCTCTGGTCGCCCGCCGCGTTTGGTTCAAACTGGTACAGTATAGCCGTCTCGCGCCCTCTTCGCAAAGAAAATATAGCTCAAGCGGGGTTTCCGTAGGCTTCCTCACTTTTAATTGATTCGCGACTTGATCCGTGCATCTCGTTTAGCCCTCATTTTCAGGGCGATTTTTTCGACTTGTTAGAGTCCACGCTTGGCGAGGTCGCCCCATTGAGACTCCATTTTTACGTTATTCGCTAACTGAATCCCATGAGACTCGGCGTTTCATCCTCCTGAACTCTAACAAGTCGAAATTTTCATCCTAAACGGAGCTCACTCTTGGCTGGAGACGCTGCCTCGTTGAGCGAGTGGATCGGCAGCGCTTTCTCCGCGTGCCTTCGATCGGGCGCGGGCGGCGTCGCGCAACTTGCCGTAGAGGCCCATGTAGACGTTCACGATGACGCCGGTGAAGGCGGCGCAGACGAAGGTGCCCTCGCGCACGCCGGCCAAATGACCCACGAACAGGAACGCGCACAGGCACGCCAGGGCCGCGCAGGCGAGATCGAAGCCCACCTTCACGGTGCCGAACCGGGCGCCGGTCTTGCGCACCACGGCCTGCACCACGGCCTCGCCGCAGTTCATGACCGTGCCCGAGACGACCGTCATCACAATGCCCAGCGCGAGAACGGCCATGCCGCCGACAAGCCACAGCCACGAGGCGACATAACTCGTCGGCGCAGCGGGGCCGAGCAGTGCCATGAAGGCGTCAATGCACACGCCGAAGAACACCGAGATGGGAATCTGCCACAAGTCCACCAGGCGGAACTCCCGGCGAAGAAGGGCGATTTGCACCAGCACGAGAAAGCACTGCCACCCCAGCATGAACGTGCCGAAGCTCACGGCCGTGAACCCGAGGGAGAGCACGTTGGGCGTGGCGGAAATGGGCGAGTTGCCCAAATCGGCCTTCACGATGATGTCGATGCCAAGCCCCATGACCGCGATGCCCGCCAGCATAAGTGCGATGCGGCCCGTCAGAAACAGGGCGGCGCGCAGCGTCAGCGATCGCTCGGCGAGAGCGGCGGGCGAGCCTTCCGCAGATTTCGTCGAAAGCGAAAGACCGTCTTGAGTGTCTTGGACGCCTTCGGCCGAAGACGCAGCCTTTAAGCCACCGGCTTGCGGCGAGGGTCTGTCAGACGGATCGGCCGATACGCCCGAGCGCTCGCGCCCCATGGATTTTCCCTTGGCCCGAATCTCGCTCCCACGATTGATCTTCCGTTCCGTCATCGTCTCCTCACCGTCCTTTCCGGTATCGAAATTGCCTCTGTACGGTTTCAGTTATAGCACTGAGAAAGTTCTGACTCGCAGAAAATACGCGAGCACAACCACGCAAAGGTTAGATGGCGCAAACTCAACCGCTCACCGTCGACGAGCGGCATTGTATCTTTCTAGCGCACCGCCCGTACGGACGGCGCGGCATCTTAGATGACCACGAGGTCGTGGGTGGAGTTGGTGAACACGTCGAAGCCGTTGTCGGTCACGACGCCGAAGTCCTCCAGACGCATGCCGAACTTGCCCGGCAGGTAGATACCGGGCTCCACCGTGACGACGTTGCCGGCAACGAGAGGTCGCTCGTTGCGCGGAGCGAGCACCGGTTCCTCGTGGATGTCGATGCCCACGCCGTGACCGAGCCCGTGCCCCATGCGGCCGCCGAAGCC
>ERZ773252.3748-NODE-3748-length-11300-cov-4.535438_pt1 | contig 11300 bp, 10 predicted proteins | sample MGYA00580517_ERZ773252 | MGnify/ENA primary metagenome ERZ773252 (study PRJEB29015, sample SAMEA2737766) | human gut metagenome | biome: human gut; feature: human-associated habitat; material: faeces | place: China | collected 2012 ... | reverse complement strand
CGATGACCAGTGGAGTAATATGCTCGGTGGTACAGAACTTATCAGACGAAAGTTAGGTAAAGATGCTTATGCTATGACTATTACACTTCTCCTTAATTCAGAAGGTAAGAAGATGGGTAAAACTCAGTCAGGTGCTGTATGGCTTGACCCTAAGAAAACTTCTCCATATGACTTCTACCAGTACTGGAGAAATGTTGCCGATGCTGATGTATTAAAGTGCCTCAGAATGCTCACTTTCCTCCCTCTTGAACAGATTGATGAAATGGATAAGTGGGAAGGTAGCCAGCTTAACAAGGCTAAGGAAATCCTTGCTTACGAACTTACTGCTCTTGTTCATGGCGAAGAAGAAGCTAAAAAGGCTGATACAGCTGCTAAATCTTTATTTGCTGGTGGTGCAAAGGGTGGCTCTGTTCCAACAACTGAAATCACTAAGGAAGAATTAGGCGAAGGTTTACAGATTATCGAAGTTCTTGAAAAATGCAAACTTATTCCTAGTAGAGGCGAAGGCAGACGCCTTGTACAGCAGGGTGGCGTAAAAGTAAACGAAGAAAAGGTTACTGATATTGGTACAGTTATTACTGCTGAAATGTGTGATGAAGACGGTATCATTATGATTCAGAAAGGTAAAAAGACTTTCCACCAGTTAAAGGTTAAATAATTTAGTATAAACATAAAAAGGACTTTGCAAAATCGCAAAGTCCTTTTTTTATTGAAGTAGTTTATTTTATTCGTAATCTTTGTAGTAGTGACCAATTCTGTCAGCTACAAGCATAGCATTGTACACACTTTCAGGAGTAACTTCAAAAGGCATATTGTGAGCTGTATCCCCTTCAGCACAAGCAAGAGTTGCTGCCTCCATAAGTTTTTCCTCATCAAGTTTCTTAATACCTAATTCTTCAAATGTAACTGGTAAGCCAATGTTGATACAGAATTCAACAACTTCTTCTAAATCCTCAGTTGAAACATTTTCCAATACAAGCTGAGAAAGTACACCAAAGGCAACCTTTTCGCCATGGTACATACCATGTGTTTCTTCTATACAAGTAAGACCATTGTGAATAGCATGAGCAGCAGCAATACCACCACTTTCAAAGCCAATGCCAGAAAGGTAAGTATTAGCCTCAATAATATTTTCAACAGCAGGAGTACAAGCACCAGCATTTACAGCAAGTAAAGCCTTAGCACCGTCTTCCATAAGAGTTTTGAAACAAAGTTCAGAAAGTGCCATAGCTGTCTTTGAAACACTACCACCCATACAGCTAGTAGTATTTGACCTCATACAAGCTCTAGTTTCAAAATATGTTGCAAGAGCATCGCCCATACCTGAAACAATTAATCTTACAGGTGCAGCAACAATAATATCTGTATCCAAAAGAATTATGTCTGGATTAGCTGGCAACCATAAATATTCATCAAACTGACCGTCATCAGTATAGAGAACTGATAAAGCTGAACAAGGTGCGTCAGTAGATGCAGCAGTTGGCACACAAACAACAGCTATATCCTCATAATATGCAACAGCCTTTGCAGTATCAAGTATTTTTCCCCCACCAATACCTACTACAATGTCACATTTTTCTTTCTTTAAATTTTCCCCTATTCTATTAACTTCGCTCTTTGAACATTCCCCATTGAATATTTCCCATACAACCGTAGTATCTGTCCCCTCAACAGCCTTATTAATCTTCTCCTCTACTCTCTTTTTACCACTTTTACTAACGAGAATAAGTAACTTTTTACCTAATCTTTCAGTATATTTAGTAATTTCAGCAAGAGTGCCTTTTCCCTGTATATAACGACTTGGTGAACCAATAATTCTAGCCATAGTAAAACCCTCCAAAACTTTGTTATTTTTTTATCAATTCTATTCTACCACTTTGATAAAATTTTGTCAATTAGTGGATTTTCACTATTTATATTCTCCAAATTTAGTAAAAATTACAATATAATATTACTACACTACAAAAGGCATACCCCTTTCGGAATATGCCTTAATTTTAAAATTCGTATATTTTACTTTCTTCTACAGCCTGTTCAATAAGTTCATCAAGACCTTCAATTTTTCTTTCTATATTTTCTATTATAGATTTTTTTGGCTTAGTTTCTGGGTGTTTTGCTACGAAAACTGTACAACAATCTTCATATGGTCTTATTGAAATATCAAAAGTACCTATTTTTCTTGCCCAATCTACTATTTCCTGTTTATCCATAGCACAAAGAGGACGAAGAACAGGCATATCTGTTACAGCTGAATCAATAGCATTTATTGCGTGCATAGTCTGACTTGCTACCTGACCAATACTATCTCCTGTTACAAGTGCCATACTCTTATTTTTCTCTGCTACAAGTCTAGCAGCCTTGAGCATTGCTCTCTTTAAAAGTATAGTCATTTTTTCTGGTGGAGTATTTTGGTAAATTGTAAGCTGAGTTTTAGTAAATGGTACAACATAAAGTTTAAAACTACCTGTAAATACTGCAACTCTTTCTGCTAAATCTAAAACTTTCTGCTTTGCTCTTTCTGATGTATAAGGTGGAGAATCAAAGTAAACAGCCTCCACTTCTACACCTCTTTTAGCAGTAAGGAATGCTGCAACTGGACTATCTATACCGCCTGACATAAGTACAGTAGCTCTGCCTGATGCACCATATGGCAAACCACCAAAGCCATAAATAAGTTTGCTATAAATATAAGCATTATTTCTCAATTCTACCATCAACTTAACTTCTGGCTCGTGAACATCAACAGTAAGATTTGGCATATTGTTGAGAATATATCCACCTACTTCTGCACTTACTTCATTACCTGTCATAGGGTATCTCTTGTCAGAACGCTTTGTTACAACCTTGAAAGAAACTCCACCGTTAGGATAGCTTTCCTTAAACTGCTGTAATGCAACTTCTCTTAAATTTTCAATAGACTGGTCATCTACTTCCCAACAAGGGCATACTGCTGTAACACCTAATATATTTACTACAAGAGGAACTACTGTGTCATAATCTACATCAGTAATTTCGTTGAGAACAAGTATTCTACCCTGTTCCTTATAAACCTTGTAGCCCTCGTAATCTTTAAGTCTGTTTATAATAGTAGTTATAAGTCTGTTTTCTACTAAATATCTATTTTTGCCACGCATAGCAATTTCGCCATACTTGACCAAAAGTACCTTTTTCATAATTTCTCCTTTATCTTGGCTGGAACATTCTAAGCATAGGAACTTGTTCCTTTAAAACCTCAATTACCTTTTCAGCTTCTTCAACTGTGTTTTCACAATCAAAACTAAAACGAACTGTACTAGAACCTCTGCCGTCAATTAAGTAGTCAACTATTTTCTTCTTTTCTTTAGCCCTGCTTGAACAAGCTGAACCTGTTGCTACATATATCTCGTAATTTTCAAGGGCGTGTAAGAGAACTTCTCCCTTTACTCCTTTAAAACTTAAATTCAATATGTAAGGACTACCATTTTCACTATCGCCGTTTACATAAACATCTGGCAAAATATCGCAAATAGTCATTAACTTTTCCTTAACAGCCTTAACTTTTTCAAAATTCTTTTCCAAATCTCTTTTAGCTATTTCAGCACCAAGACCCATAGCCACAATAGAACCTGTGTTTTCTGTACCAGGTCTGAAGCCCTTTTCCTGACCACCACCAAAGTGGAGATTTTTGGCTCTTACACCTTTTCTGAGATATAAAACACCTACACCCTTTGGACAATGTATTTTATGACCACTTACAGAAATAGCATCAAAATGTTTGCCATTTATAGGGTGCTTGCCAAAGGCCTGAACGCAATCTGTATGGAAAATACAATTTTTATTTTTACTTTTTATAATTTCTGCAATTTTTTCTATAGGCTGAACAGTACCAACTTCATTGTTTACATACATTATGCTGACAAGAATTGTATTTTCGTCTACTTCTCTTTCCAATTCTTCAAGATTAATATAACCCTTTTCATCAGCATTAAGTGTAACAACTTCAAAACCTCTTGCCTCTAACTCTTTAAAGCTGTCAGCTACAGAGGGATGTTCAATATTTGAAGTAATAACCTTATTACCTCTCTTTTTGTATGCCTCAGCAATACCTAAAACAGCTGTATTATTTGCCTCTGTTCCACCACTTGTAAAATAAATTTCATCTTGAGTAACATTAAGGGCATTTGCCACTTTCTTTCTGGCCTCTATTAATTCCTTTTCAGCCTCAAAACCTATACTGTGAAGTGATGACGGATTAGCAAAATTATTTTTCAAAAAATCGCATAATTTTTCATAGACAGGCTCACTAATTTTAGTCGTTGAACCATTGTCAAAGTAAATCACTTTTATTCCTCCAATTCGTAAAGCAAAATAACTGATGTTACAAGACCGGCAGTTTCTGTTCTCAATATTCTCTTTCCAAGTGTAACAGAAGTTATGCCATTTTCTCCCGCAAGAGCAATTTCATCATTTGAAAAACCACCCTCTGGACCAATGAAAACACCTATAGAAGTACCTTTAAATTCCTTTGTAACAGCTTTAAGTGTATTCTTTTCTTCCTTTTCGTAAGGAATTATTGCCATATCAAGGCTTTTTGCTTTTTCAACAGCCTGCTTAAAAGTCATAACATTTTCAACAACAGGTATTTTACCTCTGCCACATTGTTTTGCTGCTGACTCTGCTATTTTATTCCAACGAGCAATTTTCTTTTCTTCTTTACCATCTAATTTTACAACTGTATGTTCAGTTTTTACTGGAACAATAGAGTCAACGCCTATTTCAATACACTTCTGTATTACAAGCTCCATTTTGTCAGCCTTTGGAAGTCCCTGAAATAAAGTTATTTTTACTTTTGGCTCATTGTCATTTGTAAAAATATCTGTAATTTCAGCTGTTACGCATTTCTTATCTATTTCAGTAAGTTTACAGGTATAATCTCTGCCCTCTCCGTCGCCTACAGTTATTTCGTCGCCAACTTTGCCACGAAGAACCATGGCAATATGTCTTGCATTATCTCCGTCAAGAGTTACTGTATGGTCAGAAATATTGTTTTTGTTTACAAAGAATTTAGGCACAGTATCACTCCTTAATAGATGTAATAGATACCCATTCGTCCTTTATAGAAGTATCTATAACCTTTAAACCAACTTCAGCAAGTGCCTTGTAAACATCGTCAATTCTATCCTTAATAATACCAGAGGCAATAAATACGCCACCCTTTTTAAGCTGTTTTGGAACAACTGGACTAATGGCACAAATAACATCGGCAATAATATTTGCTACAACAACATCGTACTTGTCATAACCGATTTCGTCCTGTAAAGCCTTATCATCAATTACATTACCACTTGTAACATAATATTTGCTCTTATCTACACCACTAAGGTCAGCATTTTCATAAGCTGTTTTAATAGCATTTGCATCAATATCAACAGCAAAGGCACTCTTTGCACCAAGTAAAAGTGCTACAACAGAAAGAATACCACTACCACAACCTAAATCGGCTACAACTGAATTTTCATCAATATATTTTTCAAGCTGTAACATACAAAGCTGTGTAGTCTGATGAAGACCTGTACCAAAAACATGACCAGGGTTAATTTTAAATGTAACTCTGCCGTCTGGAGCTTCCATATCTTCCCACACAGGCTTTACAAAAATTCTGTTACCTACACAGAAAGGCTTATAAAATTCTTTCCACTTGTTAAGCCATTCCTGGTCATCTAAGTTGCTCTTTGTTTCAATGGCAAGTCTACCTAAATCAAGACCTATATCCATTGACTTTAATCTTTCAACGCCAGCCTTAATATTTAAAAATATTTCGTGGCCATAAGGATTTTCACTTACATAAACTGTAACCTTAGTTTCTCCAATAGGCTTGTTTAAAAGTTCTTCGTCTACATAGTCCCAAAATTCGCTACTTGTATTAAGATATTCCTTTAATTCTCTGTCATCTTCTACCTGAATACCAGTTACACCAGTTTCTAAAAGCATAGCACTTACTGGCTCAATACCCTCTGTAGTTGTATATATTTTTACTTCTTTCCATTCCATAGCCTAAAACCTCCATAATTAATCTATTTTATAGTATCACAAAACAGCCTTTTTTACAAGTGAGCATATTGCCTATTTTACTGGTTATACTAGGTTATAACAAATAAAAAGGAGAAAAATATGAAAAATAAAATTTTACCCTGTATTATAGGCATAATAACAGGTATTGCCAATGGCTTTTTAGGCTCCGGTGGTGGTACTGTTGTTGTTCCCTGTCTTGAAAAATTTATGAAAACAGAACCTCACAAAGCCCACGCAACAGCCATAGCCATTATACTGCCTCTGACTGTTATAAGTGCCTTTTTATATTACTACAAGCTTCATGTTGACCTTAAAACCTTAGGACTTGTTTCCATTGGTGGCATAGCCGGTGGATTGACTGGAGCAAAATTACTAAACAAAATATCTGTCAAATATCTACACTACATTTTTGGTGGAATAATGATTATAGCAGGAGTGAAATCACTATTATGGCATTAATAATAACAGGTTTTTTATCTGGAATAATAGGTGGAATGGGTATTGGCGGTGGCACAATACTTATACCAATAATGACAATATTTTTAGGTTTTGACCAAAAAACAGCACAGGCTGTAAATTTAATTTATTTTATACCTACGGCCATTACAGCCCTTACAATTCATATCAAAAATAAACAAATAGAAAAAAATAACTTGTGGCTTTTAATAGTTTTTGGTATAATAGGCACAATAATAGGCACATTATGTGCTTTAAAACTAGACGATACTATACTTAGGAAGTGTTTTTCTGTTTTTCTCCTCATTGTAGGAGCATATGAAATTTACAAAGGTTTTAAGGCTAAAAACACTAATAAAAATTAGGTTTTGGCTGAATTTTCCTTACAATTAAAAGGGTTGTGCTTTTTAGGTATAGGTGTTATAATGTAGAAAGATTTATATTCTTTAGGAGGAAAACTATAATGGGTAATTATTTTGGTACAGACGGCGTAAGAGGCGTTGCCAATGTTGAGCTTACTCCAGAATTGGTGTATAAGCTAGGAAGAGCCGGTGCGTATGTTTTAACTAAGCATACTAATCACACTGCTAAAATAATCGTAGGTATGGATACTCGTATTTCTGGGGATATGCTTGAATCAGCTTTAATTGCAGGTATATGTTCTGTAGGTGCTCACGCAGTAAGTCTTGGTATTGTTCCAACTCCTGCTGTAGCTTATCTCGTAAGAAAGTATAATGCTGACGCTGGTGTTGTTATTAGTGCATCTCATAATCCAGTTCAGGATAATGGTATTAAATTCTTTAATTCTCAGGGCTTTAAGCTTAGAGATGAAATCGAAAACGAAATTGAAACTTATATGACAGATAAGTGGGAAGAAATCCCTCGCCCATATGGCGACAAGGTTGGAGCTAAGACTCTCGGGGAAGAAGCTATTGACGATTATGTAGACTTCCTTGTATCTTCAACTGATATTAAACTTGATGGCATTAAACTTGCTATTGACTGTGCAAACGGTGCCACATACAAGGCAGCTCCTATGGCTCTTGAAAGACTTGGTGCTGAAGTTGTAGCTATACATAGAGAACCAGACGGTACTAACATTAACCTTAACTGTGGTTCAACTCATATGGAAGATTTATGCCAGTTTGTAAAGGAAAATGACGATATTCAGCTTGGTATTGCCTTTGACGGCGACGGCGACAGATGTCTTGCCTGTGATGGCAACGGTAATATGGTTGACGGTGATGTTGTTATGGCTATTTGTGCTAAGCATATGAAGGACAACGGCAAACTTAAAAACAACACTATTGTTGCTACAGTTATGAGTAATATGGGTCTTTTCAAAATGGGTCGTGAAAACGGTATCAAGGTTGAAAGAACTAAAGTTGGCGACCGTTATGTCCTTGAACATATATTAGAAAACGGAGATTGTTTCGGTGGCGAACAGTCTGGTCATATTATTTTCTTTGACTACAACACTACAGGTGATGGTACATTAACAGCTATTCAGCTTCTTACTACTCTTAAAAAGCAGAACCAGACACTTGAAGAAGCAAAGAAGATTATGGAAGTATTCCCTCAGGTACTTGTAAACGCAAGAGTTGACAACAAGCGTAAAAAGGAATACCTTTCAAACGAAACTATTAAGGCAGAAATTGAAAAGTTAGAAAGCAAGTTTAGTGGAGAAGGTAGAGTTCTTATTCGCCCTTCTGGTACTGAACCAATTGTTAGAGTTATGATTGAAGGTCGTGACCAGTCTGTCCTCAAAGAAGAGGCCGAAAGACTTGCAAGACTTATTGAAGGTTTATTAAGTTAAGCCGAAGGAGGATTTAAAATGTGTGGTGTAGTTGGTTACATAGGTCACAGAGATGCTGTACCTGTACTTTTAAGTGGTTTAACAAAGCTTGAGTACAGAGGCTATGACTCTGCTGGCGTTGCTGTACTTAACGAAGAAACTGATACTATAAATGTGCGTAAAACTAAGGGTCGTATTGAGAATTTACAAAATCTTCTTCTTACTTCTCCTATTCAGGGTCACTTAGGCATTGGTCACACAAGATGGGCAACTCATGGTGCTCCATCTGATGTTAATGCTCACCCTCACTCTAGTAACGACAGTAAGTTTGCTGTAGTTCACAATGGTATCATTGAAAACTATATGGAATTTAAGGAAGAACTTGAAGCTAAGGGTTACAAGTTCAAGTCTGAAACAGATACAGAAACTGTAGTTCATCTTATTGATAGCTACTATAACGAAGGTATGGACCTCCTTGATGCAGTATTCAAGGTTCTTGACAGAATTGAAGGTTCTTATGCCCTTGGTATTGTTTGTAAGGATTTTCCTGACACACTTATTGCAGCAAGAAAGGATAGTCCACTTGTTGTAGGTATTGGCGAAGGCGAAAACTTTATTGCCTCTGATATGCCAGCTATTTTGAATTATACTAAGAATGTATACCTTCTTGATGACAAGGAAGTTGCTATTATCAAGGCAGATTCTATTGAAATCTTAAACGACAAAAAAGAACCTGTTAAGAAAGAAGTATTTACATACAACTGGGATATTGAAGCAGCTGAAAAGAATGGTTATGACCACTTTATGCTCAAGGAAATTTACGAACAGCCTAAGGTTGTAAAGGATAATATTTCAAGCCGTTTTAGTGATGACGGTAAGAGCATTAAGCTTGACGGTATCAAACTTGGTAAAAAAGAACTTGAAAACATTAACAGAATTTATATTGTAGCTTGTGGTACAGCTTTCTATGCTGGTCAGGTAGGTAAATTCCTTATTGAAAGAATTGCCAGAATACCAGTTAATTCAGAAGTTGCAAGTGAATTTAGATACAAAGACCCACTTATTGATGAGCATACACTTATGATTGTAGTTTCTCAGTCTGGCGAAACAGCTGATACTTTAGCTGCTATGCGACTTGCTCAGTCTAAGGGTGCAAGAGTTTTAGGCGTTGTTAATGCCGTTGGTAGCTCTATTGCAAGAGAAGCTGACGATGTTCTCTATACTCTTGCTGGTCCTGAAATTGCCGTTGCCTCTACAAAGGCATTTAGTGCACAGGTTGTAGCTATGTATCTTCTCACTCTCCATATTGCTCAGGAACTTAACAAAATTTCTCCAGAGGAATTTGCTAAAATTAAGGCTGCCCTTGAAGAATTACCTTCTTTGGTAAACAATATTCTTACAAAGGCTGCTCCTGCAATAGAGAAATTTACACAGAAATATATTCACTCAAAGAATGTATTCTATATCGGTAGAGGTCTTGACTACATTGTAGGTATGGAAGGCTCTCTCAAGCTTAAAGAAATTGCATACTTACACAGCGAACCATATGCAGCCGGCGAATTAAAGCATGGTCCTATTGCCCTTATTGAAGATTCTACACTTGTTGTAGGTATTGTTACTCAGGAAGATTTATTCGAAAAGACTGTAAGTAACATTCGTGAAGTTAAGGCAAGAGGTGCTAAGGTTCTTGCTATTGCTATGTCAGGTAATACTGAAATTGAAAAATACGCCGATGATGTAATCTATATTCCAAGAACTCATTGGATGCTTACATCTTTACTTGCTAATATTCCACAGCAGTTATTCGCTTACTATATGGCAAGAGATTTAGGTAATGATGTAGATAAGCCTAGAAACCTTGCTAAGAGCGTTACTGTAGAATAAGGAGGTATTGTATGACAATCGGTATTATAGGAGCAATGGAAGAAGAGGTTACTCTCCTCAAGGAATCCATGAATGTAGTAACTACAAGAAATGTAATTGGCTGTGATTTCTTCGTAGGTAGTGTTGAGGGTTCATCTCACAATATCGTTCTTGTGCGTTCAGGTATAGGAAAGGTAAATGCTGCCCTTTGTGCACAGGTTTTGATTGATATTTTTGCTGTAGACTCTGTTATAAATGTAGGCGTAGCTGGTGCTATTGACCGTACTCTCAAGGTTGGCGATATTGTTATTTCCTCTGATGCTATTCAGCACGACTTTGATACAAGTGCTTTAGGCGATGAACCTGGTTATATTTCAAGAATGGATACAAGCATTTTTGCTGCTGATATTAACCTTATTGATGCTGCTACAGATGCTGTTGAGGAATTAGGTTTAGTTCCTAATATAGGCCGTATTGCCAGCGGAGACCAATTTATTGCTGATTTAGATTCAAAGCATAGAATACAAACTCTTTTCAACCCTCTTTGTTGCGAAATGGAAGGTGCAGCTATTGCTCAGGCTTGCTACTTAAACAAAATTCCTTTTGTTATTTTAAGAGTAATGTCTGATACAGCAGATGGTGATGGAAATGTTGATTATGCACAGTTCTTTAGAGAATCTGCAAAAACAGCTGGTAATATTGTAAATAATATGCTTACAATTTTAAAATAATATATTGACAACATTTTGTTTTAAAATGTAAAAAATTAAATAATTGATTATAGAAGACAATAAATGTCATTTGTCCAATGTCAGACGGACAAGTACATTTGTTGTCTTTTTTTATTTTTAGGAGGTTTAATATGAAAAAACAGTATAAATTTTTAAAATTTATTGATAAAATCCCATTTATTGGACTTTGTATGTGATATATTGTAATTACAGTAAGAGAAAGGTAATAAGTACTCCTTTGTATTGTATTTTATTTATTTTTGTTTGTAATATGTTTTATCCTTTCTTGTGTAACTTTACACAAAATTTTTTATAGTTAATTTATTTATTTTTTCCCTTTCTCTTACCTTTCAGAACAAATTAACGACCTTAATTTGTGGCTTGGCAAGCAAGCCATCGGATTT
>ERZ773252.3746-NODE-3746-length-11307-cov-3.115891_pt1 | contig 11307 bp, 10 predicted proteins | sample MGYA00580517_ERZ773252 | MGnify/ENA primary metagenome ERZ773252 (study PRJEB29015, sample SAMEA2737766) | human gut metagenome | biome: human gut; feature: human-associated habitat; material: faeces | place: China | collected 2012 ... | reverse complement strand
GGCATAAAGTAGATTCATGCAATACCGATTTACACAAACTATTTTACACTCCCTTGTGTGGATAAGTCTGTGATGTTAGATGAGTAGAATGAGAGACAAGTAGAAGGTAAAAAACATTTCACAAATAGGCAAAAAGGAGCATTAAATAATGAAAGTGATCCAGATTACATAAAACGAAGTAAACATGCAAAACTGTATTATGAAGAAATAATAAACTCAAACCGAGAAATAATTATTAAGAAATTGAGTGAGGCTGTCAGAATAAATATAAAGTCAGCTAAAAAAGTTTATGAGCACGTGCTTATTAATGAATATGATTTAGCTGACGGGCATCATAGTGTTTACTCATTTTATGTATGATATGGTATGTATGATATGGCAGGATCGTTCCAAAGGCTTCTTGGCGGGAAAGTTATATGAATGTGATATAATACTAATAAAGCATGAACGCCTTGAGTATGAATTAATGAATCGATATAAATACTATTATGATGAGGCTCATAGAATAACTGAACGGAAATATAATTATTCGAAGGCGGTGAATCTTAATGGTAAGAATAGACCTGATAAAGTTGACAGATGATATTGCTAGTTGCTCTTATTTCCCTGAGAACAATCAAGAATGGGGAGATGGAATTGTCACAATTAACAGAAAAACAGGTGAAATCACCATTGAGAAAAAAGATGATTGTGGAACTGGCTTTTACATAGGCCATGTTATACCGTATTTGATGGAACATGCGAAGCAGGGAGATTATAAGAAATCTGTGATTTTAGCGTGGTATTAACTTTGCGATAAGAAGGGCCTAAATGATTATAAAATCAGTGGATATTGATTTTATAAACTTTTGGCAAATATGATTCTATGGATTTTCTGAATGGGAAGCTGAGTATATGGTAAATGTTCATCTTAAAGGGGGGTAAAGAAGCCATGAATTATGAAGAAACAAAATCCAAATTAGACAAAATGTGGGAGAAAATAAAACCATGGCGCGCCTTAGTTGATGGAGAGGGGCATTTAAACCAGAGACCTCGGAAGAGATAAAAGAGTTGTGGATTGAGTATAAAAAATTAGAGATGGAGCTTACCTATGAATTCGGACAATAACGGATTTAAGGAGACGCTGCAACTGTATAATCTGTGTACGCAAAAGAAATGCGGTTGATTTAACTGCTATCAATCTTTTCGGGTTATTTTAATAAAAAGTCCCCTTTTGAGAGATCTGAGGGGCTTTTTCATATCCGGTAATATATAAAGAGGATGATTTTTCATCCATACACTTAAGGCATGACAGGCAATAAATGATGGGTATTTGACATCATTTCCATGCAGGATTACATTGAAGATAACAAGATTTTATTTTTAGCATGGGAGGGTGGAACATGAATTTCAAAAAGATTTTAATGGTCATTTTCATGATTTTAGGCCTCGGTCTGGCGGCAGGCTGCGGCGGAAGCGCTGCATCTCCGACGCCTGCAAAATCGACGGCGCAGCAGCAGGCTAGTCTTTCCGGCAAGAAGGTACTGATTGCTTATTTCTCCTGGTCGGGAAATACGAAGGCAGCTGCTGAAAAGATTCAGGGACTGACGGGCGGAGATATTTACCGTATCGAAGCGGCTGATCCGTATCCGGGTGAGTACGATGCCACGACGGACCGCGCTAAGCAGGAACAGAAGGACAATGCACGTCCGGCTATCGCAGGCAAGGCAGACCTTTCCAAGTATGATGTCATCATGGTCGGTTATCCGATCTGGTGGTACCAGGAACCGATGATCATCGACACATTCCTTGAAAGCGGAGATTTCTCCGGAAAGACGATCGTTCCTTTCTGCACCAGCGGCGGATCTTCCATTGACAAGAGCATTGAGCATATGAAGACGGTCGTAAAGGGCGCCTCCTTTGCACAGGGCTTCCGTTATGATGGCAATGACAAGGAAATGAACCAGTGGCTGAACAGTCTCGGCCTTTTGAAGAAGTAAGAAATAGGTGAAAAGTCATCCGTACGCGGGTGGCTCTTTCTTTTTTCAAAATAGAAACAAAATTTTGAAATTTCATTTACACGTCTTCGGGCGTTTCCTTTTGTGATATAATAGGAAACATGAAAAGATTCACGGAGGGTGAATCAAAGATTTCCATGAAATTATGATTTTGTATTTTACACAAGAGGTACTTATGTCTGCGATCAAATTAATAGCGATTGATTTGGATGATACACTGCTTCATGATGATATTTCTGTTTCGGACTACACAAAGAAGGTCCTGAAAAGCGCGATGGATAAGGGCGTGAAGATCGTCATTGCGACAGGCCGCATGTTCCAGGCTGCGCGTCCGTGGGGACAGGCGATCGGTCTTGGCGATGTGCCGATGATCTGTTATACGGGCTCCATGACGGGGCTTTGCGAAAGAGGGAAGGTGCTCCGTGATGTGCGGATCGATTACGATCTGGCACTGGAAATCCTTTCTGTGATCCGCGAGCATGGATGGTACGCGCATACATATATTGACGATGAATTGTATGTGCCGTTCCGTGATGAAAGAACGGATGCGTATGAAAAGCAGTGCGGCGTGAAGGCGCATGTGGCAGGCGATGATTTCTATACGCCCAAGAAGGCACCGACGAAGATTCTCGTCTGCGATTATGATATGGAAGTGATGAAGGAAATCGAATCCGTGCTCCGCACCGGTTATGCGGACAAGGTGGGGCAGGTGAAGTCGAAGCCTTTCTTCTTCGAAATGAATAATAAGGAATGTTCGAAGGGAAATGCAGTGAAGGCGCTGGCTGAGACGTACGGCATCGAGCCATCGGAGATCATGGCTTTCGGCAATGGCAATAATGATGCTTCGATGCTCCGTATGGCAGGGTCTTCTTTTGCGGTAGCGAATGCTTCTCCTTCTGCCAAGGAAGCGGCAAAGGGACTGACGGATTCCAATAATGAGGACGGGGTGGCTAAGGCCATTGCCCGGTATGTACTGGAGGCGAGATAATGGATGATTTTCGTTTTGTCATTATTACAGGAATGAGCGGGGCGGGAAAAACGAATTTCATGCAGAAGCTGGAAGATATGGGCTATTACTGCGTGGATAATCTCCCTCCGATTCTGATAGCAAGGTTTGCTGATCTCTGCTGGAAGAGCACGTCGAATACGCGCCATGTGGCTGTCGTGACGGACATCCGCGGCGGGTCGTTCTTCGATGCGCTGCCGCAGGCTCTCAAGGAACTGGAAAAACGCGGCATCCCGCATGAGGTGGTATTCCTCGAAGCTTCGGATGAAGCGCTTGTGCGCCGCTACATGGAAACGCGCCGGCAGCATCCGCTTGCCAAGACGATGCGTATCCAGGACGGCATCGAGCAGGAAAGGAAAATTCTGGCGGGCGTCCGCGCGCAGGCAGATATCATCATCGATACGACGACGATGAAGACAGAAGATCTGAAGGAACATCTGAACAACCGCTTCGGCATCGACAATCACAAGAAGGAAATGCAGATTACTGTTTTTTCCTTCGGTTTCAAATACGGGATTCCGATTGATGCGGACACGGTGCTTGATGTCCGTTTCCTGCCGAATCCTTTCTATGTGGAGAAGTACAAGTACTGGACAGGACGCGTGAAGGAAGTCGGAGACTACATCAGCGCGGCGCCTGTCACGGGAGAATTCCTGACGAAGCTCTATGATTTCATGGATTTCATGGTCGAGCAGTTCAAGGAATCCGGCAAGACGCAGTTTACAATCGCCGTAGGATGTACGGGCGGCATGCACCGTTCTGTATTCGTTACGGAAAAGCTTGGAAATCATTTGAAGGAGAAGTATGGCCACGTGAATATTGAACATCGTGACCTCCACAGGAATCACGTGGAACACGATGCCGTCGATGAACAGGAGGGCTAGCCTATGAAACATTTCGTTCAGTGGCTGTACCCCGGCCTGTCGATCAAGAGGTGGATGCTTCTCTTCTCTGTGGGCATCATCATCCTCGTCTTTGGCGCGACCTTGATCATGAACTATCAGATTTTCGGCGTCATGGAAGAGCATATGCTCCGTCTGGCTTACCAGATCACGGGGAGTTACAGCTATACATTCCTTGCCATCTGCGGCACGATCATGATTCTTGCAGGCATCTGGATCATGCTTCTGGCTGTGAGGAAGCTGGTGAAGCGTTTCCTCGAGCTGATTGCTCCTGATCAGAAGGAAGTCTCCAAGAAGCTTCTTTCCAAGATCGAGCTTTCCAGAGGGATGCGCATCGTGTGCATCGGAGGCGGACATGGTCTTTCCATGCTGCTCAGAGGTCTTAAGAGCAAGACATCCAATATTTCAGCCATCGTAACGGTGGCTGACGACGGCGGCTCCTCGGGACGTCTCCGTGAGGAAATGGGCATCATTGCCCCGGGCGATCTCAGGAACTGCCTTGTCGCTCTGGCTGACAAGGAATCCGTGCTGGAACAGCTCTTCCAGTACCGCTTCGGCGGGGAAGGGGAGCTGGCAGGACACAGCCTTGGCAATCTCTTCCTGGCTGCCCTGATCAAGGAATTCGGCAATCCTCAGAATGCACTTGAGGCAGCGAGTAAAGTCCTGAACATTCGCGGCCAGGTCATCCCGGCAACGCCTGAAAGGGTGCGCCTCGTCGCCAAGATGTCGGACGGGGTCTCTGTCGAAGGGGAGTCGGAAATTTCCGAATATCCGCAGAAGGCAGGAAAGAAGGTCCGGATTGAAAAGCTTTCGACGATTCCGGATGATCCGATTGCCGTCGGGGATGCGCTGCAGGCAATCAAGCAGGCAGACCTTATTACACTGGGGCCGGGAAGCCTTTATACATCGGTCCTCCCGAATCTCCTCGTTCCTGAAATTTTGCAGGCGATCCGCGAAAGCAGCGCGCCTGTGCTTTATATCTGCAATGTCATGACACAGCCTGGTGAAACGACCGGATTTACAGTCAGCGATCATCTGCAGGCGATCATCGACCATGTGGGGCCCGGTTTCGTGAACTTCGTCCTTGCCAATAACGGGACACCAAGACCGGAAGTCCTTGCGCAGTATGCCAAGGTCCATGCGTACCCCGTCAGGATCGACCGCGCGAAAGTCAATGATCTGGGCGCTGTCCTCATCGAGGCGGATCTCCTGGGTATTGAAAAAGGCGCAGCACAGGATAATGATGTGCTCGCCAATAAAATTGTGCAGATTCATAATCTGCTGAAGGCGAATATTCCGCCTGATGCGCTGGAATCTTACCTGAGAAGGAGTCATTAATGTCATTTACCGAACAAGTGAAAAATGAGCTTGCCCGTATCCAGAGGGATGACCGGGACTGCCGCGTGGCTGAGCTTCTGGCTCTCCTGCGCATGAGCGGCTCGTTCATTACAGGCGGCCATGGCCGCTGGGGACTGGAATTCTCTACGGGAAACAGCGCTGTTGCGCGCCGCGTCCTCGTTTATCTGAAGAAGGATTTCGGCCTCATGCCTTCCACGATGGTGCGGCAGGGGAGAAGACTCCGCAAGAAGAATGTCTACACGCTTGTCGTGCAGCCTTCCGCTGAAGGGCTTGCCTTCCTGAATACGATGGGGCTTTCGCCTCTGGCGGGCGTCGAGGATATGGAAAACCTGAAGACGGATGAAGAAAAGAGAGCATACCTGGCAGGGGCATTCCTTGGCGGCGGCTCTGTCAGCCGTCCGCAGAGCGATTATCATCTCGAGATGGTGACGCAGTCCCAGAAGTTCGCCGGGGAAATCGTGAAGGCGATGAAAGCTTTCCGCATGAATGCCAAACTGACGGACAGGAAAAATGATTATATAGTATATATAAAAGATGGCGATGAAGTGTCCGGATTTCTTCAGATCGTCGGCGCCGCCCAGAGCTACATGGACTTTGAAGGCGTCAGGGTCGTGAAGGACATGAGAAACCGCGTGAACCGTCAGGTCAATTGCGAGACGGCAAATCTGCAGAAAACAGTCGACGCGGCTGTCAGGCAGTCACATCTGGCGCAGACTCTGATGGACAAGGTCGGGGAGTCTTCTCTTCCGCCGAAGCTCCGCGAAGCCTGCGAACTGCGGCTCGCTCATCCGAATGCCAGCCTTTCCGAGCTGGCTGTCATCTGCGGCATCACGAAGTCAGGCCTGGCACATCGTTTCAAGAAGATGGAAGCGATGGTTGCGGAGCTTGGCGGAGTAGAATAATCCATTTGCCGCTTCCTGATTTTTATTCTATAATTGTCGTGCGTCCCTCTGATGGAGGAGCGCGCGGCATTTTTGATACATATTAGGATTTAATATAGAAGCGCCTCCGGGCGCAGAAAGCAGTGCGTGATTTGAAACTGAAACGTTGGCTGATGGGAATCCTGACGACACTTTTTGCAGCAGGTGCTGTGGGAGGTGCTTCGGCATCCCTTCCCAAAACGGATGGCAGCGTATCGCCGGGCATTTCCCCTGTGGATCTTGATTACAATCTGATCCCGATGCTGGTCAAGAAAGAAGATGGGAAGCTTATCTTTTCCGACTGTCCTGAATATGCGGATAACTACGGCATCCTTTATGAAGGAACGGTAGAAAAGGGGAAGGGCCGCGTCTATTATTACCACGTCAATGAAACGGGGAAGCCTGCCCGCGTCCTTGTGTATGCCAAGAGTGATAAAAAGCAGGATATCACAGTGACCAGAACGGTCAAGGGCGATCCAAGCGCAGATTACATGCCGACGGGCGCCACGCTTTCTTTCAGGGAGGCTGTGAATGAGGCAGGCGATCCTGTCCTTGTAAAGCTCCTGCCTAAGGAAAGGACCGTCCTTTTTGAAGATGACAAGAAGGGCATCAGGAGTGGAGACCTTGTGAGCGGCATTGTTGAAATCGAGACGAAGAAACCGGTTTCCCTTGGCGTTGCCATCGTTCCTGACGGTACAAAAGAAGATGTGAAGAAGGCGCTTGATCTTTCAGTTCCGCTTCTGCCTGACTCTCATGAAATGCGCGGCACATTCCCGATGGATGTATACATGGAAAATAAGCCATGGGATTTCTCAAAAGGAAATGCGGCCATTTCCATAGGAAATTCGCTGCCATTCCAGATGGGACGCGATGAGCTCAGCAAAGTCGACCGCGAAAATACGGGCGACTACGGCATTACGTACCATATGGTATTCCATTCCAGGGGAGCCGGGCGCTACAAGCTCTACATCAATGCACAGGGCGGTGTCTACCTTGGCACCTTCCAGATCAGCTATTATCCGAACCTTCCCCGCGTATACAGGACAGACGGGCAGAGATCCTTCCGCATGTTCGGAAACGGGACAGAAAGCAGGCACCTGGCATATTGGACGCAATCTTTTTATCCGCTTCATCCCGGCAGGAGCTGCTTTTCTCCCCATCCGCTTCCTGATGGTCCCTGAACCTGCGCTTTCCGCAGATACTGTTAAAGAATCGTAAAAGGAACGTTCAGAATCTTACGCCTTGTGATACAATAAAGAAACAAGAAAAGAATAGAAATTCAGAAAGGATGAGCCTTATGAAGTTTATTCAATTTCGCATCGGAGACATCGTCCAGATGAAGAAGAAGCACCCCTGCGGCAGCCAGGAATGGGAAGTCATGCAGCTGGGGAGCGATATGCGCGTGAAGTGCTGCGGATGCGGACATATCGTCCTCATTCCAAGGCCGAAATTCCTGAAGGGCGCCAAGAAGGTCCTGAACAGGGATGTGACGCAGGATACGCCATTGGCCTCCAGATCGGAAGAGTCTACAGAGGGCTGAGGGGCTTTGTATATAAGAAGTTTGCTTCTTATAAAAAGTTTGAAAAAAAACACTTGCAAGGTACGTATCCCTATGCTATAATCTGTAACTGTGATGAGGACGAACCGCCAAGTGAGCGAAAAAAGTCCTTGACAAAAGTAAGTAAGATGTGTATAATAAATACCATCACTTGCGTGCTGGCGTAGCTCAGTTGGTAGAGCAGCTGATTTGTAATCAGCAGGTCGTAGGTTCAAGTCCTATTGCCAGCTCCATATGTGGGTGGATTCCCGAGTGGTTAAAGGGAGCAGACTGTAAATCTGCCGGCTTTGCCTTCATAGGTTCGAATCCTATTCCACCCACCAATATCGCGGGGTGGAGCAGTTGGTAGCTCGTCGGGCTCATAACCCGAAGGTCGCAGGTTCAAGTCCTGCCCCCGCAACCATGTTAATAATTTTCTTCATATAGATGCTGATATAGCTCAGTCGGTAGAGCGTATCCTTGGTAAGGATAAGGTCACCAGTTCAATCCTGGTTATCAGCTCCATGGCGGCTTAGCTCAGTTGGCTAGAGCAAGCGGTTCATACCCGCTGTGTCCGGAGTTCAAATCTCTGAGCCGCCACCAAAACCGTGATTAAAGAGTTCTCTTTTTGGGAGCTCTTTTTTCACATTTAAAAATCCTTAACGGAACAGTTTCCTTCCAGTTGTATGATCTGGAGCGGGCAGGGGATCTTTTCCAAAAAGGAAATTTTTATCCCGCAGAATAGATTGCATCAATGATTTTTCTTGTTCTTCATTGACTTTCCATGTATAATAATGGAAGCGCAAATTTATTTTGCAAATTCTTTTTTGTATAAGGAGAAGAAAGAAATGGCAAAAGCACATTACGAAAGAACCAAGCCGCATGTTAACATTGGTACCATCGGCCACGTCGATCACGGCAAAACAACCCTGACCGCCGGAGCAATCTGGAACCACCTGACGCTGGGGGCGGATGCCAAGGCGTTTACATGGTCCGTCAGCGGCAACGTCGGAACGATAGATGACATCGGTCCGGTGGACGGAAATGCTGTGTTTACTGCCACCACCCCTGGCAGCGGCAGTTTGACCGTGTCCGCTGGAGGAAAAAGTGTGACGATCCCTATTTCCGTGACGCAACTCCCTCTGCTGACGGTGGAGGATTTTGAAAACGAACAAATTGCATTTTCCAGCGGCACGTATCTGAATGTATTCCGTACCAATGCCGGTCAATATGTGCAGCGGGGGCACTACGCAGGAAAGCTGGATTATACGCTCACCGAAGATACCGGCTGGTTTGCAACGGCTTCCGGTAGCGGATTTTCCAATCTTGAAAAGCCCTATACCGCGCTGAACCTGTGGGTCTATGGCGATGCCTCGGGCAACCAGCTCTCTCTGTTGTATACGGACGGTACGATGAACGGACTGAGACTGCCGGTGACGCTGCTGGACTTCACAGGCTGGAAGCAGGTCAGCGTTACGCTGCCGCAGGCATTTAAGCTCAGCGGCTTGGTTGTGAATGCGCCGCCCGCTGTTGACAGCGATGGAAATCCCATTACGGCCAACACGCCCCGCACCGGCACGGTCTACATCGACCAGATCACCGCCGCCTTCCCCGGCACGGTGGACAATGCTCCGCCGGTGGTAACGGCTACGTTGGATCAGCAGAATTGGGCGGTGGACATCAAGGTTTCCGACGGTGTGGACGGGATTCTGCCACTGTCCGCTATTACGGTGGCACGGAACGGCGACACGGGGCAGGTGTTGGAGGGCTATGACACTGCGACAGGTACGATGAAGTATTATCTTCCCGGCCCCGGTGAGGCGAATGAGGCCACCCGTGTGACCGTTACCGCTGCGGATGCTTCCGGCAATATCGGCCGGGCCAGCGTGGATATTCCTCCCTATGGCGTGAGTCATAAGTTTACAGACATTGATGATTACTGGGCGGCGGACTATGTGGACTTCCTGTATAATGCCGATATTACCACCGGCTACAGCGACGGTACGTTCCGCCCCAACGCGGCGCTGACCCGCGCTCAGTTCTGCAAAATGGCGGTCTACGCCATGGACGGCAGCAGCGAACTGGGGCGGTATTCCACCGTTACCATCTTCTGCCCTTTATGGATCTGGGGCAGATTCCGGCCTATGCCCTCCCCGCCGCCAAGGCGCTGTACAGCGAGGGCATCATCACCGGCTCGGAAAAGAACGGGAAGCTGTACTTTAACCCCGACAGCTCTCTGACACGGGCACAGGCCGCCGCCATGATCGGCCGCACGCAGGCCAAGGGCTATGCAGAGGCGGAACTGACCTTTACCGACAACGGTAAAATTCCCGCCTACGCAGCACCGTATATCCGCACCATGACAGCGCAGGGCGTCATCAGCGGCTACAGCGATGGCAGCTTCAAGCCCAACAATAATATTACCCGCGGACAGATGGCAAAAATCCTCTACAATCTGATGTGATTTACAGAAAAGCCCCCGGGCCAGCCTGTTTTCAGGTTGGCCCGGAGGCTTTATTTTATGATTTGGTATTACAAGGAAGGTGTTCAGCTGAGAAGAATGGAGCGGGCCAGTCGGATACCGCTTTCCGTTTTCGTGACGCGCCGGAGAAAGGTCTCGATGCTTTGCCGACTGAAGCTGTTTTCCGATGCGTTGGCGATGTAGTCCGCCTCTAAAAGAATCTGGTAGTCCGCACCGTCTACGTTGATATAGGTGTGGTGATGCCCCACCAGATAGGCGACCCGCTCAATCTGCTCCGGCGACAGGCCGGTGTCGGACAAAAATGCCCGGACCAGCGGAATGCCCTCCTGCTCCTGATATTTTCCGTTGGTATTGCCGTACTTTTCCCGGCACAGAGGGCAGGCGATGTCATGGGTGATGGCGGCGGTCTCTAAAATGAATTGCGCGTTGGCATCCAGTCCCTCCAGCTCACCGATGGTTTTTGCGTAGGTCCAGACGCGAATCAGGTGGTCAATATCGTGAATATTGCCCGCCGAGTAGTCGATCATTTTCTCCAAAAGCTGCGCGATGCTCATAAACGTATCCTCCGTGATTTTTGCTTTGCGGCACTATTATAGCAGGCGGCAGTGTGCTTTGCAACGGCAGGCCGCTGGACAAATAGGGAAGGACACTCTATACTGAATATAGTAAAGTGCGGGAGAATGGCGTATGAATTTTTTTGAGTTGCTGAATATCAGCCCCGGCGTCACTGCCGTGATCGGCAGCGGCGGTAAGACGAGCCTTCTGCGGCGTCTGGCGGCGGAGGCGCCGGGAACGGTGCTCCTCTGTACCACCACCCATATCCGCCCATTTGCGGAATACCCGCTGCTGACGGACGCGGCGGCGGAGACCGTCCTGCAAGCCTTGACTTCAGAGCGGGTCCTCTGCGTGGGGACGCCCTGCGAAAACGGTAAGCTGACCGCGCCGCGTCTGCCGATGGAAATGCTGGCCGCGCTGGCAGACTATATGCTGGTGGAGGCCGATGGCTCCCGGCAGATGCCTCTGAAGGCCCACGCAGCCCATGAACCGGTGATACCCGCGTGTGCGGAGCGGGTTATCTGCGTGGCAGGGGCCTCCGGGTTCGAC
>ERZ773252.3745-NODE-3745-length-11310-cov-2.394136_pt1 | contig 11310 bp, 8 predicted proteins | sample MGYA00580517_ERZ773252 | MGnify/ENA primary metagenome ERZ773252 (study PRJEB29015, sample SAMEA2737766) | human gut metagenome | biome: human gut; feature: human-associated habitat; material: faeces | place: China | collected 2012 ... | reverse complement strand
GTCATTGACAGCTAAATCATCTATTGAGTTGGCTAAAAATGAAAACTATTGGGATAAGAAAAATGTCCACTTCGATGGCATTAAACTTTCTTTCTATGATGCATCAGACCAAGAATCGCTTGTTCGTAATTTCACTGATGGCGCTTATAGTCAAGCACGTCTATATCCAACAAGCTCAAACTTTAATTCAGTAGAAAAACAATATAAAGATAATATCTTCTATACACAACCATCTGCAGATATTGGTGGGGTTGGTGTTAATATTGACCGTCAGTCTTACAACCATACATCTAAGAAGACTGATGCTGAGAAAGATTCAACTAAGAAAGCTCTTCTTAACAAGGACTTCCGTCAATCAGTTAACTTTGCTATTGACCGTACAGCTTATTCAGCACAACTTAATGGTGAAAAAGGTGCAGCCCTCGCTGTTCGTAACCTTCTCGTGAAACCTGATTTTGTTTATGCTGGTGACAAGTCATTCGGTGATTTGGTAACTGAAAAGATGCCTTCATATGGTGACGAGTGGTCAGGTGTTAACCTTAAAGACAGTCAAGATGGTCTCTTCAACGCTGATAAGGCTAAGACTGAATTTAATAAGGCTAAGGAAGCTCTCCAAGCACAAGGTGTTCAATTCCCAATTCACTTGGACCTTCCAGTTGACCAAGCTGCAAAACCAACTGTAGCACGTGCACAATCTTTGAAACAATCTGTTGAAAAGACACTCGGTAAAGAAAATGTGGTTGTAGACGTTCATCAAATGTCTCAAGATGATCTTCTTAACAGTACTTTGTATGCAGCTAACGCAGCAGCAGAAGACTGGGATATCAATATTTCAGTTGCTTGGGCACCTGACTACGAAGACCCATCAACATTCCTTGATATCTTCAAGACAACAGCTAGTGAGAACACAAAAACTTACATGGGATTCGACGATCCTAACAATGCAGCAGCAGCTCAAGTAGGTCTTAAAGACTTTGATGCTTTGGTTGATAATGCAGCTAAAGAAACAAGCGACCTCAACGTACGTTATGAACGTTATGCAGAGGCACAAGCTTGGTTGGAAGATAGCTCACTCTTCATGCCACTTATGGTTAACAAGGGTGCTGCTCCAATGGTAGCTCGTTTGACACCATTCTCAGGTGCTTACTCTCAAGTGGGACCTAAGGGTTCTGACAGATACTTTAAGTACCTTGAGCCTCAAAAAGATGTTGTCACTAAGAAAAACTATGATAAAGCCCGTGAAAGCTGGCTTAAAGAAAAGTCTAAGTCCAACGAAAAAGCTCAAAAAGACCTTGAGAAACACGTTAAATAAAAGGACGATGGAACTTTCTCATTAGATTGGGAAAGTTCTTTTGGAATTAAAGGAAGAGACATGAAAAAATACATTTTATTGAGAACCCTCCGTTCTCTATTGTCAATATTTGTCGTGACGGCTTTGACCTACACGATTATCTATACCATGGTGCCGAGGCGTCTGATTTTCAGACAGGACCCAAACTACAACAAGATTGCTAAGACAGCTGATTCTAAGGCTAACTATGAAAATACAATCTATGAACGTATGGGTTACATTGATTACTATGACACCAAGGAGTTGCAGGAGAAAGCTAGCTCCCTTGATAAGTCAGTAACCACTAAGCCAACTAAAGAAAACAAGGCTATCTACCAAAAATATGTGGATAGTTTAGGACGTGGCTGGCGTTTACATCAGTTCAAGCAAAGTAAACAATTCTATGCGACACGTGATGTGCCGGTGCTTGAACGTGTGTTTGGCTTCTATGCACACCTCTTTGAATTTGACAATACTGGATGGGTTAAAGATAAAACAAATCCAAACTTGAAGCGTTATATCCGTATTGAAAATGACCCAGCTATCGGTTGGTCAGTTGTCGGTTCAGGAACTAAGCATAAATACTTGCTTTACTTTAACAGTCAGTTCCCATTTGTTCACCAAAACTTTGTGAAGATGAACCTTGGTACATCTTACCCAACCTATGCTGAGCAAGGTGTTCTTGATGTTATTACACAAGGGCAAGGGCAAACACAAAGCTCTGAGGTCAACTTCCCTACTGGTAAGAAGATATCTTCAGTAGATATCTACTCTCGTACTTATAAATCACCAAGTCAGGCTGATGCTAGGGATCGTTCTTACTATGGTGATGACCCATACACATCTACTAAGAGTCGCTACCAATACCCATCAATGGTGACAAGTTCTGCCATTGCTGGTTTGATTGGTTTGGTCTTGTCTTATGCTTTGGCAATTCCATTGGGATCATACATGGCACGCTTTAAAAACACGCTCTTTGATAGTGTATCAACAGGTGTCTTGACTTTCTTGCTTTCACTACCAACCATCGCCTTGGTTTATATCATCCGTTTGATTGGTTCTGAGATTGGTCTTCCAGATTCCTTCCCTATCTTGGGTGCAGGTGACTGGCGTTCATACGTCTTGCCATCTGTTATTCTCGGTCTCTTGTCAACACCAGGTCTTGCTATTTGGATTCGTCGTTACATGATCGACTTGCAATCACAAGACTTCGTTCGTTTTGCACGTGCCAAAGGGTTGTCAGAACAAGAAATTTCGAATAAACACATTTTCAAAAATGCTATGGTTTCCTTGGTTTCAGGAATCCCAGCATCTATCGTTAGTGTTATCACAGGGGCAACCTTGACAGAAACAATCTTTGCCTACCCTGGTATGGGTAAAATGTTGATTGACTCTGTCCGTGCTTCAAATAACGCTATGGTTGTGGGTCTTGTATTTATTTTCACAGCCCTCACCATCTTCTCATTGCTTGTGGGTGATATCCTTATGACTATGATTGACCCACGTATCAAATTGACATCTAAAGGAGGTAAATAATGGCTTCAATTGATAAAAGTAAGTTCCAATTTGTAAAGCGCGATGATTTTGCCTCTGAAACAATTGATGCACCAGCTTATTCTTACTGGAAATCAGTGATGCGTCAATTCTTTAAAAAGAAATCAACAGTAGTAATGTTGGGTATCTTGATTGCTATCATTTTGATGAGCTTTATCTACCCAATGTTTTCAAAATTTGACTTCAATGACGTGTCTAAGGTTAATGACTTTAGTGTGCGTTATGTGCATCCAAATGCTCAATACTGGTTCGGTACAGACAGTAATGGTAAGTCTCTCTTTGACAGTGTTTGGTTTGGAGCTCGTAATTCTATCCTTATTGCTGTTATCGCTACCTTCCTTAACGTTGTCATTGGTTTGCTTGTAGGTGCTGTTTGGGGGATTTCTAAGACCTTCGATATGATTATGATGGAAATCTACAACATCATCTCAAATATTCCTGCCCTCCTTGTAGTTATCGTCTTGACTTACTCATTGGGTGCTGGTTTCTGGAATATGATCTTTGCCATGACTGTCACAGGTTGGATTGGTATTGCCTATACTATCCGTATTCAAATCATGCGTTACCGTGATTTGGAGTACAACCTTGCCAGCCGAACATTAGGAACACCAACTTTGAAAATTGTTACGAAAAATATTTTACCTCAATTGGTATCTGTAATCGTGACCCAAACATCACAAATGTTACCAAGTTTTATCTCTTACGAAGCCTTCCTTTCATACTTTGGTTTGGGGCTTCCCGTTACGACGCCTAGTCTTGGTCGTTTGATTTCAGACTATGCACAGAACGTTACAGTCAATGCTTATCTCTTCTGGATTCCATTGACTACCTTGATCCTCGTTTCCCTTGCTCTCTTTATTGTCGGTCAAAACTTGGCGGATGCCAGTGACCCACGTACGCATAGATAGGAGTCCAATATGACAGAAAATAAAAATGTAATATTATCGGCTCGCGATATCGTCGTGGAATTTGACGTTCGTGACCGTGTTTTGATTGCTATTCGAGGGGTTTCCCTTGATTTGGTTGAAGGTGAAGTTTTAGCCTTGGTTGGTGAGTCTGGTTCAGGTAAATCAGTTTTGACCAAGACTTTCACAGGGATGCTTGAAGAAAATGGTCGTGTAGCCAGCGGTTCTATTGATTATCGTGGCCAAGATTTGACCAAGCTTAAGAGCCACCAAGATTGGGCGCCAATTCGTGGAGCTAAGATTGCGACTATCTTCCAAGATCCTATGACCAGTCTTGACCCAATTAAGACTATCGGTAGCCAAATTGTTGAAGTCATTGTCAAACACCAAGGAAAATCAGCCAAAGAAGCTAAAAAAATGGCCATTGACTACATGGACAAGGTTGGTATTCCTGATGCTGAAAAACGTTTCAACGAATATCCTTTCCAATACTCTGGTGGGATGCGTCAACGTATCGTCATTGCCATTGCCTTGGCTTGTCGTCCTGATGTCCTAATCTGTGACGAGCCAACAACTGCCCTTGACGTGACCATTCAAGCTCAAATCATTGACCTCTTGAAATCACTCAAAGAGGAGTATGGTTTCTCAGTGATTTTCATTACCCATGACCTTGGTGTTGTAAGTGAGCTTTGCGATACAGTTATTGTTATGTATAACGGCCACATCGTAGAAAAAGCGCCTACAGCGGATATTTTCCGCGAACCGCTTCATCCTTACACACAGGGACTTTTAAGCGCTATCCCAAGGATCACCAAAGAGCGCAAACCATTATCCACTATTGAAGGTATGGTTCCAAACCCGGTAGAGCGCATCAAGGGCTGCCGTTTCTGGCCAAGATGTCCAAAAGCCTGCGACCGCTGCCGTAAGGAAGAACCACCGGTATTTTCTGTTGGAGAAGACCGTCAGGTACGCTGCTGGCTCTACGCACAGGCAGATAATGGAAGTCAGGAGGCAGTAACCAATGGCTGATGAAAACAAAAGCAAAGACGTACTGGTCCACGCAGACCATGTAAAAGTATATTTTAAAGGAAAAGAAAAGAAATCCGGCACAGTACGTGCCGTAGACGATATTTCATTTGATATTTTCGCAGGTGAGACCTTTGGTGTAGTTGGTGAGTCCGGCTGCGGAAAGAGTACCTTAGGACGCACCCTGATCCGCCTGATCCCGGCTACAGACGGCCATGTTTATTTAGACGGGGAAGATATTTCCGGATTAAAAGGCAAAGCCTTAAAACAGATGCGTAAGAAAGCCCAGATCATTTTTCAGGATCCGTCCGCATGTCTTAATCCAAGACGTACAGTGCGCCAGATCCTTATGGAACCGTTCCAGATCCACCATATGACCGGTTCCATGGATGTAGATGCAAGGATCGAGGAGCTGCTTCATTTAGTAGGTCTTGACACCTATCATTTAAGCCGTTATCCTCATGAGCTTTCCGGCGGACAGAAACAGCGTATCGGTATTGCAAGAGCGCTGGCTTTAGAGCCAAAGCTTATTATCTGTGACGAGGCAGTTTCCGCCCTTGACGTATCCGTCCAGGCACAGGTCTTAAACCTGCTCCAGGAATTAAAGGAACGCCTGGGACTGACTTATTTCTTCATCTCCCACAACTTAAACGTTGTTTACCAGGTCAGCGACCGCGTAGGAGTTATGTATCTGGGAAAAATGGTGGAGATCGCCGCTTATGACCAGTTGTATGAGAAACGTTATCATCCTTATACAGAGGCTCTTTTATCTGCTATCCCCCAGGTTGACGCAGATGACAGGACAGAACGCATCCACTTAACAGGTGAAGTTCCAAGTCCTTCTGATCCGCCTTCCGGCTGCCCGTTCCACACCCGCTGTCCGAAAGCCTGTGATATCTGCTCCAAAGAGATCCCGCAGTTAAAAGAGATCGAAAAAGGCCATTTTGTGGCATGTCATTTATACCAGTAAATGAATTTAACCAGCACATAAAATATTGCTTTATCGCAGCTTTCAAAAGCTGTATCAATATTTACTATTTTAAGAGGAGGATTTAATTATGAAAAACAAAAAACTCTTAGCTTTCGCCCTCTCCATGGCAGTTGCAGCAGGCTGCACAGCATGCGGCGGCGGACAGGCATCCACAGACACCTCTGCAGCAGGTTCTTCTGACAGCACCCAGGCAGAAAGCAGTGCCACCGGCGACAATACCGTTATCGTTGCCATGGGTTCCGGTTTCTCCACTCTGGATCCAGGTTATGTTTACGAAAAGTACCCACAGCTGATCGTAAATGCCTGCTATGAAAACCTGTTTAAATTCTATGAAAATAATGGCACACCACAGCCTTGTCTGGCAGATACTTACGAGTTTTCTGAGGACGGCTTAACACTGACTGTTAAGTTAAAAGACGGCCTGACTTTTGCAAGCGGCAATAAGATCACTTCTGCTGACGTTGCATTCAGCATCAACCGTACCAAGAACTTAAAGGGAAATCCTTCTTTCATCTGCGATACCATTGAAAGCATTGAAACCCCGGATGATGCTACTGTAATCTTCCACTTAAATCAGCCTGACAGTGCCATTCTTTCCAAGCTGACTTACAGTTCTCTGGCTGTCCTTGACAGCGCTGTTGTAAAGGAAAATGGCGGTACTGACGCAGAAGATGCTTCTTCCACTGATACTGCACAGAGTTTCCTTGACAATGCAAGTGCAGGAAGCGGTATGTACATCCTGACCAGCTACACTCCTGATGAGGAAGTTGTTCTGGAAAAGAACCCGAACTACTGGGGCACTTCTACTAACGTAGACAAATACATTTTAAAGATCCAGCCAGACGCTAACACCCAGATGATGACTCTGTCTACTGGAGATATTGATGTTGCATTAAATCTGACAGATGATACCTTAGAGGAACTGGGATCTGCTGAAAATGTAGAGATCGTAAACGGAACCACAAAGATGATTGGTTTCGTTATGATGAACATGAACGAAGAATACGGCGGACCTGTTTCCAATCCAGATGTACAGAAAGCCATCCGCAAAGCTTTAGATTACTCCGGAATCCGCATGATCTGCGGTGACGGCACTTTAACTCCATATTCTATCATTCAGGACGGATTTATGGGAAGCAAGGGAACACGCCCAGATGACTACACTAACATCGAAGAAGCAAAGCAGCTGTTAGCTGACGCCGGTTATCCGGACGGCTTTGACGTAGATATGACTGTTTCTGACCTGGATATGGAAGGCATCCTTTTAACTGACCTGGCTCAGAAGGTAAAGGATGACTTATCCCAGATCGGTATTAATGTAAATATCACAACAGAAGCATGGGCAGCAGGCTACGGCGACGCTTACAGAAACGGAACTCTTGGCTTTACTGTTATGTACTGGGGCGTAGATTACAGCGATCCTAACGTACAGCTGGAATTCCTTCCAGGCGGTACTGTAGGACAGAGAGCCGGATGGACTGCTGAAATGAACCCAGAGCTGGCTGCAATGTACCAGGAAGCAATGGAAGCAACTGACAATGATGCCCGCACCCAGGTTCTGGAAAATATCCAGGACGCAATGTATGAAGACGGCCCATTCATCGTAATTGCTCAGGCTCCTGCTCATATTGCTCACAGCACCAGAGTTGATGGGGTAGATATTTTTGACTCCTACACTATTGATCTGACTGAGATCAACGTAAAGTAATAAAACAAAAATCCAGGTGCCCCTTTGCGGGGGCATCTGAAACATGAAAATCTGCATTTGTCCCATTGGGGGCATAAAGCATGATCTTGCCCCAACAAGGGCACTCAAAATATCAAAATCTGCTGTTTTCCCGCGGCACCGCCGCCGGGGGCAACTTACATCAGATAGTTTAGAAAGGTACCAGATCCAAATGGGAGAGTTGAAATTTATTGGAAAACGTGTGGTTTATTTGGCAGTTATGCTGTTCGGCGTTGCCACCCTGGTATTCATCCTTACAAAGATGATACCTGGCGACCCGGTGGTTGCAAACTTAAGCCAGAGAGCCTTAAATGATCCGGAGATCGTAGCGGCCTACCGTGCAAAGCACGGTCTGGACCGTCCGCTCATTGTGCAGTATATCTATTACATCCGTGATCTTCTGCACTTTGACCTGGGGACCTCTATCCGTACCAGCCGTCCGGTACTGGACGATCTGGCAAGATGTTATCCCGCCACTCTGGAACTGGCCCTGTTTTCCATCGTGATCGCTTCTGTTTTCGGCATCCTGTTTGGTATCATTTCCGCCATCCGCCGCAACAGTATCTTAGATCAGATCGTCCGGGCCATTTCCGTAACAGGTGTCAGCATTCCGGCCTTCTGGTTTGCACTGCTGATGCTGTACTTCTTCTACTATAAGTTAAAAATATTCCCGGGACCGGGCCGTTTAAGCAATTCTTTCTCTGCTCCGGCTTCCGTTACCGGAATGTATGTGATCGACAGCCTGATCGAAGGAAATCCGGCAAAAGCCATGGATGCCGTCCGTCACCTGATCCTTCCAAGTATCGTTTTAGCAGCCTTTACCATGGGCCTGATCACCAGAACCACCCGTTCTAACCTGTTAGACGCCCTGTCTACAGACTATGTCCGCACAGCAAAGGCAAAAGGCTTAAACAGTATCTGCCTGATCTTAAAACATGCCCTTGGAAATGCCCTGATCCCGGTTATGACCGTTATCGGTCTGGGACTTGGAAACCTCCTTGGCGGTATGGTATTAGTAGAAACCATTTTCAAATGGCCAGGTGTGGGACAGTTTGCCTATGAGTCTGTTATGGCAGCTGACTATCCGGCGATCATCGGCGTGGCACTGCTGATCGCATTAAATTATATGATCATCAATACAGTGGTCGATATCCTCTACGGCATCATCGACCCAAGAGTGAGGTGCAATTAACCATGATCCATTCCCTGAAAAAATTATTAAAATCTAATTACCTGTTTACACTGGGTATTTTGATCTGTCTTGGATGGATCTTAGCAGCTGTTTTAGCACCTGTTGTTGCTCCTTATGACCCTATCGCACAGGATCTGTCCTTGCGTTTAAAGGCACCTTCTGCCATCCACTGGTTTGGCACAGACAACTTCGGACGTGACATTTTCAGCCGTGTGATCTACGGCGGACGTTACTCCCTTCTTGCAGGGTGTCTGTCTGTTATCATTGCAGGTATTATCGGAACCTTTTACGGTGCGCTGGCCGGTTATGTAGGCGGATGGCTGGATAACGTGATGATGCGTTTTTCCGAAATGATCCTGTCTTTCCCATCCCTGATCCTGGCAATGATCATCAACGCAGTTATGGGTTCTAACCTGTTCAACACCATGTTTGCCCTGGTAATCGTTTCCTGGCCTACCTACGCACGTCTGATGCGAAGCGTTGTATTAAGCGTAAAGGAAAACGAATATGTCAATGCAGCAGAAGCCCTTGGCGCTTCCCGGATGCGTATCCTGATGAAAGAGATCATTCCAAACAGCGTCAGCTCCGTCCTGATCATGGCTACCACAGACATCGGAAACAAGATCCTGATGTTCTCCACCTTAAGCTTCTTAGGACTTGGTGTGCAGCCTCCGGAAGCTTCCTGGGGAAACATCCTTTATTATGCACAGTCCATCAGTGTACTGTCTACAAAGCTTTATATGTGGGTACCGGCCGGTGTTGTACTGGTCCTTACTGTATTGAGCATTAACTTCATTGGTGACGGCATCCGTGATGCTCTTGATACCAAGATGAAGATTTAACGCTATATAGTTTTATGCCCTCTCTGGGAGGACATCTTACGAAAAGGAGGAAAAACATGAAAAAAAGTAACCTTTTAAAAAAGGCTGTGTCAGTGTTATTAGTAGCATCTGCACTGGCAGGTTGCGGCAGCTCTGCATCACAGACAGCTACCACAGCGGCTCCGGCAGCAGCTGGAACTGAAACAAGCGAAGCAGCTACAGAAGCTGCCAGCTCAGAAAGCTCAGCAGAACCTGGCACCATTACCATGGCAATGGTTTCTGCATGGGACTCCATTATCCCATTTGATACCACAAGTTCTTACTCAGATGCAGTTTTGGATCTGATCTATGACAAGCTGGTATACTTGAAACAGGATGGTACTTATGAGCCAAGACTGGCTGATAAGTGGAGCATGAGCGATGACAACAAGGTGCTGACTGTACATTTGAATGAAAATGCAAAATGGCAGGATGGCGAGCCTGTAACTGCAGATGACGTAGTATTCACCATGCAGGTTTACAACTCCCCAAGCGCAGCTGTTGTAAGACAGAACAACGTAAGCCCATTCGCAGGATTTAAAGAGGGCGATGACAGCCTTCAGGTAAAGGCAGTAGACGAGCATACAGTAGAAATGACCTGTGCAGAGCCTACCAATATGGATTTCCTCTTCTTTATCAAGTTCAGAGATATCTATATCCTTCCAAAGCATCTGTTAGGCGATACACCATATGCTGATATCAGAAACAACAGCTACTGGGAGAAACCAATCGGTTCCGGTCCATGTATCTATGAGAGCCAGATCAGCGGCGAGCGTATGGAATTCAAGGCAAACAAAGACTACTACTTAAAGACTCCTCAGTGGGATCGTTTCGTAGTAAAAGTTGTTGCTACACCTAGCCTTCTGTCCGGTCTGATGAACGATGAGATCGACATCCTGGCTGGAAACGTTGCTTCCCTTCAGTTATCTGACTGGGATATGGCACAGCAGCAGCAGAACCTGACCTGCGTATCTACAGAGTCTGTAGGATACCAGTACATGGCGATCAATACCGAAAAAGATTATCTGCCACCAAAGGTTAGACAGGCAATTGACATGGCCATCAACAGAGACGCGATCGTTTCCGGTCTGTTAAAGGGCGAAGGCGAGCCGGCATTTGGACCATTTGCAACAAGCCACAAGTACTATGATGATGTAGTAAACGTAGGATACAACCCAGAAAAGGCAAAAGAGCTGTTAGCAGAAGCTGGCTGGGATGGTTCCCACGAATTAGTATTCTCTGTACCTACAGGTAACAGCATCAGAGAGCAGGCTGCAGTTATCATCCAGCAGAACCTGCAGGAGATCGGCATCAAGACAAAGATCGAGTCTGCTGACTTCGCAACCCACTTAACCAAAGTAAGAGAAGGAAACTATGACCTTGGTCTGATCGGTTCCGGCGGTTCACCTGACCCATCTGAGTGTGTAATCAACTTCAAGCCAGATCACATCAACAACTTCTCTCATCTGTCTGACTGGACCATTTACAACACCGGTGCAGAAGGCGAGCATGCATTCAGCTTTGAAGACAGAAAAGTTAACTATGACAATTATCAGGAACTGCTGGTAGAGCAGGTACCATTCTGCTTCCTGTATTTCCAGAACAACCTGTTTGCTTACAACAACAGAATTGGTAATGTAAAAGACAACCAGGATTACTCTCAGTTAAACAGAGACGTATGGAACTGGACCATCGAAAAGAAATAAATTATAGGCATTGCCCGCCA
>ERZ773252.3741-NODE-3741-length-11316-cov-3.973004_pt1 | contig 11316 bp, 10 predicted proteins | sample MGYA00580517_ERZ773252 | MGnify/ENA primary metagenome ERZ773252 (study PRJEB29015, sample SAMEA2737766) | human gut metagenome | biome: human gut; feature: human-associated habitat; material: faeces | place: China | collected 2012 ... | reverse complement strand
TCATGGGCATCCCCGTCACGAAAGACCTCCAGCAGCTCAAGGATGAATGCGACATTATCCTCACCAACCGCGAAGAAAAAGACCTCGAAGACGTCAAGGATAAAGTCTACACCAGAGACCTCTTTACCAGAGACTAAGGAACCCTATAGTAAAAGCAAGAAGAACTATTGTGAAATGAAAAATCACTTCGCAATAGTTCTTTTTATTGTCCAATCTTTATTTCTGCGTTTCTTCCTTTTTCAGCCTGTCATATTCCTTCTTCAAGGCCGCAAAGGTTTCATCGCTGATATCATGCTCGATCTTGCATGCATCGTCGAGGGCGTGCTTTTCGGAAACCCCCATGGATTCCAGAATGTAGGAAAGGACCTGATGCCTTTCATAGATCCGCTCGGCGATCGTCTGTCCTGCCTCCGTCAGATGGATGCAGTTGGATTCATCCACCGTAATCAAGCCTTCCTGGCAAAATTTCTTCATGGCAATGCTGATCGTGGGCTTGGAATACCCCATTTCATTGGCCACGTCGATGGATCTCACTGTTCCAAGGCGCTTCTTCAATACAAGGATCGTCTTCATATACATTTCCGTTGCTTCATGTACTTCCATGAGATCACCTGCTTTCGTCAAGAATCATTTTATCATCCATGCTGTATTTTACCATACAGTGTATCTATTATAACTTTTCGCCCCCTGTATAGCAAACCGATGGGCATGGGGCTTGGGCATAGAAAATCCCGGAAAATGCGCGTTCCCTAGTGCCGCTAATACTTGCCTTCCCAGACGGGGAAGGTGCCCGAAGGGCGGATAGGGTTGATTACCTCGCAGCGGAGCTGCGGTTTTGTGGTTCCCCTTCAGCTTATCATCTGCCATCCAAGTTGATTAATTGGCTGAACGCTAGAATATATCCCATCAAAAAGGACCGCGGCAAAATGATGGCACATTTTGCCACAGCCCCAATTTTATGTTTCCAGGCGAACCGCCTGTCAGGAAACAGCACTATCCCTGTGCGGCGATTCTCCTGTGCTGGATTTCCGTTTCTTCTCCCATGAGATGGTTCACGCTTTCAAGGAGTGTCTGCGTCATATTGACCTGCCAGAACTGATTGGCTTCGGTCAGCTGGTACAGGTAGCCGTTATGCTTCCAAAGGCCGTAGTCTTCCCACAATGGTCCCAGGAATTCCATGCTGGCCAGTTTTTCTTCCCTCTGGATCAGTTTATCAAGGTCGAGCCTGCTCTGATTCATCTGCCCCTGGATATCTTCTTTTAGATGGGCATTGGGCGACTGGTTCATCAGGAACATCATCGGTTTTCTTCCTTCATCGATGGCCTTTTCATAGGCCGGAAGCCTGCGGTCGAGCATGGTGGAAAGACCGTCGACATGGCCGCCAGCCCCGCAGCCAAAGGGGAAGAGGTGCGTACCGAAGCGGGCCTGCGTATTGTAGAGGCTCCGCTCCCTGTTGTTCCTTGCCCAGTAGCAGAAACTGAGGCGCTTGTATCCCTGTGCGTCGAGGTAATTCTTGCCGAAGGAGAACATGGCAGACTGCACCTGCGTCGGTGCGGCCGGAGGGCGTTTCCCTCTCTGGATGGCCAGATTGAGGTCGCTGTGTTCAAAGACATTCAGCTGGTAGAGATCAGCACCGTCGATGCCCGATTCCACGAGCGTTTCCACGTCCTTGTGCCACACGTCCATCGTTTGGTACGGCAGCCCGTACATGAGGTCGATGACGACAGCGCACTGGTTGTAGGACAGAAGCTCCTGCAGGTGGGAGAATACCGTCTCCCCGTCGTCGATGCGGCCCACGGCCTGACGGACCTTCGTATCGAAGGACTGCACGCCGAGCGACATGCGGTTCACGCCGTTTCTGAACCATACGTCCATCTTCTCCGGGACGAGGTCATGCACACGGCCTTCGAAGGTGAGTTCGTAGTCATTGGCAAGCGGCAGACATCTCTGGATCGTGGAAAGAAGGCGGCCTGCATTTTCAGGAGAGAGGGAGGTCGGTGTGCCGCCTCCGATGAATACGGCCTGAATCGGCGCGCTGGAGAGTCGCGGGGAATCCGCACCCATCTCGATGTCCTTTACCAGATGGTCGATGTAGCGGTCTTCTTCGTCCTGGTTCGTCCCGTTCTGGAAGAAGGGGGCAGTAGAGGCATTTCGTCTTGCAGAAGGGAATATGGATATAAGCCATCTGCGTCGGATGCCCTTCCACGGGCTTTGCCATGATATCCCGCCAGACCTTCTGCGCCATGGGAGGCGGCACCATGCTCTTTCCCATGGCGGCATGGACGACCCTCTTGCTGTCGAAAGCCAGACGGAGCGGCTCATCCGTCTTCCTTCCGAACTGCATCACCCTCTTCTCGGGCGTCAGCTGGTCAAAATAATTTCTTAAATCCATCGCACTCTCCTTACTTTTCAGCCTGGATGAAATTCATCACATTCCGGGCAAAAGCGGCTGCATTTTCAAGGTCTGCTGCATCCGGATGCGTGGAAGCTTCCTTGTGGCGCGCCTCGCTTTCCGGATTTCTTCCATGCGGATTGTCTGCCGGGAAACGCTTGTACATCGCTTCGATCAGCTGGGGATCGACTTTGCCCTGGCAGATAAATGTGCCTGCCGGTTTCTTTCCTTCCGGAAGAAGGGAGGCGCCGTTCTTGAGGCAGTCCTGTGCATGGCTGCTGGCCGGATTGACGCCGACCGTCGCGAAGACAGCCACATGGCGGTTATGGAGATTTTCCAGAACCTTTCTGGATGCATCATCGGCCGTGCCCTTGTCGACCCAGAAGCCCATGAAGACGCAGTCATAATCAGAGAGAGACTCATTCATCTCGCGGATATTGCGGCAGGGCGTCCCCTCCGGCAACGCAGAAGCGATCGCCTCTGCCACCATCTTCGTATTCCCGGTCCTTGTCGAATATAAAACGATACTTTTCATGAAGTCCTCCCTTAGAATTTAAATGTCACGCCGGTTCTCCAGGTGCGTCCGTAAATGGAGTAATCATCGTCATCGGAGAATGTCTTGTCGAAAATGTTGTCGACGCCGGCATAGATCTGTGTCGACTTGGAGATGTCCTTGGTAACGACGAAATTGGTCGTGCTGTAGGTGTAGTTCTTTCCTTCGCCGTCGAGGTAATCCTTGTACCAGAGGTTGTAGAGAGATGCGGTCCACGGATTTTCCTTCGCATCGGTCCAGGAAATCTGCACGAGGCCGTTCATGCGCGCGTTTTCAGAAATGCGGGCATTCGTTTCCTTGTCTCTGGCATCCAGGTAGGTCAGGTTCACCTTGGCATCCCAGTGCTTGTTGAAGCGGTAGCTGTATTCCCCTTCGACGCCGTCCATGACCGCATTGTCGATATTGACGTACTGGTAGCGGACGATTCTTCCGAAGCGGCCGAGCAGCTGGGAATTGATCATGTTCTTGATCTTATTGTGGAAATAGGTCACCTTGCCAGCGCCGTTTCCTCTTTCAAATTCAAGGCCGATATCAAAGGTTCTGGACTTTTCTGCCTCGAGATCGCTGTTGCCCCAGACCTGGATGTGCTTACCATCCATGCCGACGGCACTAGTCCTTCCTTTATGCGGAGCCGGGATGCTTCGAAGAGCGACCTGCTGGTGGCGGTGACGGCCATGGATGAGGTCAATATTATCGCCTGCATGCTGGCGAAGAAGAACGGCATTCCCCATACCATCGCCCGCATCCGAGATCCGAAATTCCTCTCGGAGCCGGTGGACTACATCAAGGAGAATTTCGACATCGACCTGGTACTGAGTCCGGAGCTCATTACGGCCCGTGAAATCAGCCGGCTGGTGATGACGCCCTCCGCCATTAACGTGGAGGATTTTGCAAAAGGCCGGGTGCGTCTTCTGGAAATGAAACTCAGTCCCCGCTCTCCCTTTGCCCATAAGGAATTAAAGGACATCACCCTGCCGCCATCCGTTCTCATCGCCCTCATCCTCCGGGACCACCACATGATTATCCCCCACGGCAGTGACAGGCTGCTGCCGCTGGACAACGTGTATTTCCTTGAAAATCCGAAATCCCTTGCAGAAATTTCATCCCACGGCCATGCCAAGTACCAGCGCCGAACGAAGAAGGCCCTCATCATCGGCGCCGGCCGCACGGGGCAGGCCCTGGCTCCCATGCTGGAGAAGCAGGGGATTTCAGTGAAGGTCATCGACAATAATGAAGACCACTGCCAGCAGATGGTGGAAAGGCTGAAAAAGGGCATGGTCCTCTGCGGCGACGGCACGGACATGGACATGCTTACCCAGGAAGGGGTATCGGAGGCGGACACGGTTATCTGCACCACCAAGGACGAAAGGCTGAACCTCATGATGGCCCTTCTGGCAAAACATCTGGGCGCCGGACAGACCATGGTGCGGGTGACCCGCACGGAATACATCGCCCTCATGCAGCAGGTGGGCATCGACATCGTCCTGTCCACCCGCCTTCTCGCGGCCGGTGAGGTGCTTGCCTTTGTGCGGAGCGGAAGCGTGGTTTCTGTGTCCCTGCTGGAAGGGGCCAGGGCAGAGGCTTTGGAAATCGTCATTCCCGAAGGTTCCAAGGCCGCCGGAAAGCCCCTCATGAAGGCGAATCTCCCCAAGTCCTGCCTGGTAGGCGCCTATGTGCGGGATGGCAGGGTTTACATTCCTGACGGCCATTCCGTCCTTGCCGCCGGTGACAGCGTCATTCTCATTGCAGAGGCGGACAGGGCGCAGGACGTGATTTCCCATTTCAAAGGCAGGGACTAGTATGAACATCCGCATCATCCAATCCATGCTCTCCCGCATCCTTCTGGGCGCCGGCGCCGTGCTCCTTCTTCCCCTCCTTCTGTCCCTTTATTACGGAGGGCCGGTGCTTTCCTTCCTCATCCCTGCCCTGCTGTCCCTTCTTCTTTACCTTCTTCTCCGCAGAAGAAATCTATCTCCCAATGTGAGCCTCACGCCCCGGGAGGGCACCGCCATCACCGCCCTTTCCTGGATTGCCGTGTCCCTGCTCTATGCCATTCCCTATATCTGTTCCGGCACCCTCTCCCCGCTGGACGGACTGGTGGAAAGCGTGTCCGGCCTCACCGGCACCGGGGCCACCGTCATCAATGACCTTTCGCCCCTGCCGCCGTCCATTCTTTTCTTCCGCGCCATGACCCACTGGCTGGGAGGTCTGGGCATCATCGTCATCTTCGTGGCCCTCTTCCCCCAGGCCGGACGGGGCACCACGAAAATGGTGAATGCCGAAAGCACAGGACCCACCTCTTCCAAGCCCCTCCCCCGCATCAAAGAAACGGCACTGGCCCTTTTCTGCGTGTACTTTTGTTTCACCGCCGCTGCCACGGCGGCCTTAATGCTATGGGGCATGGGTTTCTGGGAAGCATTGGACCATGCCTTCTCCACCATTGCCACCGGCGGTTTTTCCACCAGAAATGAAAACATTGCCTACTATCACAGCTTTTCCCTGGAAATGATACTCACCTTTTTCATGGTTATTTCCAGCGCCAACTTCGGCCTCTACGTGGACGCCTGGAAACGGGGTCTCCATGTACTCCTGCAGGATACGGAATTCAAAGTCTACCTCCTCATGGTGGCAGCGGCGGTCCTTCTCATCACCGCCTCCCTGGTGCTTCAGGGCCATATGCCCCTTCCGGAATCCCTCCGGGAAGCCCTCTTCCAGTCCGCCTCCCTGTCCTCCACCACCGGCTACGTATCCGCCGACTTCGACCAATGGCCTTCCTTTGCTAAATTTATCCTTCTCCTCATCATCATAGCCGGAGGCTGCGGCGGCTCCACCGCCGGCGGGCTGAAGGTAATGCGCCTCATTCTTCTCTTCAAATGCTTCTCCGCCATTCTGAAGCTCCACATGCACCCAAGGGCGGTTTTCCACATGACCGTGGGAAAGGAAAAATTCTCCCGGAATACGGTACTCTAGGTGCTGGCCTTCTTCTTCATCTACATGGCCCTCTCCACCCTGTGGGCAGGGGCCATGATGTTTGACGGCCTTGCTTTCATGGACGCCCTGGGCGTGGCCTTCTCCACCATGAGCTACGACGGCCCCGCCTTCGGTGCATTTGGCGCCACCTGCACCTACGCAGCCCTGCCGGATTTCTCCAAGGTCATCGTCTGCCTGTCCATGCTCTTTGGAAGGCTGGAATCCGTAACCCTCCTCTCCATTTTCATCCCTTCCTTCTGGAAAAAGAGCGGATGGTGAGGATGAGATGATAGAAGATAGACGATAGATAATAGAAATTAGAAGATAGAAGGTAGACAGTCAGACTTCAGACGGTCAGACAATCAGACACCTGCGACCCCCTACTGTCATGTTGAGCGGGGCTGCACGGCGGTATTGGCGGTAAGTGTTTTATTTCCTATTGATACTCTGAGCCCAGAAATCTCCCGCCACAATGTTGCTTGTCCCGTTTCGGAGTGAGATTTCTCCACTCCACTTCTTTCCGGTCGAAATGACAGGGGCGGCGGGCTGTGTACAGGCGTTTGAGGAAGAAACAGAATGGCACAGGTGCTGCCCCACCTCTACTGTCATTTCGAGCGGGGCGGCATGTCGGTATGAGGGTAAAGGTTTTATCCTCTATTGATACTCTGAGCCCTAAAATCTCCCACCAATAGGGCTTGTACTATTTCGGAGTGAGATTTCTCCACTCTGTGGAGACTCTGCATAGAGTCTCCAAGTCAGCCGAAGTTGGCCTCCAGCCTGCCCAATAAGAGGCTTTCCTATTGGCGGCTGACCGGCTCCGGTTGAAATGACAGGGGCGGCGAGCTGTGTACAGGCATCTCTGAAAGAAGCAGAATGGCACAGGTGCAGCCCCCCTCTACTGTCATTTAGCGGGGCTGCATGTCGGTTTTGGCGGCAAATGGTCTGTGTCCTATTGATGCTCTGAGTCGAGAAATCTCCCGCCACAATGCAGCTTGTCCCATTTCGGAGTGAGATTTCTCCACTCCACTTCGTTCCGGTCGAAATGACAGAGACGGCGGGCTGTGTACAGGCATCTCTGAAAGAAGCAGAATGGCACAGGTGCAGCCCCCCTCTACTGTCATTTAGCGGGGCTGCATGTCGGTTTTGGCGGCAAATGGTCTGTGTCCTATTGATGCTCTGAGTCGAGAAATCTCCCGCCACAATGCAGCTTGTCCCATTTCGGAGTGAGATTTCTCCACTCCACTTCGTTCCGGTCGAAATGACAGAGACGGCGGGCTGCCGACGGTCATTCACTCCAAATACGGGCATTCAAAAAAGCGTGGAAACGAAGCTCCACGCTTTTTTGATGTCCCTATTTCTTCTCGCCGAAGAGGCGGAGGAGGTAAATGAAGATGTTAATGAAATCCAGGTACAGGGTGAGGGCGCCCATGATGGCTATCTTCTGTCCTTCGTCGGTGGCCCGGGAATGATAGGTGAGGGCCAGGCGTTTGATGGACTGGGTGTCATAAATGGTGAGGCCCGTGAAAATCAGGATGCCGGCGTAGGAAATAAGCATCTGCAGCAGGGTGCTGTCGAAGAAGAAACCCACGACCGTGGCCAGGATGATGCCGAAAAGTCCCATGAGGCACATATTTCCCAGCTTCGACAAATCCGCCTTCGTCACATAGCCGTACACCGACATGATGCCGAAGGTGCCGGCGGTCATGAAGAACACGCCGCCGATGGAAGAAAGGGTGTAGGTCAAAAATACCGCCGACAGGGTAATGCCGTTCAGCACCGAATACACCAGAAACATGACCGCCGCCGTTTTCAGAGACATTTTCCCCATGGCAGAGGACAGACGCCATACCAGGGCAAAGGTGGCCACGATGAGCACCAGGGTGCCGGTGCGGCTTCCCATGAAAAGCCCCCGGAGCAGGGCATTATCCGCCACGAACCATGCGCTGAATCCCGTCACCACCAGGGCGATGGCCATCCAGGCATACACATCCTTCATGAGACCGGGCATATTGATGGAAATACTTTTCTCCCGTTCCGCTGTCAATTCGTCATACATAGAAAGACTCCTTTCTGAATGAAATATCTTATATCGATTTATTTGAGAAAAGAAGCGGCCTTCGCAAAGAATGCCGCCCTTTTATGGCCTTTTATATTTATATTGTAACACAGCCTGTACAGTGTCACATCATCTGCACATCCTTATACAGGGGAGATTTCACCCACTGCCCGTGGATATCCACAAGCCCCCAGAGTCCGTGGGATTTCACCGGTGCCAGGCCATGTCGGAAAGGCCGCGCCGCCTCTCCTTCCGGAAGGGTGAACAGAATCTTTCCTTCCCGGTCCAGGGCATGGATTTTCTTTCCCTCTTCCAGCCAGGCCAGCCCCTCTTCCGAATAGGGCTGCATGACGGCGCCGGAGGGAAGCTCACGAATGACGCCGCTTTCTCCGGAAAGCACCGTCTTACCGCCCATTTCATAAAGCACGCGGTCTTTCCCGAGGAATGTAATCCGGTCATACAGGAAATCCATGACCTGCCTGCCGTCCTCCAGACGGAAGGCACCCATCTTTCCTTTTTCCTTATCCCTCAGAGTCACCAGCCCTTCCTCTTCATAGAGCATGCCGCCGGAAAGGTCATAGCGCCCCGGCGGGATGATGTACTCTCCCTTCCGGTTCACGAAGCCCAGAAGGCCGTGGTCCTTCACGAAGGTGCCCCATTCTGTCATGGGATATACCTCGTCGGAGCGGCTGTCCACCACGATACGTCCCTGCCGGTCCAGATAGCCCCGCTTCACGCCGTCATAGGAAAGAGGAAGCATTTCATCGCCTCCGCCGCTGCCGCCAAGGCCCCCAAGCACGGCCCCTGCCAGGGTGCCCCAGTTGAAACGGTTCACCTTCCGCCGGTACTCCGCCAAACCATCCTCATAGGGTCCCACGCTGTCAAATTCCGCGGTAAAAAGAAGTTTCCCCGACCCGTCGATGCCGCCCTTCCGTCCGTCGGAAAGCTGCACAAAAGCAATGCCCTCGCTGAAAGGCGCCAGCACCTCCCTATACAGCGGCGCCGTCACCCGATTTCCACGGTCATCAAGAATACCGTATTTCCCCTTTTCCCTGTAAAAAGAAGGGCCCTCTTCTCTATCCGGAAACGCCACGCGGCCATCTGCGGTGATATAGGAAATCTTCTTTCCCTTCTTCACCTGAAACAGCCCATTTCCTTCATAGGACATGGAATCCCAGAAAGCAGGAACGATTTCATGTCCCTCCCGGTTCAGGAGCCCCCAGCCCTTTTTATTCCGAAACGCAGCGGTGACACCATAGCCATAAACATCACTTTCCCCCCTGCGCCGGTGAACATCGCCGGGAAGGCCGTTCTTTGCCAGGTAGGGATACAGCAGGCCTCCCGCCGCCGGCGAAGAAGGCAGGTTCACCGATATATCGTAATGGGTGGTCTTTTTCGATGATTTTTCCCTCGTCTCCACCCTGCCTGTCTCCATAGTGGAAACAGAGCCCTCCCGATGGATATGGGTATAAGAAAAAGCCGGTTCCTCTCCCCGGGCAGGAAAAAATGCAGCCGGCAGAAGCAGGAGGGATGTGATAAGCAGAATCTTTCCGGTTCTGTAGTTCATAGAGCGTCCTTTCTATTTAGTGCATGCTGAATAACTATTTATGATAGAATATATTAGATAACTACTGAGATTTAACATGTAATATTGTATAATATATGCATAGTTAATTTTAGCATCCCCAGATTTTCTTTGCACATAGGAGCTCTATTCATGTATAAACTCACTCCCCAGTACCAGCAAATTTCTATTTTTGACTTCAATCAGCCGGGTGGGCTCCAGCTTTCCTCCGACAATAGATGGGTTCAGCTGGCGGATTCCCTTGAGTGGAACAAGTATGAAGAACGCTATGCTGAACAGTTCCCTTCTAAAACAGGACGTCCGGGAATTCCTTTTCGTATTGCCTTTGGCGCATATATTATCCAGAAGGCAGCCGGAGCTTCCGACAGGAAATTATGTGAGCTCATTGCAGAAAATTCATATTATCAGTATTTCCTTGGGCTCCCATCTTTTCAGCCTGAATGCCCGTTCACCTACTCTGCTATGGTGTATTTTAGAAAGAGATTCACGCCTGAGTTCCTTATGGAAGTCAATGAAATGATTCTGGCAGCGTCTGATGTAACGCCGGAACACAGGGAGGATAAGTTGGAGGTGCCTGATGGCACTGCTCTCCCCGACAATATGGGGACCTTGATTCTGGATGCGACCTGTTCTCCTTCGAATATCCGGTATCCTCAGGATTTCTCGCTTCTCAATGAAGCCAGGGAGCATCTGGAGGGGATAATTGACTATTTCAATGATACCTACCATCCCTGGGCTAAGCCAAGGACTTACCGGGAAATCGCAAGAAAGGACTATCTGAAGCTGGCAAAGTCCAAGAGAAGGTCTGCAAAAGCTGTCAGAATGCAGATTCGGCGGGAGTTATTCAATCTTGCCCGTGATATGCGCTATATCGAACAGTACCTTGCGGCAGGCTATGAGCTTCCGGAGAAGTATCGGCAGTTGTACCAGACCATTCAGAAGCTGTATGAGCAGCAGAAGTACATGTATGACCACAAGACACATCGAATCGAGCATAGGATTGTCAGCCTGCGTCAGCCCCATCTGAGGCCCATTGTACGCGGCAAGGTCAAGGCACCGGTAGAATTTGGCGCCAAGTACGATGTGAGCATTGATGAAAAGGGACACGCCCGGATGGAAAAGCTGTCATTCGACCCTTACAATGAAGGCGGCGTTCTGACTGATGCAGTGGAACGGTATAAAACCCGTACCGGCCATTATCCTACGAAGGTGCTGGTCGATCAGATTTATCGCACTCGCACAAACCGAGAGTTCTGCAAGCAGCGTGGAATTCGCATGTCCGGGCCTCGCTTAGGGCGTCCGCCAAAAGAGAAACCGAAGCCAACAAAGGAAGAATACCAGGACAATGTCGATATAATCGAGGTTGAGCGCTTCTTCAGCTTAGATAAGCACTGCTATGGTGCCGGTCTTATCATGACTAAACTGCCGGAGACGACGTTGTCTTCTATCGCCATGTCTGTTCTTGTGGGGAATCTGTTCAGAATCCCCACGGGGTCTCTTTTTTTGCTCTATTTTGTGGATTCAGGGGTAGAATCAGAGTCTCAGCACTATATGGAGTTAGCAGACTGAGGTTCCAAGGCATTCTCAAGGTCAAAAATGCCTTCTGAGGGGTGAATTTTCACATTTTGAGGGTGTTTTAGGTTATTTTTGCAAAGGGTGGTTTTTTAACAGCCACTAAGTATAGCACGGGTTGTTGTGCCCCCGCTTGCGGGGGAAAGGTGGTGGCGCCAGCCACCAAAGGAGGGAGCCGCCGGAAGGCG
>ERZ773252.3725-NODE-3725-length-11350-cov-3.094732_pt1 | contig 11350 bp, 10 predicted proteins | sample MGYA00580517_ERZ773252 | MGnify/ENA primary metagenome ERZ773252 (study PRJEB29015, sample SAMEA2737766) | human gut metagenome | biome: human gut; feature: human-associated habitat; material: faeces | place: China | collected 2012 ... | reverse complement strand
CCAAAGCAAAAGCCTGCGCTTTTTGCAAGCAAAACTTCCATCTTTTCCTCATTTCTGCGCACGCTTTTTTGCGCATGTCGAGTTTGTGTCAAGTGTACGCAGACACAAATCCCGCGATTCAAAAATTTTATTTTTCCATCTCTTCCTCGCTCCTGATTCTCAGCAGCCTTTTTCCGCGCAGATTTCCAGAATCCGGTCAACAACCTCTTCGATCGAAAGATCGGAGGTATCCAGAAGCACTGCGTCGTCCGCCTGCTTTAACGGCGCGATCGCCCGCGTCATATCCTGCATATCCCGTTTTTTGACGGTATTTAAAATCTCTTCATAATCGCAGTCCATGCCCTTTGCACAGTATTCGTCATAACGGCGCTTTGCGCGTACATCCGCCGATGCGGTCAGATAAATTTTGACTGTCGCCTGCGGAAGAACGCAGGTTCCAATATCTCTACCGTCCATAATCACATTCTGCGTCACCGCCAGATCGCGCTGCAGATCGATCAGCCAGCTTCTCACCTGCGGCACAGCCGCGCTCTTGGAAGCCATCTGTCCGACTTCTTCGGTACGGATTTTACTGTTTACATTTTCTCCGTTTAAAAATACCTGCTGTTCGCCTGCCTCATATGCGACCCGGATGTTCGCCTCCTGACATTTTTTTGCGATTCGGTCGGTTTCTTCCCCTTTTACGCCGTTTTCCAGCAAAAAATATGCCATCGCGCGGTAAATCGCGCCTGTGTCCACATAACAGCAGCCTTTCTTTGCCGCCACCTTTTTGGCGATTGTACTTTTTCCCGCTCCTGCAGGTCCGTCAATTGCAATGCTGTATCCCATTTTATTCTCCTTTATTGCTGCCTGCCGCGCTCGTCCCGGCAAGGTAGCCGGTCGACCACGCGACCTGTAAATTAAATCCGCCGGTCAGTGCATCAACATCCAGCACCTCGCCGATAAAATAAAGTCCCGGAATCTGTTTTGCTTCCATCGTCTTCGGATTGATCTCCTTCACGCTCACGCCACCTCTGGTGATGATAGCTTCCTCATAGCCGCGCGTGCCTACCACATGCAGCGTAAGCTTCTTCATACAAGCAATGAGTCGTTCCCGTTCTTCCTTCGTTACGGCGTTCACCTGCTTAAACGGATCAATCTCCGCAAGCTCTATCATAACTGGAATCAGCTTCTTTGGCAACAGTTCATCGAGTGCATTACGCACCTGTTTGTTCTTCGCCGCGTCGAAATCCCGCAGGATACGTGCGTCAAGCTGTTCTATAGTAAGTGCCGGTTTCAGGTCGATCTCTACCCAGATTGGTTCCCCTTTCGCTTTGCCTGTATACGCCGATGCGGAAAGCACAAGTGGTCCGCTGATACCGAAATGCGTAAACAGCATTTCGCCCTGTTCCTGATACAAAAGCTTGTCTTTGTTTTTCTTTTTTGTATAGCACGACAATGTGACGTTCCGAAGCGAAAGTCCCATCAAGTTGCGGCAGAAATCCTCTTCGATCTCAAATGGCACAAGCGATGGCTGGCATTCTGTCACCTGCAGTCCAAGATCTCTGGCAAACCGTAAGCCATCTCCGGTTGATCCGGTTCGCTCATAGGAAAGTCCTCCAGTAGCCACAATCACCGCATCAAAATGTTCCTGCTTTTGCAGTCCCTTCTCGTCCTTCACGCAAATGCCTGTCACACGCATCTGATTCTGCATCTGATTCTGCATCCGGTCGTGCGCCGGTTCCGTCAGGATTCTCGTTACCGTGTGGTGCAGGCGAACTGTTACCTTTTGCTTGTTTAACGCCTGCTCGAGTGTTTTTATCACATCCGATGAATGATCCGATGCCGGGAATACCCGGTTTCCGCGTTCAGTCTTTAATTCCAGTCCATTTTGCTCAAAAAAATGCATCACATCCTGTGCATTACAATTATAAAATGCACTATACAAAAACTTTGGATTTGTCACCACATGTTTCATCAGCTCTTCCACTTCACAATTGTTTGTCAGATTGCATCTGCCTTTTCCTGTGATGAAAAGTTTTTTGCCAAGTTTTTCATTTTTTTCATATATTGTCACGGAGTGCCCTGCCTGTGCAAGCATAACTGCTGCATACATACCGGCATCGCCTCCACCTATGATAGCTGCTCGCATTATCTCTCAAACCTCTTCAAATCCGACTTCTTCATGATAATCAGTAACGGCTCGTCCGCCTTTAATGGCGTATCCGGATCCATAGCGATATTGAATTCATCATTTTGGATCACAGCAACAACATTGATTTTATATTCTTTTCTAAGATTCAGCTCCCGCAGATTCTTACCAACCCACTCCGCACGTGGAAGAATCTCCACAAGGCTCGTGCTGTCCGACAGGTCAAAATAATCGACAAGATGTTCTGAGATCAGTTTGTGCGACAGACGGATTCCGGATTCTTTCTCCGGGAAAACAACCTGGTCTGCACCAACCCGCCTCAGGATTTTCTCCATCATCTCATCCTTTGCCTTTGCAATTACCTTTGGCACGCCAAGTTCCTTTGCAGACATCACGCACATGATGCTGGAATCTAAGCTGTCAGCCATCGCCACAACTACCGCATCCATGTTCGAGATACCTGTCTCTCTTAGTGCATCCATATCACAGACATCCAGACTCATGGCACAAGTCACACTGTCCGCAATCTCATTTACAATTTCTGGATTTCCATCGATTGCAAGCACATCCGCGCCGTTTTTATACAATTCTGTTGCAATGCTTTTCCCATACCGTCCAAGACCGATAACCGCGATCGATTTATTCATATATTTCATTCCTCCTACCCTACAATAATTTCCGCATCCGCATATTTTACAGAGTTGTGGTTTGTCGCACGCTGTCCGAAGAACATGAACATCGTGATTGGTCCCACTCTGCCAAGATACATACATAATATGATAATCAATTTTCCAATCACATTCAGCCCCGGAGTCACGTCCCGTGACAACCCGACTGTTGCGATTGCACTTGTCACTTCGAAGACACCATCCGACAGGGAAAGTGGATTTGTCGCCAGAAGCAGAACAGAAAACAAAATCAATGTGCCAAAACCGATAACTGTCACAGCCAGCGACCGACGGACGATAGATGTCGGGATTGTTTTTTTAAATGCGACCGTCTCTTTGCGTCCCTGTACTACAGCCAAAACTGCAAACACAAGTGTCGCAGCCGTCATCGTCTTGATGCCACCGGCAGTTCCGACCGGCGAACCGCCAATAAACATGATTACACAACTCACAAGTACCGTCGGCTCTGTCAATTCTTTCTGGCTGATTGATGCAAATCCAGCTGTTCGGAGTGTCACAGACTGAAAAAATGCATTGAGCATTTTCTTTCCAAGTGACATATTTCCGAGCGTGAGCGGATTGTTACATTCAAATAGAAATGTGACAACCATGCCGGATAAAATCAATGCAAATGTCATCATCAATATGATTTTTGTATGTGTATTGAATCGACGCCAGATATCACGGACCGGTATCTTTTTTGCACGCACGTTTGAAAGCACATCTACCACATCCCACCAGACAACGAATCCAAGTCCACCACAGATGATCAGAAACGACGACGTGAGCAGTACAAGCGGGGAATCCGCATACGTCATCAGACTGTCCGGTCCAATGATATCAATTCCTGCATTGCAAAACGCTGAAATCGCATTGAATACAGAATACCAGATTCCATGCGCCACACCAAACTGTGGGATAAACGCAAACATATATAAGACCGCGCCTAACATCTCCACAATCACAGTTCCTTTGATCACTCGTTTTATAAATACAACCATGCCCTGCATCGTACTTAATCCAAAAGCATCCTGAATCATCATACGATTGCGCAAGGAGAATTTTCGATTCATAAGCAGCATAACAAATGACGTCAATGCCACAATTCCAAGTCCCCCGAGCTGTATCAGCGCGAGAATTACAATCTTACCAAATAATGTCCAATACGAAAAGGTCGGAACAACTACAAGCCCCGTCACGCAGACGGAGGTTGTCGCAGTAAATAACGCCGTCAGGAAATCGGATTTTCCCGACACCGTCGCAACCGGAAGCGTCAGCAAAACCGCGCCGGTCAGAATCGCAAGCAGAAAGCCAAGCAATATCTTTGATGTCGTCCGCATCTGCCGCCTTAATTTCTTTTCATTTTTTTCCGCTACATCCATATTTTTTCTCCACACTTATATCTTTTATTGCAGGTAATTGCGAAACACGTAATTGTGTATCGCAATTACCTGCTCTATATTATGAAAGAATAAGGCGGAGAAAAAGCTCTCCGCCTTTTGATATCTTTTATCCTGGCTTATTATACCGGATATGTCTTATTCTCTGTATTTGCTGCTGTTACATCCACACCTGTCTGCTGCGCTTCTCTGTACTTGAAGAATTCTGTTGCAACCTGTGGGAACAATGCATAAGAAAGAACATCCTCATCCTGCTGCTTGTACTGCGCCATTTCCTTCTCGAACTTAGCGAGAGATGGCTCTAAGTCATCTGCCGGACGATATGTGATAGGCTCCTTCATTCCAAGGCTGTCAAGCGCCTTCTTCTGAATCTCTGCATTTACAGGTACCGTAGTTCTACCGTACTTACCTACGAGCATATCCTTTGCCTCTTTTGTAAGAGTCTTGTAACGCTCACCCATAACAACGTTCAATACAGCCTGTGTACCAACGATCTGTGAAGATGGTGTAACAAGTGGAATCTCACCAAAGTCCTTACGAACACGTGGAATCTCTTCCAATACTTCGTCGTACTTATCCTCTGCATGCATCTCCTTCAACTGGGATACCATGTTGGAAAGCATACCACCTGGTACCTGGTAAAGCAGAGTCTTGATGTTAACGCCCATTACCTTTGGACTAAGCAGTCCGGACTCCAGCCACTGCTCACGGAGTGGACGGAAGTAATCAGCGATCTCAGCAAGAAGATTCTGGTCGAATCCAGGATCGAACTCTGTACCCTCGAATGCCTTTGCCATAACCTCTGTTGCAGGCTGTGATGTACCCATAGCAAGTGGCGACATTGCTGTATCAATAATGTCACATCCAGCTTCGACTGCCTTCATGTATGTCATGGAAGCGACACCGGATGTGTAATGTGTATGAAGCTGAATTGGAAGCTTTGTACCTTCCTTCAAAGCCTTTACAAGCTTTGTAGCCTCGTTTGGTACAAGAAGTCCGGCCATATCCTTGATACAGATAGAATCTGCACCCATCTCCTCGATCTGTCTTGCCATGTTCTTCCAGTAATCCATTGTATAAGCATCGCCAAGTGTATAAGAAAGTGCAACCTGTGCATGTCCATTTTCCTTGTTTGCTGCCTTTACAGCTGTCTCCAGGTTACGGATATCATTCAGACAGTCAAAGATACGAATGATATCAATACCGTTTGCGATACTCTTCTGTACGAAGTACTCTACAACGTCATCAGAATATGGGCTGTATCCAAGGATATTCTGTCCACGGAACAGCATCTGAAGCTTTGTATTCTTGAATCCGTCACGGAGCTTACGAAGTCTGTCCCATGGATCCTCTTTCAGGAAACGGAGACAAGCGTCGAATGTAGCACCACCCCAGCACTCTACGGAATGGTAACCAACTTTATCCATTTTATCAATAATTGGCAACATCTGCTCTGTTGTCATACGTGTTGCAATCAAAGACTGGTGTGCATCTCTCAGCACAGTTTCGGTAATCTTTACCGGTTTCTTTTCTTCTGCCATTAGTCTGACCTCCTAAATTCTCTATACTATACACCAAAGATTGCGAGGAATGTTCCGGCTGCAACCGCAGTACCGATAACACCTGCAACGTTTGGTCCCATGGCGTTCATCAAAAGGAAGTTTGTAGGATCTGCCTCTGCACCGACCTTCTGTGATACACGTGCTGCCATAGGAACGGCGGATACACCCGCAGAACCAATCAGCGGATTTACCTTGCCGTGCGTTACCTTACACATGAGCTTACCGAACAATACACCTGCCGCTGTACCAAACGCAAATGCGATCAGACCAAGCAATACAATTTTCAATGTACTTGTCTTCAGGAATGCTTCTGCACTTGTCGATGCACCTACGGATGTACCAAGCAGGATAACAACGATGTACATCATTGCATTACTTGCTGTCTCTGTTAACTGCTTAACAACACCACTCTCACGGAACAGGTTACCGAGCATCAGCATACCAACCAGCGGAGCTGTTGTAGGAAGAATCAATACAACAACTAATGTAACGATGATTGGGAACAGGATCTTCTCCATCTTTGATACTGGACGGAGCTGAGCCATCTTAATCTTTCTCTCCTTCTCTGTTGTAAGGAGCTTCATGATAGGTGGCTGGATAACCGGTACCAGTGACATATAAGAATATGCGGCAACTGCAATCGGTCCCATCAGAGTTCCACCCATTCCGAGCTTACCGGCAAGGAAGATTGATGTAGGGCCATCGGCACCACCGATGATAGAGATTGCGGCTGCTTCCTTTCCGTTGAATCCCATCAGGAATGCAAGGAAGTATGCAGCATAAATACCAAACTGTGCGGCTGCACCAAGCAGGAAGCTCTTCGGGTTCGCAATCAGCGGGCCGAAGTCTGTCATGGCACCAACGCCCATGAAGATGAGGGAAGGCAAAATACTCCACTCATCCAACAAATAGAAATAATGTAACAATCCACCATCAGCAATGATATCCGGGAACATGTTAACCAGGAACATACCGAAGGAGATTGGAACCAAAAGCAACGGCTCGAAGCCTTTCACGATTGCAAGATACATGAACACACATGCAATGAGAATCATTACATAGTGCTTCCATGTCAGGGTTGCAAATCCTGTCTGGAGAGCCAGATTTTTAAATACATCTGCAAAACTACTCACTTATGTTTACCTCCTGTTATTGTAGGAACCAGTTACTTACGAACTCTGATTAGTTCAAAGTAGCCAATACGTCGCCTGCCTCTACTGCATCACCTGCAGAAACGTTGATGCTTGCAACTGTTCCGTCTTCTGGAGCTACCACATCATTTTCCATCTTCATAGCCTCAAGGATCAGGATCACATCACCCTTCTTTACGGCTGTACCAACGCCTGCCTTTACGTTCAGGATCTTACCTGGCATTGGAGCTGCAACCTCGATAGAGCCTGCTGCGGCTGGAGCTGCTGGAGCTGCCGGAGCTGGTGCTGCGGCTGCAACTGGTGCTGGAGCTGCTACGGCTGCCGGAGCTGCACCTGCGCCTAATTCTTCTACTGCTACATCATAAGCTGTACCATTTACAGTGATTCTATAATTCTTCATGTTAATTTCCTCCTAATATATCAATTATTTTCTTGCACGACGAATCGAACGTACAACGAGTTTATCCTTACTTACTGCACCATTGCCTGCCTGTCCCTCAGCAGCATAAATAGCGGCTGTGATAACGGCTACAAGCTCTGCATCGTTCATCAGATTGCCTGCGGCTGGTGCCGGTGTAGCAGCCTTTGCTGGTGCTGCCGGCTTGCTCTCTTCCTTCTTGAGATCTTCGATCTTCGGCTTCTTTGCGAAAAGTGCCGGAAGGAATTTGAACAGTGAAATAATAAATGAGATGAAAATCAAAACTACAAATACAGTACCCATACCGAGCAATGTATTCATACCTGCCTGCTTCATCAGCTCTGCCTTAGAGTATACGGCTGAAACAACCATTTCCTCTGGAAGATACTGATATACGCCCTGCATCTCATTGTCGATGCCCTGCTGTACAACATCGTCTACACTTGAATAGTAACTGCCATACTGGGAGAAGAACTCCTCTTCTGAGCCATAGTACATCGCAATTTCCTGACGGACTGCATCTGCATTGTATGTCTGCTTTGCCTGATCCAGCTTGATGTAGTAATCTGGATTCTCAACAAACTTTACAGTTACTTCCACATCTCTGTTTGCTGCCTTGTTTGTAACAGTTACCGATACAGAGTCTGCGGCATTCTCAATCTTGTAATTGACATCATTTAAATCCATGCCAACACCGTTGATATAAGGAGAGAAATCCTGGAATTCTCCAACCTTATCGGTCTCCTGTGCCTGCTTGATACCCTTTACTGCGGACTGCTCGAATTCGGTTCCATCCTGAATATAATAATCAGCATATTCATCGCTCACGTTCTGATACTGGTTGAACAGATACATCGTGTCGATGACGATCTGGCTGTCATCATAGTCAAACGGCTTTTCAACCTCATTGCTGCAGGCAGTCAAGGAAAACATCATAGCTAACATGGAAATCAGAATTAATAATTTTTTCTTCATTTCATTGTCACCTTTCCTTATACTGCTCCGTGCTTCTTATATGGTCTTTCCTCGTTCTTTGTGCTAAGCATATCAAACGCAGCGATCACACGCTTTCTTGTTGCATCCGGCTCGATAATATCATCGATATATCCACGCTTTGCTGCTGCAAGTGCGCTTGACTGAAGCTCTGTATAAGCTTTCTTCTTCTCTGCAATGAATGCAACCTTATCAGCTGCCTCTGCAATTTCCTTCTCGTACATGATCTTGACAGCCATCTCTGGATCCATCGTACCAATCTTTGCACATGGCCATGCGTATACCATATCTGCGCCGATTGCCTTGGAGTTCATGATCGTGTAAGCAGTTCCAAACGCATCGCCCATCACAACGGTTACCTTAGGTACTGTTGCATCTGCAAATGCGTATGTGAGCTTGGCTGCTGCATCTGCGATTGTTCTCTCGTTTGATACAGTTGCTACAAATCCCTTTGCATTTACAAGTGTCAGTACAGGGATGTTGAATGCGTCACAGAACTTCACGAAGTCTGCTGCGATATAAGCACCGCTTGTAGAGAGAAGTTCTCCCCCGTCAGCTGCCTGGTTGGCTACACAACCAACTGTCGCACCGTTCAACTTGATCAGTCCAAGAACCATGTCCTTTGCATAATCTTTCTTCACTTCTACGAATACATTGTTATCTGCGATGTTCTGAAGGACAGCTCTTGCATCCTTTGCAAATCCATCGAGATTTGGAATGATACGGTTCAGATCGTCTGTACAATCGGACTCTGCATCTTCCATGTTGTTGTCAGGGAGCATATCCACAAGGCTTCTGATGTTTGCAAGTGTTGTTGCATCATCCTCGAATACACCATCTACGAGAGAAGAATTCTCGCTAAGGTAAGCTGCAGATGCTGTATCAAGCTTTGCCTGATAGTTTCCATCCAGTGCATTTGGGCTGTTTACGAATAACTTTCCGCCCTCTGCTGTCATAAATGTAAAGTCTGTAAGTGTTGGAATAAGCGCTGCTCCACCACCGCATGTTCCAAAAATTGCAGTAATCTGTGGGATTACTCCTGACGCAAGTGTCTGCTTCAGATAAACCTCGCCGAATGCATTAAGTGCATCGGTTGCCTCCTGCAAACGAAGTCCCGCACAATCGATCAAACCGACTACCGGTGCGCCTACCTTCATAGCCATGTCATAAATCTTCGCAATCTTCTTTGCGTGCATCTCACCGATTGCACCACCAAGAACGGTTGCATCCTGGCTGTATACATACACCAGTTTTCCATTGATGACACCATATCCAGTAATAACACCGTCTTTTGGAGTATCATTTTCCTGCATGTTGAAGTCCGTATTTCTAGCTGTTACATATGCACCAACTTCAACAAAGCTCGCTTCGTCAAGCAAAGAAGAAATTCTGTCACTTGCTGACAATGTAAGTTTGTTACTCATTTTAAGCCCTCCACTTTTATTTATTATGGGTTTTCTGATTAGAAACCCAATTTCTTCCGATTGTAATTGTAAATCTTTTTCCGCCTGAAATCAAGTCAAAATCACATTCTTTGTCACAGTTTTGCAATAAAAAAGAAAAATCTGCAAAAAGCCTTAAACATTTATGTTCCATCCGCTTTTTACAGATTTTTAAAGCCACTCTTATTTTGTTTCAGAAAGCACGTTTTTATTCTTTACCAGATAGTCGATCAGGGAGATGATCGTCAGCGCCAGCGCCAGATAGATCAGTACATTCTCAATGATATGTACCGTGCTTCCACCGAAGTCGCAAATCAGTAAGATTACCATGAACATCTGGCAGACCGTCTTGATCTTGCCCCACCAGCCAGCAGCGATCACGATGCCGTTATCCGATGCAACCAGACGAAAACCGCTGATGATAAACTCTCTTGCAATAATCACAATTACAACCCACGCCGGAATCCGGTCCAGATCGATCAGCGCGATCATGGCTGAACAGACAAGCAGTTTATCTGCAAGTGGATCCATGAACTTGCCAAAGTCCGTAATCAGGTTATACTTTCGTGCGATTTTTCCATCCAGCATATCCGTGAGACTTGCCAGACAGAATAACGCAAGTGCAATCCATTTTCCTCCCGGAATGCCAGGCACCATCAGGGCTACTAAGAAAAATGGTATCATGATCATTCTAAGTATCGTTAATTTATTCGGCAGATTCATCGACAATCCCTCCTATCATATCATATGGTCCTACCTCATTGATCCGGACATCTACAATCTGTCCGGACATCAGTTCATAATCACAGTTCACAAACACCAGCCCGTCCACGCCCGGTGCATCCCGATATGTCCGTCCGACATAGACATCATCGTCAGAAGAATATCCCTCGATAATGACCTGCATGATCTTCCCGACAAATGTCTCGTTTTTATCCAAGGATATCTCCTGCTGCAGCTCCATGATCTCATTACGCCACTGCTCCGCTGTCTCTTCATCGATCTGATTCTCAAATGTCGCTGCCGGTGTTCCATCTTCTCTGGAATACGTAAATACTCCAACCCGGTCAAGCTCCTGTTCATCTAAGAATGCCATCAGTGCCTCATGATCTTCCTGTGTCTCGCCAGGGAATCCTGCAATCAGGGAAGTACGGATTGCGATATCTGGGGCTGCTTCCCGCAGTTTTCCAATCACTGTTTCGATGCTCGCCCGGTCTGTCCTTCTGCCCATCCGCTTTAAGATTGCATCCTCGCTGTGTTGCATCGGCATATCAATATAATGCAGAAGCTTCGGTTCCTCCTTGAAGCAGTCGATCAGTTCGTCATAGATTTCCTCCGGATAACAGTACATCAGGCGGATCCATTTGATTCCATCGATCTTCGCAAGCTCACGGACTAACACATGCAGCCGTTTCTCCCCGTACAGATCTTTACCATAGCAGGTTGTCTCCTGTGCGACAAGCACCAGCTCCTCGATGCCCTGCGATGCCATATATTCTGTTTCCTTTAAAAGCTGTTCCATCGGCACACTCCGGTAATGTCCGCGGATATGTGGGATGACACAGGAGGTACAGAACTTGTCGCA
>ERZ773252.3724-NODE-3724-length-11351-cov-7.973973_pt1 | contig 11351 bp, 9 predicted proteins | sample MGYA00580517_ERZ773252 | MGnify/ENA primary metagenome ERZ773252 (study PRJEB29015, sample SAMEA2737766) | human gut metagenome | biome: human gut; feature: human-associated habitat; material: faeces | place: China | collected 2012 ... | reverse complement strand
GCAAAATCAGAACTGTTGCTTGTCGTTCTTTGATTTCCGCAGCAGCTTTGAAAAATCAAAGCCGCCGTTTCTTTTTATCTTCTAATGAAATGACGCGGTATCACTGTTGAAATCGGCGGCTAAAGGAGGTAGCCGCCATGAAGCAAAAAGCATATCGACAAAATCCGACAGTTATTGACTTATCAAAAAAAGCCCGCCCACCACCGGGGGAAACTACGCTTATATATATGAACTGTCTAATCATCTGGATACTGCTTACAATGCCTATGCGCCCGTCCGGGCTTTTCGGACGGGCGCATTTTGTACGTTCAAAAAATTTTTGAAGAAATTTCAAAAAATCTTCGGCGTTTTTGAAAAACGCCGTATTGCCCCGCGAAAAGGGGGGAAGCACCACCAACTTTCCAACGAGAAAGGAGGTGAGAATGTGGAACCTAATAGCAGGGAGTTTTACAAACAGTGTGCTTTTCAGTAGTTTTGTAATACGGTATTGCACAATGAATGGTTGTCCGGCGTTTGCCCAGATAAAACCTGCCAAAATAAACCTGTCCCTTTTTGGCAGGTTACTCGGCGCTCTTGAGGGCGCCGACCATGTCGATCTTATTGAGGGTGCAATTGGTAGCGAGGTTGACGATAAACGTAAAGGCAAAGGCAAGCAGAACGGACAGCACGTAGCTCAGCGGCTCGACCTCAACGTCAAAGTACAGCGACGGCATCTGCAAAATGTAGGTAAAGCTCTCGGCCAGCAAGCCGCCCAGCGGTACGCCCAGTGCGGCTCCAATCGCCGTAAGAATCAACGTCTCCTTGTTGACGTAATGGTGCACCTCGCCACGGCGAAAGCCCAGTACCTTGATGGTCGCCAGCTCGCGTTCGCGCTCCGAAATATTCGTATTAGACAGCGTAAACACCACCACAAACGACAGGCACGCCGCCATAAAGGTCACAAGCACCACGACCGAATTGATAATCGTAAAGTTTGCCTCATAGTTTTCCCAATGCTCGGCGGTACTCGACAGCGTAATCCACCCATCGCTCTTAAGACGGTTGGTAAACGCAATCTGATCGGTCGATGAACCCTTAAGCAGCGCAAGGATGCCGTTAAGGCGTGCGCTTCGGCCAAACGCGTGCTCATAGGTGCCCTGCGTCATGTAAAGCGTGTTGCCCAGATAGTTGAGCGAAATGTCGCTGATTTTAACCTTGGCAACATTGAGCGACGAATCCTGGACGTGCGCCGTATCACCCGGCTTGATCCCCAGCACCAGCTGAGAGCTCTTGCTCAAATACACATCCCCGTCACGCAGGGTGAGCGGTTCTTTGGACTCATCCTCAAGGCGAACATAGTCGTCCAGATCGTTCGTGCGGTCATCGGGCACCACGATCAGCTGCACGGTCTCGCTCTTGCCGCCGAATGTAAAGGTGACGTTGTCGGTCATAATCGGCAGCGTCGAAGTCACGGTCACGTTGGAATCATTGGCCGCGCTGCGCTCATCGAGCGCCGCGCACGCCTGCGAAAAATCGTCGGGATTGGCGACCGCCAGCAGGTCATAACGCGTGATATGTCCGTATTGCTTGGGCGAAAGCGCGACCGACGTGTCGCGAATGCCCATACCGCAGATCACAAGCGCGGTACAACCCGCGATGCCAAAGATGGTCATAAAGGCACGCTTTTTGTAGCGGAACAGGTTACGCGCTGCCACCTTATTCAAAAAGCCCATGCGGCGCCAGATAAAGCCAATGCGCTCGAGCAAGATGCGCGAGCCGGCACGCGGGGCCTTGGGGCGCATGAGCGAGGCTGGGGTCTCGGCCATCTCGTGGCGGCAGGCGATAATCGTGGCGCCCACCACGCCCACGGCAAACAGCGCCACCGACACGAGCGACGACACAATGTCGTACGAAAGCAGCATCTGGGGCAGCGAGTACATGTCGTCGAAGACCGTAAACAGGAACAGCGGCAGGCCCACAAATCCGATGATGTTACCGAGTACGCCGCCAATCAGACACGCCCACAGCGAGTAGTCCACATATTTGGACAGGATACGCCCGCGCGAATAGCCGAGCGCCTTGTACAGGCCGATAAGCGTGCGCTCCTCCTCGACCATACGTGTGGCGGTGGTGAGGCTGATGAGCACGGCGACGATAAAGAAGATGAACGGGAACACCGTGGCGATGGCCTCAATTGACGAGCTATCGCTCTCGACGCTCGAGTAGCTTGCGATATTGCCGCGGTCTTGGATGTACCAGGTGCATTCGCCCAGGTCAGAGAGGTCGGTGCGGGCATCGGCAAACTGCTGGTCGGCGGCGGCACGGCGCTGGTCCAGGTCGGCTTGTGCCTGCGCACGCTCGTCACTGCCCTCGACCATACGGTCAATGTTGCCCTGTTCAATCCCAAAGAGCATATTCGCCTGACGCTCGGCCGCATCCAAGCTTGCCGGCGTGTCGACCGTTAGCTCCTGAGCGCGCGCCTTCTCACGCTCCTCGCGGATCTTCTCGATATTGCCCTTGACCTCATTGATCTTTGCCGTGTAGGCATCCGAATAGGAGTCGAGGCTCTTGGCCCCCTCGACGGTCACGTGGATCGCGGAGTAAGAAGAAGATGTCGCGGCATCCTCGCTCACATAAAACTTATAGTCCGCAGTCGAAGCAGCGCGAAAGGCGTTAACCGTCGAGTCGGAGCTCACGTCGGTGGGATCGAGAACCTCGGCCGTGATAGTGTAATCCCCATCGGCAAACTGATCCTTGGCGCTTTGGTTCGACGAGCTCGCGTCATTGGCGGCAAAACTCACCGTATCGCCGATTTTCTTGCCCGAAGCCTTCAAGAACTTCGAAGTCACCGCGACCTCACCGGCGCTCTCGGGCAAATCGCCGCTCACCAGCACCGGTTGATCGATATTCTCCTTGGAAAGACTCTGCACGACCACGCGCTCGCGCGTTGTACCCACGGCGGTGTAGGCGGTCTCGGTGTAGATACCCTCGGCCGTCTCGACGCCGTCGACCTCTTGAATGGCCGCAAGATCGTCGCGCGTAAGACCATAGGTCGACTGCACGTTAATGTCGTAGACATTCTGCTGGTCAAAATAGGCGTCGACCGAATCGCGCAGATCCTCGCAGCCCGCCTTAAGACCGCACATCACGCTCACGCCAAGCGCGGTGATCACGACGATAGACAGGAAGCGTTTGAGGCTGCCGCGAATCGTGCGGTAGATGCCACGGCGAAAAACCGTCGGCACCATGTCGTTTGAGCTTTGGGCGGTGCGATAGGTCGTAAAATCCCGCTCGCGCTCCTTGGTCTGCGCGTCGCGGCGTTGGCTGTTTTGGCGGTCCTGATTCATGGGCGCTACCACTCGATCGTCTCGATCGGCACGGGATTTTGCTGGATCGTCTCGCTCTCCACGCGACCGCTCTTAAAGCGAATCAAGCGATCGGCCATGGGCGCCAACGCGGAGTTATGGGTGATGATAATGACCGTGATGCCCTGCTTGCGGCAGGTGTCCTGCAGCAGCTGCAAGATTTGCTTGCCGGTTTTGTAGTCGAGTGCACCCGTGGGCTCGTCGCACAGAAGCAGCTTGGGATTCTTGGCCAGTGCGCGGGCGATGGACACGCGCTGCTGCTCGCCACCCGAAAGCTGTGCCGGAAAGTTGCCCAAGCGCTCGCCCAGACCAACCTGACGAAGCGTCTGTTCGGCATCGAGCGAATCGGGGCAGATCTGAGCTGCGAGCTCGACGTTTTCGAGCGCCGTCAGGTTGGGGACCAGATTGTAGAACTGGAAGACAAAGCCGACGTCAGCGCGGCGGTATTCCACGAGCTGCGCCTCGTTGGCGGCGCTCACATCGCGCCCGTCCACCGTCACGGTGCCAGAGGTTACCGTGTCCATGCCGCCCAGGATGTTGAGCGCCGTGGTCTTGCCGGCACCCGAGGCGCCCAGGATAATGGCAAGCTCACCGCGCTCAACCGTAAAGCTCGCGCCGTCGAGCGCGTGAATGCGGGCATCGCCCTCGCCATATGCCTTGATGACGTCTTTGAATTCGATATAAGCCATCGATCGGTTCCCATCTGGTCGGATAATTCTATTGTATTACCCATTTCGCACCGACCAAAAAGGGACAGGTTCATTTTGGCAGGTTTTATATGGGGAAACGAGGGGTGCGGGCGGGCACCAGGACTGTCCAAGGCAATCATTTGACCCAAACCGCACCCATCGCTATGATGCCGCTGCGGAATGAATGTCTCCGTTGGGTGCGCTAGCTAAGCTGTTGCGTCGCCCTAAACCGCCTTGTTGCTGATGACTTCTGCTGTTACGTGATGTCCCTTAGGCATCACGCCGCGGCGGGAGTCTTTTTTGTTTTGGAGGAGAAGTGTCAGAAAGCAGCGCATCGAGCAGAATCAAACACCTGCTCAACACCTATAGCGGTCTCGTGCTTATGGGTGCCGTCGGGATCCCCGTCGGAGTTATCGTTGGCGCCATCTGCGCCCTCTTTGGTCGCGTGCTCCTAGCGATCGGCGCCTTCCGCGACGAGCACATCACCCCGCTCCTTCCCTTCCTCGCCCTCATGGGCCTTGCCATCGTGTTTGCCTACCGTACTTGGGGCAAAGGCACCGATCGGGGCATGAGCTTAGTATTCGACGTAGGTCACGGGCGCGAGGACGCCATTCGGAAAGCGCGTCCCGTTCTTTCACGGCGTCTTGGCTATGCAAAGTGCTCGAACGTTATTCCTCGTACGCGCCCTCAAGCCGAAGCAGCCACTCCTTGCGATCAAGCCCGCCGGCATATCCGTTGAGCGAACCATCGGCGGCAACTACGCGATGGCATGGCACGATGATCGAAATGGGGTTACGCGCAACCGCAGCCCCCACCGCACGAGGAGACACAGCAGGGTCCTCATTCCCCGGAACCCGGTGGCGGGCGGCGACACGAAGCGCAATCTCGCCATACGTAGCGACCTCGCCACGCGGAATTGAAAGCAGCTCGTACCAAACTTCACGCTGAAACGCCGTGCCAATCATATGCAACGGCGGCGTAAACCGAGGTTCCTGCCCCGCAAAATAGGCATTCAGCCAAGCCCAAGAACGCTCAAGCACCGAAGAAGCCGCACCATTTGCCGGACTCACCGAAGACATCCCACCGGCACCAGAAACCGCATCGGCACCTACGACATACTCCGCATCCTCTTTGAGCAGCGTAGAACCAAAGTGCTCCTGCCCCTCAAACCAAAGCCCCGTCAAACCGCGGCCATCAGCGGCAAGCAGGATTTCGCCCAAAGGCGAAGCAAACGTCATCGTGACCACCAGCGGCTCCTTTCAAAACTCCGCAACATAATACCGCGAACTGTGCAGACAACCCCGCAGATACGTCCGGGCGGGCTCGCAATTACTTCAGCGAGGCTGTTTTTCCCAATCAAGCGAAGAAGACGCGGGACTTCGACGCCAAGGCGGTACCCCCGCCAGCTGAGCTCTAATACTTTCCCGAGAAGTGAACGAGTAAAAACGAAGCCCCGGAGCATCCACACCTTTAGACCAAAAAACCGCAGGATTCGCGCTGCGAAACCGCAGGAAATAGCGGTCAAAATATGCCAATGCTTCGGGGGTCCAAATAAGGTCGTTCACTTCTCGGGAAAGTATTAGACCCCGATTCGCACTAACCCCAAAGTCACCCCAGGCAGCAGGCACAACGCGCCGCGGCTGCCGGCCGCGCTCCACAGCCCCCCCCAAGGCGGCAGGCGCAAAGCGCCGAGGCCGCCGCCGGGACCAGAGCCCGCAACAACCACGCGCCCCCACATCGGCCCAGCGGCCTCAATCAACAACGGCCCCATCGCAGACCGCTCGCAGCAGCGTCACCGCAGGCGGGGGCCGGGCTTAGTTTTCAGAACACTCCGCAGACCAGTGTGGCGCCCTGTCCGCGGCTCCGAAGGAGCAGGGCAAGGCGCCACACGTGGTCGAGGACGTTTTGAAAGCTCAGCCCGGCCCCCGCCGGACAGGTCACACTACTCGCAGAGCAGCTTAGCGATCTGGACGGCGTTGGTTGCCGCGCCCTTACGGATTTGGTCGCCGCAGCACCAGAAGGTGATCCCGCGCGCGGCTTCGGGGTTCGAGATATCGCGACGCACGCGGCCGACCCAAATCAGGTCCTGATCGGACGTATCCATCGGCATGGGGAAGCGGTCGTGTGCATCCTCGGCAGCCATATCGTCCACCAGCTTGACGCCGGGAGCGGCAGCCAGCGCAGCACGGGCCTCCTCGACCGTAATATCGCGCTCAAACTCGAGCGTAATGCTCTCGGAGTGCGAACGCAGCACGGGCACGCGCACGCAGGTGCAGTTCACGCGCAGCTCGGGCAGATGCATGATCTTACGGCCCTCGTTCTGCAGCTTCATCTCCTCGGAGGTAAAACCTTCCTCCTTGACACCGCCGATCTGCGGAATCAGGTTGCTCGCCAGCTGGGCGGCAAACGCGCGCGGCTCGGGAATCTCCTCGCCGCGGCCCAGGACGGCCAGCTGAGCCTCGAGCTCGGCCATACCGGGAGCGCCGGCACCCGAAGCCGCCTGATACGTCGAGACGATCATGCGCTTCACGCCGGCGAGCCGATGCAGCGGCCACGTGGGAACCAGGCCGATGATGGTCGCGCAGTTGGGATTGGCGATAAGGCCGTGATGCCACTTGATGTCGTCGGCATTGATCTCGGGCACAACCAGCGGCACCTCGGGATCCATGCGGAAGGCATGGCTGTTGTCGACCACGACGGCGCCGCGCTTGACGGCCTCGGGCAGTAGCTCCTTGGCGATATCGTCGCCGGCAGCACCGAGTACGATGTCGCAGCCCTCAAAGGCCTCGGGGCAAGCCTCCTCAATCACGATCTGCTCGCCACGGAACTCGACGGTCTTGCCCGCAGAGCGCGCGCTCGCCAGCAGCTTGAGCTTACCGACCGGAAACTCCTGCTCGTTGAGGCACTCGAGCATCTGGGTGCCCACGGCTCCCGTCGCGCCCAAAATAGCAACCGTGTACTGTTTCATGCTTCCCCCTTTAAAGGTTTTGGCTTTTGCCCGCACGCCGAGCAGGCCGATTATTGTTGCCAGTGTATACAAGAACGGGGCAGGCACGAAACCCGCCCCGTCGAAACGAAACCGAAACGAAACGCCCCGCCGTAGATTTTTGAAACATGACCCAAAAATCTACCGTGCAGTCGCTACTTTTTGAGCGCAGCCAGAGCGGGATTGACCGGCGCGGGAGCCTCCAAGTCGGAGACCTTCACAATGCCATTCTCGTCGGAGAAAGCACGGTAGATGGTCTGAATCGCCAGGTCGAAGTCCTTCTCCTCGACACCGATAATGATGTTGATCTCGTCACAGCTCTGCGAGATCATGCGCACACTCACGCCGGCCTGGCCAAGCATACCAAACAGATGGCCCGAGATACCTGCGCGGCCGCGCAGGTTACGGCCGACGGTAGCGATGAGCGCCAGGCCCTCGACAACCTCGATCTCGAGCGGCTCGACCTCCTGCTGAATGTCGCCCACGAGTGAGTACAGTGAATCGTGCACATCCTGCTCCTGTACCACGGCGCCAAAGCGGTCGACACCGGTGGGCATGTGCTCGACGGAAACGTCATAACGCTCGAAGACCGAAAGCGCGCGGCGCATAAAGCCGACGCGGGGCTTGGTGCGGTCGCGGGCGACGTTGATGGCGACAAAACCGCGCTTGCCGGTCACGCCGGTAATGATGGGCTCTGCCTCGCCCTCGTCAGCCGTCTCGCTAATGATGGTGCCGGGGTCCTGCGGCGCATTGGTGTTCTTGATGACCAGCGGAATACCAGCCTCGCGCACGGGGAACACGGCCTCCTCGTGCAGGACGCTCGCACCCATGTACGAAAGCTCGCGCAGCTCCTCGTAGGTAACACGCGCAATGGGCTGAGCCTCGGGAACAATACGCGGATCGGCAGAATAGAAGCCCGAGACGTCGGTCCAGTTCTCGTACAGGTCGGCACCCAGGCACTTGGCCAGAGTCGAGCCGGAAATATCGCCGCCGCCACGGTCGAGCAGCTTGATCTGGCCCTCACGCGTCGCGCCGTAGAAACCGGGCATAACAAAGCCGCCCTGCTGACCGTACTCCTGCACCAGCTCGGAGGTGCGATTCATGCTGAGCGTACCGTCGTGATGGAACGCCACAACCGTCGCGGCGTCCAGGAACGGCAGGCCCAGGTACTCGGCCATCAGGCGAGCGGTGAAATACTCGCCGCGGCTCACGAGCTCCTCGGTAGAGTAGCCGCCCGAGCGGGCGCGCTCGGCAAAGGCCGCGAACTCCTCGCGGATGGGATAGGTGAGCTCCAGCTCGTCAGCGATATCAAAATAGCGCTGGCCAATGTCCTCGAGCAGTTCCTCGCACGACACGTGATACTTAACGTGCGCGTTAACCAGGTAGAGCAGGTCGGTCACCTTGGTGTCGCCCTTAAAGCGGCGGCCGCAGGCGGAAACCACCACAAAACGGCGGGCAGGGTCGGCGTCGACGATGGCCTTGATCTTCTTGAAGTGTTCAGCGTCGGCGACCGACGAGCCGCCAAACTTGGCAATCTTAATCATGGGCTTGAGGTTACCTTTCTAAAAAGCCTCTGCAAACCTATTTTGCGCGCTCTGATACCATGGTTTCACCGATTGGGACCAAGGCATCCGAGGAGCAGTGTTATATGGGAACTTATCATAGTACACGAGGACGCACTTTATCGTGCTCAAGTAAGGTGGCAATCCGTACCGGCATCGCTCCCGACGGGGGTTTGTTTGTCTCGGACGAGCTCGGCACCCAGCAGGTCGATATCAGCTCGCTTGCAGATAAATCGTACTTTGAAATCGCTCAAGATGTGTTGGGAATGTTACTGAATGATTACACGGCCGAAGAAATTTCGGCGTGTGTCGACGAAGCATACCGCGGCACGTTCGCGAGTGAAGAGGTTACGCCGCTCGTCAAACTCGACGCTGCGCCGGGCGCCGACGCCCCTCAGACCTATGTGATGGAGCTCTTTGGCGGCCCCACAAGCGCCTTCAAGGACGTCGCCCTGCAGATGCTCCCCCGTCTGATGGCCCGCACTTCCGCCAGGGACGGCGGCGCCGAGCGCATCATGATCGTCACCGCCACGTCGGGCGACACGGGCAAGGCCGCGCTCGCCGGTTTTGCCGACGCTCCGGGCACGGGCATCACCGTCTTTTATCCCGAGGGCAAGGTCAGCCGCGTCCAGAACCTGCAGATGTCCACGCAGGAGGGCGATAACGTCGCCGTCTGCGGCATCCGCGGCAACTTCGACGACGCCCAGAGTGCCGTCAAGCGCATCTTTGCCGATAAGGAGCTTGCCGAGCGCTTGGAGGCCGCCGGCACGGTGCTTTCGAGCGCCAACTCCATCAACGTCGGCCGCCTGGTACCGCAGGTCGTCTACTACTTTGCCGCCTATGCGCAGCTGCTGCGCGCCGGTGCCATCGAGGCCGGCGACGCCGTGGAGTTCTGCGTACCGACCGGCAACTTTGGCGATATCTTGGCCGGCTACTACGCCAAGCGCATGGGTCTGCCCGTCGCCAAGCTCGTCGTGGCGAGCGACAAGAACAACGTGCTTGCCGACTTCCTGACCACCGGCGTTTACGACCGTAACCGCCCGTTCTTCACGACCATCTCGCCGTCGATGGACATCCTTATTAGCTCCAACCTGGAGCGCATGCTGTACTTCCTGTCCAACGGCGACTGCGAGCTCGTTGCCGGCCTTATGGAGCAGCTGGCACAGACTGGTCGCTACGAGGTTCCCGCCGACCTGCTGGCAAAGATTCAGAGCGTCTTTGGCTGCGGTTGGGCCAGCGAGGACGAGGTCCGCACTGCCATCAAGAGCTGCTGGGATGCGAACGGCTACGTGATCGACCCGCACACCGCTTGCGGCTATCACGTCTTTGAAAAAGTCGCTCCCGCCGAGGGTGCCAAGGCCCGCGTGCTGCTTTCGACCGCAAGCCCCTACAAGTTCCCGCGCGCCTGCTGCGACGCCCTGGGCCTCGACGTTCCCGAGGATGATTTTGAGGCTATGCGTGTGCTCGAGCAGGCCACCAACACGGTCGCCCCGACCCAGCTCGCCGAACTCGAATCCAAGCCCGTCCGCTTCGAAGACGTCTGCGACGTCGATGAGATGGCAAGCTACGTCGAGTCCGCAGCAAAAAAGATGGCTACCAACTAAACCCCTTATTAAGCGCCGGCGAAAGCCGGCGCACCTTCTTTTTATTTAGCTTTCGGAATGATGACGAGCATGCGAGCGGGTCTGGCCGTTTAGTTCGTCGCGAGTTCCGCACGAGCCGGAAAGCACTTAATGTGCTTTCCGAGCGAGCCAGGACTGCCCGAGCAGCGAACTAAACGGCCAGACCCGCCCAGGAGGATCCACATGATCAAAATCACCGTCCCAGCAACCAGCGCCAACCTAGGCATCGGCTACGATACCCTCGGCATGGCCGTCAGCCTCTACTCGCACTTCACCTTCGAGCGCGCCGACAAGCTCACCATCACGGGCTGCCCCGAGGAGTTCCAAAACGAGAATAACCTGGTCTACGTGAGCTTTGTGGATGCACTGGCCGCATGGGGCGAGCCGGCCTTCCCCGTCGCCATCGACATTCAGACCGACGTGCCCGTCGCCCGCGGCCTGGGTTCCAGCTCAACCTGCGTCGTCGCTGGCATCATGGCGGCCGCCGCGCTGACGGGCCACACCGTCGACCGCGCCGAGCTCGTCCGCATTGCCACCGAGGTCGAAGGGCATCCCGATAACGTCGCCCCCGCTATCCTGGGCGGCGCCGTCTGCTCCTTTACGCCGACCGATTCGCTTCCCCAGTGCCTGCGCTACGAGGTAAGCGATCGCTTGCGTTTTATTACCGTGATTCCGCCCTACGAGGTACATACGAGCGAGGCGCGCAAGGTTGTGCCGCAGGAGATTCCACTCTCCACTGCCGTATGGCAAATGGGCCGCATCGCCGGCATGACGCGCGGCCTGGAAACCGGCGACCTGGACCTGATTGCCGCCGCTAATGACGACCGCATCCAGGAGCCCTATCGTCGCCGCCTCATCCCCGACTACAACGCCGTGCGCGATACCTGCCTTAACGGCGGCGCCAAGACCATCTGGATTAGTGGTTCGGGCTCGACCCTCATGGCCGTGACTGACGACACCATCGTGGCAAAGTTCCTGCAGGTCAAGCTGCGTGAGCAGTTCCCCAAGTGTGACACGCATATTCTGACGTGCGACACCGAGGGCGCTCAAATCGAGTACCTGTAGCGCCCTGCCTCATTGCTCTCACCGGTCCCCTTGGGGCTTCCCCTGAAAACGTCCTCGATCATGAATTGCCCCGTCGTGCGCTT
>ERZ773252.3716-NODE-3716-length-11363-cov-2.844800_pt1 | contig 11363 bp, 9 predicted proteins | sample MGYA00580517_ERZ773252 | MGnify/ENA primary metagenome ERZ773252 (study PRJEB29015, sample SAMEA2737766) | human gut metagenome | biome: human gut; feature: human-associated habitat; material: faeces | place: China | collected 2012 ... | reverse complement strand
CTGTTAAAAGAAGTACTTCCTCTGCTTGAGGCACAGGATGATTACAGCAACGATGCACTGTTTGAGGCACTGGTAGCATTCGGTAAAGAACATGGATATAAGACCGGGTATATCATGTGGCCGATCCGTACTGCTCTTTCCGGTAAACAGACAACACCGGCAGGTGCAACCGAGATCCTGGAGATTCTTGGAAAAGAAGAATCCATCAAACGCATCCATGCGGCAATAGAGAAATTGGAGAAATAATCTATGAGTTTGAGTGAAACTCAGTCCAGGGCAGTCGCCCATGGAGCAGGTCCCTGCATCTGTCTTGCAGGGCCTGGCTCCGGAAAAACCACCGTTATCACCGAGAGAACAAAATACCTGATCGAAAAGCAGGGGATCAGCCCATCGGAAATCCTGGTCATCACGTTTACCAAAGCAGCATCCATCGAGATGCGGGAGCGTTTTCACAATGCAATGAAGGGACGTTATGCACCGGTTACTTTTGGTACCTTTCATGCGGTCTTTTTTACGATCCTCAAAGCTGCCTATCACTATACGGCAGAAAATATTTTAAGAGAAGAAGAGAAATATACGATCCTGCGTGATATTTTGGAACCGATGGATCTGGAGATCGAAGATGAGAAGGAGTTTCTTTTGGGTGTCACAGAGGAGATCAGTCTGATCAAAAACGAGCGGATATCGCTTGAGCATTATTATTCTTCTAATTGCCCGGAAGATGTGTTCCGCAGTATTTTCAGAGAATATCAGCAGGCTCTGATACGGAAACGGAAACTGGATTTTGATGATATGCTGGTCTGCACTTACGAACTGTTAAAAGCAAGACCGGATATCTGCAGGGGATGGCAGAAACGTTTCCGCTATATTCTGATCGATGAATTTCAGGATATCAATGCGATCCAGTATGAGACGGTCAAACTTCTGGCACAGCCTGGAAACAATCTGTTTATCGTCGGCGATGATGACCAGTCTATCTATCGTTTTCGCGGTGCAAAGCCGGAGATTATGTTGAATTTTCAGAAAGATTTTCCGAAAGCTGTGATGATCCAGCTTGCAGAGAATTATCGTTCGACGGAGTGCATCATCAAAGGAGCCGGCAGGGTGATCGCTCACAACACCAACCGTTTTCAGAAAAGCACACATGGCATCCGCGGAAACGGAGAGAAGATCACAATCTCTTTCTTTCAGAATCAGGCAATGGAGGCTCTGGCGGTTGTCAAAAAAGTGCAAGATATGCTGCGAGACGGAAGAGAGCCACAGGAGATCGCAGTTCTGTTCCGGACGAATACCGGAGCACGTATTTATCTGGAAAAATTCATGGAATACAACCTCCCGTTCCGGATGCGGGACGGACTGCCGAATATTTACGAACACTGGATCGCAAACGATCTGTTTACCTACATACGCATTGCAAACGGAAACCGCAGCCGGAAAGATTTTCTGCAGATCATAAACCGTCCGAACCGTTATATCAGCCGTGATTATCTGGATTCCCAGACGGTTACACTGGAAGGACTGCGGCAGAAATGTCAGGGGCGGGACTGGATGGAAGATCGGATCGACCGTCTGGAATATGATCTTTCCTGTATTGCGAAAATGAAGCCTTATGCGGCGATCAATTATATCAGGCATGCAGTAGGATATGAAGAATATTTGAGAGAATATGCACAGTTTCGCAGGATCAAGCCGGAAGAGCTGTATGAGGTTTTAGATGAACTTCAGGAAGCAGCCAGAAGTTTTGATACTTTTGATGCCTGGTGTGTCCATATAGAAGAATATAAAGAAGCTTTGCAGAAAAAGAGCAGTGAGCAGAAAGAAGAAGCAAAGGCGGTTGTTTTTACAACACTGCACAGTGCCAAAGGTCTGGAGTTTCCGGTGGTATTTCTTGTGGATGCAGTGGAAGGCAATATGCCGCACCGGAAAGCAGTGATGGATGCGGATATCCAGGAAGAACGCCGTCTGTTTTATGTGGGCATGACGCGGGCAAAAGACAAGCTCTATCTGTATTATGCAAAAGAACGCTATGGGCAGGAGCTGTCCTGTTCCAGATTTATTGAAGAACTGCGAGGAGACGGCACACCAAAACCCGGACAGGGAGAAAAAAGGAGACAGACGATATGACATCAAATACAGAGAAAAGTTTGCAGATTTTAAAAGAAGAGATACAAAGGCTGGAAGAACAGGGCATTTCCGGGCATATTTTAGAAGAACTTATGGAATTTCGAAGAGAAAATGATACGGGCGATGCGGCAGAAGAACGCTGCATCCGTCCGCAGATCCCGTTTTTCGGAAAAGAGGTTCTGGAAATGGCGATCGCGGCTCTGTTAGCTGGCGAAAACGTGCTGCTCTGCGGCGGAAAGGCCACCGGGAAAAATATTCTTGCAGAAAATCTTGCCTGGCTTTTTAGAAGGCCAACTTATAATATTTCTTTTCATGTCAATACAGACAGCAGTACACTGATCGGTACGGATACGTTCCGCAACAACGAAGTCCAGCTGCGGGAAGGTCCGATTATCCAGTGTGCAAAAACCGGAGGTTTTGGGATCCTTGATGAAATCAACATGGCAAAAAACGATGCCGTATCGGTGCTGCATGCAACTTTGGATTACCGCAGGGCAATTGATGTGCCGGGATACGAAAGAGTTGCACTTCATCCGGCTACGCGTTTTATCGGTACGATGAACTATGGCTATGCCGGCACAAAAGAGTTAAACGAAGCACTTGTTTCCAGATTTGTGGTCATCAATATGCCGTCACCGGATGAGGAAACTCTGAATCATATTTTAAAGAGCATGTATCCAACCTTAAAAGAATCTGCGGCAGAGCAGTTTGTCGGTCTGTTTCTGGATCTTCAGACAAAAGCCCAGAACAGCGAGATTTCTGCCAAAGCACTGGATCTTCGAGGGCTTTTGGCGGCGATCGGGCTGATGAAGATCGGACTTTCTCCGATCCGGGCAATCCATATGGGCGTGGGCAACAAAAGCTTTGACCTGTTCGAAAGGGAGATGGTAGAAGATATCATTATGACCAGAATCCCGTCATCGCTTAAAGCAGCGGAGGTGTTTGAAGATTGACAAACGAAGAGCTGGAACATGGCAGTTTTGAGATTGAGAACCGCATCCGCAACCTGATGTGGACGATCAGCGGAGATTATGATCTGGATACGAAGCCGGATGTGACATCTTTTTACAAATCAAAATACATTTCTATTTACGATGCCATCAAGCAGGGAGCTTTTTCCAGGTTTTTTGACAAGGATGCTTTTGCACTCTATCTTCTGAAAAAAGTGTATCTCGGGGCAGATGAAAGTCAGCTTGTGACATTGGGACAGATCTGTGTGGAGGCGGCATGCCATGACAAGATCGCAAAGGAGCGGCCCGGTGTCCCGGATATCCGCAAAAAAGCGTTTGAGGCGATCATGGAGCACGATTTTGAAAAAATGCTGGACACGTATACCGGAAAAGTCAAACTTGCCTATATGAGAGAAGCACTGACCGGGAGTGCTCCGGCGGACAGCCGCGTGATCCGCCCGTTTGAACAGCTGAAAAGGCTGGAACAGGCACAGAAAACGGAAGAACTGGTGCAGGCGGTTGATTGGTTTTACAATCAGATGGTGGATCCGACGTTTGAAAAGAGAGTCGGAGATCTGGAAAAAGTCCTTTCCGTCAGCACAGAAGAATTATCCGGCTTTGACTGGCAGGATTTTCTGGAAGAAGAAGCGGCGGAAGATGCTTATCGGAGGATGCAGCATCAGCTGGCAGATGCCATGACTTCTTTTTCTGAGAAGGAAAAGGAAAAAAAGGAACAGGAGCAAAAGGGCGGTACGCAGGTGATCGGGCTGGATGATGAAGCAATTGCAAAAATGAACAGTTACATTGAACTCAATTATGGCAGGAGTTACCTGACACCGCTGGAGGCAGAACGCATCAACCATCAGATCTGCACAGGGGCACATGCAGACTGTACTTTATATTTTACAGATGGGATCCTTGCAAATATGGTGAAAGTCAACGCCCAGTCAGAGTATGCCAGAAGGACGAAAGAAGTCAACTGGCGTGTATACGAGCAGAACCGCAGAATGGCAAAACAGAATATTGATATGCTGACCAATGTTTTAAAACGTGCACTGGTAGCCAGGAACGAAAAAGAAACCTATGTGGGAGAATCTGGCAGAATCCTGCCAAATCGCCTCTGGAATATCGGACGGACAGAGAACAGAAAATTGTTTCTGCAGGAGAGCAGGCGTTATAATACCGATTTTGTGGTTGAAGTGCTGATCGACGGCAGCGGTTCCCAGAGAAGCAGACAGAGCCATGTGGCACTGCAGGCTTTTATGATCAGTGAGGCACTCACCAATGTTGGAATCCCACACCGGGTTATGAGTTTCTGCACGTTCTGGGATTATACGGTCATGCGGAGATTTCGGGAATACGAGGATGGAAGAGAAGCAAACCTGCGTATTTTTGAATTTTACGGCTCTTCCAACAACCGGGACGGACTGGCTGTGCGTGCTGCAGCCGCAGGGCTTCTGAAAAGAGACGAAGAAAACAAAATCCTGATCGTGTTAAGTGACGGAAGACCAAATGATATTGTAGTCAATCGCCCGAACAGCCGCAATCCCAGACCTTATTTCGGTGATTATGGCACAAAAGATACGGCAATGGAAGTACGGCATCTGCGAAATGCGGGTGTATCCGTACTCGGTGTTTTTACTGGGGAAGAAGGGGATCTTCAGGCGGAGCGGAGAATTTTCGGCAAAGATTTTGCCTATATCCGCAGAATTGATAATTTTTCGGCAGTAGTCGGAAGATATTTAAAAAAACAGCTGGAAGAGACTTGTAATTAACATCTAAATCCTTTACAATAAAATGCGAGTGCAAAAAAGCACTCCGAAAACTTGCATAAAAGTATCTTAAAAATACAGGAAAGTATGGTGGACCATGGGAATCATTGAGGCGGCGAAGCTGGCATTTGAATATAAAAAGTATGACGAAAATGGGGAAGTCGAAGAGACGATCCGTGCCGTGGACGGTGTGGATCTGGATGTGAAAAAAGGCGATTTTGTGGCAGTTCTGGGGCATAATGGTTCCGGAAAGTCCACGCTTGCCAAGCAGATCAATGCGATTTTGACACCGACAGACGGTACCTTGTATGTGGACGGTATGGATGTGCGGGATGAAAAGAATATCTGGGACGTACGTAAAACGGCCGGGATGGTATTTCAGAATCCGGACAACCAGATCATCGGTACGGTGGTCGAAGAAGATGTCGGATTTGGACCGGAAAACATGGGAATACCGACCGAGGAGATCTGGGAGAGAGTTGAAGAGAGTCTCAAAAGTGTCGGCATGTGGGAATATCGCAAAAATTCTCCAAACAAACTTTCCGGCGGACAAAAACAGCGTGTGGCGATCGCCGGCGTGGTTGCAATGCATCCGAAATGCATCGTTCTGGATGAGCCGACCGCGATGCTGGATCCGAACGGCCGAAAAGAAGTGATTCGTGCCGTGCGTGCGTTAAATCAGGTAGAAAAAGTAACTGCCATTTTGATCACGCATTATATGGAAGAAGTTATCTATGCAGATAAAGTAATCGTGATGGATGATGGAAAAATCGTTATGCAGGGGACACCGTTCGAGATTTTTGCTCAGGTGGACACTCTGAAAAAATACCGTCTGGATGTGCCACAGGTGACTCTTCTGGCACATGAACTGAGAAAAGCCGGTGTTGATCTGCCGGAATGTGTACTAAGTACGGAGGAGTTAGTAAAAGCATTATGTCAATGAAATTAGAAAAAGTAAGCTACGTTTACAGTGAGGGCGATGCGTTTGAGAAAAAAGCACTCGATGAGATCAGTCTGGAAATTCCGGACGGACAGTTTATCGGGATCATCGGTCATACCGGCTCCGGGAAATCTACGCTGATCCAGCATTTAAACGGACTGCTTCGGGCAACTTCCGGTGCGATTTATTATGATGGAGAAAATATTTATCAGGAAGGTTACGACATGCGTACCCTGCGAAGTAAGGTCGGTCTGGTCTTCCAGTATCCGGAGCACCAGCTTTTTGAAGTCGATGTTTTTTCTGATGTCTGCTTTGGACCGAAAAATCTGGGATTATCCAAAGAAGAAGTGGAAGAGCGGGCAAAAAAAGCACTGACACAGGTTGGCCTAGATGAAAGCTATTATAAGAAATCACCGTTTGAACTTTCAGGCGGGCAAAAAAGGCGTGTGGCGATTGCAGGTATCCTTGCAATGCATCCGCAGGTGTTGATCCTGGATGAGCCGACCGCAGGCCTTGATCCGAAAGGACGCGATGAGATCCTGGATCAGGTAGCACTGCTTCAGAAAGAACGTAAGATCACAGTTATACTGGTGTCGCACAGCATGGAAGATGTTGCCAGATATGTAGATCGTATTATTGTAGTAAATGACGGAAAGATTTTGTTTGATGATACACCAAAACAGGTCTTTCAGCATTATAAAGAGCTGGAAAGCGTCGGACTTGCAGCACCTCAGGTCACTTATGTGGTAAAGGCTCTGAAAGAAAAAGGCTGGGATATTGACACGACAGCAACCACGGTAGAAGAGGCAAAAGAAGCCATTCTTTTGGCAATCAAGAAAAGGGAAAAGATATGTTAAGAGATATTACATTAGGACAATACTATCCGTCTGATTCCGTAATCCACAAAATGGATCCCCGCGTCAAACTGTTTGGGACGATCGTATTTATTATTTCACTGTTTTTGTTTCAGAAGATCAGTGTCTATGTTGTGGCAACACTGTTTCTGGCTGCTGTGATCATGATCTCAAAAGTGCCGTTTTCTTTTATGGTCAAGGGATTGAAGGGGATTTTTGTGCTGATGATGATCACCGTTGTGTTTAATCTGTTTCTGACACCGGGAACGACAGCATTTGCGATCTGGAAATTAAAAGTTACCTGGGAAGGTATCCGGCAGGCTGCTTTTATGGCTGTGCGCCTGACCTATCTGATCCTTGGATCTTCAGTGCTGACGCTGACTACGACACCGAATAATCTGACGGACGGACTGGAAAAAGCCCTTTCCCCGCTGAAAGTCATCAAAGTTCCGGTGCATGAGATATCCATGATGATGTCCATCGCACTTCGTTTTATCCCAATCTTGCTCGATGAGACAGACAAGATCATGAAAGCTCAGATGGCAAGATGTGCCGATTTTGAGAGCGGCGGACTGATCAAGAAAGGAAAAAGCCTGGTACCGCTGCTTGTTCCGCTTTTTATTTCAGCATTTCGCCGGGCAAATGACCTTGCGATGGCGATGGAAGCCAGAGGGTACCGCGGCGGTGAGGGAAGAACGAAGATGAAGCCGCTGATCTATAAAAAAAGAGACCATGTTGCATATGTGATACTGCTGACTTATCTGGTATGTATTATTGCAACGGGCAATATCATAGCATTTTAACCAAATCAAGGAAGTCCTCTGCTTCAATCGCGAATATCCGCTTGACAAGAAGCCCTGATTCATGAAAATTATTTCGTGAAACAGGGCTTTTAATAAAGAAAAAAACAGAATTCAAGTCGAACGCATATAAGATGCGGCATGCGATTCTGGGCAGCTCGGCTGATATACATCTAAAATAAAAGCCATATCAGATGGCAGAATGGAGAAAAAATATGAAACGAGTGAAACTCATTGTAGCATACGACGGAACAAATTATCATGGCTGGCAGACACAGCCAAATGCAGTTACTATAGAAGAAGTCTTAAATCATCATTTATCAGAACTGTTAAAAGAAGAAATCAAAGTGATCGGGGCGAGCCGCACCGATGCAGGTGTGCATGCTCTGGGAAACGTGGCTGTTTTTGATACCAGTGCACGTATGCCTGCCGACAAGATTTCTTATGCATTAAATACAAGGCTGCCGGAAGACATCCGTATCCAGGACTCCTGCGAAGTGCCGTCTGATTTTCATCCGCGTTTTCAGAAAACCACCAAAACCTATGAATATCGCATCCTGAACCGCCGATTTCCGGATCCGACCAGAAGATTAAATTCTTTTTTTTATTATTATCCATTAGATGTAGTGAAGATGCAGGAAGCATCGTTGTATCTGGTAGGAGAACATGATTTTAAAAGCTTCTGTACCGAGAAACCGGAAGTAACAAATACAGTTCGCACAATCTATTCTCTGAATGTGATAAAAGAAGGTGATATGATCATAATACGTGTCACAGGCAATGGATTTCTTTACAACATGGTCCGCATCATTGCCGGCACACTGATCCGCGTGGGAGGCGGATTCATCGAGCCGCAGCAGATCAAAAAAATCCTTGAGGCAAAAGACCGGACGCTCGCAGGGGAGACAGCGAGACCGGAAGGGCTGACACTGATCGGGATTCGCTATGGTGGGAATATTCAGGGCGAACGCATGTGAGACCTGACAATAAATGATTACAGGGGGTTTGTGAAGTTACCGCAGATGTGAGAAAAATCACAGCGAAACATCAGAAATATTATAGAATAAAAACCGTGATCAAGAATCAGGAGGTGGATACTATGAAGAGAAGGAAAAACATACTGGCAGTGCTACTGGCAGTCACAGTTATGGCAACTGCGATGCCGGGCAGTGCGATAGCAGCACCGGTGGACGGACAGACAACGGAAGTCTCTGCCAAAGCCGGAATAGAAAAAGCAGAGAAAAAAGAGCAGATCCGTGTAATCAGCATTACGGATCCGAAACTGGAAAAAGGTTCTTTTGCCAGGGGAACAAAGGTCAAAGATATGAAACTTCCGGATAAGCTTTCTGCCAGAGGCTATAAAGAGAAAGACAGCAAAAAAGCAGAGGATATCAAGATCAAAGATGTTACATGGAAAACAGACTATAAAGAGGATTCCACAGCAGGCAAGTATACCTTTACCGCACAGATTACGGATGATTATAAGCTGGCAAAAGATATGGTGCTTCCGAAACTGACGATTGAGATCACAGAAGCTCAGACAAAGACAACCGAAAAACAGCCGGAGACAAAAGCTGCAGAGACAAAGGCAGCCGAAGCAAAGAAGCCTGAGACGAAAACAACCGAAAAAACGCCAGAAGTGAAGAAACCGGAAACAAAGGTAACCGAAAAAGAAATAGAAGTCAGGAAACCGGAAACAAAGGCAACGGAAAAGAAGCCTGAGACGAAGATCAGTGAAAATCAGCCGGAAACAAAGGCAGCAGAACAGAAGCAGCCGGAGACAAAAGCAGATGCAAAAGCAAAAGATGCGAAGTCAACGGAGTCTGAAAAAGAATCAGAAACAAAACAGTCAGAGACGAAGGAATCCGAAACGAAACAGTCTGAGACGAAAGAATCGGAAACAAAAGAATCTGAAACAGAAAATACGAATCTGAAGATCACTGCTTTTGAAGTGAAAGATGCCAAAGTGACGATCGATGAGGAAAAACAGACAATCACCGTTCTTATGCAGAAGAGCGATACAGATCTGAAAAAACTGGCACCGAAGATCACGCTTCCGGCAGGTGTGACCGTAGATCCGGCAAGTGAAAAAGAAGTAGATTTCTCTGCATCGGATAAAATACCGGTCATCTATAAACTTAGCAGAACCGCAGAAGACGGAAAAACCGTGACAAGAGAATATAAAGTTACGGCGACCATCTGCAAACATGACTGGAAAGAAGCGACCTGTACGGAGGCAGCCATCTGCAAGCTCTGTGGGGTAACAGGAGAAGCGGCTCTTGGGCATGACTGGAAGGAAGCAACCTGTACAGAAGCGGCCATCTGCAAACGCTGCGGCATCAAAGGATCAGCAGCTCTTGGGCATGACTGGACAAAAGCAACCTGCAAAGTAAAGAGCACCTGCAAACGCTGCAAGATCACACGAGGCAAACTGGCTGCTCATACCTGGAGTAAATGGAAAGTCACAGCCGAAGCAACGCATGAGAAGAAGGGGAAAAAAGAACGTAAGTGTGGCATATGCAAGAAGAAAGAGACCAAGACACTGCCAAAGATCAACTTGATCGGAGAAGCAGACAACAATAAGATTGAAGGACTGACAAATGGTGGCAATTATGCGACCGGTGCCAACATTACCTTCAAGGCAGTTGGTGACCGGATGGATAACAAAGCACCGATCGAAGGAGATGTGCGTTATCTTCCGGTATCCTGGACCTGCGGAACAGGAAAAGGAGATCTGAACGAAACAAACGCCTATGCCAGAACACTCCAGTTTACAACAGCCGGAACCTATACACTGAATGTGACATATGAGCGTCAGCTCTATAAAGACGGCAAGTGGATTGCCAAAGGGGATGCCGATGTACAGACAGTACAGCTGAATGTGACCGGCAATACAATCACCAACAGCACGAACAAAGGTGCTTCTGGTTCAAACTCGAATGTCCGGGTGGCAGCCGTAACCGGTGACAATTCCCCGATTGTTTTACTTTCAATCGTGCTTGCAGCGTCTCTTGCAGCACTCATCGCATTGTTTGTATCCGGCATACGACGCAAAAACAACAGAAAATAAGCCATCTGTCAAACTGTGACGGAAAACAGCAGAAATGATTTTTAAAGGAGTTAAAAAATCCCCTGCAGACAAAAACCTGCAGGGGATTTTAACATACACAGAAAAATTGCTCCATGAAAAAGATTAGTTTTCCATATCTTCAAATTCTGCATTATCCAGCCATTCATCGAATGCATCCGCAACCATTTCATATTCTTCGTCACTTTCGATGTTATCCAGTGTCGGATTTCCGTTTACTTCCTGGAAACGGTACAGATACACGTCACCTTCTTCGGAAGCATTGCCCTTTTCATCCAGCGGAAGCAGTGCAATGTATTCTTTTTCATCTGCTTCAAAGATCGTCAGGATCGCACACTCCATCATGGAACCATCGTCCAGTGTCAGAGTAACGGTTGCTTTTTCACAGTCACTTTTGGAACCGCATGCATCGCAGGAACCAGCACATCCGTTTTCAAAATCGCTCATTCGTATTTACCTCATTTCTTTATAGTTATGCTACTGTTCGTTGCAGCAAGAATGCCTAGGCATTCTTGGATTCGCTGTAACACTTCCTCCACTTTAACAGACAAGTACAAGAAATGCAAGTAGATTTGTAAAAGAAAAGATGATATGATAAAAAGAAAGCAGAGGAAGGAGCATGATGGATGAAACTGATATCGTGGAACGTAAACGGGCTGCGTGCCTGTGTACAGAAAGGATTTTTAGATATTTTTAAGGAGCTGGATGCGGATATGTTCTGTATTCAGGAAAGCAAACTCCAGGAAGGGCAGATCAGCCTTGAACTGGAAGGTTATCATCAGTACTGGAATTATGCGATAAAAAAAGGCTATTCCGGAACAGCCATCTTTACCAG
>ERZ773252.3715-NODE-3715-length-11364-cov-3.705721_pt1 | contig 11364 bp, 8 predicted proteins | sample MGYA00580517_ERZ773252 | MGnify/ENA primary metagenome ERZ773252 (study PRJEB29015, sample SAMEA2737766) | human gut metagenome | biome: human gut; feature: human-associated habitat; material: faeces | place: China | collected 2012 ... | reverse complement strand
GTATTAGATTATGACAGAGTATCAAAATTTTAAAATCTAATATAAAAGTACAGGCTCTTTTTCTTTACTTTCTATTATCAAAATACTAATATAATTAGCAAAGTGATGATGTGTGAATAATAACAAATGCGTGAAAAATTTTATTTTTTGGGGGTGTTTGTATGGCGAAAGTAGTAGGTATCGGAAAACAAAGATTTGATAAGATAATTGAAAATGATTGTTTTTATATAGATAAGACGATGTTTATAAAAGAATGGTGGGAAAATCAGGATGATGTTACGCTAATAACAAGACCACGCCGTTTTGGAAAAACATTAAACATGGATATGCTAAAATGTTTCTTTTCAGTTGAATATAAGGACAGGGGAGAGTTGTTTGAGGGACTGGATATTTGGAAAGAAAAAAAGTATCGTGAAATTCGGGGAACATATCCGGTTATATTTATGAGTTTTGCGGGGATAAAGTCTAATACTTTTAGAGATGCTAAGAATGATATGGTTGCTATTATAAACGAAACCTATAAGAGTCATGCGTATCTTTTGGAGAGTGATATTTTGTCTGAAGCAGAAAAAAATTTCTTTAAGAAATTAGATGAGTATTCAAAAGATATAAATGCAAATAAAAATATCTCAAGTGAGACCATATATAGAGCTATTAACAATCTTTCATGTTTTTTAAACAGATACTATAAAAAGAATGTAATAATCCTTTTGGATGAATACGATACACCAATGCAGGAAGCATATGTAAATGGATATTGGGATGAGATTATTGCATTTACAAGAAGTTTTTTTAACTATACATTTAAGACAAACCCATATCTTGAAAGGGCGATAATGACAGGTATTACGAGAGTGTCCAAGGAAAGTATATTTTCGGATTTGAATAATCTGTTGGTAGTGACTACAACATCTGAACAGTATGAAACAGATTTTGGTTTTACTGAAGAAGAAGTGTTTTTAGCACTTGATAAATATGAATTGTCAGAAAAAAAGCAAAGCGTAAAAGAGTGGTATGATGGATTTACTTTTGGAAACAAAAATGATATATATAATCCGTGGTCGATACTTAATTTTATTAAAGCAAGAAAGTTTGGTTCATATTGGGCAGACTCCAGTTCAAATGGACTTGTAAATAAGTTAGTAAAGACAGGGTCACCAAATCTTAAAAAGACAATGGAGATACTTATTGAGGGTGGAGTTATAGAGAAAAGGATAGACGAACAGATAGTCTATAATCAGCTTGAAAAAAGAGAAAATGCTGTATGGAGTCTGTTGCTTGCAAGTGGTTATCTTAGGGTTGTCAAGATTGGATATGAAGGAGATTTTAGAAAAAGATATTATACATTAAAATTAACAAATAAAGAAGTTGAGCAAATGTTCGAGATAATGATAGAAGAATGGTTTGACAATGGAAGTAATATGACAGGTGATTTTATTGAAGCAATGCTTGCGGGTGACCTTTATGCCATGAACAGTTATATGAATGATATAGCACTTGATACATTCAGCAGTTTTGATGTTGCAGGAAAAGAAGAATCAAGAATACGCCCGGAGGATTTAGCCTCATGCTACGACTGTAAAGGAGTAGCTAATGGCTTAAGTTTGAACGATAGTTCAAACTTGTATGCGATGACTAGCAAGTCATCGCGTTTTTACCATGGATTTTTACTTGGACTTATGGTCGATAAAAGAGAAGACTATATAATAAAGTCAAATAAAGAGAGTGGTTTTGGACGATACGATGTAATGATGATACCGAGAGATACAGAAAATAGCAATTTACCGGGATTGATACTTGAATTTAAAGTTATCAATCATTCGATGGAAAAATCACTAGAAGAAACGGTAAAATATGCATTGCAGCAGATAGAAGAAAAGAAATATGATACAGAGCTGTTAAAAGCGGGAGTGAAAAAAGAAAATATCAGACATTATGGATTTGCATTTGAAGGAAAAAAAGTTTTAATAGGAACAGACGAATAAAATTTTGCAATGACAGATAAAAAATATAATTGCTAAAAATTACATTTTTATTGACAAAAGTTACAATTAAATATTTTTCAAAAAAGACTTTGTTATATTAAATTAGGAATAATAGTTTAATATACAAAGTCTTTACTTTTTTACGCAAAGGTAAAACTCGGATGGAACAAATAAATTTGTTTCATCCGAGCGAATCAGCGAGATATTTAATTTACAAGATACAAGGAGGAATTACTATATGAGAAAAAGATTTTTATGTATTATATGTTGTAGTATGCTTGCATTTTCAGGATGTGGTGTGGGTAGTTCAGTTGTAAACAATCGAAGTTATAATACTCAAAGTGAAAGTGGAAGCAGTTATGCAGAAGATGTGGAAGATACAGATGATATGGAAACGGATGAAGATTATTATGATGAGGACTCGCAGATATATGATGTGCAGAGCAAATATCTAAAAGCCATACAGGATTATTCCGGCACTGAGCTAAATGACCTGACACCTGATAATAATATTGAAAATTTTGAATATCCTGAAGATGAAAGCAGTATGCAGAAAAATCTTAATGAATTGAAAAAAATATTGCAGGAAGTGTATGGAAGTAATGTTGAGATAAGTTTTGAACAAAGCAGTTTTGAAGAATTTGATGTTCAGAAATTAAACAATGCTTTAAGTGAAGATGATGATGAAGATGGCGGAGATGTTGATACAATAGAAACATTGAACAAAACAATGAAAGATGTTGTAGAAACGGGCTGTAATTTGCAGAGATGTATAAAGTCAGATATGACATTTAGAATGAGCGGTGACAAAGGAGAGGATACTCAAACAGTTGCATCATATATTTATGAAGTTGATGGTGAGTATTATATGGATACATATGCTTTTGATAAATTATTACAAGGTCAGAAAATGGCACTTGAGGAGAAGCAGAGTGGAAATAGTGATTATAGTACGGCTGATTTAAATCTTGACCAATATGACGGTGAAGACTTAAATTACTCATCATTGTTATTAGACCAGAGATAATAAAAATAAGGAGGGTAAACAACATGAATTTAAGAAGATGTAAAAAGGGACATTTTTACAATGCGGAACAGTTTCTTAAGTGTCCATATTGTGCCGGAATAATGGAGTTTAAAGGTGACAACGATAATGATGATGATGACGAGGATACAGTAAATCCATTTATTGATGAGGAATTAGACATAGAAGATGAGGGCAATACAGAGGTTGAAACTCCGGTGAAAATTTTAGATAAAGAATATGACGCTGTAAAAACAGGGTTAATGCCTGAATATGAAATGGATATGGGAATGGGAGTACCCAATTGGGGCAGTACGGATTACCTTATTAATGACAGTGATTGCATTGTTGAGATGGAATATGCGGATGTGAAAATTTTCAGAAATAGAGCTAAAATTTTGAAAAGGGGAAAGTTTGTGCCAAAAAATCAGAGAACAAATGTCCTTATCGAATTAAGTGATGCTACGAGAAATGTTAATGTAAGAACTTCAAAAGGTTTGCTTTGTTATTCTAAATCGGAAGTAAGGTGTATGAAACAGCCAGCCGGGCTGCCAAGTGATGAAGAATTGGCAAGGAAGCAAAAACAAAATAATTTGTTTAGCCGATATGAGTTGGTTAAGAAAATGCAGAAAGATATTTTAGAATCTGATTTTACAGATAAAACGCAGGAAGAGTGCGACAAAATAAAAAAAATGTATGCTAACCTTTTGGATGAAGCAAATCAACTGGTGAATAGTATAAATCAACTTGCTCATAACATGGATGATGAAGATGAATGTAGCGATTGTTCTGATAAGTATGCAGGAAAACGGATGTTAATATTGGATATGATAGCTGAACCCGGAGGAGAATATTTCATAGAAATTGGATATGAAACATTTGGAATTTCATGGGAGCCATATTATAAAATTGATGTTAAATCAGATGAACCGTATGCCACAATGACTATGTTTGCAAAAATTAATAATCAAAAGTCTGATGAAAGGTTTGATAATGTAAAAATTACTTTATCAAGTGGAATTAATACATATGAGTATAATCTTCTTGAAGATGCATTAGATACGCAATATATAAAGAAAATGCAAGATGCAGGAGATGCATTTAGTCTATATACTGATGATTTTGGTGTGGATAAGCAGGAGGGAATGACGGCATTACCGGCAAATGACTCCGGGGAAAGAAGGAGGGGGCATGGAATTAAAGAAGATATGCTTGAAATGACTCCGGTAAATGTAAGAGAAAACAATTCTGATATATTACATGAATTTGAATTACCGTGGAAAATGACATTACTTCCAAAATGTGAAAATGAGGTTGCGGTCTGGCAGAAAAAAATAGAGATATTTAAAAATTATTTTGCAATTCCAAGAAAAGGACAAAATGAATATTTTTATGTTGATGTTAAAGGTTTGAAAGAATATGATATGATTTCAGGCTGGCTTGACATATATCTTGATTCTGATTATGTACGCAGATGTTTCCTGAATGTTGACAAGGCAGAAAATTTAAAGATTGATTTGGGCAGCGTTAAAGGAGTAAAAATCAACAGCAGGAAAGTGGCAGATGAAGTGAGCAGCAAAAAGCTGCAGGGAAAAATAATAAGAAGATATAAATATATATTTGAGGTCACAAATAATCTGCAATGCACAATAGCACTTCGACTTTATGACAGGATACCGGTTTCACAGGTGGATGGAGTAGAAGTTATGTTGAACAGAATTGACGATGTTGTACTTGATGAAGCTACAGGCAAATGCACATGGGATATAAAAGTTAAACCGTTGTCTGTTAAAGAGATTGCTTTTGAATATGCGATAACATATCCGGCAAAGGAAAAATTTGTTATTGAATAATATATAAGGGGTTAAAACAAGCGTTATTTTTTAATAAAAGTTAAGAAGAAAAATAATAATTATAATAAAACAAGCAATAAATAATAAGTGCTAAAAGTTACATTATTATTGCTAAAAAATACAATTAAATAAATTATTAAAAGACTTTGTTATACTTAAATCAAGATAAAGGATTGGTAAGCAAAGTCTTTATTTTATATAAGTAAACAGCGAAGCGGATTGAGAATACCGTTGATACAAACAAGAGGTAAGTAAGGGTATAGCAGCTACGCATAGCAGGGCTTATATAATATGCAAAATGACATGATATATTTTTATTAAAAAGAAAGGACAGGTGGTTTTTATGAAGAAGTTTATGAGAGAAAATTTAAAATTTATTTGTTTGGCACTTATTATTTTAGCAGGTTCATTTGCTATAGGAACTAATGTAAAAAAGGCAGGAGCAGCAACCAGAAAATGTTATACGATTAATACTTCAAATACCAGAGTGTATTCAAACACAGGATTAACCAGAGGATATGGATGGATATATCCAACCGATCAGGTAACAGTTATTACGGTAACGGGAAGATATTCAAAGGTATCATATCCGGCAGGTAACAGAACAAAGACAGGATATATTTCAACAGGTGCGATACTTACGGCAACAGGTGGAACAACATATACATCCCGTGGAAAATTTAATACATATAAAAGAGATGGCGGCAGTTACTATGGTTATGTTTCAGCAAATGACAGAGTTATGGTATTAGGCACAAGAGGTGGTTATACACAGATAAAATATCCGGTTTCAGGAGGATTTAAGTATGCTTTTGCAACTAATTCAGATGTTAATAATTATCTGAAAGGTGGAGCAGAAAATAACAATGTAAACAACAATGTCAACAGCAACAATAATACCACACAGACAAATACAGGTACATACAGTATTTCAGGAAATCTGCTTACAGTTAATGGAGTAGCAATGACTGATTACAGAATTGGCGGCAAATATACAAACAGTTATTATGCAAAAGTAAACGGAAAAAAGGTTTATATGGCAGGAAGCCAGTGCTGCGGATATGCGAGATATATAGCATATAAATTGTACGGATGCCATGATAAGAGTGCAACGGGAAAATTTAAAGATGTATCAGGTCGTGTTGCACCGGGAAAATTAACGGCACAGAAAATGAAAGCTGCCGTAACTGCCGCAGGTGTAGGTGCTCACATCAGAACAAATAACAGAATAGGTCAGAGTAAACATTCAATGTCAATAATAGCTGTTACGGATTCAGGTTTTACGGTAACTGATGCAAATTCAGACGGAAAAAATACTATAAAAGTAACGACTTATACATGGAGTTCATATGTGAGCAGTAAATATGGAAAGAGAGGACTGTATTATATTAAAAAATATGTTGGATAAAAATATGGGAATTTAGATAATAGCTTAAGTCTGACATTGTTAAAAATATTACAAAATCCTGCTTTATTTTACAAAAAAATTGATAATAATTACATCGTGATTTATAAGGAAAAATATCTGTTAAAATAAGAGAGTAGAACTGTTTTAGCAGATATTTTTTTATTTTAATTTATTTTAGAAATGAGGTGCTATAATATGAAAATTAATAGAATTAAAAAATTATTAGTATCAGTTTTGGTATGTTCTATGGCTTTCGGAAATATATCATATATTCCTACAATGGCTAAGGAAAATGTTCAGAATTATGGTTTGAACAATCCCACAACGGACAGCAGCGGAGTATCGACATGGGACTGTATATATTTCGGAAATTATTGGCAGAACGATACAAACGGAGACGGGGTAGCAGATGAGAATGATGCAAAGCAGCCGATAAAGTGGCATGTGCTGTCAGTAAACGGTGATAATGCGTTTGTTATTGCAGACCAAAATCTTGACGCAAAAGCATATAATGAAACTAAGACAGATGTTACATGGGAAAACAGTACGATAAGAAGCTGGCTTAATGGATATGGTGCGTCAGCAAATAAGGATAAAAAAAGTTTTACAAGTGATAATTTTTTAGACAATGCGTTTTCTGTGGCAGAGCAGAATGCGATAAAGATGACTTATATGGTAAATGAGGATAATCCGGATTACGGAACAGATGGAGGAAATAATACATGGGATAAAGTATATCTGTTGTCAGTCTCTGAGGCAAGTAATACATCATATGGGTTTGACAGTAAATATAATGTTAGCAGTAAAACAAGAGAAGCAAAGAATACGGAATATGCTAAACAATGTGGGGCATGGTCATCAGAGGATAGTTCATATTTAGGAAATGGGGATTGGTGGACACGTACGCCGGGGGGATCGGGGTACAGTGCATCTTATGTACTTCATAATGGCTACGGCTACGGCAACAATGACTACTATAGCGTGAATGGTACAAGTGGTGCTGTGCGTCCCGCTTTGCATATAAATTTGTCAAATATTAATTTATGGTCTTATGCCGGAACAGTCGCATCAGATGGGACGGTAACAGATGCCACAAAGGGTAATATGGATAGATTTAATGTTGGATTTAACTATGTATCAGATGATAAATGGACTGAGGATATATGGGGAGAGAAAAATGTTGATGTTATAGGTGATGGAAATTATTCTATAAGTTATGAAGCAGAAAATGATACTGATAATATATTTTTAATGATACTTTCAACGAATTTATACAAGGGAGCCTTAAATTATGATTTTAAACTTGTGCCTACTTATGTGACAGTCGGAGCAGATAAGTATAAAGTAAATGCTGAGGGGGGATGGTCTTTTGCAGGGTCAAGTGATGAATATAGTTATAGATATAATATTAAAAATATATATGAAGGACCGGTTAAGGATGATTGTTTAACACTTGTTGACAGTAAAAAAACATCTATTGATGGTCTGGGTGTCTGCCCTGTTAAAAAAGGCGATATAATAAAAGTATATTTCACTGTAACAGGGATGAATAAATATAATACAAATGCAAATGATATGCCAACAGGTGTTGCAACAGAAACACCTGTGCCAACAAAAACACCGACTTGTGCCACAACATCACCGGCAATAACAGCAAGTCCAAGTCCGACACCTACGGCAACGCCAAGTCCAACACCAACAGTAAAGCCGACACCAAGTCCTACGGCAACACCAAGCCCTACACCGACTGTGATGCCGACCAAAAGTCCTACAGCGACACCGATACCTACGGCTAAAATAACTGTACCACCGACGCAGACTCCGACAGAAAGTCCGGATGATGACAAAGAGGATGCTAAGATTTATGCAAAGAGTTCGGTGACTAAGCGTATAGGAAACTCAAAGTTTTATATTGATGAAGGAGTGACCGGCACTGGAGAGGTTACTTATTTATGTTCAAATAAAAAAGTTGTGACAGTAAGCAGAGATGGTCTTGTCAGTATAAAAGGATGCGGAAAAGCGACGATAACCATAATTGTTGATGAGACAGACGAATATTATGGTAAGGAGAAGAATGTAAAAGTTACCGTATTGCCGGGAAAGGTTTCAAAATTTAAAGTAAAGGCTTTATCCGGAGGAAAAATAAATTGTACATGGAAAAAACAAAAATATAATAATGTTAAATGCCAGATACAGGCAGCAAATAATTCAAAGTTTAAAAAATCAATGTCATCAAAGACATATCCTTACCTGAAAAACGGAAAGTGGACAGGAAAAGGGCTTAAGAGAAAGAAAACTTTTTATTTTAGAATAAGAGAAGTTGCAAAGATAGGCGGAAAGACATATACGGGTGCGTGGAGCTCGGTAAAAAAAGTAAAAATTAAATAAAAGAGTTGTCAAAAGTTACATTATTTTTGATAAAAAGAGCATTATAAATTTTTATATAAAGACTTTGTTATACTAAATTCAAGTTAAGGAATTGGTAGGCAAAGTCTTTATTTTATATGATCAGGCAGTAAGTCGGATTGCGGCTATCCTTAACGCTAACAAACAAAAGGTCAGCAAGAATATATAAAAAGACCGGAAACGCTTATATGATATGCAAAAGAGCGTGATATATTCTTATAAAAAAAAGAAAGGACAGGTGGTTTTTATGAAGAAGTTTATGAGAGAAAATTTAAAATTTATTTGTTTTGCACTTATTATTTTGGCAGGTTCTTTTATAGCAGGGACAAATACAAAAAAAGTGGGAGCAGCAACCAGAAAATGTTATACGATAAATACCTCTAATACGAGAGTGTATTCTAATACTGCATTAACAAGAGGATATGGCTGGATATATGCGACCGATGAGATTAAAGTTATTACTGTTACCAGAAAGTATTCAAAAGTGACATATCCGATTGCAAACAACAGGACAAAAACGGGATATATTGTTACTAACAGGATTTTGACGGCTACCGGTGGAAGTACATATAAATCAAATGGCAGATTTAATACATACAGAAGAAACGGTGGAAAATATTATGGTTATGTCGCAAAAAATGATAATGTTATGATATTAGGAACTAAAGGAAATTATACACAGATAAAATATCCGGTATCAGGTGGTTATAAGTATGCGTTTGCGTTAAGCAGTGATGTTGAAAATAATCTGAAATCCAAGCAGCAGTCAACGGTGACACAAAATCCGCAAATCCAACAGCCGTCTGCCCCAAATGGAAATGTTCAACAGAATATATACAATCTTGCGGTTACTTCAGTGGGAACAGCGGGACGCTTTTATCAGAAATGGTATGGAGCAAGTTATCTTACACCATATTGCGTTATCTATGCCGATTATATTGCAAGAACGGCAATGGCAAATGCAGGATATTCAAATAGTAAGATAAATTCAATAGTACCAAAATATGCGTCTACATCATTGTGGGCTAAAGATTATAATGCATTAGGAAGATACCACAGTTTTGCGTCATGGTATAATTCAGGAACAGGTGTAAGCATGAATAAAAATTCAACAGTAAATGATTACACACCAAATGTTGGGGATTTTGCGGCGATTGATAATGATGAAGATATAACACCAGATCATACAGGCATAGTGATAGCAGTAAATGGAAATTCATTGACAATGGCAGAGGGAAATACAGGCATTGGGACTAATGCCACAAGGAAAGTAAAAATATATACATATTATAAATCATCTTCATATTGGTATCGTTCAGATTTTAAGAGAGCACATATTATGGGATTTACAAATCCTGCTTACTGATGTGAAAGTGTCAAAAGTTACAAAATATTTGCTAAAAATTACAAAATATAACAGACAGTAACATATAATGTAAAATGTTGATTAATAAATACTGATTTGGGCTGGTATGGCAATGATGGTAAAAAGTTTAATGAAAGAAAAAAGAGGAATGATTTCAGCTATTTCGGCAGTTGTTATTTTATATATTTTTTTGGAATGTTTTGGGATAACCTGCCCGATTAAATTTATCACGGGAGTATCCTGTGCAGGCTGTGGTATGTCTAGAGCATGGTTAGCCTGTCTGAGATTTGATTTTAAAAAGGCATTCTATTATCATCCATTGTTTATTTTTCCACCGTGTATGGTTTGTGTCTTTCTTATGAGAAACAAAATAAATGCAGTAATATATAAAGTATTTACAGGTTTTGTTTTGTTGTTATTTTGTGCAGTATATCTGTATAGAATGATAGCCGGAAATAATGATATTGTGGTTTTTGAACCACAGCATAATATTATATTTCAAATTTTAAAAATAATCAAAAAATGAAAATGAGGAGGAATGATATGTATTGTAAAAATTGTGGAAAACCGATTCCTGATAATACAAAGTTTTGTCCATATTGTGGGACGCAGTTTTCATCAGCGGAGTCGTTTTCAAAGGCTGCAAATGATATGTTTAATTCTACTGAGAAAGAATTGGGAAGTGCAATCAATGAGGTGCGTCAGAGTTTTAATGGTTCGAATCCAAATTCAGGGCAGGGATATTATAACGGAGAGAAATTAAAAGACGACAGAGGATTGATTTCATACATACTTCTTAACCTTATAACTTGTGGCATTTATGGTTACTATTTTCTATATAAAATGGCACATGATGTAAATATCGCTTGCGAAGGTGACGGTCAGAGTACGGCAGGATTAGTGCAGTTTATTGTATTATCGTTTATAACCTGTGGTATATATTCATGGTATTGGTATTACAAACTTGGAAACAGACTTGCAGCAAATGCACCTAAATATGGAATGAATTTTCAGGAAAATGGTACGACGGTTTTATTATGGCTTCTTTTTGGATTGCTTTTGTGCGGAATAGGTCCATTTATCGCAATGTATATATTGATAAAAAATTCAAATATGATATGTAATGCTTATAATAGAGCTCACGGATTTTATTAATGATAATAGGAGAGGATGATAATTTTTCACCCTCTCCTAAATTTTTTAGGTGCTATTATACAATTTATAAAACATCAGTCGGATGAAGATGGCAGTTGGATTAAAAGGAAAATTTATAACTGGTTTTTAAGCAACGCACAGAGCCTTGTGCTGATGGCGATTGTTGT
>ERZ773252.3714-NODE-3714-length-11365-cov-11.033333_pt1 | contig 11365 bp, 8 predicted proteins | sample MGYA00580517_ERZ773252 | MGnify/ENA primary metagenome ERZ773252 (study PRJEB29015, sample SAMEA2737766) | human gut metagenome | biome: human gut; feature: human-associated habitat; material: faeces | place: China | collected 2012 ... | reverse complement strand
CTGAACTCGGTCTCGTCGGCCAGGTCAGCCATGTGCTCGATCTTGTAGTGCTCCTGGCGCTCCTCCATCAGCTTCACAGCCTCGTCACGGGGCAGGATGAAGGGCTTGATGGCCAGATTTTCCTTGCAGATCTTGCGCATCTCTTTTTCGATGTTGGCCAGATCGTCATCGGTGAGTTTGGTGTCGCCCAGATCGACATCGTAGTAGAAGCCGTTCTCGGTGGCGGGGCCAAAGGCAAAGTCAGCCTCGGGGTACAGGCGCTTGATGGCCTGTGCCATGATGTGAGCAGCGGTGTGGCGGATAACATGCAGTTCCTGGTTCTGCGGGCACTCGTCCACATGGCCGTCTTTGTAGATGATCTTCATAGCGGTTCTCCTTTTGATGAAAGTTAAAACAAAAAAGCGCTCCATCCCGCTCAAATTTACGGGATGAAGCGCCTGAAGATTTCACGCGTTCCACGGTTCCACCCGAATTGCGTGCCCTTGAGAACACGCCACTCGCTGTGCTGTAACGGGCGCACCCGGCAGAGGTTCTCCTCTGCGCTCTGCGGTGGTAGAAGCCCGATGCACGGCAGGCTGCTTGCAGCACCCGGTATCCGGGGCAGCCCTCTCTGCGTCATGGGGAACGAGCTTCGGTTTGTCCGCATCATCGCTTTGGTCAGGATGAAACTACGCTGATTGTAGCACGATGGCGGCAAAAAATCAAGCTCTCCGCGGCGAAAATCTGCGAAAAATCATTCTTCTTTTTTCTTCAGCTTGACCCGCCACTTGTGGGAGGCGTACTCCGGCCGCAGCTTGTTGGTGACAAAGGTCTGGCTGCTGTAGAGGCCGTGGTGGCCCGAGAGCATGTAGCACACGCCGCAGCCCAGCGCAATAAGCTCCAACCCCTGCCCGCCAAACAGCTCGAATCCCAGCAGGATGGAGGGGATCAGGGCGTTTGTGGCTCCGCAGAACACGCAGACCAGACCGATGGCACCGGCAAACCCGGCGGGCAGGCCCAGCAGGGGGCCAGCCACACAGCCAAAGGTGGCACCGATGAAGAAGCTGGGCACGACCTCGCCGCCCTTGAAGCCTACTGCCAGGGTCAGGGCGGTCAGGAAGATCTTGCAGGCAAAATCCCAGGGCAGGGCAGTGCCCTGCTCCACGGCATCGGCAATGACGGCCATTCCGGCCCCGTTGTACCGCCCGACACCGAACAGATACGAGAACGCTACCACGGCTGCACCGCCCGCAAAAGCCCGGAGCCAGGGATTCGGGATCCGTTTGGGGATCCCGTGTTCCAGGGTGCGAAGCGTCCAGCAGAACAGCCGGGTCACGGCGGCACAGGCAATGCCCAGCAGGGCGGTCTGAAGCGCGGTTTCCAGCGTCAGGTGCGGGATGGAATTGAGCACAAAATTGGTCGGGGCGATCCCGAAGAACAGGGATACGCCGTAAGCAATGAGGGCCGAAGTGAACGCGGGCATAAAGGCCGAAGTGAACGTCAGCCCCACGTCCTCCACCATCATGGCGAAGAGGGCGGCGGTCAGCGGGGTGCCGAACAGAGCGGAAAAGAACGCGGCCATCCCGCTGATGGTGGCAGTGCGGCGGACGTAATCGCTCAGATGCAGCAGTTTTCCCACGTTCCAGCCGATGCTGCCGCCCATCTGCAAAGCGGCACCCTCGCGGCCGGCAGAACCGCCGCACAGGTGGGTGAGCACCGTGCCCAGAAAGATAGCGGGCACCAGCAGCAGGCTGACCGGCTCGCCGCTCTGCACGGCGCGGATGACATTGTTGGTGCCCACGCCTTCGCACTTTGTGACCTTGTAGAGTGCCACGATGGCAAGGCCCGCCAGCGGCAGGCAGAGCAGCAGCCAGCTCTGCGCGGCCCGCAGCTCGGTGACGTACTCCACGCTCAGGTGGAACGCTGTGCCGACTGCGCCGCAGACCAGACCCGTGGGCACGGCCAGCAGCAGCCATTGCAGGGCCACCCGCAGGGCGGCTTTGGCCTCGCGGTTAAAATCGTTCAAGTTGCTCATAGAAACTCCTGATACAAAAAAACTGAAAATTTTACACTCCAAAATAACACGCCCGCACGGGGATGTCAACCCGGAACCATTGCAGGGGGCTCACATCGTGGTGACAACAACAAACCCCTGCTTCCTTGTGCGGAGAAAGCAGGGGTTCTGCCGAATGGATTTCAGAAAAAGGAAAAGGAGAACAAGGAGAACAAATATCGTCACGCTTTCAAAGCGGGACAGCGGTTGAAATTGTGCGGAGCGTTACTCCACATCCTGCAGGGCGGCGAAATCTTCTTCACCGGTGCGGATCTTGACCACGCGGGTCACGTTGTAAACAAAGATCTTGCCATCGCCGATGTGGCCGGTGTACAGGGCCTTTTTGGCGGCATCCACCACAGCGTCCACGCTGATCTTGGAAACAATGACCTCGACCTTGATCTTGGGCAGCAGGGTGCTGTCCACAGGCACGCCGCGGTATTTCTCGGTGGTGCCCTTCTGGATGCCGCAGCCCATCACCTGGGTCACGGTCATGCCGGTTACACCCAGATCGTTCAGCGCGGTCTTGAGCTGATCGAACTTGGAGAGCTTTGCAATGATGGACACCTTGTGCATCCCGGTGTCGTAGATGCCATCGTGGATGACGGCAGGCTCCTTGACCACAGGCACGGCAGCGTTCATCTGCACGGCGCTTGCCCTGGAGGCATCATCCTCGCCCAGATCGGTGTTCTCGTTGGGCACCATGGCAGCGGCGTTGGCATCGGAGATGGAGAAACCGGCGTAAGCAGAAGTCAGGCCGTGCTCGTGGATATCCAGGCCGTCGATCTCCACCTCAGCGGGGACGCGCAGGCCGATGGTCTTGTCGATGATCTTGAAGATGATGAACATCACGACCACAACGTACACATCAACGGTGATAAGGCCCAGCAGCTGGGTGCCCAGCTGTGCAAAGCCGCCGCCGTAGAACAGGCCCTTGCCCACGCCGTCGCCGCCGTTGGAGAACAGGCCCACAGCAATGGTGCCCCACACGCCGTTTGCAAAGTGAACGGAGACAGCACCCACGGGGTCATCGATCTTTGCAATCTTATCAAAGAATTCAACGCTCAGGACCACGAGGATACCGGCCACGAAGCCGATGATGAAGGCACCGAAGGGAGAGACAGCGTCGCAGCCTGCGGTGATGGCGACCAGACCGGCCAGAGAGCCGTTCAGGGTCATGGAGACATCGGGCTTGCCGTAGCGCAGCCAGGTGAAGATCATGGTCACGCAGGTGGCAACGGCGGCGGCCAGGTTGGTGTTGAAGCAGACAAGGCCCGTCAGGGTCATGGCCTCATCGGTGGCAAGGCTCAGGGAAGAGCCGCCGTTGAAGCCGAACCAGCAGAACCACAGGATGAACACGCCCAGCGCACCGGCGGTCAGGTTGTGGCCGGGAATGGCGTGGGGGTTGCCGTCTTTGTCGTATTTGCCGATGCGGGGGCCGAGCATTGCGGCACCCAGCAGGGCGATCACGCCGCCCACATTGTGAACGGCTGCGGAACCGGCAAAATCATGGAAGCCCATGCTCTGCAGCCAGCCGCCGCCCCACATCCAGTGGCCGCAGATGGGGTAGACCACCAGCGAAATGGCAGCGGAATAAACGCAGTAAGCCTTGAAGTTTGTGCGCTCGGCCATGGAGCCGGACACGATGGTGGCTGCCGTGGCACAGAACACAGTCTGGAACACGATGTACACCCACAGCGGGATATCAAGCCCCAGGTGGCTGTAATCGCCCTGAATGAACGGATCGAACCCGCCGATCAGCGCGCTTGTGCCGCCGAACATCAGGCCGAAGCCGATGACCCAGTAGCACGGTGTGCCGATGCAGAAGTCCATCATGTTTTTCATCAGGATGTTGCCGGTGTTTTTGGCGCGGGTAAAGCCCGCCTCACACAGCGCGAAACCGGCCTGCATAAAGTAGACCAGGAACGCCGCAACCAGCACCCAACAGGTGTTTATGGAACTGAACATTATACTACCTCCCCGGTTTGTAATGCGCTCCCCGCACCGAATGTGCGCGGGAGCCTTGTTCAGGAGGCCCTCTATTCCTCCCGAGCAATATCCAGCGAAAACACAAAAGGCGCTGGCGGAATCACTTCCGTCAGCGCCTTTGCTTTCGATGGCACGAGTATAGCCCCTTTGTGCAAAACTGTCAAGAGCCGGGGCACGATTTTTACGTTTTACACAACCCAGAACCGAGAAAAAAGAGGGAAACTTTATAAGTCATTCTTTTTTCTCGGCCTCACCGGCGGGCGTTTCTTCCTTTTTGCGGCCGGAGCGGTGCCCGCCCTCCATCTCCCAGTGGAGCATCAGGCTCATCATGGCCCGCAGGGCAAAGGTGGCCGCCAGCGGCACCACCGATTCCAGGTTCTGCAACAGGAAGGTCTTGGCGATCTCCGCCGACATCAGGAACTCCAGCGCCGTGGTCAGGCCGCTGGACATCTCGTGGAGGAAATCGTGCTGGCCATGGAAAAAGGTGGCCCGCACATAGTGGTAGGTGGCCTTGACAAGGCTGGTGACAATGATGAACAGGCCGATGATCTCAGCCAGCCCGGAGATCATCGGCACTGCCGTCTCCAGAAACCCCTCCATGCCGTGGGTGATGATCTGATTGAAATGGTATAACCATGCCATATTAGACTTCCTCGTGTTTCGTATCATAAACCGCCCTTTTCAGAGCGGGCAGGATGTGTTTGGATAAGATTAGTGTATCCGGTTTCCGGGGAAAAGTCAATTGAAGAAAAATTAAGCCAAAAAAGCCGTAACACAATCGAAACTGCGTTACGGCTTTTTACTTATAGGATGTACTTAGAAGAAGCGCTTTTTGGTCTTTTTTGCAGTGGCGGCAGCGTTTGCCGCAGCAGATGCACGAGCCTGAGAATTTACGTTTCCGGTAAAGTCATTGAAACCGTTCATAACCGTATTGGCCGTATCGAGAACACTCTCTGCCGTCGGATCGAGGCTCTTTTTATAGAAATCCTCTGCAACGATCCAGCCAAGGGTCTCGGTCAATGCAACAGAAGTGCCAGCACTGATGACACCGCCCACAACGGTTCCGACACCGGGAATGCCTTTGATAATGCCAGAAAATACAGCACGTCCGGTCTGGCTTGCCATCGTACCACCCAAAATGGATTTGGCTGCCGTTTCGGAAAGAGAAATATCGAAGATATGCCCCAAGCCGATAATCATGGTAATCTGAGCGGCAGTAATGGGAATGGTGTCAGCCATAGGAATCGGGATAATACCTGCAGCGGCGGCAGCTGTTGTGGCAGTGTGAATGACAGCGGCGCATTTGCTCTTCAGGTCATCCGGCATTGTAACTTTGGGTTTAGCCATTTTTTCCTCCTTTGAAGGTTGCGCCGCAGTTTGTGCAGCACTTCCTTCCACCCTGATTTTGTACAGTCAGTTTTCCGCAGTTGGGGCAGCGTTCGCCGCGGCCCTTGCTTTGGATCGGAACGACCATTCTGTACCCACATTTGGTGCACTCACGGTTTTCACCAACTGTTTTGAAAAATGTGAATTGTTTGCAGTTCGGGCAGAGCTTTCCGGCCATTGGCTTCACCTCCATGAAGCAGCAAAAGAGTGTCGAAACTCGATGAATTTTGTCTATAACCATTATATATATATATATATATCGTCAATTGTTGAAATCGACAAAATTTCAATTGAGAAATGTAAAAAATGACAAAACAAAAAGCGCTCACTTCAAATCCGTGAAAAACGGACCGGATGAGCGCAGATAGGAACAAAGAAAAATTTTATCCCAGCTTTTTCTTCTGCTGGTGGGCCAGGATGGGCATGAGCAGGGGCGTGGGAACGAGCTTCTGGGCCGTGGTGGCAAGGCGCATCAGGGTGCTGGGCACGATGATGGTCTTGCGGCGGAGCATCCCGCGCATGGCTTCTTCCACGCAGAGCTCCGGGGCGATGCCCTTGAGGGCGAACACCACGTCGGCGCGGTCGTTGAACTCGGTGTCCACGGGGCCGGGGCAGAGGGCACAGACATAGACCGGGCTGTGCTGCTCCCGCAGCTCCTCGGCCACGCCGCGGGTCAGGCTGACAACGTATGCCTTGGAGGCATAGTAGCCCGCCATATAGGGCCCGCCCGGCAGCAGGCCCGCCGAGGATGCCACGTTCAGGATGGTGCCAAAGCCCTGGGCTTCCATCTTGCGCAGGGTGAACTTGAACAGCCGGTGCATGGCCAGCACGTTCACCCGCAGCATGGAAAGCTCCTTGCCCGCGTCCGTCTCGGAAAAGGCACCGCAGGCACCAAAGCCCGCGTTGTTGATGAACAGGTCGATGCGTTCGTCTGCCAGTGCTTCGCACAGGGCGGCGACCTGCGCATCCTGCTCAAGGTCGGCGGGTACGATGCGGCAGAGGGTGCCGTGCTTCGCCAGGAGTTCGGCGGCAAGGGTCTCCAGCCGGTCGCGGCGGCGGGCGGTCAGGATGAGACGGAAGCCCAGCCGGGCATAGCGGCGGGCAAACTCCCGCCCGATGCCGGAGGACGCGCCGGTGATCCAGACAGTTTTGGTTGACATAAGCATTCTCCTTTTTCTGCGGAAACTCCATTGCCTCTATTCTATCACGGCAGCGGGTGAGAATCCATGCAAAAATTCAAGAAAAAGCTGTCCCTTGTTGCCCGGGAAAATTTGGAGTATAATAGACTCAAAGAACAGCGCACTGACGCAGGAGGAAAGAAAAATGAACAAACCGGTATTGGTGGTCATGGCTGCCGGCATGGGCAGCCGTTACGGCGGCATGAAGCAGATCGACCCGGTGGGCCCCAAGGGTCAGCCCATTGTGGAGTACTCCCTGTACGATGCCCACCGCGCAGGCTTTGAGACCGTGATCTTTGTCATCAAGCACGAGATCGAGGAGGCCTTCAAAGCCGCCATCGGCGACCGCGTCTCACAGGGCATGGACGTGAAATACGCTTTCCAGCAGCTGGATGAGCTGCCCGCAGGCTTCACCATCCCCGAGGGCCGCGTTAAGCCTTGGGGCACCTGTCACGCCGTGCTGGCCGCAAAAGACCTCATCGATGGGCCCTTCGCTGTCATCAACGCGGACGATTACTACGGCCCCGAGGCCTTCAAGGTCATCTATGAGTATCTGTCCACCCATCAGGACGGCGCAGTTTACGATTACTGCATGGTGAGCTATCTGCTCAAGAACACCGTCTCCGAGAACGGCACCGTCTCCCGCGGTGTCTGCGTGGTGAACCCGGACGGCACCCTGCACAGCGTGACCGAGCGCACCGGCATCGAGACCTATGAGGGCGGCATCCGCTGCACCGCTCTTGTCGGTGAGGGCACGGATGACCTGCCGGTGGAAGCACCTGTCAGCATGAATCTGTGGGGCTTCGGCAAGAGCTTCCTGGACGAGGCCGACCGCCGCTTTGCAGGCTGGCTGCGTGAGAATCTGCCCAAGAACCCCCTCAAATGTGAGTATTTCCTGCCCACCGTGGCCAGCGAGCTCATCGATGAGGGCAAGGCAGCGGTCACCGTGCTCAAGAGCACCGATAAGTGGTACGGTGTGACCTACCGCGAGGATAAGCCCACCGTGGTGGCCGCCATCGCCCAGAAAACCCAGGAGGGCCTGTACCCCGAGGATCTGTGGGCGTGATAAGCTGACCACACCCGCTGCGACTCATTAACTCATTACAACGCAGAAGCGCCCCATCCGGTGAAGGATGAGGCGCTTCTACGTATATTTGGGAATATTCGGGGATGGCGTTAGTTGTTCTTGAGCTCCTGTGCCTTCTGCCATGCGTTCAGCACATCGAGCTTGCTTACGGGATTGGCCGGGAAGAACTTCATCTCTTCCGGAGCCGTGCCCTCATCGTTCAGGTCAGGGATAAGCTCGTTTTCCATGGCCCAGCGGGCGGCGTGCTGCAGGTCCATATCCTGCTCTTCCTGCCCTACATCGGGGTAGAGCAGTTCGGATTCGGGCATGGGCTTGCCTGCATCCTCCCACAGCATCATGGCAAGGGCGCTGCGGTTGCTGGGGAAGTAGGGCAGAGCCATCAGCTTGCCTGCAAATTCAGTGCCCAGAGAATAGGCCTGATAGCCCAGCACTGCGGTGCCCATAGCGGCGGTACCGATAACGGCGGCAGTGCCCAGGACATTGGGCTCTTCTTCCTCTTCAATGGTGGCATCCTTGGGCATGGCTTCAATGGTCACGCCCTCTTTGGGCATCACAAAGGTAAAGGTCTTGCCGGGGTTGACGATTTCCTCGCCGTTTTCGTCCAGCAGTTTTGCTTTGGACTGGATATCCCAGTGGTCAAAGCTCAGGCCGCTGTCCTTCCACAGCTGGTTGTTTTCGTCGAAGGTCACGGTAACAAGAGCACCCTCGTAAACATTGCCCTTGTCGCTGGCGGCGTTGTCATCGTAGGTAAAGGTGCCGACTTTCACAGTCAGCTCGTGGTCGGGGATGGCTTCCCAGCCAGCATACAGAGTAATATCTTTGGTAATGGCAGTATTAAAATCAAAGGGATTGGTGCATTCTTTGTCGGTGTACCAACCAGTAAAGATGTAGCCGTTGCTCTTTGGGTCAGCGGGCTTGGTGGCTGTTTTGCTGGTATAGACTTTTTGTGTTTCGGGAGTGGTTTCGCCATGACCATTCAGGTTAAAGCTTACGTTACTAGCATAATAGACAGTCAGATGTTCTAATGCGGAATTGCCATTGGAAAGTTTCAACCAATCACTTTCGGTTCCATCATAATAAATAGTGGTTATTTTTGTATCACCTTCAAATATATCGTCAGCAATACTTTTAACACTGCGGGGAATCGTAATGGCCTGCAAATCATAACAGTGACCAAAGGCTTTGTTTCCGATGGTTTGTACTCCATCTGGAAGAACAAATTCAGTTAAACTGGTACATGCCCAGAACGCATAATCAGGGATAGTTGTTACGCCGGCAGGAAGAGAAAAACTTTTTACTTTTCTGAGCCAATGAAACGCATGAACTCCGATGCTTTTAAGCTGAGAGCCTTCCTGAAAGGTGAATTTTTCAAACTGACATCCATCAAAAGCATCATCACCGACAGATTCTACAGTATTCGGAAGAATAAACTCACCCTTTAAGGTATAGGAACCTGCAAAAGCACCGTCTTCAATCGTTTTCAACTGACTTCCTGGTGCAAATATAACGGACTGGAGCCCCTTGTCAGTATCGTAGTCATTGAAGTCGGAACCACCTGCAAATGCGTTTGTACGAAGCACGGTTACTGTGCTAGGAATCGTAACACTTTTGAAATCTGGGTATCCAACAAAGGCTGTATATTTGCTTTTTGTCGTGTCACGGGAAAATGCGTATGGCCCAATTTCAGTAACGGTATATGTTGTACCATTATTTACAACTGTTTCAGGAATTACTCTCTCCGTCTGTACTTCCACAGGCCCCACAACGGAGACAGTGGAACTGCTCAGTTTCTTATATCGCAAACCTTGATAATCAAATTCATCTTCTCCAAGAGCGGGAATATCTGCTGCAAATGCCGTAACTGCCGACAGGGGCAGCATGGTGATCATCATGCAGACCGCAACCAATAAGCTGATCAAACGCTTGGGTCTCATAATTTTTTACTCCTTTTCAATGATTTTCCCAAAAACTCTCTCTGTTTCAGCCAAAACAAAAGAGCGCCGCACCGGCCAAACGGCTGGTACGACGCTCTGAACCCTTGCAGACCCGCTGCACGCTCGCTCTCCTGAAGGGAAGCCGACGCATCTTCACAAGGAGGTGCAAGGTTTCGTATTCCCTTACCCGGAGAGGATAACGTGCGGCTGGCTGCCATATTACAGGCCCTTGTAGCTTTGCGTCGCAGCCTTTCGACTGGTTTGCCGATTCTTCAGTTTTTAGCGGAAATGGCATATTGCACAGGATAAAATACTATTTTTTTTTTTTTTTTTCAATATGACGAAAAAAGATTTGGAAGAGTATACAAAAAGGAGCGTACAATGTGGAAAACAGAATCGTGCAGCAGCACAAGATCTGCCTGACTTTATGGAGAATGCAGCGCAAGAAAAATGCCCCTGACCGAAAGAAGCCGGTCAGGGGCATTTGGGGTTGCTGCAGCGGGCGGGGTCAGTGCCTGCGCTCGTACTTCAGGCGCTCCCGCAGCTCGTCCAGAGAGCGGTGTTTTTCGCCGTGGCGCAGCTTGGGGTAAGCGCGGAGCATACGGCCCTTGCCAAAGTACTTGGAGCTCCGGGTGCGGGCGCGCATCTCCTCGCTGCGGGCCTGCAGCTCCTCGGCCAGCTGTTCCAGACGGAGCAGCTCTGCCGTGCGCTCTGCGGTGCCCTTGGCTGCCAGCTTGACGGCAGTGGCGGCCTCAGAGGCATTGAGCCGGGCCTCCTGCGAGGACTTGCGGGCGGCCTCCATGGCCTCGTCGGCCTTGGCGCGCAGGGCGGCAGCGGCATCCCGGGGGCTCAGTTTGGCGGCATTGTCCCGGGCCTCGGCAGCCGCCAGCTTGAGCTGCAGGCGGCTCTCGTCCATCTTCTGGTCCACATCCATGGCGGTGGTACCCAGCAGCTCGGTCATGGCATCGGACACGGCGTGCATACTGTCGGCCACCTTTTCCAGAGCATCCAGCTCACGGGCCAGGTCAGAGGCCGCAAAGGCAGTCACCACCACGTCGGCGGCGTAGCAGGCGTACAGGATGCACATGAGGACGAAGCCCACCATCTGGGGGACCATCTCCACAAGGCCCGCGATCACGGGGTGAACGGCCTTCATCACCACAACGGTGCCCACGCCCCACAAAAGGGAGAACTCCAGGCAGATATATCCGCCGATGTTGAAGGGGAAGTCACTGTAATCCCACCACCGGGTGTGGTAGAGCTTGTAGAGCGCCCAGCCGCCCGCCAGCTCCAGCACGCTGGGCAGGATCACGCCGCCGATATAGAGCAGCAGCAGGTTGTCTGCCAGCGGCGAAAGGGTGAACAGCACGATGATCATGCCAAAGCCGTAGATGGGGCAGACCGGGCCGTTCAGAAAGCCGCGGTTCACCAGCTGGCCGGTGGAAACGGCGGCATAGATGACCTCCAGGCACCAGCCCAGGCAGGAGTAGATCAGGAAAAACGCCAGGATCTGATACAGCGAAAAGCCGCAGACCATGGTGTTGACAAAAAAGGACATCTTACGCCTCCTTTGCGGCGGCAGCAGCTTCCTCCGCAGCCTTCATTTTTTTCAGGACCTTGGGCTCGATCCAGGTCACGGTGGCATCGCCGGGCAGCTTTTTGGCGATCAGGGCCTTGATCCTGATGCCCATCTCGGTGAACATCCCCTCGTGCTCGGTGCGGATGTTCCACTCCGGCTCGTTCTCGTGCAGGTCAAAGG
>ERZ773252.3710-NODE-3710-length-11383-cov-3.444032_pt1 | contig 11383 bp, 9 predicted proteins | sample MGYA00580517_ERZ773252 | MGnify/ENA primary metagenome ERZ773252 (study PRJEB29015, sample SAMEA2737766) | human gut metagenome | biome: human gut; feature: human-associated habitat; material: faeces | place: China | collected 2012 ... | reverse complement strand
CGTCATATGCGGGAACAGGTTGAACTGCTGGAATACCATTCCCATTTTCTGACGGTGTTTGTCAATATCGGTTTTCGGATCTGTAATATCGGTACCTTCAAAATAGATATGGCCTTTTGTAGGCTCTTCCAGACGGTTTAAGCAGCGTAAGAAGGTACTTTTACCGGAACCGGATGGTCCTACTACAAATACTACATCACCTTTGTAGATATCCACTGTGATATCTTTTAATACTTCGATGTTTCCAAAGCTCTTTCCAAGGTTCTGCACCTGGATCAGAGGCTCTCTTTTTTCATTACCGCTCACTCTGACGCAGCCTCCTTTCCAGAATCTGGATCAGTTTTGTGAAGATCATAACAATAACCAGATAAACCAGTGCAACTGCGATCAATGGCATGAACGCACTGTAGGTTCTGCTTCGGATGATATCGCCGCCTTTGGTAAGATCCTGGATTGCGATGTAACCGGAAACAGAGGTCTCTTTTAACAGAGAAATGAACTCGTTACACAGAGTTGGCAGTACGGTTTTGAATGCCTGAGGCATGATCACGTACCACATGGTCTGAGCGTAGTTAAAGCCAAGGCTTCGTCCTGCTTCCATCTGTCCCGGATCAATTGACATGATACCGCTTCGGAAAATTTCTGCCACATAAGCGCCGGAGTTGATGCCGAATGCCATGATCGCTACCGGTACTTTATCAATACGTGTGCTTCCAAATACAACAAAATAGATGATCAGCAGCTGAACAACTACAGGTGTACCGCGGATAACTGTCAGATAGATCTTGCACAGAATATTCAGCAGTTTTAAGTTTCCTGTTTTATCGTGGGTAGAACGGATCATACCTACGATAAATCCCAGAACAATGCCCATCATGCAGGCAAAGAAGGTTATGATCAGTGTGGTCTTAAGACCATCTGCAATATAATGCCACCGATCATCTGAAATAAAATTCAGATAAAATGCATCTGTAAAATTTTTCCACATGCCGATCATCCTTTTCTCTCTAAATACTTGTTTCTAATGACTATTGATTACTCTGCCTTGATGTACTTAGCTACGATCTCGTCCAGAGTTCCGTTGTCCTTTAAGGTCTCTAATGCGCCGTTTACTTTGTCAAGCAGCTCGGTGTTGCCCTTCTTTACAGCAATTGCATACTCTTCTACAGTAAATGCTTCGTCTAAGATCTTTAAGCCTTCTGTTTCAGATACGAAAGTCTTTGCTGGCTCACCATCGATAACAACTGCATCGATCTTGCCCTGGCTTAATGCCTGAACAGCTTCAAAGCCCTTGTTGTAACGCTCTACAGTGGTTCCGTCTGCTTCCAGATCAGATACATAAATGTCACCGGTAGTTCCTAACTGAACACCAACAGTAACTCCCTTTAAGTCATCTGGACCAGCGATCTCGCTGTCTTCCTTAACGATGATCATCTGGGAAGCAGTTGCATAAGTATCAGAGAAATCTACAGATGCCTTACGGTCTTCAGTTACAGTCATACCAGCTAAAGCCATATCAGCCTTACCGGATACGATCTCTGGGATAATGGAGTCAAATGCGATATCTTCAATCTCTAATTCCATACCAAGCTCATCAGCAATAGCCTGTGCGATCTCAGCGTCGATACCTACGATCTTGTCTCCGTCATGGAACTCGTATGGTGGGAACTCAGCGTTGGTTGCCATAACCAGTTTGCCGCCTGCTGCTTCCTTTGACTCAGCTGCTGTACTCTCTGCTGCAGTGGATTCTTCTTTTGCTGCTGCAGTTGTATCTGCTGCTGCAGCTGCTGTTGTCTCTTTTGCGGAACCGCCGCATGCGGTTAAGGATGCTGCCATAAGAGCAGCCATTGTCAGTGCGATTACTCTTTTTTTCATAATGTTTTCTCCTCTTGCATGTTTATGCATATTATTATGTTTGCTCCCTCTATGGTGGGAAAGCTGTCTGTTCTATTATAATGCTTTTTTTCTTTTTAGCAAGAGTAAATTTATACATAGGGTTTATGGGGTTTATGCAACTCTATATATAATTTTACTTTCTGAGAGCCGCCTGTACCAGGTGTTTGGCAAGAACGGCAGTGGTAACTGCGCCTACGCCTCCCGGAACAGGTGTAAGTTTTCCAGATTTTTCCTCTAAAGTTTCAGCAGCTACATCACCGCAAAGTTTTCCATTTTCATCTACGTTAATGCCTACATCGATCACAGTAGTATTTTCACCTACATAGGAGGCATCTAACATTTTTGCCTTTCCTGCAGCTGCTACCAGGATCTCAGCCTGTTTGCAGGTGCCTGGAAGGTCTTTGGTGCGGGTGTGGCAGATGGTGACTGTGGCATTTTCTTTTAAAAGGAGCATGGACAGAGGACGGCCTACAACCATGCTGCGGCCTACGATCGCTGCTCTTTTTCCTTCCATAGAAATGTCATATGCCTTTAATACTTCGATCTCTGCCTCTGCTGTACATGGTGCAAATCCGGTAGAGTCTCCGGAGAATACTTTTGCAATATTTACCGGTGAAATGCCATCCAGGTCCTTTTTCGGGTCGATCATGGCTTCAATGTCTTTTTCACAGATCTGCTTTGGAAGAGGACGAAGGAGAAGGATACCGCTTACATCCGGGTCTTCGTTGATAGCGGTAAATTCTTTTTTGAATGCTTCGTCTGTGATGTCAGCAGGAAATGTATAGCACTGGGAGCGGAGTCCGAATGCATCCATTTTCTTTACAGCTCCTCTTTCGTAGGACATATCATCTGGATTTTCTCCTACGCGGACGATAGCCAGCTTTGGTGCCGGTCCGTTTATTTTTTCAAGCATTGCCCCTACTTCTTCTTTGATCTTTGCGGAAACAGGTGCGCCTTTGATTAATTCCATATTAATTTTCTCCTTTTATGATCATATAAGCTGTGCCAGGACTTTTTCGTAGATCTCATCTGCCTGGGAAGTGCCGATCTTGATCATGCGTTTTGCCTTCTGGTTGATCTCTTCTGCTTTTTCACGATTTTTCATGGATTTCGTGTTTATATATACATTCATGACAGCTCCAAGAAGCGCTGTACGGGTAAACTGTACCGCTACGCCCACATCGCTGACTGCCATGCGGCTTCCTTTATCTGCCAGGACGTCTAAAATTTCTAAGAGTTCCAGGGATTTTTCCATGATCTCTACTGGAACCATGCTGGCATCTAACAGCTTTTCTTCCATAACGGCATCTTTGTGCTCTTTTTCTTCCAGGGTGGCGGATGGCAGGCGGTAACATTCTGCCAACGGCGCAAATACTTCTGCGTCACGGTCGGAGAAGTGCAGGAATTCCTGCTGCATGTTCTTTAAATCAGTCAGGTATTTCTGCATCTCCTCTTCTACTTCTGCGTATTTTTTCTTTCCTACCGTCAGATTTACTACCATCTGTCCCAGGGCATTTCCCAGTGCTCCTGCTAAAGCGGATGCTCCGCCGCCTCCCGGAACCGGTGCCTTAGATGAAAGAACCTCCAGGTACTCACTTATCTTTTTCTCTTCTGTCATTTTTTCTCCTCAATAATCTCTGTGTGCTGTCTGCACAGCAGACATGTTGAAACCACCTGTGAAAAACACGGGATGCGTATTTTGTTTCCTACGTTTTACCTTATTCCTCAGCCTTGACAATCACGTCTTTTGTCAGATCCTTGATCACTTCTCCTGCAATGATCAGCCCCGCCACCGATGGAACAAAGGCAACGCTGCCCGGAATATCACGACGTTCTGTACATTTATGCTTAGCTCCCGGGGGGCAGATGCAATTTGTACGGCAGCTGATTGCCATATCTTCGATCGGTCTGGTCGGCTTCTCTTCCGAATATACAACTTTTAACTTCTTCACACCACGTTTCTTTAATTCTCTTCGCATGACTTTTGCAAGCGGGCAGACTTTCGTCTTATAGATATCTGCTACCTGAAACATACTTGCATCCAGTTTGTTGCCGGCTCCCATGCTGCTGATGATCGGAACATTCTTCTCCTGTGCTTTCATAACCAGTTCGATCTTAGCAGTAACCGTATCGACCGCATCAATAATATAATCATATTCTTCAAAAGGGAATTCATCAGCATTCTCCGGCAAGAAAAAACATTTGTGTATCGCAACATCCACATCCGGGTTGATCTCAAGCATACGTTCTTTCATCACATCTGTTTTGTATTTGCCAACTGTCTTTCTTGTCGCAATGATCTGACGGTTTAAGTTCGTCAGGCAGACTTTATCATCATCGATCAGGTCAAATGCACCGATTCCGCTTCGTACCAGTGCTTCACAGGCATAACCGCCTACACCGCCTACACCAAAGACAGCTACCCTGGCCTTACTTAACTGTTCCATTGCTTCTTTGCCAAGTAATAATTCCGTTCTGGAAAATTGTGTCAACATATCTTATTTCCTAACCTTTCCTCTGACATCCGTTGATTTTTTATCACACAAGCAAAAAGCGAATGCAAAATGCTTTCTGCATTCTGTACCCGCTCTTTTCCTACTGTTTTAATAGGTTTTATTATACTGCTATTGTCCCGATCTGTCAACGCTGTCATACTATTCCTGTACGGAAGTTTCACGAATGATCTTACGAATCGGAAGGACAAAAGATGGTGATACCGACAACTCATCTACTCCCATCTTCAAGAAAGTTTCTGTTAATGTCGTATCTGCACCAAGTTCTCCGCAAATACCAACCCAGCAGCCTTCCTTATGTCCGTTTTCAATTGTTTTTTGGATCATACGAAGAATAGCCGGATGATGCGGATCATACATACTGTCAAGTTTCATATTCTGACGATCCATTGCAAGCGTGTACTGTGTCAGATCATTTGTGCCAATGCTAAAGAAATCTACTTCTTTTGCCAATTCATCACTCATCACTACAGCTGCAGGAGTCTCGATCATGATGCCCTGTTCAAAGCTGCCATATGCAATTCCCTGTTTCGTAAGTTCTGTTTTGACTTCTTCTACGATTTCTTTGATCTTGCGCACTTCTTCCACTGAAATGATCATCGGGTACATAATGGCGATCTCACCATATGCACTTGCTCGGATCAAGGCACGAAGCTGTGTCTTAAAGATCTCAGGACGGTCAAGGCAGATACGGATCGCACGATATCCCATTGCCGGATTTTCTTCTTTATCCAGATTGAAATAATCAACCTGCTTGTCTGCACCGATATCAAGAGTACGGACAACAACCTTTCTGCCTGCCATGTTTTCAGCAACACGCTTATATGCTAAGAACTGTGTCTCTTCATCCGGATAATCCTGTGCCTCAAGATATAAAAACTCACTACGGAACAAACCGATTCCTGCTGCATCATTTGCCAAAACATTGGCTACATCGGCAACTCCGGCAATATTTGCATACAGCTTAATATGTTTGCCATCTGCTGTAACATCTTCTTTGCCTTTGAGTAACGAAAGAAGTTCTCTGGCTTCGATATCTTTTTGCTGCTCTGTGCGAAGCTTTTCTAATGTTTCTTCATCAGGATCAATATATAATTTTGCATTTTTTCCATCGACGATCGCCATATGACCATTCCATTCTTCTTCGATCTCTACGCCGATCAATGCCGGAATATTCATGGTTCTTGCAAGAATTGCCGTATGGGAATTTGCTGATCCATAGCGTGTCACAAATGCTAAAAGCTTTTCTTTGTCCATCTGTACGGTCTCACTCGGAGCAAGATCATCGGCTACTACGATCACCGGCTCTTCTCCCATATCACCAACGGATTCTCTCTGGCTTAATACAGCGATCAAACGATCTGAAATATCTTTAACATCTGCTGCTCTTGCCTTGAAATATTCATCATCCATTTGTGAAAACATTTCAGAAAAGTTATCACCGGTAGATGCGATTGCAAACTCTGCATTGACCTGCTGTGTTTCGATCATGTTGCGGATAGAGGAAACATAATCATCGTCTTCTAACATCATCATATGCACTTCAAATACAGCAGCATTGGCTTCTCCGACTTCCTTGACTGCTTTTGCATGCAATGCTTCTAACTGCTCGATCGCTTTTGCATTCGCAGCTTCATAACGTTTCTTTTCTGCTTCCACATCATTGATCTTAACCCGTTTTACCTGTTGTGTCCCTTTTTGATAGAAAAAAATCTTACCGATCGCAATTCCCTTAAAGATTGACTTTCCTTCGTATACTTTCATCGCAGCCTCCTTTTCTGCATTATGTACTCTCAGTATCTTCTATGCAAAAAATTTCGAGATGGCTTTTTGATATACAATGACATTTTTGCAATGCGTACATGGTTGTACGACGAAAAATAGAAGCAGTATATCAAAATCCAGCGGAAAGGATTTGTTTAAGAAAGATGCTGAGCGTACATAATAACCTTTCAATGCTATGTTAATATCTCATGCTGTGCTTTATCATCCATATGCTATGCTTTATCTAATAGCTTTTTGTAAAATACCCGGCAATAAATCATTTCTGCTTTCAACATGATCATGGCACGTTATATTTTTAACTTGTCTTTTATAAATTCTCTTTGAAAAATTTTTCCATCTCAACTGCTGCCTTCTCTTCATCTTCACCTGATATTTCTACTGTCACTTCTTCGTTGCATTTAACACCAAGTGTCATTAACATCATTAATTTTTTTGCATCTGCTTTTTTACCTGCTTTGTTAATCATAATGTCAGACGCATATTTTTTAGCTTCCTTTACAAGCATTCCCGCCGGTCTTGCATGAATTCCTACTTCGTCTGTAATTACATAGTTAAATGTCTTCATAATCATCATCCTCCATTTTCATTAATCTTATTTTTGTTTTAGGTTTTCTTTTTTATTATGATTGCTCTTTTTTATTTTTCGTTGCATTTTTTCTTTTGCTGCACTTTGTCTTTTGTTACTTTTTTATTGTTCGTTGTATTTTTGTCTTTTGCTGTACTTTGTCTTTTGCTACACTTTGTTTTTTATTGCATTTTTATTTTTTTGCATTCTTGACTGCTCTTTTTTTGCTATGCATTCTGTAGCTGCTTTCTCCTTGTATGACTTTGCTGCTCTATCGCTTTACTCGCTCTCGCCGTCAAGCTCGCCACTTGTCACACGGCAGATATGCATTGCCAGATAGCCTATCTCTACATCTTTTAACGGGGATTTGATCATCTGCCCGATCTCATCACAGATTTTTGCCGCTAAGGCAAACTCTTCCGGGTATTTCACCTGCATATAATCGTTCAGGCTGAGTTTTAGCTTTTCTCCTTCTAATGCCCGCACGATCATATAACGTACATGATTCATCAACCGGTTATATGACAATGTCATAACATCGATCTTTTTGCCCATGGATTCTTCTACAATACGGATACATTCTCTGACAGCACGCGCTGTTTGCATTGCATCCGATACTTTTTCATCATCGATCGCTGAATGTACATGTAACGTGATGTATCCCACTTCATCTTCACTGATCGAGATTCCAAAGTGTGATTCGAGAAGAGGTATGACACAGCTTGCTACTTTATATTCCATATGGAAAAGGACCCGGATATCTTCTGTCAACGGATTACTGATCATTTCATTTCTCCGGATCCGCTCTACCGCATAAGAAATGTGATCTGCTAACGGGAATAAAATATTACGGTCAATATGACCAAATACCTTTTCTGCTTCATCCAGAACCATGTTCGCAATCTCCAGGAACTCCGGATTGATCGATTTTGCAAGATCCTGCGCATCGTTTCGTTCTTTCCGGTCTGTCAATGAATAAACCCTACAGCTTTCATCTGCTTCAAACTGCTCACTGACTTTCTTTCCAAATCCGATTCCTTTTCCCATCAAAAGATATTCTTTTTGATCTGTAACATCTGCTGCTAATACAGCATTATGGTTTAATGCTTTTACTACTCTGTACATACCTTTTCTCCACACTCTTTCTGATCCTGATCAGATGCTTTTTGGTCATCTGATCTTATTCATAGAAGTCGACTGCAAAGAGAGGTTCTCCGGCTTTGATCTCTCCCTCTTTTAACAGACGGATCTTCTGGTTATCTTCCAGTTCCGTACAAAGTACAGGTGACGCAAGCGATGGTGCATTTTCACTCAGATAAGACAGATCCAGTCTCATCATCGGATCGCCTTTCTTTACTTTCTGTCCGTTTTCCACAAGGACTTCAAAGCCTTTTCCTTCCAGCTTTACAGTATCAATACCGATATGAAGCAGCATACTAAGTCCGCTGTCTGTCAGGAAACCGATTGCATGCTTTGTATCAAAGACAAAGACAACTTCTCCGTCTTCCGGTGCCGTGATCAATGCATCCTGTGGTGTAACAACGGCTCCATCTCCCATCATTCTTCCGGCAAATGCTTCATCCGGTGCGGTTGCCAGATCGGCTGCTATTCCTGTGATCGGGCTGGATACCGTGATCGTCTTTGTAACTTTTTCTTCTCTATGCTCTTCCTGTACTTCTTTTGTCTCTTCCATGCTGTCAATGTTATCTTTAGTATATTCTACATCGGGTGCAGTTTCAAGATAATCCTCAAGATTTGATTTGATCACTGTGACATGCGGACCATAGACGATCTGAATACCGCTTCCTTTATGAATTACACCTGATGCGCCTGTTGAACGTAACAATGCATCATCTACCAGATCCGGTTTGATTACTGTACAGCGAAGTCTTGTCGCACAACAGTCAACACCATCAATATTTTTCTTGCCGCCAAGACCTCTTGTGATCAATTCACTCAATTCGTCCTGTACAGCTTCTCCATTCTTTGATGCATTTTCTCTCTTCGCATTAACATCGGCTTTTGTATATAATTTTACTTCCTGATCATCGTCTTCACGTCCAGGTGTCTTTAAGTTCATCTTCTTGATCAGGAATGAGAAGATAAAATAATATAAGAAGAAATAAATAATACCTACCGGAATGATCAAAAGCCAGCTTGTCTTTTCATTGCCCTGCAAGATACCAAACAGGAACAGGTCAAGCAAGCCGCCTGAGAATGTCAGACCAACTGCAATATTTAACATATGTGCGATCATATATGCCGCTCCGGCAAGTACAACCTGAACTGCAAATAAGATCGGTGCTACAAACAGGAAAGAAAACTCAATCGGTTCTGTAATACCTGTCAGCATAGAAGTAAGTGCTGCTGAGAATAAAAGACCTCCAACCTGTTTTTTCTTTTCCGGTTTTGCTGTACGATACATTGCCAAAGCTGCACCCGGAAGACCAAAGATCATAAAGATAAACTCACCTGAGAAATATCTCGTTGCATCTGCACTAAAATGTGTAACATGGGATGCATCTGCAAGCTGTGCAAAAAAGATGTTCTGACCACCCTGTACGACATTTCCGGCAACTTCCATCGTACCGCCGACAGCTGTCTGCCAGAATGGCATATAGAATACATGATGCAATCCGAATGGGATCAATGCTCTCTTAATAATACCAAAGAGTAATGTTCCGCCATAACCGCTTCCTGTTACAAGACCGCCAAGTGCATAGATTCCATTCTGTACAACCGGCCATACAAAGTACAGCAAAATACCGACAAACATATAAACGACTGTTGAGATGATCGGTACAAAACGTGATCCTGCAAAGAAGGAAAGGGCATTCGGCAACTGAATCTTATGGAACCGGTTGTGCAAAGCAGCAACACCAAGTCCAACGATAATACCGCCAAAGACACCCATTTGCAGGGTATTGATACCGCAGACAGAAGCAATTGTTCCGGTCAATACATCGGATGCGATCTTGCCATCTGCTGTAATTTTACCGTTAATCTCTAACATACCGCTGATTGAGATATTCATAACGAAATATGCAATCACGGCTGATAATGCCGAAACTTCTTTTTCTTTCTTTGCCATACCGATCGCAACACCAACGGCAAATAGCAATGGAAGGTTATCAAAAATAGCACTGCCTACCTTATTCATGATAACCAAAAGTGCGTGCAGGATCGTTCCCTCTCCGAGAATACCTCCTAAATGATACGTGGCAATTGTTGTTTCATTCGTAAACGAACTACCGAGTCCCAAAAGCAGTCCTGCCACCGGCAAAATGGCAATTGGCAGCATGAAGCTTCTACCGACTCTTTGCAATACTTCAAAAATCTTGTCCTTCATAATGAACCATCCTTTCTTTTTGGTATTTTTATGTGGATCGTGCCGTTTGTTGCTATTTTTTGTAGCTGTCTGCTCTTTCCTTTTGAAGCAGTATGTCAAAAAGAGAGTATTGTGCGATTTTACTATCTCTTATATCTTCCTCTTTTCTCTAAAAAATATACAAAAAAACGAGGCACTAACACGCATAAAAATACTGTAATTTTTATTGCATAGTTAATGCCTCGTATTCGTTTCGAATCAAGTAACATACTATATATTATTTATATATCATTTTGTGCAGAATTTGTCAAGACATTTTTTATTCCTGTACGATCGCATCTATCGCATCGCATTCTTCCTTTGTAAAGTCTAAGTTTCGGATGCATTCGACATTATCTGCAAGCTGCTTTGGACTGCTCGCACCGACTAAAACGGTAGTGACCGCTTCATTATGCAGACACCATGCGAGTGCCATCTGCGACAGCTTTTGACCACGCTTTGCAGCTATATCATTTAATGCATTGATTTTTGCAAGCATCTTTTCATCCAACTGATCGCCAAGCCAGGTATTTCCCTTTCCGATTCTGGAATCTTTCGGAATACCATGCAGATAGCGGTCTGTCAGAAAGCCCTGAGAAAGCGGTGAAAATACAGCAAGCCCCAATCCATTTTCTTTGGCATACTGATCCAGACCATCTTCCTCGATCCAGCGATTCAGAATCGAATAGGAAGGCTGGTTAATGATAAATGGTGTCTTTTGTTCCGCTAAAAGCTTTTGCATTTCGGCAGTCTGTTCTTTATTATAATTAGAAATACCAACATACAGGGCTTTTCCCTGACGCACGATCTGATCCAGTGCCATTGCTGTTTCTTCAAGCGGTGTATCGGGATCATAGACATGATGATAAAAGATATCAACATACTCCAATCCCATTCTTTGCAAGCTTTGGTCTAAAGATGCAATCAGATATTTACGGGACCCATTTCTGTCACCATATGGTCCTGCCCACATTTCATATCCTGCTTTTGTCGAAATGCACATTTCATCACGGTATTGTTTCATCCCGTTTGCAAGGATCTTTCCAAAATTTTCTTCGGCACTTCCATTGTATGGATGCCCGTAATTGTTTGCAAGATCAAAGTGCGTGATACCAAGATCAAAAGCAGTATGAACAATCTGTTCCATATTTGAAAACTGTCCTTGCGCACCAAAATTCTGCCAAAAGCCCAAAGAAACTTTCGGAAGCTTTAATCCGCTTTTCCCACACCTCGTATAAATCATTTGGTTATATCTTT
>ERZ773252.3702-NODE-3702-length-11401-cov-2.570245_pt1 | contig 11401 bp, 9 predicted proteins | sample MGYA00580517_ERZ773252 | MGnify/ENA primary metagenome ERZ773252 (study PRJEB29015, sample SAMEA2737766) | human gut metagenome | biome: human gut; feature: human-associated habitat; material: faeces | place: China | collected 2012 ... | reverse complement strand
TCAGCGCAGCTGCGGCATTTCTTATGGGACTCTGCGCGGCTGTGTGCGGAAAAGCGGCGGACAGCATTGTGCAGATGCTCATCGATATCGTGATGGGAATTCCACATATGCTGCTTCTGATCCTGATCTCCTTCGCCTGCGGGCGGGGATTCTGGGGTGTTGTCTGGGGGATCGCGTTCACGCACTGGGCATCGCTCGCGAGACTCATCCGCGGGGAGGTCCTGCAGCTAAAACAGAGCCAGTACGTGAAGATCGCGGAGAAGCTCGGAAAAGGAAAGTTTTATATCGCATTCTGCCATATGGCGCCGAACCTGATCCCGCAGTTTATTACGGGACTTGTCCTCCTGTTTCCGCATGCGATCCTTCATGAATCCAGCATCACATTTTTGGGCTTTGGGCTTTCCTCGGAAAGTCCGGCGATCGGGGTGATCCTGTCGGAGAGCATGAAGTACCTTGCGATGGGAAAATGGTGGCTGGCGCTGTTTCCGGGACTTTTCCTCGTGGGAACGGTCCTGCTGTTCCATTATATCGGTCAGGCGCTGTGCAGGCTTCTGGATCCGGGCAGTGTTCATGAATAGGAGGCGGAGAAGATGAAGGATACGATTTTGGAAGTGAAGGATCTCTCCGTCACCTTTACACAGTATGACCGCGGTTTTTCGAGACGGACGCTCCATGCGGTGGAGAAGATGGACCTCTCGGTACGTGCGGGCGAGATCGTGGCAGTCGTGGGATCAAGCGGATCCGGCAAGAGTCTGTTAGCCCATGCGATCATGGGAATCCTGCCCTACAACAGCGCGATGGACGGGGAGATCCGGTTTCTTGGAACACCGCTGACGGCGGAACGGGTAAAAAAGCTCCGTGGACATGAGATCGTTTTTGTGCCCCAGAGTGTGTCATATCTTGATCCGCTCATGAAGATCGGGGATCAGATCCGGAACGGGAAAAAGGATCATTCTGTCAAGGAAAAATGTCTGGCGGTGTTAAAGCGCTATGGCCTGGCTCCGGATATCCGGGAAAAATATCCGTTTCAGTTATCCGGCGGCATGACGCGGCGCGTTCTGATCTCCACAGCGGTGATGGAAACACCGAAACTCGTCATTGCGGACGAGCCGACACCTGGACTTCACATGGAGGCGGCAACGCGCGTCATGGGCCATTTCCGGGAGATGGCGGATGACGGGGCAGGAGTTCTTCTCATCACCCACGATCTGGAGCTGGCGCTTTTGACAGCAGACCGGGTCGTCGTGCTCTATGGAGGCAGAGTCATCGAGGAGACGGACGCGGCTGCGTTTCAGAATGAGGAGAACCTGAAACATCCGTACACAAAGGCGCTGTTCCGATCCATGCCGAAGAACTGGAAAAAGGACGGAGAAAACCTCTGCGACACAGGAGAGATCCTGGAGATCATGCGAAAGGAATACGGAAGATGAAGCTGGAAGCGATCGACATTTCTTTTAAATACGGGAAAGGGAGCAGACAGATCCTGGACCATGTAAATCTTTCGGTGGAACCAGGCGAAAAGGTGGGGATCATGGCACCAAGCGGATATGGAAAGACAACGCTTTGTAAGATCCTTGCCGGGTATGAGAGACCGGATCAGGGGAAAGTCCTGGTCGATGAAATGCCGATCCTGAAGATCCGCGGTTACTGCCCGGTGCAGATGGTCTGGCAGCATCCGGAGCTCTCAGTGAATCCGAAAAGGCGCCTGAGTACGGTTCTTGCGGAAGGGGACTGGACGTTTGAGGATCCGGGCGAACGGGCGCGGATCGAGGAAGGCCTCGGGATCCGGGATGAATGGAAAGAACGGTTTCCGGTGGAGGTTTCCGGCGGGGAGCTTCAGAGATTCTGTATCGCGAGAGCATTGGGGCGAAAGACGAAACTTCTGATCGCGGATGAGATGACGACAATGCTGGATCTGATCACGCAGGGACAGATCTGGGATTTCGTTTTGAAGGAACTGAAACGGCGGGAGATGGGAATGATCGCGGTCAGCCACTCGCCGGAGCTTCTTGAGAAGGTGTGTGACCGTGTGGTGCGGTATCCGCAGGCTGATCTTCGCGGGTGATATTTATAGCCCATATGTGGGCAATGAATTGACAAGTTTTATTAGATTCCGTAAAATGGGGACATAAAATATGGTTTTTTGATGCGGTGCAGTGGAAAACTGCGCCGTTTTGCTTTTTGACAGAAAATTTCAAAGAATATTTTTACAAACGATGGAGGAAAAGATGAGATTTTGTAAGGATCTGTGCCTTGCGGTGGTCCTGATCCGGATCGCATGGACCGATATCCGCACGATGATGATACCGGACCGGGTGCTGGTTCCGCTGATGATCCTGGCGGGACTTTCGGTATTTACGGAGCCGGAAATTCCATTTACTGCCCGGCTCATCGGGATCTTCTGCACAGCACTTCCCATGTACCTTGCAAATCTTTTTGTGGACGGGGCATTTGGTGGCGGTGATATCAGGCTGCTGGCAGCCGCAGGATTCTGTCTCGGATGGAAAACATGCCTGATCGGGACGATCACGGGACTTTTTCTTGGAGGACTTCAGTCAGTGGTCCTGCTGGCACTTGGAAAGGTGAGATTCGGAGAGCGGGCGAGGATCCCGTTTGCTCCGGCGCTCTGTCTGGGACTATTTGCCGCAAGACTTTTTGAGGATCAGATCGTCTCCCTGTTCTTCTGGGGAACATGGTAGGGGATCCAGAGTAATAAAAGGTGGGATATGTCATGAAAAAGCAAAAGAAACTTGGGACGGCAGGATTAGCTGATTTTTTTCGACAGTTTTCGGTCCTGGTAAGCTCGGGACTTCCGGTTGCCGGGGCACTTGAGATCATGGAAACGGATGAAACAGATCAGAGATTTTCCCGGGCATGCCGGCTTTTCAAGCAGCGGATGACCGATGGAATGGCGATCGGGGATGCCATGGAGGAGACAGGGGCATTTCCGGAGCTGGCAGTCCAGATGATCCGGTCGGCGGAGATCGGAGGTCATCTCGGGAAAACGACTATGAAGCTCTCGGAGCATTATGAAAAAGAACATCGCACGGAAGGAAAGATCCGCAGTGCTATGCTGTACCCGAAGATCCTTATCTTTATGATGATCTTCCTGGTCCTGTTTGTCTTTCTAGCGATCCTTCCGACGCTGGAACCACTCCTTAAAGGTGTGAAGCTTCCGTTTCTTACGAGAACTCTGATGGAGATCAGCCATTTTCTGTATCGATACCGATATTTTCTTCCGGCAGCAGCACTGATCCTTTTCACGGTCTGGAAATTTCTGATCACGAGACCTGTGGTCAGGCTTTTGTACGACAGGATGCTGTGTGCACTGCCGGTCCTGGGAAGACAGGTGAGAACGATCTGCACGGCGAGATTCTGTGAAAATATGTCGAGTCTCTATTCCAGCGGACTGCCGATCCCATCCTGTTTAATGTATACAATCGGGACCATCGGAAACCGCTATCTGGATGGGAAACTCCGGTTGATCATGGAAGACGTGAAAAACGGAATGCTGCTCAGCGAGGCAATCCGGGCGAGCGGCAGTTTCGATAAGAAACTGGAGGCGGTGATCGTCACCGGTGAGGAAGCGGGATGCCTGGAAGATATGTTAAAAAGGCTGGCGGAAAATTATGAACATGAGGCGGATCTGGCACTCACGAAACTGATGAATCTCCTGGAACCGGCGATGATCCTGGTCATCGGCTCACTCACCGGTCTTCTGATCCTTGGGATCATGGAACCGATGTGGAACATGTATGGGAGTATTGGCAGTTGAGAGGAGGAAACCGATTGAAAAAGAACGGACATGAAGGCTTTGTTATGGCAGAAGTTCTGATCACAGTCATGATCGTCATGGTCTTTGGGACTTTACTGTTTTCTTCAGCATCGAGAAGATATGCGCGGGCAGAGCGAAATATCGCGAAAACGGAGGCGAGACTGGCTGCGGAATCGGTCGTGCAGGTGCTGGCAGGGAAGATCCTGAAAGAAGAGTCATCGGAGGTGATCGAAAAACTTGTCTCCAGACACGGTCTTCCGGTGACCGAGGGCGTGGTCTGGGCGGATACGGAGAATGGAGAGTCAGAAAAGATCAGGACTGTCGTGACATCTTTCTGGCGAGAGGATGGCTCTGAACTGGTGCTGCATGCGGAGTGTACGGTGCGAGAGCAGACAGAAAGTTCATCGATCGTTCTCGGGCGGGAACGCCTATCCGTGTATACACCATCCACAGCGGATCGGAAGGAGGAGAACGCGCCATGAAAAAGAGAAAGAAAATACTTTCAGATCACAGCGGAATGACGCTCGTGGAGATATTGACAGCGTTCTTTATTCTGATGCTGGCGTCAAAGGCTGTCGTTTCCTGTATTTCAGGGTATTCCCGCGTGATCGAAAAGAGCCGGGAACTTTCCGCAGCAGGCACAGAAGTGGAACGCCTGACAGGAGATGCGGAATATGCAGCAGCCGCAGAGATCCATCTGGAGATCGGCGGGGTTTGTGGAATCCGGATCCTATGTGGAAGAGACGGTGAAAGACAGTGATCGTCCGGTAACCAGTTTTTGGGCGGATCAGGCGGTCATGGAGGAGATTTTTGCAGATGGAGAATAAAAGAGGCGGTTTTACCCTGGTGGAAGTCATGACGGTGATCCTGCTGTTTGGAATGCTGATGCTCCTTATTTTTCCGATGAGGCGGATGATGGTTCGCGTTCTGGAGCGGACAGGGGATCAGGAACATGCGGAAATGATCGGTGATGCCGTTTTCCGGCATGTGGCGGACGGATTGCAGACAGGTGCGATCCGGGGCGGGGATCTGGACGAGCTTTCACTGGATGCGTTTTGTGAGGATGATCTCGTGCCGGAAATTTCAGTGGAGGATTCGAGTGAATCCCGCGTATTTATCAGGATCACGGTGTCTGAGGGGGCACGGGTCCTTTATGAGAGATCTGGAAATATTTTTTGTGGGAGCCCCGGACAGCAGCCTTAAATAAGGGATGCCGATGACAAAGAATTGGTTTTTATGCGGTGGCGGTACCGCAGTCCAGACAGTGAAATTTTGAGATAGGGGGAAGTGAAAATGCTGCTTGCATTAGGTGGAGACGGAAGAAATGGAAACAGGGAAGAGAGCGCGGAAAAAACGGAACGGGTTGGAAGAGAGACAGAATCGGCGGTGAAGATCCTGGAAGAACTTCTGATCTTCGGATACCGGAAAAATGCCAGCGATATTCACATGGAACCGTGGGAGGACCGGTTTGTGATCCGGATGAGGATCGATGGAATGATGACGATGGTCCGGGAGTTTGACAAATCCATGTACCAGCCGCTCGTGACGAGAGCGAAGGTCATCAGCGGGATGGATATCGCAAAAAAGAGAGTTCCGCAGGACGGACATTTCCGGGAGACGATCGAAGGGATCCGGCTGGATATGAGAACGAGCGTGATCCCGACGATCTTCGGGGAAAAGATGGTGCTGAGATTTCTGGACAGAAAGACGGAGATCGATCATTGCGGGACATTTGGCATGAATGAAGAAAATTATAAGAAGATGATACAGATCCTGAGGAGTCCGGGCGGAATCCTGTATCTTACCGGACCGACAGGATGCGGAAAGAGCACGACATTGTACCTGATCCTGGAATATCTGTTGAGACAGCCGGTAAATATCGTGACGATCGAGGATCCCGTGGAGCGATATCTTCCGGGGATCAGCCAGATTCAGGTGAATGAACAGGCGGGACTTACCTTTGAATCGGGACTCCGCGCGGTTTTGAGACAGGATCCTGATATCATTATGGTCGGCGAGACGAGAGATCCGGAGACTGCGAAGATCAGTGTCCGCGCGGCGATCACCGGTCATCTGGTGCTCTCGACTCTGCACACGAAAAGTGCAGTGGGCGGGATCACAAGAATGGCGGATATGGGCGTGGAGCCATACCTCACGGCGGACAGTCTGTGCGGCATGGCAGCACAGAGACTGGTGAGAAAGGTATGTCCGCACTGTGCGGAGACGGTGGAACTTACGAATGAGGAGCAGAAGCTGTTTGGAAGAAAGATCCGGAGCGCAAGGCGCGGACGCGGATGTGAATTCTGTCGGAATACAGGATACAAAGGAAGAACTGCGGTTCATGAGATATTTGTGATGGACCGGGAACTGAAGAAGATGATTGCGGAAAACCGGCCGGAGTGGGAGATCGAGGATTATGTGGTGAAGACACAGGGGATGCGGACCATGCGGGAAGAGCTGGCGGATCTTGTGTGCGCCGGAGTGATTTCGATGGAGGAATTTTTGCGGACGGTGGAGACGTGGTAAGACAGGTGAAAGGCAGGACGTGCGCGGCATGTCCTGTCTTTTTTGACATCGAAAAATGCTTATAAATAATGCTTTTATTGGCATCGGTGAAAAAATGGTATGGTAAAAGTGACGAAAATGCAAAAATATTTTCGTGAAACTGGCTAAATAATGGGGCTTTGGTTTTACGGATCCGATATGGATTCCGGGTATGGCCTGTGATATAGTTATGGACAAACGGAGGAACGAACCGGTTGGGGAGTTCCAGTCAAATCATAATAGATCTTTTGGAAGTCTTAAAAATCTTTGGAGGCAGATATTATCTGCTTTATCGAAAAGCCGCCGGCGGCTTTAGCCGGAATATCCAGGAGGAAAAATGAATCGAAAGAAAGTGGCGAAGTGGCTTGCTGCGGCCGGTTCTCTTGCTGTACTCACAAGCTGCCGGGGAGAACTCGTTCCCTACGCGGCGGAGAGAACGGCAGAATTTCTGACAGCAGAACCTGTGATCCTGCGGGATCGGGAAGCGGGCAGGCGGTTTCTGATGGAGACGGTATCTGCCGCAGAACGGGAAGGGCGGCAGGAAATTGTGGTAACGGGAAAAGACAGCTCGTTCGATACGCTGGTGATCGCGCAGATGTTTCCGGATGTGATCAATATTTCAAAGACAGATCTGGGAACGAGAAGTGTGAACGGTGAGCTGTTTACGGACTGCCGGATCGGTTTTGAGTGGCGGGGGCGGGCGCCGGATTCCGGGGAAAATACCGTTCCAGGAACGGGAGACAAGTTCGGGGAGGAGGAAGACCGGGCTGCATGGAGGACCGGGGATGTGGTCTCGCGGGAGATTGCGGGAAAAGTATGCCGGTTTCGATGTATCGATGATGATTACCAGGACGGCAGAGGCAGTTATGGGAAACGTGCGCTGTTTCTGGCGGAAAATGTGATTCGGTCCGATGTGGACAGTACTTATGAGGAGCGGATCTTACTTCCGTTTGGAGAAAACAATAACTATAAGAAATCCCGGGTGAGAGAATGGCTGGGGGAACAGGCGGAGACTGCGGTTCCAGATGCATCTTTTGTATACACGGGAGCTTTGACGGCATTTACAGGGAAAACAGGGGATGGTGATTTTGCTGACAGCCGTCTGGATGGTCTTGAGAGCCATTTGCTGCCATACCAGGACTGCCGGGACAGATTCTTTCTGCTGTCTTTGGAGGAAGCATACCGGTATCGGGATGAGATCTGGAATCCGGAAGGAAAGGGAAGTTCTTACAGCCGGGGGTTCTGGCTTCGGACACCGGCTTATGAGGTGGATGAAAGAGGCAGTTTTGTATATGGAAACAGGGAGTATGTTGTAGATCTTGAAAATGGATGCTTCAGACAGGCGGATGTGTCAGATGTTGGGATCGGGATCTGCCCGGCATTCTGTCTGCCGCAGGCATAGAGGGGAGAAAAGAAATGAAGAAGAGCAGAAAAAACAGAGGCAGAAAGAGCCAGATGATGTTAGCAGGGTTAGGACTCTGCATGGCGCTTGGAACACCGGTAAGAGGAATGGCAGTTTTGAGAAGTGTGGAAACAGCGGCGGAGAGAACGGCGACGGCATCGGATGCCGTGGAAAATATTTCTGGGCTCGCTGCGGATGAGGAGATCTGGGGCGCTGATGTGGGCGATATGAGCTTTTTAAGTGGAAGAACTGGGGATGGAACAAAGGAAAAGCCGTACCAGATCACAACGAAGGAGCACCTCATTGGGCTCGCTGCCCTTGCGTCCATGGGAATGGAGGTTGGAAGTGGAGAGGGCACTTATCCGGGAAATTATAAAGGTGCCTGGTTTGAGTTAGGGAAAAATATTGATCTCGGTGGAATGAACTGGATCCCTATCGGATTCTATCACACTGGGGCGGATATGCGGGCCGGAAGAGTATCGCCGTTTGAGGGGCATTTTAGCGGAAACGGAAAAACTGTGTCCAATTTCCGCATGTACCAGCCGTCCTGGGACTTTGGGGGACTGTTCGGCGCAGTGGAGAACGCGGAGATCACAGAGCTCAAGGTAAAGCCGGGGCATGTGATCACGGTAAAGGAGAATGGGGGAATTCTCGCGGGCCGTGCGAAACATTCAGTGATCCGGGACGTGACAGTAAACGGTACATTGAGGACTACCGGTACAGCCGGTGGAGTTATTGCGGATGTCCTGGAAGACTCTGTGGTGGAAAACTGTATTTCCGACCATGTGGCTATCGATACGGGAAGCGGAAAGGAGATCTTTGCCGGGGGAATTGCCGGACGGGCGGCAGAGTCTTTGATCGCGGATTGTGAGGTGAACACAGGGGACAGTCTGAGTGCCAGGATCCAGGGCGGCGGCTATGTGGGCGGAATCGTGGGATTCCAGAATTCCGCGGATATTTTCAATACGCATGTGATGGGAACCATCGGCGGAAGCGGCTCTCAGTCCATCGGCGGTATCACGGGAAAATACGCTTCTGGAAAGATGAAGGTGGCACGGTTTGAGGGGACCATCGCATCTTCCGGGCTTGGAAGTGCGGCGCGCGAGGGAACTTTTATTGGAACTCATGATACTGGCTTCCACTTCCGTTATGGGGTTGAGGACGGAGCGGATGTGGCGTACCTGTTCGCGGATACAGAGGAGAAGATTGCAGCCGGTGTCTGCGGCTCAGGTGTCTCGGATGACAATCGGTTCACCTACGATGCCCATATTGGCTTCTGGAACAAAGGAGATAATTTCTACACATTGGTGCAGGGACAGAACACGAAGAAAGAGGACGAACTCTATTTCTATGAGGAACTCGAGAACGGCGTTCTCCATGTAGTGGATACCGAGGCTGCGGCGAGACAGGATCTCTATACTCCGGATCATTTCGCGCCGAATTCCGTGGGACGACCAATGCGGGGATATCTGCTGTCGGTCCTTCAGGTGGATACAGCGGCAAATTCAGGGAATTTCTATGATGTGGCGGTGTTGACGGCGAGAGGTCCGTCTGCCTACAGCAAGGAATTCCACAAAGCATACCGGGGCGCGGTGGCTGCCGGAGATACCGTTACAGTCCTCACGGCTCCGAAGAACACAGAGACAGAGAAATTCCAGATGGATGGTGTGCCGACCTATACAGATTCTCTTGGGCGCAGAAGGAAGACGACCTATCAGACAGGAGGTTCCTACCAGTTTGTGATGCCGGAACATGATACGGAGGTCTCTGCGGTCTATAAGAAAGTGGCAGCAGGTGTGCGGGTAGAGCCCCAGGAATTTGGTTTCCGGGTCATCGAGGAGCGCACCGGGGACCGGATGAACCCGTCGATCACCACGGAAGTGAGGGATACCGCGGGGAAATTGCTGGCGAGATATTTAAACGGAAAGCTGGAGGCGGGAACGAAGGTTCAGGACGTGAAGATCCAGGCTGTGGTCGATAAGAACAACGATGTCGCCGATGAGGCGGTGAGATGGAGTGTGGATGACGATGAGTTGATCATCTTAAAGAAAAATGATGATGAGGATGAGTCCGGATATACGAAAAAGAGCGCATCCATCGAGTTGAACCTGAATGCAGGATTCTTTAAGGATATTGTGGAGAAAGCGGAGACAGAACAGGCGAAGAAACAGTACCGGTACCCTATCGAGGATACGGTCTACGGAAACGGTACCCAGGGCGGACTTGCGGTTCTGACAGCAAAGACGAGACCGGCATCCAGCTTTGAGGAGAAGTCTGTGACCGCAAACTGCAGGATCCCGGTGACATTCCAGATCAAGGACCGGACGAAGATCGCAGCGGAAGGCGCGACTCTCGACAAAGCGGCATTGAATTTTATGGTGACAAGAACATTGACCGGTGACAGGAAAAAGCCGCAGGAAACGATCACGGTATCCGCACCGCAGATCCTGTCAGGATCCTTTGCACCGGACTATTTCGATAAAAAAGATATCAGCTGGACCGTCGGCGATAATGCCATTATCCAGGTGGACGCCGGTTTTGTGGAAGAGGGAATCGCGGACGGAGATTACCGGAACGCTAAGGTGATGGCGAAAAAGGATACGAGATGGATCCTGGATCTCATAGAGGCGGATGAAGCGGCTCATAAGGAACATATCTATGAGAAACGTACTGGGTGTGGAACAAGAAGCACGGAGGTAGTGATGGCGGCAAAGGATGCTCTTGGAAATATCCAGTCGGCAGTCTGCAGCGTGAAAGTGGATTTTGTGACAGATGACAGGACTGTGGTGATGCCGGAGGAGATCAAGGTGGATCAGGGAGAGCTGGTGTTTGACCTGATACTCACGAAAACGGGATCGAGATATAACCCGGCGGTCATATGGCAGGGCGCGGATGCACAGAAGATTACGGCAAAGCTGATACCGCAGGAAGCGTTAAAAGGAAATGGGGACGGTAGCTTCGAATTTAACTGGAACGTAAAAAAAGGTGCTGTAAAGGTAGAAAACGGTGCGGTATCAGTAAATACGGAGGCATTCTGGATCGCGGAGGGGATGAAGAAATATCCGTATACGGCGGAATATGAGGACGAGATCACGGTCAGTGCTGGGGCTTTGGAGAAAAAGATTCCTGTGAAATTAAAGTTTAAGCTTGTGGATAAGACCTGGTCCGGCAGCTCAGGAGGACGTTCTTCCGGCGGCGGAAGAACGGGAAGTGTGCTGAAAAAGGCCCAGAACACAGGGGAACAGCCAAAGGGCAGTGTCACAGGTGAGTGGAGAAAGCAGGAGGATGGAAGCTGGAAATTTGTTTCCGGCGGAAGAACGTATGCCAATGAGTGGGCCTGGATCTACAACCCATATGCGAAAGAAGGACAGGAAAAGACTTCATGGTTCCATTTTGCGGCTGACGGCAGGATGCAGACAGGGTGGTTTCTCAATGAAAAAGATGGAAGCTGGTATTATCTCCAGAAGACAAATGACGGAAGCCAGGGGAAAATGCAGACTGGCTGGATAAAAGAAGGAGAAGCGTGGTATTACCTGGGACCGACCGGGCAGATGACGAAAGGCTGGAACTGGATCAATGGAAAATGCTACTATATGGACCAGAAAAACGGACATATGCTGGCGGACTGTGTGACGCCGGACGGCTACACTGTGGATGAGACAGGCGCATGGTGTGTCAGA
>ERZ773252.3677-NODE-3677-length-11460-cov-3.681631_pt1 | contig 11460 bp, 8 predicted proteins | sample MGYA00580517_ERZ773252 | MGnify/ENA primary metagenome ERZ773252 (study PRJEB29015, sample SAMEA2737766) | human gut metagenome | biome: human gut; feature: human-associated habitat; material: faeces | place: China | collected 2012 ... | reverse complement strand
ATGCACTGGCGTGGTACTACCAAGAGCAGGACAAACCATTTATCTTCCGGTGCTGTAACAGACTGGATCGGGATACCTCCGGACTTACTGTCGTGGCAAAACATCTGGTCAGTGCCGGAATTCTCTCTTCGATGACCGGACGCAGGGAAGTCCACAGGGAATACCTTGCCATTGCCTCTGGACACGTAACGCCCGAAGCTGGCACCATCTCTGCTCCACTCGGCAGAAAACCCGGCACCATCATCGAGCGTATGGTGGACTGGGATAACGGCGAAACCGCTATCACCCATTATCATGTTGTAAAAACGACCAGACATTACAGTCTGGTCGCATTGAAGCTTGAGACCGGACGCACACACCAGATCCGCATTCATATGAAGCATCTGGGATATCCACTGATCGGAGATTATCTCTACAATCCGGACATGCGCCACATTGGTCGTCAGGCTCTTCATTCTCATAAACTTTCATTTTGTCATCCGATCACTGGAGAAATGATGTCTTTCACCGCTCCTCTCCCAGATGACATGCAGGCAGCACTGAATGCCGATTAAGCTTTCTTGCTTCCCATGCATTTCCGGATAATGACACAGATCACAATGGTCACTGCCATATCCGGAAGTGTATTTCCAAGCAGCATATCAATATTCATCAGAACACGGTATAAAATAAAGCCGGCCAGCCAGATCAACAGATTACACCAATCGAATCCGGTTTCCGATTTTTTCTTTTTCAGAATAAAGAAATCTGCAATCTGCACTGCGATCATTGGCGCAAATACAGAGCCGATCAGATACAGGAAATCTGTGATATCGTCCATCGGATAGACAATTGCTCCGATGGTACCGATCACTGTTACAACTACAGCAACGTATTTTCCTTTAAGTCCTGCAAAGATGGATTCACTTGAAATTCCTGCTGAATAAGCATCCAGGAAAGTGGTTGTAACTGTTGAAAATACAATGATCAGAAGTCCCAGGATGCCAAGACCTGCCTTTAACATGATCTGTGCAATGTCATATTCTCCGGTAATGATAGCAGCTCCCATTCCGATCACATACATCCAGCAGCTTACAATTCCATATGTAACCGCACTGACTGCAGTTGCTTTCACAGGTTCCTTCGCCTCTCTTGTGTAATCACTGATCAGTGGCAGCCACGATAATGGCATCGCGACCGCAAGCTCTACTGCTGCTCCAAATGTCATACTGTCGTCAGACGGTGTTCCCGCCCCGCTTCCTGTAAATATCACCTTACACAGAATCAGTGTCAGGATAAATAATGCTGCCATCGCAACGGTATTGATCTTGCCCAGATTCGTAATTCCGATCACAATCCACAGAATGATCAATGCTCCGATCACCAGGCACCATATCCATCTGCCGGTATGCATCACACCGTCTGCTGCCAGTGCCCCGTCATAGATCATGATCGCAGTCCAGCCGACAAGCTGCAACACATTCAGGACCGCAAAAAGGATACTTCCCTTCTGTCCAAAGCTCATCTTTACAGTCTCCATTGCACTCTTTCTGACTTTTCCGCCGATCACTCCTGCCAGGAACAGCATCAGACAACCAATGATGTGTCCTACTATGATTGCCGCCAGTCCTTTTCCCATGCCAAGCGGGGCCAGATATGTTCCGGTCAGGATCTCCGCGATCGAAACCCCTGCGCCGAACCAGATCAGACCGTTTTCAAATAAGCCGGTACGCTTCTCTTCCATAATGTTTATTCCTCCTCGTCTTCCTTTGTAGTCTTATATAATAGTCTTTTTCAAAGCCTGTTCCAGCAGCTGCATCTCATCATCACTTAGTTTCCACTCAAATACCTTGCAGTTCTCTTCAATTTTATCGCGGCTCTGCGCTCCTATAATACAAGAAGAAATAAAAGGTCTCTGCAAGGTCCAGTTCAATGCAATCTGCGACAATGGAACATTTCGTTCCACACTAATCTGATCCATTGTTCTTAAAAGAAGCATTACTTTTGAAAACAACGGTTCTTTAAAATATGGGTAAAACCGATTTCGGTTATCATCCACACCATATTCCTTGAGTTCTCTGTATTTTCCGGTTAAAATGCCTCCTCCGAGCGTTCCATAAGTCATAACTCCCATTTTCTGAGCACAGGCCCACCGGATCAGCTGCTCCCATTTCCGATCTACCATAGAATACTGTGGCTGATATGCTTCTATAGCACAATATTTTTCTGCTTCTTCCATCTGTTCTTTTGTAAAATTCGATACTCCGATATGCAGAATCTTTCCTTGCTTTTTCAATGTATTAAGCGCATCCATTGTCTCTTCCATCGGAACATTCGGATCCGGCCAGTGGACCAGGTATACATCGATATAATCTGTCTTCAGATTACGGAGTGATTCTTCGCATTCCCGCATGATCTTATCTGCCGACCCGCAGCGTACATATTTTCCATTAATAAATTCATTTCCACACTTGGTAGCCAGGATCACTTCTTTCCTGACGCCAAGTTTGTGCACAACTTCTCCGATATACTGTTCTGCCCTGCCTCCGTTGTAGGCAGGTGCCGTATCAATAAAATTGATTCCACAATCTACTGCTGCCTTGATCGCATCCATCCGGCTTTCGTCGGAATAAGAATCCCATCCGGCACCTCCGATTCCCCATGTACCAAGACACATCCTGGATACACGAAGTTGTGTCTTTCCAAATTCTGTATATTCCATTTTCTTCATCTCCGTTTCACTTTTCGCTCATTTTGTCAATCTATCATTTTTATATTTAGAATAATGATATCAAAAAACTTTTTATGACTCAAGAGCTGAATGCTTTCTTCCAAGCTTGCCCGTTCCCGTCTCCAACGACTGTCAATACCGCAGCGGAATCTCCGACTTTCTCACATGCACTTCCAGATCTCTGCTTCCAAAATAATGCCGCAATCCCTTAACAGCCAGATTACTCGTATTCTTCGTCCCAACGCAAACAGATTTTAAACAGCTTATATCTCCAAGCTTCATTCTTATAAACGGAATAAATACTTCATCTTTTATCCGATATTCCACCGGAATGCTATTTTCCGGCACTTGATGCTCTCTTTTATGTACACAGAGGAACACCATGCGATATTCCTGCTCCTGTGCAAAACATTCCTTTTTGAAAAACATATTATACAACAGGCAGATCACTGAAATATGATCTACAAATAATTTGACATCCTCTTCTTCTGCGCTATCCAGATCATCCCAGCCATGAATGGTTTTATAATCTTCTCCATCCGATAACAGCAGCCGTTCTATGGTAACATGTTTTATACATCCATCTCTTCTTCGTAGTACTTAATCAGTGCCTGGGTGCCGAGATCTCCGCAGCCTTCTGCCTGAAGGAGTTCGTAGTTGGCAAGCACCTGGCTTAATACGTCCAGATTGAGATTGCTCATGTTCGCTTCGGTAAGGGCGAGCTTCATGTCTTTGACGAAGTGCTTCAGGAAGAATCCCGGTGCGTAATCTCCTGCCAGAATCTTTGGTCCGAAGGTATCTAACTGTTTGCTTCCTGCCGCTCCGGTCGATACGGAATCGAGTACCGTCTGAAGATCCAGGCCTTTTGCCTTCGCATAGGTGAGTGCCTCGCAGACTCCGGATAAGGTGCCGGCGATCATGATCTGGTTCGCAAGCTTGGCGTGCTGGCCGCAACCGAATCCTCCCTGGTAGTTGATGTTGGTTCCCATCGCCTCGAATAACGGCATGCAGGCTTCGTAGTCTTCTCTGGAACCGCCGACCAGGATGGAGAGTGTACCGTTCTTCGCTCCGGTGTCACCGCCGGTGACCGGTGCGTCCAGTACGTGGAAGCCTCTTTTGGTTCCTTCTTCTGCGATCTTCTGGTCCAGCATCGGGCTTGTGGTCGTCATGTCGATCAGGTATGTGCCTTCTTTTGCGCTCTCTAAGATGTTGCCTGCATCGAAGTAGACTTCTTCTACGTCGGTCGGGAAGCCTACGATGGTGATGACTGCTTCTGCGTCTTTTACGCAGTCTGCAATGGTGTCGTGGAAGGTGGCTCCTTCGCTGATCACGTCTTCGACTTTGGATCTGGTTCTGGCGTAGATGTGTAATTCGAATCCTGCTTTCATGAGATTGCGGACCATGGATCTGCCCATGATGCCTACGCCGATGAATGCTATTTTGTTCATTGATTTTTCCTCCGTGGTCTGATTACTCTTCTACTTTCTCCACTACTTCACCCTGTCTCTTGTAGATGCTGTGTGCCGGTACGAATCCTCTGACGCTTGACAGTGGGTAGATGTTGCTGTGGCTTCCGATCACGGTTCCCGGATTCAATACGCTGCCGCAGCCGACTTCTACTTCGTCTCCGAGCATGGCTCCGAATTTCTTAAGACCTGTCTCGATCCTTTCGTCTCCGGCTTTTACTACGACGAGTTTTTTGTCGGATTTGACATTGGATGTGATGGATCCGGCCCCCATGTGGGATTTGTAGCCGAGGATGGAATCGCCTACGTAATTATAGTGCGGCACCTGTACTTTGTTGAACAGGATGACGTTCTTAAGTTCTGTCGAGTTACCTACGACTGCACCTTCGCCGACGATCGCATTTCCGCGGATAAATGCGCACTGGCGGACTTCTGCGTTCTTTCCGATGATCGCCGGTCCGTGGATGTAGGCTGTCTGGAATACGGTTGCGGATTTGGCGATCCATACGTCTTCGCCGACCTGATCGTATTCATCTGCCGGAAGGGTCTTTCCGAGTTCTTTGATGAAGCCGCTGATCTTTGGAAGGATTTCCCATGGGTAGGTGGCTCCTTCGAAGATGTCTTTTGCGATGGTTTCATCCATGTGGTTGTAGAGGTTTTTGATGGTTAATTGTTCTGACATGTTGGTTCTCCTTTTTTATTTTTTAGTTTTTCCGGTCTTTCTCACCGGCTTCTTATAAAACTGCGCTGCCTTATCATAGCACGCCCGCATCTGATACTGATTGTTCAGACCTTTGACTGCAAGTGTGCGTCTTGATACAAAATCATCCAGCTTTTTCATATATTCATCTGATGTGATATCTCCGTCTGCCACATACGTCAGACCTTTTTCCCAGCTTGCCGTAAGTTCCGGGTTCAGGAGCGGCCGGATGGAATGGTCTACGACATCGTAGATCATTTCCCCTAACATCGTCGGCGTGACGATCTGGGTCTTTTTATTGAGCGCCAGATATTTATTATTGAATAATTTCTTCAGTATCTCGCCTCTGGTGGCACTGGTGCCGATTCCGCTTCCTTTGATCTGGGCGCGGAGTTCTTCGTCTTCGATGAGCTGTCCTGCATTTTCCATGGCAAGGATCAGTGAACCGGAATTGTAGCGCTTCGGCGGCGAGGTCTTGCCTTCTTTGATATCCAGGGACTGTACCGGAAGGGTCATGCCTTTCTTGAGGCTCTGGATCCTGGCGAAGAAGGCTGCATCAGTGTCTTTGTCCTCGGTACTGTCTGCGCTGCTGTCTGTATTGTCGTTCTTCCTGCCCGGCACGCCTGTAACTTTCAGATAGCCTTCTTCTGCCAGTACTTTGAAGCTTGAGAAGAAGGATTCTTCTTTGATCTTCGTCACGATCGATACTTTCTGATAGACAGCCGGTGGATAGAAGATGCTTAAGAATCGTCTTACGATCACATCATACACCCTCTGTGACAGATTCGGAAGTCCTTTTAGTGCTCCCATACCCTGTCCTGTCGGGATGATCGCATAGTGGTCTGTGATCTGTTTGTCGTTGACGTATCTCGTCTTCTCCAGTCCTTTGTGGCTGCCGAATTTCACGATATCCTGAAGATATGGCTTTGCCGGTTCGTACTGCATCAGACCGTTTAAGTTCTTGTGGATCTCTTTTGCCACTGCTGTCGACAGGACACGGGCATCTGTTCTTGGGTAGGTGACGAGCTTTTTTTCATATAGTTCCTGGATGATCCGGAGTGTCTCATCTGGGCTGATCTTGAACCGCTTGGAACATTCATTCTGGATCTCGGCCAGGTTGAATAATAACGGCGGGGTTTTTTTTTTTTTCTTCTTTTTTTTTCCCTTTGGTGCTGGTAGGAAGTTTTCTTTCTTCTTTTCTATGGACACGATCTGGCAAGTCAGGGGCTGGCTGGCGTCTGACTCGCTGTTGCTTAGGAAGCGGATCAGTTCTTCTGCCTTTTCCTTTTCTTTGAATCCATTTTCCTTATAGAGATCGAAGGATTCGAACCATTTTGATCCTTTGACTGCCCGCCATTCGCCTTCGAATGTTGCCCCTTTCTCTCCGATGGTGCTTAGGACTCTGTAGAACGGGGTCTCTACGAATTCCCGGATCTCCCGTTCTCTGCGTACGACCATACCGAGGACGCAGGTCATAACACGTCCTACGGATACGACGGAATATTTCGTATTCAGGTAATTGGAGATGCTGTTGCCGTATTTTAACGTCAGGAGACGGGAGAAGTTGATTCCCATCAGGTAGTCTTCTTTGGCTCTTAGGTAAGCCGATGCTGCCAGGTTGTCGTATTCTTTTAAGTCTTTTGCTTCTTTGATCCCGCGCAGGATCTCTTCTTCTGTCTGGGAGTCGATCCATACGCGGCGGCGGTTCTTGCCTTTTACGCCTGCCTGCTGTTCGACCAAACGGTAGATGTATTCTCCTTCCCGTCCTGAGTCGGTACAGACGTAGATGGTGTCTACGTCTGTACGGTTCAGAAGTCCCGATACGATTCGGAACTGCTTTGACACTGCCGGAATGACTTCGTATTTGAATTCCTGCGGGATAAAAGGCAGAGTCTCAAGACTCCACCTTTTTAATGCCGGATCGTATTCTTCCGGATAGCTCATCGTGACCAGGTGTCCGACACACCAGGTTACGATTGCTTCTGCTGATTCGAGATATCCGTCTTTTCTCTGTGTATTGATATGCAATGCCTTAGCGAACTCCTGTGCTACACTGGGTTTCTCGGCAATGTATAATGATTTTCCCATGTTACTCCTTCCAGTAGGGTGAAACAGCGGCTTTTTCTTTTATCTTTTTCTGTGCCAGAGAGACCGGAAAAAGGTTATCACTCTTCCGCCGCCACAGTTCTCACGGGCACGCTGCTGACTTTTGTCGACTTCTTCTGCTGCTTTTAATGCTTCTTCCATGAAAGCTGCCTGAGAATCCACCGCTTTTATGCCGCCGGTCCGTTTCATATATGTGCCGTCTTTCTGCATGATCCTTGCTTTCACGTTATCGCTTAACATGATCTTCAGGTCATGGTTGATCTGACGTCTGATCTGCCCGTCTAATACCGGGCAGGCTACTTCTACTCTTTTTTCTGTATTTCTTGTCATCATGTCTGCGGAGCCGATATAGATCTTCTGTTCTTTTCCGGTTCCGAAGCTGAAGATACGTGGATGTTCCAGATAGCGGCCAACCACGCTCATCACCCTGACATTTTCTGTAAATCCAGGCACTCCCGGTAGTATACAGCAGATTCCTCGAACAATCAAGTCTACCCTTACTCCGGCGCAGGAGGCCTCGGATACTTTCTTTATGAAGTCCACATCTGTCACGGAGTTCATCTTCATAATGATGCGTCCTTCGCTTCCTTTTATGATCTCTTCGTCCATCATCTGTAAGATACGGCTCTTTAAGCTGACCGGTGATACGATCAGGTATTGATAGCTGCCCTGCAGATTGCCGATGGACATATTCTTGAAAAATTCTGCGGCGTCCTGTCCGATTCGCGGATCAGCAGTCATCAAGGACAGATCGGTATACATGGCAGCTGTCTTCTCGTTATAATTGCCGGTTCCGACCTGTGTGATATACTGGATGTCATTGCGGTTCCTGTATGTGATCAGACAAATCTTGGAATGCACTTTGTAACCGTCGAATCCATAGATCACACGGCATCCTGCTTCTTCCAGACGTTCCGACCAGTCGATGTTGTTCTGCTCGTCAAATCTTGCACGCAGCTCGATCAGCACGGTGACTTCTTTTCCATTTTCCGCAGCTGCGCACAGGTATTCTACCAGTCTTGCCTTCTTCGCCAGGCGGTAGATAGTGATCTTGATCGTCATAACGTTCGGATCTACCGCGGCATCTTTGATCAGCTTCAGGAACGGATCCATGCTTTCGTATGGGTAGAACAACAGGATATCATTCTTTTTCACCTGTTTTAACATGTTTCCGTCCTGTACATGTGCTGATTTTTGCGGGGAGAATGGTTCGTAGACCAGTGCTTTCTTCATAGATTCCGGGAGATTTCCTGCGATGGAGAACATATAATCCAGTTTCATCGGCATCTTCGTGCGGAAGATCTGCTCCGGTGTGATCTTGAATTTCTTACAGAAGTATTCCTGCATTTCCGGTGTCAGTTTCTCCGCTGTTTCTAATCTTACTACCGCCATCCTGCGGCGTTTGTGCAGGGTACTCTGCATGAGTTTCCGGAAATCATCGGTAACCTCCAGTGCTTCATCGTCCGGAGATACGTCTGCATTTCTTGTCACGCAGATGTAGTTCGGGTTGGATACTTCGTACTGGTCAAATACCAGATCCAGGTATTCCATGATGACTTTCTCCATGCGGATATAACGGATGTCATGTCCCGGAAGCATCAGGATATCGGATACATAGGTCGGAACCGGTACGATTCCGAGGATCTGTTCTTTTTCTTTGTCGTCTTTATTCTTCCTGCTATTGATATGCTTCAGATTGGCTGTTACGTAGATATCTTTATTCATAAGATGCGGGAACGGGTGGCTGCTGTCTACGATCTGCGGTGACAGTACCGGCAGGATCTGCTCTTTGAAACATTTCTTAACATATTTCTTCTCGTCTGTCTCCAGTTCTTTAAAGTCCAGTCCGCAGACTCCGTATGGGGACAGTTCTTTCTTGATCCCGGCGTAGGTCTTGTCACGTTCTTTATATAGCGGGGCAACTGCTGCGTAGATCGCATCCAGCTGCTCCTGCGGTGTCATTCCCGACCGGCTGTCTCTGTGTCTGTCGTCTGTCTGCACCATATCATAGAGGCTTCCGACACGGATCATGAAGAATTCATCTAAGTTACTGGTGAAGATGGCCACGAATTTCATACGTTCCAGCAATGGCACGCTCTTATCTCTTGCTTCTTCCAATACACGCTGATCGAATCTCAGCCAGGAAAGTTCTCGGTTCTGTGTGTAGTTTAATAGTTCTCGGTCCATAGGGTCTGCCTCCGTTTCTTGCCGGTGCCATTGGTGCCATTGGCACTTTGTAATCAGCGAATTTATTGTATACTTTATTATAGCAAAACCATCTTTTATTCTCAACACTGAGATGTATTGTGTTCAGATTTGTAATCTGATTTATAATCTGATTGGTATCGGCAAGCGAAGCCGGATATCGGTAAGCGGGGTCGAATTTGCTGGATGTATAATGCAAAAAAGGCGAGAACTACGCCTTTTCACATGTTGCAGTTCCCACCTTTTTATTATTATTTTATGCTCTCACCTTATGAACGATAAACAGGTGAGTATGAGTGTGCCACCAGGGACACTAAAAGAGCCTGTTTTCCCGTCCCCCTGGCTACTTTGCCTGAATATATCCCTTGGCAGTCAGTGCTTCGGCGCAAAGCACAGCTCCGCCTGCTGCACCACGGACAGTATTGTGTGACAGTCCGATGAATTTGTAATCATACATGCTGTCTTCTCTCAGACGTCCGATAGACACACCCATTCCGTTCTCATAATTTACATCCGCTTTTACCTGCGGTCTGTCATCTTCTGACAGATACTGGATGAACTGCTTTGGAGCACTTGGAAGTTCTGCTTCCTGTGGGAATCCCTTGAAGCTTTCCAGTTTCTCGATCAGCTGTTCTTTAGTTGGCTTCTTCTCGAAGTTGATGAATACAGCTGCTGTATGTCCGTTGAGTACAGGAACTCTTAAGCACTGGCATGTGATCTTTGGTTCTTCTGCAAGTTTGATTTCTCCGTTTTCCAGTGTTCCGAGTACACGAAGAGGTTCTTTTTCACTCTTTTCTTCTTCTCCGCCGATGTATGGAATGATATTCTCGATCATTTCCGGCCAGTCTTTGAATGTCTTACCTGCTCCTGAGATTGCCTGGTATGTTGTTACAACAACTTCTTTTGGTCCAAATTCTTTCCATGCTGCAAGTGCAGGTGTATAGCTCTGGATTGAGCAGTTTGGTTTTACTGCGATAAATCCGCGTGTTGTTCCGAGACGCTCTTTCTGAGTCTTGATGAGGTCAAAGTGTGCTGCATTGATCTCCGGAACTACCATCGGCACGTCTTTTGTCCAGCGGTGAGCACTGTTATTAGATACTACAGGGGTCTCTGTCTTTGCATATTCTTCTTCGATCGCTCTGATCTCATCTTTTGTCATATCTACGGCACTGAATACAAAATCTACAGTAGAAGCAACTTCTTCTACTTCATTTACATTCTTTACGATTAAGTTCTTTACACCTTCCGGCATCGGTGTATCCATTTTCCAACGTCCGCCTACGGCTTCTTCATATGTTTTTCCTGCTGAACGTGGGCTTGCTGCTACAGTTACAACCTCGAACCAAGGGTGATTTTCAAGCAATGAGATAAAACGCTGTCCAACCATTCCTGTTGCTCCTAAAATACCTACTCTTAATTTCTTATCCATCTTTGTTCTCTCCCTTTCTTTTTATCATTCCTTAATACAGCCTTACGCTACCTTCATCCGTATGACATGTACTAGTATTTATAAATGTATATTTTAATATTCTTCCATATATTTCTGATAAGCCGCAATTGATTTTGCCATAGCATCTTTTCCTGGTGCTCCTATGGTGACACGCTTATTCACACATGTCTCAAGATCGATTGCTTTATAGATATCTTCTTCAAATACCGGCGAGATCTTTCTGTACTCTTCCAGTGGAAGTTCATCTAACGGAATCTTCTTCTCAATGCATGTCAGTACCAGTTTTCCCACGATACCATGTGCATCTCTGAATGGTACACCGTGATTTACCAGATAATCTGCTGCATCTGTCGCATTGGTAAATCCGTGTTTTGCACTTTCTTCCATGCGGTCTTTATTAAACTGCATCGTCTTTAACATTCCGGCAAATAATGTGATACATCCTTTGGCTGTATCCATAGCATCAAATGCCCATTCTTTATCTTCCTGCATGTCTTTATTGTATGCAAGCGGAATTCCCTTCATCGTAGTAAGGAGTGCATTTAATGCGCCGTATACCCGTCCGGTTTTTCCTCTTACCAGCTCTGCGATATCCGGATTCTTCTTCTGCGGCATGATACTGCTTCCTGTACTGTAAGCATCATCAATCTCTACAAACTGGTATTCATTCGAATTCCAGATGATGACCTCTTCACAGAATCTGCTTAAGTGCATCATCATAATGCTCAGTGCAGATAACAGTTCCAACAGATAATCTCTGTCTGATACACCGTCCATGCTATTCAGTGTCGGTCCGTCGAATCCAAGTAATTCTGCTGTATAT
>ERZ773252.3676-NODE-3676-length-11463-cov-3.325298_pt1 | contig 11463 bp, 10 predicted proteins | sample MGYA00580517_ERZ773252 | MGnify/ENA primary metagenome ERZ773252 (study PRJEB29015, sample SAMEA2737766) | human gut metagenome | biome: human gut; feature: human-associated habitat; material: faeces | place: China | collected 2012 ... | reverse complement strand
AGAGGCAGTTCAAAAAAGCCTTGATCTTATAAAATCGTCCTTACTACGATAGACTGTAGTAAGGACGATTTTTCTTTTAGGAACTTTGGGAACAGTTTCTTTTATATATCGTATCGTTTACTTAATTGCGTAGAATATCCGTAAGGCATATTGTATCACTGCATCAGGCAACCATTTTTTACTCTTCGCAAACAATACCTGTATCCAGGGACCTACTTTCGTCCGAAAAGGAGGATTGGTACGTTCCACTATCTTACAGATGGCAGCACCCAACTTCCGCGGATGGCATCCATTACGTTCTTCCTTTTCTATAATCTCCAATGATTTCAGAAAACTTTCTCCGTAATCGGCATCCAGTCTTGTCTGTTCGGAGATATTCCGGTTATCAGTAAATCCGGTGTTGAAATCTCCCGGTTCTACTACACAAACCTTTATATGGAACGGATAAACCTCTAAAGCCAATGCTTCGCTATATCCCTCCACAGCAAATTTCGAAGCAGAATAAAATCCCTGATAGGGGATTCCCATTACACCACCGATAGAGCTGATATTGATAATCTTGCCCTTTCGCGCCTTCCTCATAGATGGCAAAACAGCTTTACACATATTCACTACGCCGAAGAAGTTTGTATTCATTTGTATATTCACTTCTTCTTCAGTGGCAAGTTCCAATGCGCCGCCGATACCTATTCCGGCATTATTAATCAATACATCAATCCGTCCTTGCTCCAATAGAATCCGCTCTACGGCCTGACAAACGGAAAGGGAATTGGTAACATCGACAACAAGCATCTTTACTTGATTCATGTCTTCGGAAGGTTTCCGGCTTGTTCCATAAACGATGTGCCCTCGTTCCGATAACATTTGAGCGGTAATCTTGCCGAATCCGGAAGATGCTCCGGTGATAAGTATGACTTGTGGTTGCATATTTCTTATTTGCGGTATGATACTAACTGCTCAATTATCATTTCTCCAAGATAGCAGTCATTTCTTCCCGCCAATCCGCACCATTCTTCGGTTGGAACGTTTCAAATCCGAGTTCCTTGCCTATATGGATATTTGAAGCGCCATCATCTACAAATAATGTTTCGGAAGGAATGATATTACAATCATTCACCATAAATTCGAAAATTTCGGGTGCAGGTTTTGTATGACCGACCTGATAAGACAAATATAGTTTGTCACAATAATCATTCAACGGCTTTTTCTTCGATGAGAAATCGGGGCTGCATGCCCACGACATAACAAAAGGATTGGTATTACTTAGAATATACACATGATAAGACTTTCTCAATTCCAATATATAATCGAGTTTATTTAGATTCACTTCATTGAAAAAGCCCAGCCATGCCTGTTTGGTTTCCTCCATCGTCAATGGACGGCCACATAAATCCCCCAGTTGTTTCCGAAACTCATCCGCACTTAGCTTTCCTTCTTCCAGTTCTTGAAAGATGCCGGTCTGGTGATATTTATCCAGCCGGGTATCAGCATCTGCCAGTCCCAGTTTGATAAATGCCTGAACCGCTTTGTCACGATCAATATCTACAATCACTCCTCCAAAATCAAATACAATGTTTTTAATCATGATATATAATTTTCTTGTTTGCTACAAAGATACGGCTTATCTTCTTAATTAATAGCCCGCAACGGCTTGATATTTGTCAAAAAAACATAGTGACGCTATCCTGTCAGGATAGTGACGCCATTTAGCAAGGATAGTGTCACTATAAGAACAGGATAGTGTCACTATATTTTGTGTAACTTATAGAAGCATAAATGCCGATTATTTTTTATATTTGCAAATCCAATCAATCCTTTGTAAAGACAAAAATAGAGTTATGAATAACCTTCGAATTTTATTGTATATGATGCTCCTTTCATTGGCTGCATGTCATCCGGAAGGAACGAGTGTGAAGCAAGGGTTAGACAAAGCCGCACAACTCATGGCACAGGACCCGGATACGGCATCTATTATTCTTGAGACTATTCAGACAAGTCAAATGAATGAAGCTCAACTGGCAGAATATAATTTATTGTGTACCCAGCTCAACGAGGATAAAAACATTCCTCATTCCTCTGATAAGCAGATCAGGCAGGCGGCATCTTATTATGAGAAGAATGGCAATGAATATCAAAAATCCAAAGCATATTATTATCTTGCCTGTGTAGAAAGTGATCTGGAACAGAAAGAGGAGGCAGAAATCCACTTTAAGGAGGCAATCAAACTTGCCAAAGAAACAGAGGAATACGATCATCTGGCAAAAATATGCAAACGATGTAGTCTTTATTATCAGAAATACGGTAACTTTGATGAAGCACTGGAAATGGAAAGAAAGGCATACGCCAGTCAGTTGATGTTGAATGACGGTAAAAGCGATTCTTCAGTAATTCTTTCTTCTGCTTTAGGAATGTTTGGTGTGATGTCTTTGTTGCTTGGACTACTCTGGAAGAAAAACCGGCACGCACTTTCCCAACTGAATCTTTTCAAAGAGGAAATACTGAAGAAAGATGTCGAATCGGATAAGCTGATGTTGCGATGTAATCATCTCGAAGAGAAGTATCAGTCTCTTCAACTACATATCTATGAAAGTTCCCCCGTTGTCTCAAAAGTACGACAGTTTAAAGAACGGAATGTTTTATCTTCTAAAATCCCTTCTTTCTCCGAGAAAGACTGGACAGAGTTACTGCGACTTCAGGAAAACGTCTATGGACTTGTATCTAAATTGAAAGAAATAGGTCCGAAGCTCACAGAAGAGGATTTAAGGGTATGTGCTTTTCTGCGGGAGGGAGTCCAACCTGCTTGCTTTGCTGATTTAATGAAACTGACTACAGAGACGCTGACCCGGAGAATCTCCAGAATAAAAACGGAGAAACTGATGCTGGCAAATTCTAAAGAGTCACTGGAAGATATTGTGAAATCATTGGGGGATCTTTCATTTTGTGCAAGAAATTAATTATTATCTGGTAATGATTCATTATCTCCTTACTACATTTAAGGATTTTCGTTGCAGAGATTAATGGTTTTTAGTACAGAAATTAGTAATCTTTTATGCAGTCGGGTAGTTGTCCCGTTATAACGGGACGATGGGCATCCTATAGGGTGACAAATGTCACTTTATAAGGTGATATTTGTCATTCTGTAATATGATTATCTGTCTTTAGAAGAATGAAAGTCATTAAAGATACGAAATTAAATAGCAAAAAACAAGAGTGGCACTTGTTTTTCCTAATATCCCAATAGTTTTTTCATATTTGATACATTGTCATTTTTATGCCATTTACTTTACTATGCCATTATTAATTTGTACCTAATTTATCCTCTGTCTGTTTTTGTCTATCTCTTCACTTTTATTATTATTGATTATCAACATATTATCATTGACGACCGTCCGTATCCGTCCGGTAAAAAATGCCTGTTTTAGCAGTATGTCCTGTAACTTTGCAAATAAAAAAGTACAGAACAATGAGCAACTTATTATTTAAAAGATGGAATGATTTCGGTGGGTGGCTGGTCTTTCTGATAGCAGCATTTGTGTATGGGATGACCATCGAACCAACCGCAAGTTTCTGGGATTGTCCCGAATTTATTTCTTGTGCTGAAAAATTACAGGTAGGGCATCCGCCGGGAGCACCTTTCTATATGCTTGTCGGCAACCTGTTTACCCAGTTTGCTTCCGATGCTTCGCAAGTGTCGGGAATGGTCAACTTTTTAAATGCACTATTGAGTGCCGGTTGTATCTTGTTTCTTTTCTGGAGTATTACCCGATTAGTGAGAGCCTTGCTTGTGGGCGATGAACGGAAATTATCTGTTATGGATGTTATTATCATTCTGGGAGCAGGTTTTGTGGGAGCTTTAGCTTATACTTTCAGTGATACATTCTGGTTTAGTGCGGTAGAGGGGGAGGTATATGCCTTCTCTTCTTTCCTCACAGCCTTGGTATTTTGGATGATTCTTCGCTGGCAGGATGAAGCAGATTCTGTGTCCGGTGACCGCTGGATTATCCTGATAGCCTATATTATAGGGCTTTCAATCGGAGTGCATTTGCTTAATCTGCTTTGTATTCCTGCCATTGTATTAGTGTTCTATTACCAAAAATATCAGACTCTATCACTCAAGGGAGTTATCGGGGCCATTGCATTATCCGGTATTCTTATTGTATTGATTCTTTTTGTTTATATACCCGGAATGGCTGATGTAGGAGGATGGTTCGAATTATTCTTTGTCAATGTGATGGGATTACCCTTCCAGTCAGGATTGATCGTCTTTCTGGGTTTGGTCCTGTTTTTACTGATAGGAGCCATTTATCGGTTCAGAAAACGCATCGTGAATACCGGTTTGTGGTGTTTACTCATGCTCACCATAGGATATACCACCTATGCGGTCATACTCATTCGTGCCAATGCTAATACGCCGCTCAATGAGAATGCACCGGATACTATTTTCACACTCAAAAGCTACCTGAATCGCGAACAGTATGAAAGTGCTCCTTTACTTTATGGGAGAACCTATGCGTCCGAACCGGAGTATGTGCCCGAAGGAGACTATTACAAGGTAAAGACAGAAAAAGGTAGTGCCATCTATCGGCCGGATAAGAAAGAAGGCAAGTATAAAATTATTCGCTATAAGGAAGACGTGTGCTACACTCAAAATATGTTATTTCCGCGAATGTGGAATGATCGTTCGGCCGCTTCTTACAAAGGATGGTCCGGTGGAGGTGCGAATGAGGCTCCTACACAAAAAGAGAACCTGACTTATTTTATCACATACCAACTCAATTACATGTACTGGCGCTATTTCTTATGGAATTTTGTCGGACGACAGAATGATATTCAAGGAAGCGGTGAACCGGAACATGGTAACTGGATTACAGGAATTTCCTGGCTTGATAATCTGCGACTGGGGGATCAAAAACTTTTGCCGGAATCTTTGCGTGAGAACAAAGGTCACAATGTGTTCTATGGCTTACCATTATTATTAGGATTACTCGGTATCTATTGGCAATGGACACGTGGAAAAAAAGGCAAGCAGCAATTCAGTGTCTTATTTTTCCTTTTCTTTATGACGGGATTGGCTATTGTGCTCTATCTGAATCAGACTCCCGGACAACCCCGTGAACGGGATTATGCGTATGCAGGTTCGTTTTATGCGTTCGCTATCTGGATTGGAATGGGAGCCGCCGGATGCTGTGACATGCTTCGCAGGAAACAGGCAAAAATCCTCCCAGTCGGCTTACTTATGCTGCTTTGCCTGTTTGTCCCCATACAAATGGCAAGCCAGACTTGGGATGACCACGATCGAAGCAACCGGTATACCTGTCGTGACTTTGGTGCTAATTATCTGATGACACTTCCCGACAAAGGAAATCCGATCATATTCTGTGAGGCGGCTAATGATACGTTCCCCTTGTGGTATAATCAGGATACGGAAGAAGTACGCAGAGATGTACGTATCTGCAATTTAAGTTATGCGCAGACCGACTGGTACATTTATCAGCAACAATGTCCTCTGTACGATGCTCCCGGACTGCCGATCAGTTGGGATCAAAATCAATACCAGGAAGGGAAGAACGAATATGTGGCTGTTCGTCCGGAATTGAAGAAACAGATAGAAGCATTGTATCAGAAACATCCCGAAGAAGCCCGTGATAGTTTTGGAAATGATCCGTATGAAATAAAGAATATCCTGAAATATTGGGTGTTCGCAGAGAAACAGGAATTCCATGTGATACCTACCGATACTATAAATATTTATATTGATAAGGATGCAGTACTCCGTTCTGGAATGATGTTGCCTGAAGCCATTCGTCATTTAAAAGGGGAAGAACTAAGAGATGCAATACCGGATAAACTGTCTATTTCTCTAAAAAATATACGTCTGTTGACTAAAGTGGACTTACTCATGCTCGAGATCCTGGCTAACTGTAACTGGGAACGTCCCCTGTACATGGCTATCTCGGTAGGCAACTCCAGTAAACTGAAATTTGATGACTACTTTGTTCAGGAAGGGTTAGCATTCCGGTTTACTCCTTTCAACTATAAAGAATGGGGAGACGTGGAAGAAGGCAATGGATATGCCATAGATACGGAGAAGCTCTACGAGAATGTGATGAACAGATATAAATACGGTGGATTGGATACTCCCGGACTTTATCTGGACGAAACAACCCTGCGCATCTGTTATTCTCATCGAAGGCTCTTTGCGCAACTGGCTAAAGAATTGGTGAAACAAGGAGACGACATCCGTGCCAGAAAAGTATTGGAATATGCTGGGCAAGCTATTCCGGCATATAATGTTCCTGAAGTATACGAGAGTGGTTCGTATGATATAGCCACCGCTTATGCTTCCATAGGAGAAACGCAGAAAGCGACCGATCTATTGAATCATCTGATAGCAGAATCGGAAAATTATATCGACTGGGCTTTCTCATTGGGAGATAACCGGATAGGGATGGTTCAACAGGATTGTTTGTATAGGTTCTGGCAATGGAATCAGTGTAATGAATTACTGAAGAGTATGGATAAAGAGAGATATGAACAGAGTAATCAGCAATTTGAAAAGAAATATATGCGCTTTACTCAACTAATGAATTATCACAACTAAACTCAAAGAATATGAAATCGAAAAGAATAAGAGAAGAAGAAATAAAAACAGTATTGGGCAAAAGAAATTACGTCATCTTAATTATCGGCTCTATATTGATTATCATAGGATATATATTAATGAGCGGCGAGGGGAGTACCCTTGCCGCCTATAATCCCGATATATTTAGTGGAACACGCATACGTATTGCCCCATTATTGTGTTTATTGGGGTATCTACTGAATGTATTCGGTATTCTTTACCGTCCTCGTCAAAGGGGATTTAATCTTTCAATAGAGGTAACTGATTGAGCATATTTCTAAGTTTGATTGCCACTCGTGGCATAGGTTCGGCAACTGTAAGTCCTACCAGATCATATTCGGAGGATATATCATTAATGATACGAACTACTTCTTCAATCTTCATGCCGTTAGGCTCAACGCCTACGGCAGCGATTATCTCTGCCGGGTCCAATACATCCATATCGAAATGTATAACCACCTTCGAAACCCCGGTACTTTTCAGCCATTCCATAATCTTTGTACGATCATTGGCAACTTCCTGTGGAGATAATCCTTTAATTCCCAGCTTTCTTTGTCGTTCCTGCATACCCTCATCCCATGAGCGGAGTCCGACAATCAGGGCTTTGGAAGCATCCGTTTTTCCCGGAAGTAATTCCATTATTTCTTCATCTCCCATTCCCAAACAAGCTGTTAGTGCCATTGCATGATAACCCTTATATTCATCATAAGGCAGATTGATGTCGGGATGTGCGTCTATCCAGACGATAGCTACATCATCCGGGTATCTATTGATTAAATAAGTAAACGGAACAACACTAACGGAACATTCTCCTCCTAAAGTGACAATCCGATCCGGATGATTCTCTTTAAGCAGATCAAGCGCAGCTTTAGTTTGTTTCAGTATGACACTGCGTGCACTGATACCTTTTTCCGTCGCTCTGTCATTTATATCCAGTGAAACCGGAACTTCGACCGTATTCTGACCGGTCTGTGGGGCTAAATAGTTCAATAACTGTGCTCCCAGATAGTAGCCTCTGGATGAATCTTCCGCCGGAATATCAGGCATCCAATGATCTACAATTCCTCCTTGCCATTGAGGATAGATAAAACGAAGAGTTGATTTTTTATTTTCCATATTTACATTGTTTGTTACTTTTTCTTGTGCATTCATTGAAACGACTCCAACGACTAATGCAAGTGATAATAAATACTTTCTCATCTTTTTGAAGCAAAAGTAGGGAATACCTGAAACATCGGCAAGTAGGGACGAATTATTCATATACTGATAAATTTAGCCCTATACTACATTTGGGGATTATTATTTTTGTTTTTGTAGTGATATCCTTATTTTTGCAGAAAAGCAGAAAACTATGTATAAGAAGAAAATTCCTTTTGATATTGATTGTGGGATAAAGATTACGATGGAAGTGATCGGGGGAAAATGGAAAAGTTGCATCATTCAGGAATTATGCACTGGTCCGAAACGTCCCAGCGAGCTGCATCGTTTATTTACCGAGGCAAGTCCCCGGGTCATCAATCAACAACTGAAAGAATTGGAGATGCACGGCATTATCAGCAAAAAGATATTCATGGAGCTTCCTCCCCATTCGGAATATGCTATCACCGAATTGGGAAAGACGCTGATTCCTCTGATTGAGCAACTGGAAATCTGGGGTGATAGCTTTCGTCCGGAGATGAAGAGAATCTTGAAAATAGAATAAATCTTTCTAATATCATTAATATTTCAAAAAAGACCATCTATCTAAAATAAATTATTGCTTCTTTTGTCCTAATGAAATGAAAATTGGGAGATAGTATGAATAACAACATTGATATAAAAACGCTGGAGGCCTTTCAGGATGGGAATCACAAGGCCTTCGAGACTATTTTTATAGCATACTACAACAAAACCAAAACATTCATTGACGGATATATAAAATCAGAACCTGATGCGGAAGAGCTGACAGAGGATTTATTTGTCAATCTTTGGATCAACCGTCATTCGATTGATACGTCCAGATCATTCAATTCTTATTTGCACACCATTGCAAGAAATGCAGCAATCAACTTTCTGAAACATAAATATGTGTGTGATGCCTATCTGAACAATAATCAAGAAACAGGATATAGCTCTACTTCCGAAGAAGACCTTATTGCCAAGGAATTGGAAATGCTGATTGACGAACTTGTCGGAGGAATGCCCGAACAACGGAGAATGATTTATACATTGAGTCGTAACGAAGGATTATCCAATGCCGAAATTGCCGAACGCCTGAATACTACCAAAAGAAATGTTGAAAGCCAGCTAAGTCTTGCTTTGAAAGAAATACGGAAGGTTATTTCATGTTTCCTGGTATCACTATTATAGCATTATATTTTTTTTCATTCTGCTTTATAAAAAAAACTTCCACTTTCTTATTGAGCTTTTTGCCACTAAACTGTATATATAGTAAAGTGCAGCAAAAATGAAGAAAAGTAATATCAGTAAAATCATCAAAATGTTCCTCTCCGCCCGCTTTCCATCTGAAACGGAAGAGAAAGTGCAGAAATGGATCATCAAAGATGAAAATCAGCAGGCGAAAGCTAAAGCCTCATTGGATTATTGGAATGAATTGGACATAGAAGCCGATTCAAGCACTTATGCTTCATTGGAACGGGTGAATTTAAGAACAGGATATAATAAGGAGCATCTGACCAACATAGCTTCTTACCAGAAGTTTGCCCGTGTCGCCGCCGTTATTGTTCCTTTATTTCTATTTGCGGGAGGGATGTTCTACTATCTTTCTCCTCACAACGAAATGATAGAAATATCCGTTGCCTACGGAGAACAGAAGCGCTTAATCTTGCCGGATAGTTCGGAAGTATGGTTGGTGTATCCCAGGAGAAATTATTGGTATAATTGATTGTGACTTTATCTGTTTTCTTTGCAGATTTTGTTGTTACTAATATAACACCAAATGCTGCTCTTGTACCATAGATAGAAGTGGAGGCTGCATCTTTCAAAACAGATATATTATCGATATCCTGTGTATTTAAATATGAGATATCGTCCATTGGCACACCATCTACAACAATAAGCGGGTTACTGGTTGCACTGTTACTCAGTGTTCCGGTACCACGGATAGTCATGGTTGGTTTGCTGTTTAGTTTTCCACTGGTATTAGTGATGGTCAATCCCGGTACTACACCTTGCAGAGCTTTGGACACATCGGATTGTGGACGGGCTTCCAAAGTCTTGCTGACATCTACAGTGGATACTGCTCCGGTAAGGTTTGCCTTTTTCTGGGTTCCATAACCTACCACTACCACTTCATCTAGTAATTCGTTGTCCTCTTTCAGGACAACTTTCATGCTTTTAGTTGCTTTCACATCTTGTGGTTGGTATCCTACAAATGTGATTTGCAGAGTGGTACCTACTTTTACATTTAGTGAAAATTTGCCATCCATGTCGGTTACAATCCCATTGGTTGTCCCTTTCTCTACGACACTGGCACCAATAATCGGTTCACCGTTTGCATCTACTACTACACCCGTCACGGTTTGTATTTGCATTTGTTCAGTCACCTTGTAACTACTGCCGGAAGCAGTTTGATTAGCCATTGCATTGCTGCTACCTATAATTAAGGTAGTAATAGCCATGGCTATAAGGAGGTTGCTGTTCGCTAATCCTCGTTTCTTGCGATCTTCATTCATAAAAGATAGATGATTTAATTGTTTTGTTTTTCATTTGATTTCTCAGGAAAATGCAGGTAAAGGTAAAATAGGAGGGTAGGCTAAGCTATCCTTGGTTTGGATAATTATTTATCATAGGCATTTCATTTAAAGGTTTTAATTTTTATGTTATCTCTATTTGTTTTTAAGTCCTGTTAATACTTGTTTTTGGCCAGTTTAATTAATATCAATTGGCTTTGTTGATTCTTTTAAGAGATAAATTGTTTATTATTAACAAAGGTTTAGAAACTCTTTGGAGTTCTACTATGGCAAAGATATATTTTATTTTAATATCAAGAACAAATATTTTATATAATTTAGATTTATATTTGTATATTCACATTATGACGCTTCTCTGTTTTATAAAAATGATCTGTGAATACATTTATAAACGATGGTTGTTAAGGTTTAGAAACATTTTTTAGATATTGTGCGCGCTTTTAGGACTCTTCGATGTTCATGGAGTGAAACTCGATTAAACCATTCATAGGTGTTTCTTCTATAACATCTATCTCTACTCCGAATTCCTGTGCTACTTCTTGTAAAATATCTGGATACGCATAAGCTAGTGAGCCTACAAAGCGGATGGGATAGTTTATATAATCGTATTGGCATACGTTGCGGTTAAAGAAACTACGGAGATTGTTAGTTAATAGGTTATATACATATTCATTATCCATATAATCTCCTAAGAAATACGCAATGGTTCCTAAAAAACGATTAGGGAAAGGGAGATTATATACAGATTCCATGACATCATTGACCGAGATACGAAACTTCTCATGAAATTCATTTGCCAATTCTTTGGGAGCTAGTCCTTTAAGAAGGTCGGCTAAAAAAAGTTTTCCAAGAACGGCTCCACTGCCTTCATCTCCTAAAATATATCCGGCAGCTTTCACATTTTTGACTATAATTTTACCATCGTAAAAACAGGAATTTGATCCGGTACCCAAGATACAGGCAATTCCGGCTTCACATTTAAATAAACCACGAGCTGCTGCCAGCAAATCGCTTTCAACCTGAATGGGAGTTTTGAATTGTGCCACTAAAGAGGCACCTAAGATATTTTTCTTTTCATATGAACTGCATCCGGCACCATAGTAATATACTTGATCCAGTTTTTTTTTGAAGAATGATTCCGGTAGTCCC
>ERZ773252.3672-NODE-3672-length-11479-cov-5.431022_pt1 | contig 11479 bp, 7 predicted proteins | sample MGYA00580517_ERZ773252 | MGnify/ENA primary metagenome ERZ773252 (study PRJEB29015, sample SAMEA2737766) | human gut metagenome | biome: human gut; feature: human-associated habitat; material: faeces | place: China | collected 2012 ... | reverse complement strand
TGTTTACGTATTTGCATACTCACGTATGTATCGAACCGGTTCGATATTACCTCGAAAGGGACGTCAATGTCCAGTCGCGCAGTGAAATGCGCGTGTCGAACCGATTAGATGCGGTGTTCTATGCAGCTTAGCCTGTCCGACTCCAATGTGTCCGATTGATAACGCCCGGTTTGTTGCGCATTTTGGTTGAGGCTTGAGTTGAGAGACATGGTCCGTCGTCCGGGTACGATTTCAGTCGCCAAACCAAATCAACCTATTTAGGAAGGCGACGGAACCATGCCGAATCAGATTCTACAGGTCGACGAGAACATGCTCGAGACGAAGCTGGACCGGTTGGTGTCGGAGAAGGTCGAACAGCTGTTGAACGCGATGCTGGACGCGGAGGCCGACGAGATCACGGGCGCGTGCAGGCGTTCGTATACGCTGGAATGCAAGACGAATGCGGCCAGACGCGCGCTCGAGGGCGAGCCCCTCGCCCGCGTGGCGCGCGACGCGGGTTGCACGCCGACGAGCGTGTACCAGTGGATGCGCCGCTACCGGAGCGAGGGGATACTGGGACTGATGGACAGGAGAAACGCGCCGATGCCGGCCGAACCGATGCCCGCGGCCGGCGATGACGTGGAGGAGCTGCGCCGGCAGGTGGAGGTCCTGCGGCTGGAGAACGCGGTGATGCGGGAGACGATCGATGTTTTAAAAGCCGACGACCCGCGCCTCGACCCGTCCATGCTGACGAACAGGGAGAGGACGCGGGTCGTCGACGCGATCAGGGGTGAATTCGGCCTGGCGGCCTGTCTGAAGGCCGTGGGGCTGAAACGCAGCACCTACTATTACGAGCGCGGCGCGATCGCCGCGGGCGACAGGTACGCCGTGCTGCGGGCCCGCGTCGCCGGCCTGTTCGAGCAGGGTGGGCGCGCATGGGGATACCGGACCATCCACCGCATGCTGCGCCTTGACGAGTCCGACCCGATCGTCGTCTCGGAGAAGGTCGTCAGGCGGATCATGCGCGAGGGGGCCATGCGGCCCGTGTACCTGAAGCGGCCGAAGCGGTGGAGCTCCTACGCCGGCGAGATCGGCGAGGCCCCGGCGAACCTCGTGGAGCGGGACTTCCACGCCGACGCGCCGAACATGCTGTGGGTCACGGACGTCACCCAGTTCACCATGGACGGGTACAAGTGCTGGCTTTCCCCGGTGGTCGACTGCTTCGACGGGATGGTGGTCTCCTGGACCTTGTCGCGCTCCCCGAACGCCGACATGGCGAACCGGATGCTCCTTGACGCGGTCGCCACGCTCAGGGACGGGGAACATCCAATCATCCATTCCGATTAAGCCGGTTTTGTTGTTAAGCCGGGGAACGGTTCGGGGTCTTGGTGGCTGGCCGTGTCCCATGTGGTTTCCCGGCTTAACGTTCCGGGTTATTTGAGGGTGTGTAGTTGTCGGAGTCGTTGCTCGCTGAGCCATGTCTCCTTGGAGGGGTCGGGGCCGGGGTTGGCCGCATCGACGGCTTTGCGCATCATGTCGAGGGTCGCGAACGCGTAGAACGCGCTGGTTGTGCTCATGCTTTCGTGGCCGAGCAGTTGCATGATGAGCGGTAGCGGCACGCCCTGTTGGTAGAGGTCCATGGCGCGGGTCCGGCGGATCAGGTGGCAGTGGACGCGTTCGGGCATGGACGGGCACGTCCCGCGGCGTGCTCTGGCCGCCGCGGTTTTGAGGATCTCGTCGATCCGGTCCACGGAGAGCGGCTGGATGGCGCCGTTCCTCGTCGAGTGGAACAACGGCCTGTCGCCGTCGCGCATGGACGGTCCGGGATGGAATTCCTCGAGGTAGGCGGCCAGGTGGGTTCGTGTCCTTTCTCCCAGGGGCACGACCCGGCTCTTGCCGCGTTTGCCGGTGAGCGTGACCCTGGCCGGCTTATCCATACCCACGTCCGCGATGGTCAGTGCGGCGAGTTCGCCGATCCTGGCGGCGGTGTCGTACATGAGGATCAGGAGCATGCGGTTCCTGCGCGATTTGGCGTCGCCGGTGCCCCATGCGGTCAGCAACGCTTTGGCGTGCTCCTCCCCGAGGTGGTCGACGGGTTTGCGCGCGGGTGGTTTGACACGTATGCCGGCCGCGTCGTTGCCCAGCGCGGTCAATGCCGGGTGTTCGAGGCCCGCGTGGTCGAGGAACACGCGCATCGTCGTCATCCTCAGCATGATGGTGCGGTCCGAGTACCCGCGCTCGGTCCGCATCCATTCGACCCACCGGCCCAGGCGCGCCCGGTCGAAATGCCCGAAACCGATGTGGCTGCGCTGCGTGCCTTCCGTGGTTTCGAGCCATCGGACGTAGGATTCCAGGCCGATGCGGTACGCCTCGACGGTCTTCGGCGAGCTGCCCCGCACCTTGGGCAGCCAGTGGTGCAGCCAGTCGCGCGCGACTCGCCAGAAGTCCGGTTCACCGGAGCTGGCGGCCGTTTTCCTTGCCTTGCTCATGGTTCCTCCGTTTCCGGGACCACGCGTTCGGCGTCGGCGACGAGGTCCGCGTATCCGTCCATGAAATCGGGGCTGGCGTGCACGTAGTAGAGGGTGCTGTCGATGCCGGCGTGTCCCATGTAGGCCGCCAGATAGGGCAGCATCGCCATCACGTCCACGCCGTCGCGAGTCCACCGCTCGATGTTCGCGAACGCGAACCGGTGCCGGAAATCATAGGGCCTGGGCCGTTTGCCGGCTTGTGGCCACTCGAGCCCGGCCCGCGTCCAGACGCGGCGGAACACCACGCCGGGCATGCCCGGGGAGACCGGATTGCCGGTGGAGGTGACGAAGAACGCGGGACGGTCGTCTCCGAAGCGTTCGCGGGACCGTTGGTCGCATTCCAGCAGTTCGGCGGCGACCTCGTCGCCCACGGGCAGCCTGCGGCTGCGACCGGCCTTGGAATCGACCACGTCGATGGAACGGGCCTTGTGGTCGACGTGCCCGACGGCGAGTCTCCTGACCTCTCGGGTGCGCAGCCCGCAGCAGGCCATGAGCATGAAGAACGCGCGAGACTGCCACGCCCACGGCGACGGAGACTCCAACGTTCCCGCGGCCCGCAGGAACAGGGCGGCCTCGCGGTCCGTCAGCAGGTACGGCGTCGGACGCGGGGATCCGGCCTTCCACTGGTCGGAGAGCACGTACGCGTCGGGATCGTGGGCCAGTCGCATCCACCTGCCGAAGTCCCTGATGTACGAGAACCACGAGCGGCAACCCCCGGGATTCGCGTCGATCCTATGGGCGATCCATCGCTCCACGACGCCCCGCTCCAGACGCACGGCCCCGTGTTCGAGGCAATGCCGGTCGAACGAGCGCAGGACCTGGACGCGGGTGGCGCCATGCCTGCCCATGGACGCCTTGAAGCGGATGTACTCCTCCAATTCGCCGGCGAGCGGGCCGACGAATCCGTGTTCCGTGGGTCTCATGACGATCCGCCTTCCGGCACGGGCAGCACGCACGCGAGCATTCCCCCGCGGTGCGTGGCCATGTAGACGCGTGTGGAATCGGGGTCGGCGTGGCCAAGCACCGCGCTGATCGTCGGCAACGGCGTGGCCGCCTCCAGCATCCTCGTCGCCGCGTTGCGCCGCAACAGCCTGGAACCGCCCCGGCGTCCGAGCCCGGCGTGCCGCATGACACGGCTGATCGCCTCGTACACCGATGAATGACCCCGAAGCGCGACATGGGGCGCCTTGTACCGCACGAACACACGGTCGTCGTCGGTGGCGGGCCTTTCGTCCAACAGCCAGGACGCCAGCCTCGCGGCCAGCGGTCCCGTCATCGGCACGGTCAACGGATTGCCCGTCTTTCGCTGCACCAGACCTATGCTCATGGAATCCCAATCCACGTCGGCGATCCTCAGACCGATCACATCGCATGCCCTCAGCCCGCACGTCAGCGACAGCAGGGTGATCGCCGCGTCCCTCGACGGCACCGACCGCGAGGCGCACGCCTCCAGCAAGCGGCGGTGCTCGTCGTCGGGCAACGTTCCCGCGATCGCGTGGGTCCTGCGTATGCCGGCCAGGCCGATCGCGTCCGCCAGGTCATCCCGCCCGAGCCATCTGAACAACGGGCGCAGGTCCGACGCGGCGTGCCGCATCGACGACTCCGACCAGCGTGAACGCAGCCCGGCCAGGAACCCCAGCACATGCGAGCCATCCGAACCGTCCAACGACACGACCCCATGAGATTCCAGCCACGTGAGGAACAAGCCCGCCATCCGACGGTAATGCCCCACCGTCGCCGAAGCCAGTCCCGAACCGGCGAGATACGCCTCCCAACGCTCCATGACCACGGCCAAACCCGGAACCACCGGCTCCGCAAGCCTGCTCCTGCGCCACTTGCCCAGGTCCACCGAACCGGACCGCAGATACGAGTCGCACAAACGCGCCAGCCTGCCGTAATCGAACCACCGCTGCCTGCTGAAACCGCCCGTCCGCTCACTGAAGGTCGACGCGGCGAACCCCGCGCCCAACCCACGCGTGTACACCGCATCCGGGCCTCCGGCGTACCGTTCCAACGCCCTGATGGACTTGCGGTACTGGCCTATGGTGGATTCCATATAACCGGCCCCGTAAAGCGCGCGGACCACCTCGCCCGCGACATGGCCAACCGTCGTCTCACCCATGGCAAACTCCTTCGTTCGAATCAAATGGGACAAGACGAACATAACCCGGAACGTTAAGCCGGGAAACCACATGGGACACGGCCAGCCACCAAGACCCCGAACCGTTCCCCGGCTTAACAACAAACCCGGCTTAATCGGAATTAAACCGACATCGGTTTAATTCCGACCGCGGCTGCCACTACCGGTGGGACGAATGGATCCGCATCTGCGAGGAGCACGGGCTGATCCGGTCGATGAGCGCCAAGGGATGCAGCCCGGACAACGCGGCCGCCGAGGGGTTCTTCGGCAGGCTCAAGAACGAGTTATTCTACGGGCGGGACTGGAGGGGCGTGGGCTACGAGGAGTTCCGCGAACGCCTGGCCGCCTACCTGACCCACTACAATGAAACCAGGATCAAGAAGTCACTGGACTGGATGAGCCCCGTGCAATACCGCAGAAGTCTTGGACTGGCCGCCTGACCGTCCAAAAAAACATCCGCACCCCCTCCGTGCGATCATGGACGATGCGCTCCGCCTGCGCCATCGCATGATTCCGTACCTCCACACCATGAACTGGCGCGCATCCCGGACAGGCCTTCCCCTGGTGGAGCCCATGTATTGGGGATCGCCCGACATCGACGCCGCATACCACGTTCCCAACGAATACATGTTCGGCACCGAACTGCTGGCCGCGCCCATCACGGAACCGATGGATAAATCCTCCCGACGGGGCAAGGCCGACGTATGGCTGCCGCAGGGCGACTGGTTCGACTTCTTCACCGGGCGCCGGTATAGCGCGTCTTCGCCCAACGGACGGCGCATGACCGTCTGGCGTCCGCTCGACGGAATTCCCGTGTTCGCGAAGGCCGGCGGCATCGTGCCGATGCAGCCCCTGTCCGAGGGGGATTCCATCAACTCCGTCGACAACCCGCAGCATCTGGAGATCATCGTCTTCCCCGGAGCGGACGGCGACTTCACGCTGATGGAGGATTCGGGACATTACTCTCGGCAGATCACCCCGGCGACCACCGCGATCACCTATCGATGGCGCAAGGACGGCGCCACATCCGCACTCACGGTATCGCCAGCCCAGGGAGACGTTCACGCTCTGCCGGCCCGGAGAACATGGGATTTCCTGTTCCGAGGCATTACCGACAGCGACATATCCGTACAGGCCGACGGCGCATCCGTCGATTCGGATCGCCGGTATGATGCCGAAACCCTCACATTGCAGGTAACGGTCGCCGACGTATCCACCCGCAGCGAGATACGTGTCACCATCGGCGACACGACGATGGCCCCCGATCCCCGCATGGAAGACGTCTTCGACATCCTTCGGCATGCCGAAATGCGATATCTGACCAAGGAACAGGCTTATGCCGCCATAACGGAGAACGGCATCGACGCATTGGCCACGATGGATTCACTCGAGCACGTCAGCGGGCCGGACATGGAAGATTGCTCCGATTCGCATATGCCGAGCGCCGTCCGTCAAGCGCTGACGGAGGTGCTGCTCCGATCCTAGCCCGCATGTCGCCTCTCCCGGAATACGCCACGGGAGAGGCGACAGCAGCCCGTCACAGACCCATGTCCAGGCGAACGCCGGGCCGTCAACACGTCGAGGCACGACGCACCAGATCGTAGGAGGTCACATACGTGCGGAACGGATCCGCCGACCCCTCGATGCGCGCGATCAGCATATCCACGGCATGTCGCGCGTAATCATCCACATGCGGGTCGATCGTCGTCAATCCGGGCATGCAGTACTCGGCATCCGGCACGTTGTCGAACCCAATGACCTGCATATCCTGCGGCACGCGCACGCCGCGCCGCTGCAGCTCATGAATCACCCCGATGGCGAGCGCGTCGTTCAGGCACATGACCGCATCCGGACGCGGCGCATCCGGATCGTCCAACAGCCCCGCCACCGCATCGCGGCCGCCGGACTGCACCCAATCCGCGTTACGGACCAGCCGCCAATCGACCTGCAGGCCACGCTCCTCATGGGCCAACACATAGCCGCGGGTACGCATCGTGCTGGTGGTTTCGGGCCGCGACTCGCGGTCGGCATCCGGGCATGCGTTCTCCGCGGTGCCGCCGATCAACGCGATCCTACGGCATCCCGAATCCAGCAGCGCCCCCACCGCGGTGCGTACGGCCTCCACGTTCGGCATCGTGACCCAATCGGCCAGTCCCTGCGTATCGTAATCGCCCACAATCACCAACGGATACGGCTGGTGCAGTATCGTGCGATCCGTGATCGGCGAGCCCATGAAGAAAATCCAGCCGTCCGCGGCCAGCTTCTTCGTCTCCGGGATCGCCTGCGCCAAGCCGCCGGCGCTGTTGTAGGTATCGGTGATCACCGCGTACCCGCGGGAACGTGCCGCCGCCACGATGCTGTCGGCGAGATAGGGCATGAACGGCTGGCAGAAATCGGTGATGGCCAGTCCGATGAGCTTCGTGCCGCCGGTTTTCATGGCGCGGGCGGACACGTTAACGCGGTATCCGAGGCGTTCGATGGCATCCTGGACACGCTGGCGCGTCTCCGGGCGCATACTGCCGGTGTTGTTCAGCACATTCGACACCGTTTTGATGGAGACGCCCGTCTCGCGCGCCACGTCGGTGATGGTCACCCGTTTCGCCACAGCACCCCTCTCGTCGCACCATCGGGCATGTTCCGCACGGTTCAGGCGGAACGCCCGTCTGATTCCAGCATAACGCGTTTTCCCCGGCCGGTCCGGTCCCTTCCGCCCGGCCCGGGAAGCAAGGGCCGTGCGATCCGTCCTTCTCCGGAACGGACCGCGCGGCCCATCGCGTCACTTGATGTGCAGGGCGGTCCAACTCACCGGCGGCAGGGAGACGCGGACCACGCCGGACTCGGCATCGTACATGGCCGACCCGTTGGCGTGCGGGGTCACACGGTTCTGGTCGTAGAGCGTATTCGCGGCGAACAGATCGTCGTCGTGCAGCGTCTGCGCCTCGACGGATGCCGGCTGCGCGCCGTCCTGCAGCCTGATCTCGAACTCGGCGGTCGCCTCGAGCGAACGGTTCACCGCAAACACGGCGAGCGAGCCGTCGGCGCAGCGCACGGCCACGGCGTTCACGCCGTCGACCTCGCCATAGCGCGGCGTATCCACGGTGCCGGCGGACAGCTTCGGCTCCAGCACGGTGCCGCCCTTGGCCAGGCGCGCGGTCACGGAGAACGGGTGGAACGTGGTCTGGCGCCAGGCCGGGCCGCCCGGCTCCGTCATGATCGGGGCGATGACATTGACCAGCTGCGCCAGGCTGGCGGCGCGCACGCGGTCGGCGTTCTTGAGCAGCGTGATCATCAGATCGCCGAACACCACGGCGTCGGCGGCGGTGTAGATGTCCTCCAGCAGACGCGGGGCCACCGGCCAGTTGCCGATGCCCTCGGGGGTCTTGCTCGGCTCCTCACCCTGGTACCAGACATTCCATTCATCGAACGAGATGTACACGTCGTGCGCGCTCTTCAGATGGGCCTTGGTGGCGTCGATGGTGGCGGCCACGTCCTTGATGAAGCCGTCCATATCCACGCCGGAGGCCAGGAAGCTGGCCATGTCGCGCGTGCCGTCCTCCTTGAAGAACGGCTGGTAGTAGGCGTGGCAGGAGACGAAGTTCACGTTCTCGTAGGTCTTCTCAAGAACGGTCTGCTCCCACTTGCCGAAGGTCGGCATGCCATGGGCGGAGGAGCCGCACACCACCAGTTCCACGTCCGGATCGATCTGGCGCATGCCGGCGGCCACGGAGGCGGCGAGCATGCCGTAGTCCTCGGCGGACTTGTGGCCGAGCTGCCACGGGCCGTCCATCTCGTTGCCCAGGCACCACATGCGGATATCGAACGGCTTGTCGGCGCCGTTGGCGCGGCGACGTTCCGACAGCTCGGTGCCGCCGGGCACGTTCGCGTACTCCAGCAGGTCCAGGGCCTCCTGCAGGCCGCGCGTGCCCAGGTTGACGGCCTCCATCAGCTCGTTGCCGCCGGTGGCCTCAAGCCATTCGGCCATCTCGTGCAGGCCGAATTCGTTGGTTTCGGTGGAATGCCAGGCCAGATCGAGTCGACGGGGACGTTCCTGCTTGGGGCCGATGCCGTCCTCCCAGCGGTAGCCGGACACGAAGTTGCCGCCCGGGTAGCGGATGGTGGTGGCGCCGAGTTCCTTGACCAGGTCGATGACGTCCTTGCGGAAGCCGTGCTCGTCGGCGGTCGGGTGGTCGGGCTCGTAGATGCCGGTGTACACGCAACGGCCAAGGTGCTCGACGAACGAACCGAACAGACGATTGTTGACCGGAGCGACCTCAAAATCGTCATCGACGACGAGACGTGCGGTCAGATGGTCCTGCTGGGGCATGGGATTCCTTTCTACATATCTGCATGCACTCTGCATACGTGACACGTATCCATACAACGATGTACCGCGGAGGCGCGGGCGACCGGGGACATCCGTGTGACAGCCACCAGTGTAGTACAACCTTGTACTGACTGCCGGAAGGCGTGGCGCAGAGACGGCTGAGACCTTTTGGCGCACCACTGCAGCAAAAAAGATCCCAAGAAGTCGAATTACAGTCCCATCCGACGCATAGCCACCGTGAACATACGGCAAAAGGCATCAACCACGTCACCCGTCCACCCGCTACATTCACAAGCAGTACCGCCCACTCTGCATCATTCGCATATGCAAAGGCCGCGAACCGTACGATGACGGTTCGCGGCCCCCTGACATGCCATTAGGCCACCCGGCTCGCACCGGCTGTTCGGCCTGCCGGCTCAGCCCTCGCGCTTGGGCGCCTGGCTGGCCACGCGGGTCAGGCGCGGCGGGCGGCGCGTGGACACGAACAGCGGCTGCACCTCGACCAGCGGGTTGTACGGCGCCAGGCCGAACCACTTGACCGGGGAACCGGCCACGCGGCGGATCGCGTACTTGATCTGCAGCGAGAGGGCGCCACGGCCGGAGACCTTCGACTCGGGCATCAGCGCCTTGTGGATCACCACGTAGCGGATGGTGCCGATGCCGGGATCGGCGTCAAGCTTCGGGTAGATCGACTGCTGGTTCGGCAGCTCGCCGGTCTTCTCCAGATCGTGCATGATCTGATGCAGGTAGGCCGGGATGGACTGCGAGACCTTGAAGCCGAGGCGGATGCGCACACGGAACAGGTAGTCGGTACCGAAGCTCTCGACCGAATACTCACGGGTGAACGGCTCGTCGGTGGTCTCGACGGCCACCGCCCACCATGCGCGGGCGCGCTTGGGGTGGTCGGCGAAGATCGAGAAGAAGATGTCCGTATCGAGACGCTTCAGGTCCGGATCGCTGGTCAGGTAGACGATGTTGTCCGCGAACCGGTGGATGCGGCTATCGCCGTGCAGCTTGTCCAGCGCGGGGAGGAAGTCCTTCGGCATCATGTGCCGACGCTGCGAGCGCTCCAGCTTGGTGCCCTCGTTCCACGTGTACATGATCATGAGGATCGCCAGCGTGAGCAGCAGCGTGAACCAGCCGCCGTGCAGGAACTTGGCCATCGAGGCGGCGAAGAACAGGACCTGGATCGCCAGGAACACGATGGTGAACACAACGGCGCCGAACTTGTTGCTGCGGTGCCACAGGTAGATGCCCAGCAGGATCGTGGTGGTGATCATCGTGATGGTCAGTGCCAAGCCGTAGGCCGCCGAGATATGTTCCGAATCGCGGAACAGCAGCAGCAGCACGGCCAGCGTGGCCACGCACAGCACCACGTTGACGACCGGAATGTACAGCTGGCCGCGGGTACGGGCAGGGTAACAGACCTGCAGATGCGGCATCCAGTTGAGGCCGGTGGCCTCGGAGACCATGGTGAACGCGCCCGTAATCAGCGCCTGGGAGGCGATGATGCCGGCGGTGACCGACAGCACGACGGCCACATAGCGCACGTTCGGATCCATCATCTGGAAGAACGGGTTGATCCCCTCGGCGTCGGCCAGTTCGGGGTTGTTCTGGTTGCGCAGCATCCACGCGCCCTGGCCGAAGTAGTTGAGCACCAGCGCCACCTTGATGAACGGCCAGGTGAAGTAGATGTTGCCGCGGCCCACGTGGCCCATATCCGAGTACAGCGCCTCGGCGCCGGTGGTCGAAAGGAACACGGTGCCCATCAGCGCCAGACCGGTGGCGTTATTCGGACTGAACAGGAACTTGATGCCGTAGTACGGGTTGAGTGCGGCGAGCACGGACCAGTCGTTGCCGATGGCTACCACGCCGACGATCGCCAGGAACGCGAACCAGACCATCACCACCGAGCCGAAGACCTTGCCGATCGATTCGGTGCCGCGCGACTGCACGGCGAACAGGATCACGATGATCACCGCGGTGATCATCATCGTCAGATCCTTGTTCTCGGTGAACAGATGCTCCAACGCCGGCAGCGTCTTCAGGCCTTCGACGGCGGACGAGATCGACACGGCCGGCGTCAGCACCGAGTCCGCCAGGAAGGCCGCGCCGCCGAGCATGGCCGGTATGACGAGCCATGCGCCGTATTTGCGAATCAACGAGTACAGAGCAAAGATGATTCTGCAGAAACGGACATCCAAACATCCCAATTCACATCACACATGACCGATTCTCCAGAATCGGACACACAGAACACATTTTTCGGAACTCAGACGTCCGATTCGGCAGAATCGGACACATGTGCACAAGTCGGATGATGAGCACGACTATCGACGGGCGTTCGCCGGTTGTGGACGCCGCTGAAATCGATGCGATCCACACCGGGCACACGCATGAAGACGCACAGTATCAACGCGTGGTATCGCCTGGCACCAGCGTCATGGGAATAAGCACATTCGGCTCGAACGGCTTGGGTATGTTCTTGCGCGAGGCGTTGGCCGCAGC
>ERZ773252.3657-NODE-3657-length-11513-cov-4.052016_pt1 | contig 11513 bp, 10 predicted proteins | sample MGYA00580517_ERZ773252 | MGnify/ENA primary metagenome ERZ773252 (study PRJEB29015, sample SAMEA2737766) | human gut metagenome | biome: human gut; feature: human-associated habitat; material: faeces | place: China | collected 2012 ... | reverse complement strand
CAGGGCCAGAACGAGTACGAGGAGATCGCCAGCCGCGCCGTCGAGGTGCCGGAAGATGGGCAGGTGACCAACTTGGCCGATCTGGTGGTCGATTGGGACGCCCTACGTGCGATCAATCCGGACATCGTCGCGTGGGTGTACATGCCCGGCACCATCATCAACTACCCGGTGGCTCACAAAGACGGCGACTCGGAGTACTACCTGCACCACAACTTCAGCCTGGGCGAGGGCTCCTTCGGCGCCGAGTTCGGCTCCATCATGCTTTCGGGCGAGAACGCCGGCGACTTCTCCGACGAGGTGAACATCCTCTACGGCCACCATATGCGCAACGGCTCCATGTTCGCCCTGTTCGCCGAGTTCCGCGATTCGGCTATCTTCAACGAGCATCGCACGATTTACCTGCTCACGCCCGAGGGCAACTACCGCCTGCAGACGTTCGCTGTGGAGCACGTCCCCATGACCCATGCCTCCATTGCCACGCCGAACTATCCCACCGACGAGGAGTTCACGGCCTTCAAGGACTGGCTCGTGGAGGAGTCCATCGTCACGCCCGACCCCGATACCACCGATACCCTCGCCGACGCGACGAAGCTCTTCGGTTTCTGTACGTGCGATGGAGCCGACAACACCTGGCGCTATATCACCTTCGCCGATGTTGCTGAATTCGTCCCTATCAGCTATGTTGGCGCCGATACCTACCAGGGCGACACGGCGGTGGAAGACGGCGCGGCCGACGAGATCGCCGCCGATGCGCAAGAACGAGCGGAGAACTAGTGGCTGACAGCGTATTTCCCGGCGAGCAGCCGGATCGGTTGGAAGAGGAGTGCGGCGTCTTCGGCGTGTACGCCCCGGGCGAGGACGTGGCGCGCCTGACCTGCTACGGGCTGCAGGCCCTGCAGCATCGCGGCCAGGAGAGCGCCGGCATTGCCGTGGGCGACGGCTCCACGGTCATCGAGGCGAAGGACTTGGGGCTTGTGACCCAGGTCTTCGACGAGGCGACGCTGGCGGGTCTTGGCGAGGGCGTGGTGGCCATCGGGCACGTGCGCTATTCCACGAGCGGCGGGAAGGCCTCCTGGGAGGCGGCCCAGCCGCACATCTCCGCCATCGACGATACGCTCATCGCGCTGGCCCACAACGGCACGCTGGTGAACACGAACCACCTGCGGGCGCAGCTCATCGATGAGGGCGAGCATCTGCGCGCCGGCACCGATTCCGAGGTGGCGGCCAAGGCCATCGGCCACCTCACGCGCCAGACGCACCACCTGCGCGAGGGTATCCGCTACGCCATGGAGAACCTGGAGGGCGCCTATGCCATGGTGCTCGCGAGCCCCGAGGCGCTCTACGCCTTCCGCGATCCCCATGGCATTCGGCCCTTGTGCATCGGCCAGTTGCCCGAGGGACGCGGCTGGGTGGTGTCGTCGGAAACCTGCGGCCTCGACATCGTCGGTGCCGAGTACGTGCGCGACGTGGAACCCGGCGAGATGGTGCGCTTCACCGCCGAGGGCATGGTAAGCGAGCAAGCCGTGCCGCCGCGCCCGCGGGCCGCCTGCATCTTCGAATACGTGTACTTCGCCCGGCCCGACTCCGTGCTTGACGGGCAGTCGGTTTACCAGGCTCGCCGCGCCATGGGCCGCATTCTGGCCGACGAGGCGCCCGTGGAGGCCGACCTCGTGCTCGGCGTGCCCGACTCCGGCGTGCCGGCGGCTCTGGGCTATTCGGAGGCCTCGGGCATTCCGTTCACCGACGGCATCGTGAAGAACCGCTACGTGGGCCGCACGTTCATCCAGCCCACCCAAGCCATGCGCCAGCTGGGCATTCGCCTAAAGCTGAACCCGCTGCCGAGCGTGATTTCCGGCAAGCGCCTCGTGGTCATCGATGACTCCATCGTGCGTGGCAACACCTCCAAGAAACTCGTGCAGATGCTGCGCGATGCCGGTGCGGCCGAGGTGCACCTGCGCATCGTGAGCCCTGAGGTGCTCTGGCCCTGCTTCTACGGCATCGACACCGATACCCGCGAGCAGCTCATCGCCGCGAACATGACGTTGGAGGAGATGAACGATTGGATCGGCTCCGACTCGCTCGCGTTCATCAGTCTGGACGGCCTGCGCGCCTCGCTCGCCGATGCGGGCCACGACGGCTTCTGCACGGCTTGCTTCACCGGCGACTACCCGGTGCCCATTCCCGACGATGTGGCAAAGAAGAGCTTTCTTACCCGCAAGGACTTCGAGGCGGTGTACGCCGGCGAGGTTTCATAGACACTGAAAGGAACCCCATGGAAAACCAGAACAGCGTGACCTATGCCGAGGCCGGCGTCGATATCGTGGAGGGCGCCCGTGCCGTGGACGCCATCAAGGACACGGTGCATTCCACCTATCGCCCCGAAGTGGTGGGCGACATCGGCGGCTTCGGCGGCCTGTTCTCCATCGCGGCGGCCAAGGACATGGCCGATCCGCTTTTGGTGTCGGGCACCGATGGCGTGGGCACGAAGCTCAAGGTGGCCCAGCGCCTCGGCGTGCACGATACGGTGGGCATCGATCTGGTGGCCATGTGCGTGAACGATATTCTTGCCACCGGCGCGGAGCCTTTGTTCTTCCTCGACTACGTGGCCGTGGGCAAGCTGGATGCCGAGGCCATGGCCAAGATCGTCGGCGGCATCGGCGAGGGCTGCCGCCAGTCCGGCTGCGCGCTCATCGGCGGCGAGATGGCCGAGCATCCCGGCGTGATGGACCCGGACGACTACGATCTGTCCGGTTTCTGCGTGGGCCTGGTCGATCGCCCGCGCATGCTCGATCCCGAAAGCGTGCGCGAAGGCGACGTGCTCATCGGCCTCGCCTCGTCTGGCCTGCATTCCAACGGCTACTCGCTGGCCCGCAAGGTGTGCATCGAGGGCCGTACCGAGGAGGAGCTGCGCGAGGCTCGCGAGGACTTGGGTGGCCAGAGCATTCTGGAAGCCCTGCTCACGCCGACACGCATTTACGTGAAGCCGGTGCGCGCGGTTATGGAGCAGGTGCCCGGCGGCATCCGCGCTCTGGCTCATATCACTGGCGGCGGCATCACCGAGAACCTGAACCGCGCCTTGCCCGCAGGCGTGAACGCCGAGGTCGATTTGGGCACCTGGCCCATTCCGTCGGTGGTGCGCTTTGCCTGCGAGCAGGCGAATCTTTCGGAGGCGGAGGCGCTGAAGACCTTCAACATGGGTCTCGGTATGGTGCTGATTGTTGATCCGGCTGCTGCTGAGGCCGTAGAGGCCGCTCTGGCCGCTGCTGGCGAAGAGACCTACCGTGTCGGCCGCATTGTCGCTGGCGAAGGCGAGGTCCAATACGCCAACGAAGGGGAGCTGTTCTAATGGAGAAGCTGAAGATCGGCGTGCTGCTTTCCGGCAGCGGAACGAACCTGCAGGCCATTATCGACGAGATCGCGAATGGCCTGCCTGTGGAAATCGTGCACGTGCTGTCATCGCGCCCCGATGCCTACGGCATTGAGCGGGCGCGCGCGGCCGGCATTCCCGTGACGGTGTTCGATCGCTCCTGCTACGAGGATCGCGAAGCGGCTGACGCCCGCATCGCTGCCATCATGCAGGAAGCCGGGGCCGAGTACCTGGTCATGGCCGGTTACATGCGCAAGCTCACCCCGGTGGTGCTCGACGCTTTCCCCGACCATGTGCTGAACCTGCATCCGGCGTTGCTGCCCTCGTTCAAGGGGGCCCATGCCATCCAGGACGCATGGGATGCCGGTGTGAAGGTGACGGGCGTGACGGTGCACCTGGCTAACGAGGACTACGACAAGGGCCCCATCGTGGCCCAGCGAACAGTGCCGGTGCTGGAGGACGACGACATCGATGCTTTGGAGGCGCGCATCCACGAGACGGAGCACATCATCTACCCCGAAGTGCTGCGCGCCATCGCCGAGGGCCGCATGACCTTGGACGCCGACCGTAAGATTCACATTCGCTCGGTCGATTAGGGCAATCTGGCGTTGATCGAGCGGCCGATCCCGGGCCAATGACAAGAATTTCAGATTTTTTGGTCACAAAGTCGAGTTCTGGGTTTTTCGAATGGCTGTTGACGGTTGAAATAGACGAAAATGGGTTGCATTCCCTGTTGTTTTGGTTGCACATAGGAGTTTTAGGAGCAAATTGGGTTATCCCAAAAACCCAAAACTCGATTTTGTGACCAGATTTGAAAAAGTTTTTGTTGGAGGAAGCAATGAAGCGCGAAACTATAGCAACCATCATTGAAGACCTGCAAGCCGGACGCACTCCGGTGCTGGCCGTGGAGGATTTCCCGGCGTTCTCGGAGGAGGCAACGGCGGGCGATCCGCATATCGGCCCCGAGACGCTGCAGGCCATCGCCGCCACGCTGACCGAAGCCGACATTCCTACGTTTGAGCGCTCTGCGCGCCATGGATGAGGGCGATCTGGCTTGGCTCGGCTTCAAGGTCGTCTACGATGCAGCTGCCGCCCAGGGCAACGTGGACAATGAGGTCACGAAGAAGTACGGCGAGCAAGGTTCCGCCGATGGCGAGCCGCTCGTGTTCTTCTGCAACGACGCCAAGGAGATCGTGGCCTCGCGTGAGCTTTCGCCTCGCGACACCTTTCAGGCAAAGGACGTTACCCGCGGCCCTTCGATGCACAACGACCAGTTCGACGGCCTCACCTGGGCCAGCGAGCCGCTCTTCGGGAAGGTGCGTGTCTGGTTGCTCGGTGCGTCGGATGCGGCGGTCGAGGTGGCACAGCTCGCCGATCACGTGGGCTTCCATGTGGTGGCCGTCGACTACGACCCGGCGTTCTTGAACGAGGAGCGATTCCCGCAAGCCGAGCGCATCATGCTGCATGGCGGCAATTTCGACGAGTTGGCCAACATGCCGGCGCGTCCCGAGGACTATGTGTGCGTGCTCACGCGCGGGCATATGTTCGACCCGGAAAGCTGCATCTGGGCGCTGCAGAACGGGGTGCACTACGTGGGCATGATGGGGTGCGCGGGGAAGAACTCTACGGTGCACGACCTCGTCATCAACGCGGGCATCTCCGAGGCCGATTGGGATCGCGTGAAGCGCCCCATCGGGCTCAAGTTCGGCGCAAAGACCCCGGCTGAGCTGGCCATCGCCATCGTGGCCGAGCTGGTCGATGTGCGTTACAAGCAGCGCTACAGCGACGAGGCTCGCAACCGCCACGAGAAGAGCCTGGGTCGGGAGTAGCCGCTCTTCCTGTGCGCGAGCCGCCGACGGAAAAGCCGTGGGAAAACGGGGAGCGCTCTTCCTCAGGAGGCTCTTTCCGTGATACCCTGCTCCCTGAAGCGAACGCGCTGTGACTGACGGGTACGCGTGGGAAACCACGGGGGAGCAGCGCGCTTATCCCGCCGACCGTCTGGGCAAGCCTTCTCGCAGGAGGGGCTTGCCCTTTTTCATTGGGCGGGATGCGAAAAACCGTCGACGTGGCTGAGGGCCAATGCGAAAAGCGTGCGGGCTGCAGCGGCGTCGGAGAGAGCCCCAAGAGAAAGGGAACGCCTGTGCAAGATCTCGTCGAACTGCTGAAGAACAACCCCTACCCGGGCCGAGGCATCGTGGTGGGCAAGGATACGGTGTACTACTTCATCATGGGTCGCTCGGTCAACAGCCGCAACCGCATCTTCGCCATCGAACCCGACGGCATCCGCACCGAGGCCCACGATCCCGCGCTTCTGGAAGACCCGAGCCTCATCATCTATCACCCGGTGCGCACGATGGGCGACGCGCTCGTGGTCACCAACGGCGATCAAACCGACACCATCGTGGAGGCGGGTGATTTCCGCGCTGGCTGCATGCAGCGCGAGTACGAGCCCGACGCGCCGAACTTCACGCCGCGCATCTCGGCCATCGTAAACCCCGACGGCTCCTTCGAGATGTCCATCTTGAAGCACGCCGATGGCGACCGCTGCACCCGCGAGTTCTTCGCCTACGAGGGCGTCGATGAGGGCTGCGGCTACTTCATCAGCACCTACCAGGGTGACGGCAATCCGCTGCCCACCTTCGCCGGCGAGCCCATCCCCGTCACGCTGCCGACCCCCGATGCCCTGTGGGCCGCGCTCAACGACGACAACAAGGTGAGCCTGTATGCCAACGTCGGCGGCGAAGTGACCCTCTACAATAAGAACCTCGGCGACTAAAGATGCCAGCACATTTCAACTGCGGCTGAGCTTAGCGGGATGCGGGGCACCGCTCACCAAGCGAGTTCCGCAGCGAACGAACTGCGCACCCTCAACCATGGTTGAGCTTAGCGAAGATACGGGGTGTTCTGACCGAGCGAGTTCCGCAGCGACTGGAAATGCCCAGTGGGCATTTCCACAAAGCGAGGACTGTCTGAGCGAATCAGAATACCGCGTAGCTTCGCCCCCGAGGAGACAGAAAGCCATCAGATAGGAGACTCATGAACGAACTGGAACTTAAATACGGCTGCAACCCGAACCAGAAGCCGTCCCGCATCTTCATGAAGGACGGCAGCGACCTGCCCATTCAGGTGCTGAACGGCAAGCCCGGCTTCATCAACTTCCTCGACGCCTTCAACTCCTGGCAGCTCGTGAAGGAGCTGAAGGAGGCCACGGGGCTGCCGGCGGCCGCTTCCTTCAAACACGTGTCCCCGGCTGGGGCCGCTGTGGGACATCCCCTCACCGAGACCGACCGCGCCATGTACTTCGTGGAAGACGAGGGCGAGCTTTCCCCCATCGCCTGCGCCTACATTCGCGCCCGCGGTGCCGACCGCCTGTGCTCCTACGGCGACTGGGCGGCGCTGTCTGATGTGTGCGACGCCGATGTGGCCCGCTATCTGGCGCGTGAGGTGTCCGACGGCATCATCGCGCCGGGCTACACCGACGAGGCGCTGGAGATTCTGAAGACCAAGCGCAAGGGCTCCTACAACGTGGTGCAGATCGATCCTGATTACGTGCCGGCCGAAACCGAGCTGAAGGACGTCTTCGGCATCACCTTCGAGCAGGGTCACAACAACTTCGAGATCAACGAGGCGCTGCTGGAGAACGTGGTGACCGAGAACAAGGAGATTCCCGAAGCCGCGAAGATCGACATGATCGTCGCGCTCATCACGCTGAAGTACACCCAGTCCAATTCCGTGTGCTACGTGAAGGACGGCCAGGCCATCGGCGTGGGCGCCGGCCAGCAGAGCCGCATCCACTGCACGCGCCTGGCGGGCAACAAAGCCGACCAGTGGTGGCTGCGCCAGATGCCCGAGGTGCTGAACCTTCCCTTCAAGGACGACGTTCGCCGTCCCGATCGCGACAACGCCATCGACGTGTACCTGTCCGACGACGAGTGCGACGACGTGCTGCGCGACGGCGAGTGGCAGCGCGTATTCACCGAGCAGCCCAAGGCGCTCACCCGCGAGCAGAAGAAAGACTGGATCGCGAAGATGAGCGGCGTGACCGTGGGCTCCGACGCCTTCTTCCCCTTCGGCGACAACGTGGAGCGCGCCCGCAAGTCCGGCGTCGATTACATCGCCGAGCCCGGCGGCTCCATCCGCGACGACAACGTCATCGAGGTGGCGAACAAGTACGGCATCGCCATGGCCTTCACCGGCATGCGCCTGTTCCACCACTAATCGGGCGTTTGGGGCCTTGTCTGGGGCCTAAGGTGTCGGTTGTCGAACCCTTTGCGGCCGCTCTTTCGGGGGCGGCCGTTTTGCGCCATAATGGGTACGTCAATGGCCCGTCGGGCCGCGCGTGGGAGCGCGGTGCGCGCCGTGGAAGAGAATGCGGCAGGTACGTGCCTCGGGAAATGCGGGTGGAAAGCCCGCGCTATACCAGTAACCGTAAGGTTCGCCGTTGCGCCGGAGGGCGTGACGGCGGCGAAGTCGGAACACCGAGCCGAGCAAGAGGGCCCTGGAAGAAAGGATAAGGAACTATGAACAAATTCGACATCACGGAGCTTCCCAAGCAGTGGCTCGTGGCCTTGGTGGCCCTGGCTTTCACCTTCTTGCTGGTGGTGCCGGGCTGTGCCAGCGAGGCGGCCGATAACGGCGGCAGCGGAGAGAACGCGGCCGAGCAGGCGGCCCAAGTGGCCGAGGAAGAAGGCCCCATCGAGGCCGGCCAGGCGGCGGAGGACATCGTCGTGCCCGTTTCCATCACGATGCCCGAAAGCGCCGGCGCCGAGCCCAAGACCATCGAGGTGACGGTAGCCGATGGCTCCACGGTGCTGCAGGCGACGGAGGCCGCCGGCTGGGACGTGCAGGTGGAGAACAGCGACTACGGCAAGTTCGTCACGTCAATCAACGGCATCGCCAATGGCTCGGAAGGCGATGCTTCCGGCTGGGTATACACGGTGAACGACGAGCAGGTGATGGAAGCTTGCGACGTGCGCCAGCTGACCGCCGGCGACTCGGTGCAGTGGTCGTTCTACGTGGGCTAACCCGCAGCTCGTGTAATCCGACGGGCTCCTCTCCGCGAGGAGCCCGCTTTGCAGCTCCGTTGTTTTTCTTGGCGTTCTAAGGAGTTCCCCATGATCATTCTCGACGAGCCCTACGCCTCCGTTCCGCTGCTCGATTGGATGGAGGCCTCGGCCCATCCCGTGCTCACCAACGAGTTTACCGAGAAGCTGACGGCCGGCGGCCGTGTGTTGAACTTGGTGGACGCCGCCGAGTGCGCCCGGCGTCTGGAAGCGGGGGAGCGCATCTACACGAACTCCGAGAATGCTCTGGCTTGGATTCTCGATCACGTGGAGAATCCGACGCTCACTGACGCCATCCGCCTGTTCAAGGACAAGGCGGCCATGCGCGAGAAGCTCGCGCCCTTAAGTCCGGGCCTGTTCCACGAAACCGTCGATCGTGCGGGGCTGGAAGCGGTGAACGTCGCCGACTTGCCGTTGCCAGTGGTGTTGAAACCCTCCGTGGGGTTTTGCTCGATGGGCGTCTACGTTATTGAAGAGCCGGAGGACTGGGCGGCCGCCGTGGCCGATATCGCTCGGCGCGAGGACGGGTGGCACGAGCGCTATCCGGAAAGCGTCGTCGGCAGCAGCGAGTACCTTATCGAGGGTTACCTCGCGGGCACGGAATACGCCCTGGACGCCTACTTCGACGAGGGTGGCACACCCCATATCCTGAACATCCTGCGCCACGACTTCGCTGGCCCCGAGGATACTTCCGACCGCATGTACCTCACCGACGGTGCCATCGTGGACGCCTGGAACGACCGCTTCACGGCGTGGCTGGCGGCCGTGAACAAGGTGGTGGGCGCCCGCAGCATTCCCGTGCACGTGGAATTGCGCGTCGATGAGGACACGATCGCCCCCATCGAGTTCAACCCCCTGCGCTTCGCGGGCCTCGGCGGCACCGATGTGGCTTTCTACGGCGCGGGCCTGCGCACCTACGAGGCCTTCCTGGAAGATACGCCAGTCGATCTGGAAGCGCTGTACGCGGCGCATCCGGGCAAGGTGTACTCCATGTCGCTGCTGAATCCGGCTCCCGAGGCCGACTTGGCGCGCCCCTTCGACGGCGCGGCGCTCTGCGAGCGGTTCAGCCATGTGCTCGCCTACCATGGGTTCGACCCGGTGACGGTGGGCTTCTACGGGTTCCTGTTCCTGGAAACCGATGCGGAAGGCACGGGAGCCGACGAGCGCGATTGGCTTTTGCGCAGCGATCTCATGGAGTTCGTGGGCGGCGCGTTATAATGATGCACCTACCCCTGTCTCCTACCACGACGGAGGTGCGCTGATGCGCGGCAATTTGCAGAAAATCATGATCGGCCTGGTGGTCGTCATTGTGCTTGCGTTCATATTCTTTTCCGGCGACTCGCTGGTGAAGCTCGTCGACACCATCAAGCAGGGCACGCCCTTCTTCATCATTGCGGCGGTGGTGGCCCAGCTGTGCAAGTACCTGGCCCAGGGCCGCGGCTTTCAGGCCTGCTTCAACACGGTGAACGGGCACATCAGCTACCGCACGGGCCTGTCGCTCGTCTTCGGCACCTTCTTCATGAACACGGTGGCGCCTTCTATGAACCTGGCCGGCACGTCGCTCGTCATGGCCACGGCCACGCGCAACGGCATGCAGGCGGGAAAGGGCACCACGGCGGCGCTGCTCATGCAGCTGTCCATCGATTCCGGCTTCGTCATCATCATGCTCACCACCTTCGGCGTGCTCACCTTCACGGTAGGGCTGCAACCGGGCTGGCTGGCGCTCGGGCTGGTGGCCGTGGCGCTCGTGGGCGGCCTCGTGTTCGTCATCGCCGTGGGCGGTCTGAAGCCCCAGCTGGTGCTGAAGGTGCTGCGGCCCTTCGTGAAGCTGGCGGACAAGATCCTCGCGAAGTTCAAGAAGCCGGCCATCGACGAGTCCGTGGAGCGCACCATCCACAACTTCTCGAGCGCCGCGCACCTCATCACGAAGAATCCGCGCAAGACGGTGCAGTCATTTTTGTGGACGACCCTTTCCAGCATCTGCGAGATGAGCTGCTTCGTGCTCGTCGGCTTCGCGTTCGGCGTGCACCACCCAGAAGCGCTCATTTGCGGGTATGTTGTGGCCACGCTGTTCGCTATGATTTCCTTTGTGCCCCAGGGCGTCGGCGTTGTGGAGGCGGCGGTAACCGTGGCCTTCGCGCTCTTCGGCATCGATTCGGCCACGGGCCTTGCGGTGGTCATCGTCTACCGCGGCATTGTGTTCTGGCTGCCGTTCCTCGTGGGCGCGGTGGTCATCCAGCGCATCAAGGCGTTTATGCCGCTGGGAAAGCGCGATCTGAAAGGCAAGGCCGAAGCCATGGAGAACGAGCTGCCCGACAAGGTGGAGGCCGTGAAGCAGGTTGAAGCCAGCGGGGCCGCCAAGTGGGAGACTGCTGAGGCGCGGCCTGAGCTTGAGAAGGTGCCGGCAGGGGCCTCGGGAACCGCGACCGGACCAGGGACGGTCCCAAAGGAAACGAAGTAGGCGGGAGCCGGGAAGACGCCTGGCGCGAAAGGATGCAAACGCGATGACGGAGACGAATCTGACGGGCGCGGCCCTGGAAGTGGCGCGGAAGCGCGAGACGCAGGGGCTCAACCACACGCTGGGCGTTCACTTCACCAAGGTGGAGCCGGGCCTCGTCGAGGCGGAGATGCCCATCACTCCGGCGCTTTTGCAGCCTTTTGGTTTTCTGCACGGAGGCGCCACTATCGCGCTTCTGGAATCGGTCGCTTCGGCCGGCGGCGAGCTGGCGTGCGACTTGGAGACTGAGCAGCCCTTCGGCGTGGAGGTGACCATCCGTCACAAGAAGAGCGGTCGGGAAGGAGACGTGGCTCGCGGCGTGGCGAAACTCGCCGAGCGCAAACCGTCGTCGAAGGCCGGCTACAAGCTGTACTGGGATGTGGCCGCCTACGACGGGGACGGCGACGTCATCAGCGACGGCGTCATCGCGGTGAAGGTGGTGCCGAAAGACTACCTCGCCCAAAAGCTCGCCGAACGCGGGCAGGCGTAAAATTCCGCCGACTTTTCTCTTGCGCTGGGCGGGCTCTGTGGTATCATAGCGTTCGCTGTCCGCAAGGAAGCATTTCGGGTTGTGGCTCAGTTTGGT
>ERZ773252.3653-NODE-3653-length-11527-cov-3.685582_pt1 | contig 11527 bp, 8 predicted proteins | sample MGYA00580517_ERZ773252 | MGnify/ENA primary metagenome ERZ773252 (study PRJEB29015, sample SAMEA2737766) | human gut metagenome | biome: human gut; feature: human-associated habitat; material: faeces | place: China | collected 2012 ... | reverse complement strand
GTGAAGGCGATTCCCGCCGTCGTCGGCGCCGCCGAGCCCTGGGGCTACCTGCCCGAGACGGGGCTGTACTACGCCAAGCACGAAACGGGCGGCAACCTCATCGTCGCCTTCGCCGACGGCAGCGCGGCCGACGGCTGGCGCTCGCTGGCCCTCGTGCTCACGGCCGTGGGGCTGGGCGCCTTGGGGCTTTTGTTCCTGTTGAACCTCGTCTTCTCCCGCTGGGCGCTGCGACCGGTGCAGCAGGCCTGGGCCCAGCAGCAGCAGTTCATCGCCGACGCGTCCCACGAACTGAAGACGCCGCTGACGGTCATCCTCGCCAACAACGCCATCCTGCGGCAACGCGGCGGCGACACCATCGCCAGCCAGCGCCAGTGGATCGAAAGCACCCAGATGGAGGCCGAGCGCATGCAGGGCCTCGTGACCGACATGCTCGACCTGGCCCGACCGGCCGCCGACGGGGGCACCGCCGCCGACAAGCCCGCGACCATCGTCGATGTAAGCCGGCTTGTGGAAGGCGAGGCCCTCACCTTCGAGGCCGTGGCCTTCGAGCGCGAGCTTGCCTGGGAATGCGCCGTCGAAGAAGGGGTCTCCGCGCGAGGCAACGCCGCACGGCTCCAGCGGGCCGTGGCCGTGCTTTTGGACAACGCCTGCAAGTACACCGAGCCCGGCGGCACGGTCTCCGTAGAGTTGCGGGCCGCGGCGGGAGACGCCGTCCTGTCCGTGCGCAACACCGGCGAGCCCATCGATGCGGCGGATCTGCCCCATCTGTTCGACCGCTTCTACCGCGCCGACAAGGCCCGCACCCACAACACCGCCGACGGCGACGGTGCCGGCGGCTACGGGCTGGGCCTCGCCATCGCCCGCGACATCGCCCAGTCCCACAAGGGCTCCCTCACCGTCACCAGCACCGCGCAAGAAGGCACCACCTTCACCCTACGCCTACCCCTGGCATAAAAAGCCCCGGCGCCGTGAAGAGGATAGAGGCGCTGAAACGGATTCCTATCCGGCCAGAGATAGCACTCGCGCCGCCTTCTCAAGGGCGGCTTCGCGAATGAACGCCGACTTCTTCACGCCAGCCACTTTAGCAGCACGAGCAATGAGCTCTGCCCCCGATTCGGGGCACTTGAACGAGAGGTTCGCGTTGGGCTCTCCCGACAAGGGCGGCCGACCGACGCGCAGAGGAACGAGCTCTATCTCCGCGTCATCGCCCTCCCATTCCGCAGCCCTTCGCTCGATCTCATCGTCAGTAAGAACATAGCCGTTCTTCAACTTGTATTCGGCCATACTACCTAGCGCCTCGCTTTCTCAACCTCTAGCCGCACTCTTCGCGAGAGCGGCGTGTTCGCATGATAGATGAGCCATCCGCCATCAATCAACGTTCCAACCATCTCGATATCGCGGCCCTTGGAATCAGCGCTTATCCAGAGGTACTCGGGATAGTTCGCGCTATCGGCTCTCAGAGCCTCGTAGTAAGAATTCTTCCACGCCGTGCGAATATCCTCCTCGCTCAGTTGAGGATGACGGAGGAATACCCGCGGATGAATTTCGAGCCTCGCCATAATCGGATTCCTTTTTCTACTACTTTATTCTACTACTTTATTTTTGTAGGATCAACTATCTTTATGATGAAAATCGCACTATAGCACGATTTTACTGCCAAGATGCCTACAATTGCATGATTGTTCAAGTAATTGCATGACATCGTCCCCTATAACAGCCATAGGTTGTCCAACAAAAAAGCCCCCGACGCCGTGAAGAGGATAGGGGCGCCGGGGGCGGCAGATCGAGGTCGCGTGGCTGCCGGGGCAGTCGGGAGATGCGGCCTCTCCTGCTTTGAGGAATGGGCTCGGTCGGTGGTCGCGCTTCGGGCTGCCTTCAGCGGGCGCGGCTCGGCGGGATGCCGGTTGCGGGCCGACTCCCCTACCGCTCGAAGATGTCTCCGCTGAAGTCGAGGCGGAAGGTGTCGAGGATCTGGTGGGGGTTGTCGATGAGGCTCACAGGGCGTGGCGTCATGGCGTAGCGGTGGCGGTTGCCGTCGGTGAGCCAGCTTGCGGGCACGGCGTCAAGCAGCGTGATGGCATCGGCCGGGCACACGTCCCGACAGCTGCCGCACTTCACGCAGTCGCCCGGGGTGTGGGTCACGCCCAGGGCGCCGTCAACGTCGTCGAACTTGGCGATAGCCCCCGTGGGGCAGAACGTCGCGCACATGCGGCAGGAGACGCACTTCGTGCCGTCGATGACCACCGCACCCCACAGCCGGGTTTCCAGCTTGCCGCCCACGGGCTCCCCGAGCCGCGCCAAGGCGTCCAGCAGGCGCTCGCGCCGGTCGGGGATGAAGTGCGGCAGCGTGCCATCCTTCATCACGTGGAGGGAATGGGCAGGATGCTCTGGGGCGTCCCCCCGCGCAGCTGAGCCGCCGAGCACATCTTCGGTTTCGCGAATGGGCTGGCAGGAGCGCTCTTGGGCGAAGTAAGCCGTGCGGGCCGCTTCGGCGGCGGCTCCATCGGCCCCATCGGCAAGAATGCTTGCAGGAGGCACGTCGGTCACGGCGATTTCCAAGTCGTTGCCCCACGCGGCAAGTACCTGGCGCGCCGTTTGGGCCACGAGTTCCGCCGTGTCGCGACCGTGACGCTGGGCGCAACGGTCGCAGTCGCCGCAAAGCACGGTGACGCGACCCGCGCCCTCGGCGGCGAGGCCAGCCAGCAGCGACTCGTCCACACGCCCCGCGCAAACCACGGACGCCGCCGCACCGGGCACCAGCAGATCGCCCAGGGCCGCCTCCATCTGGCTGCAGGCAATGACCACCTCGCAAATTGACCCCGCAGGAGACGACTTCGGTCGGTTCTCCCCAGCAAGAACGTCTTCCTCGGTTGAGGAGGGGCGACCAAGGTCGCCCCCTACGGAGGGATTTGCGGAAGCGAGCGAAGCAGCTGCGCGCAGGCAGGCGGCCTTCAGTTCGGCGTCCGAGGGGTTTAGGGACTCCAGGGCGCAGGTGGGACAGACCGTGGCGCAGGTGCCGCAGCCGACGCATTTCGCGGCGTCGATCAGCAACTCGCCGTCTTCCAAAGAAATGCAGCCGGAGGTACAAGCCGCCGCGCACTTCAGGCAATCCACGTTGCGGTTGCGCACCTTCGCGCACCGCTCCCGATGAACACGGATGGCCGCGCTATCCACGGCCGTAAAGGCAGCGCCCACATGAGCGTGGGCCGCCGCATCAATCGTCTCAACCATAGTTGCTCCTCTTCAGCAAAGGCTCGACCTCTCCCAAAGTCGAGCCCTTGCGCGAACTAATCGGTTAATCCAGCGAAGGACGCAGATCGTCGTCCATGACCGGGTCGGGGATTTCCACGATGGTCTTCCCCGCCTTCTTGCCGACGAAGATCGGCATGGTGATGGCCTTGGTGGGGCACACGTCCACGCAGTTGCGGCAGCGGGTGCAGTCGGCCATGGTGCGCAGGCCAAATTCCGGATGGCGGATGTTGATGTCGGCCTCGCAGGCCTCGGCGCACTTGCTGCAGGAGGTGGCGCGGGCCGTCTCCAGGCACTTCTCGTCGTCGATGGTGGGCACGAAGGTGCGCGAGAAGCGGCCGACCAGGTTCATGAGGGCCGACAGCGGGCAGAAGTTCGTGCACCACTTGCGCAGCACCACCAGCTCGACGACGAGCATGGCCGGAATGAGGATGAGGCCGATAGTGGCGTCGCCGTGGGCGAAGGCGCGCCAGATGACGAGCACCGTGGCGAACGACAGGCCCACGGGGCACACGAGGCAGAACACCGGGAACCCGAAAACTGCCGTGGAGAGCAGCGCGCCGCCGAGCACCGCGTGGCGCGAGTCCACCTTGCCGTGGTGGGCCGGCTGGCACTTGCCGCAGGCACCGCAGGCGTGGCCTTCATTGGCTGCCTTCAGGCTCGCCAGCTCCTGCTGCGAGATGGCCTTGATCTCGGCGTTCTTCTTCTCCGCCATTTCGCGGCGCTTCTTGGGCGAGCGGAAGAAGTCGCGGACGCGGTCGATGAGCATGGTCGGGCACAGCCACGAGCAGAAGGCGCGGCCGAACACGAGCACGAGGGCCGCGATGAGCAAAAGCGACACCACCGCGCGGGGGATCATGGTCTTCGTGGCGATCATGGTGCCGAGTGCGCCCAGGGGGCACAAAAGCGAGAACGTGTCCCAGCCGAAGCCGGACAGCGTGCCCGTGCTCACCCCGGCGATGAGGCCGGCGGCCATGCCGACGAACACAACGGCGCCCACCACGGTGCGCAGCCGACGCGTCTTCAACTTCGCGGCCAGCGCGTTCGCAGAGCCCTTGGGTTTCGTGGAGGCAGACGCGGCCCCGAGATCCTTCGGCTCCGCGCCTTCGGCGCTGCGCTCAGGATGACACGGGGTGGGCGTTTCCATAGTTTCATTCTTCTTGGCCATAACGTACCCCCTTAGGCCTCGATGGGACGCACGACGATGGCGCGCTCGGTGGACTTAATGGAACCGGAGGACAGCGACAGACACGCCGCCTGGCAGGCCCCGCAGCCGTTGCACTTGTCTTCCACGACGTAGGGGATGGGGTTCGCCCCGCCCTCGTCTTTCAGCTCGATGGCGCCGTAGTTGCAGGCGTCGTAGCAGTCGCGGCAACCGGTCAGGCGGTAGGCCAGGCAGGTCTGCGGGTCGATCTCCGCCGTGCCGATGATGATGTCGCCGGTCTCGCCGGTCTCCGGGTTGCCCACGGTGTAAGCGGCGGGCAGTTCCAGGGCCGCCGTGGGGCACACCGATACGCACAGCGGGCTGCCGCCGTTCTCCTCGTAGCAGAAGTCGCAGTAGTTCCCCGTGTTGAAGTCGAGCATGGGGCTGCGCATGCCGAGCAGGCCGTCCTCGATCTTCGCCGGCACGATGGCCTGGCGCGGGCACGCCTCGTAGCAGCGCTCGCAGCGGATGCAGCCGCTCACCAGATGGGCCTCGTCGGTGCCTCCGGGCGGGCGGTTCAGCGGGTTGTGGCCGGCATAGCGCAGAGCGCCCAGGCCCAGCAGCGCCGCCGTCGAGCCCACGCCGATGAACAGCCCGCGCCGCGTGATGCCGCCGCGCGCCTCGCGCTTGGCCTCGGCCGCATCTGCGCCCGCGGGCGTCGGGACCTCTTTCTTCTCCTCGGTCATTGATTCCTCCTCTTCAAGAATCATCTGAGGGTTTGCTCCTCTTGAAGCGTTTTCGCAAAAAAGGCTTCGAGAGAGGCGAACGTTCACACGCTGAGACGAAATGTGCAAAATGGGACACTTCTCGTAGTTTCCCAAACGGAGGACTTCTCAAGCGCCAATCGCCACCTGGGGTTTCTCCCCCTCTCGCAGAACCGGGAGCCAAACCGCACCTCAAAAACTACGAGAAGTACCCCATTTTGCACAAAAAGCGAAGCGGGCCCGGTCGTTGCCTGCGGGGCTCGTCGGTCAGAAAAGCCCGCTTCGCTCAAGGTTCTCAAAGGGCGCCGCGCCGACCGACCAGAGACGGCGCGGCAACCCGCGTTCAACTTCTTACTGAAGCGCCCACTGGAACTGGATGAGAGCGTTCACGGCCACTTCGTAGAGCAGCACGCGCCACACGATGGTGCCGATGATGGCGCACACCAGGGCGACGACGGCCACGACCAGGGCCTTCTCGGCGGGAATCTTGCCCGTCATCACGAGGGCCGCCAGCACCGCGGGCACCGCACAGCCGACGACGATGTTGCCCAGCCAGAAGGCCACGGCATGCTCGCCGGTCAGGATGGCGCCGGTGATCTGCTCGGACTGGCGCATGGCCACATCGGGCAGCGTCGGATCGAAGTAGTACTCCATCTCCGTGTAGTTGCTGCCCATGCCGGCGATGGCCACGGCGTAGATGATGCTCACGATGGCGCACACCACCGCCCCGATGAAGGCCACGGTGGCGGACAGCTTCACGGCGTCCTCAGCCTTCGTGGCACCGGCGATGATCATGGCGGCCAGGCCACCGAGCATCACCGTGGCCACCACGTAGTACAAAGGCAGCAGCATGGTGTCCCACACCGGAATGGCGCTCATCAGGTAGGAGTCGCCGGTCGCGAACGGCAGCGCCAGGGACACGACGATGGCCAGGACGGCGCACCACTTGGGGGCCACGCCCTCCTCGGAGCGGCGCATCATGAGGAAGTACAGCACCACGGCGATGGCGAACACGATCACGAAGATGAGCTCGATGGTGATGCCGGAGGTGATGTGCCCGAAGCCGTTCAGCATGCGCAGCGGGTGCTGCAGGTGGAAGAATACCGCGAGACCGCCGACGGCGAGGGCGACGATGGCGCTCACGCAGGAGGCGAGCTGCATCTGCTTGCCCTTACCGGACAGGGTGAGAATGCCCTGCATCAGGAAGATGCCGCCGGCCAGGCAGTTGAAGAAGGTGAAGAGAATAAGGGGCCACTGAATTTCCATGGGTTGTTACTCCCTCCACTTCCGGCCCTCGCGCAACAAGTACATGAGCTTGGGGTTGTTGCCCTTGTTGGTGAGGTGATGAATGTCGTTCTCGGTAAAGGCTTCCACGTAGTCCTTGAGCTTGACGCGGGTCTTGGTCATCTCGTCGTACTGGCAGCCGGGGGTGTCCGGATGCGCCGGGGCCTCGAAGTTCTCGACGCCGTTATCCAAGTCGCCGAAGAAGCGGGCGCGGGCGCCGCACTGGGCCACGCACTGGGGCAGCTCGCCCTGGCCCGTGCGCTGCTCGCACAGCGTGCACTTCTCCACGACGCGCTCGGTCTGGTTCAGGTAGCGCACGCCGTAGGGGCAGGCCATGGCGCAGAACTGGCAGCCGATGCACTTGTCCTTGTCGATCTGGATGGTGCCGTCCTCGGCGACGTGGGACGCCTCGGTGGGGCACACCTTCACGCACTCGGGGTTCTCGCAGTGCTGGCACTGGACGGGAAGGAAGTACATCTCCACGTCCGGGTAGGTGCCGCAGCCACCCTCGGTGGGGTGCGGACCGACGCGCAGGGTCTTGATCCAGAAGTTACCCACGTCCACACCGTTGATGGCCTTGCAGGCCACGGTGCAGGCAAGGCAGCCCGTGCAGCGGTTGAGGTCCGTGATGATTGCGTAGTTGGACATCGTGTTTCCTCCTTCCTATTCCTTGATGAGGCTGATGGTCTGCAGGCCCTTGGCATCGGCGCTCGCGTAGGTGAGCTCCACCTTGGAGTCGTCCAGGCGCGGGTCGTTGGCCAGCCATTCCTTCAGACGCGGGTCGTTGGCGTTGGTGATGGCCTCGTTGCCCCACGGGTCGCACGGCACCGGGTTGTTGAACGGCGAGTTCTCCTCGGTGGCCTTGTAGACGACCATCGGGTTGCCGCGCAGCTGGGAGGCGCCGCAGATCCAGCACTGGGCGTACTTGTCCATGGTGCAGTTGATGCCGACGAGCTCGAAGCCGTGGGCGGCGTGGTCCATCTCCGGGTACCACCAGGCATGGTTGGCGTTGGTGGTGCCTTCCTTGATGCCGTAGTACAGATCGGCCACCTCGCGGATGGCGCCCCAGGGGGTGCGCACCCAGATCCAGTCGCCCTGCTCGATGCCGAGGCGGGCGGCGTCGTTGGGGTTCATCTCGAAGCGCGGCGAGGGCCACAGCTCGCGGCACCAGGGCAGCTGACGGTGCTCGGAGTGGAAGTAGACGGGCTGGCGGGCGCCGGAGGTGCAGATGAAGGTGGCCTCCGGGTTCTCCTTCACGGCCTGCTTGTAGGCCTCGAGGTTGTCCGTGGTGCCGTTGTCGGTGGCTTGGCCCGTGCCCACGCCGGCGATGCCGTGATAGGGCTTGTTCAGGTAGTTGTCGCTGTTGTAGGACGCGCCGTCCACGAGGTTGGCGTCGTACCACTCCGGCGCCTGAACGCGGGAGTTCTTCGGCTCGAACCAGTGCGGGAACTTGTCGATGTCCGGAATGTCACCGGCATAGGCGTCGCGGTCCGGCGAGCACACGTCGGCGAAGTACGGAGTCTTATCGCCCACCTTCACCGTGGTGCCCGGCGTCTCCAGCACGTAGGACTCGCTCACCGTGTCGCCGATGTAGGACTCGCAGATGGTGGACCAGATCTCCACCTTGCCCGTGGGAGTGCCGAAAGCGCACTTCTCATCCACAGCGGCGTACAGGTTGTAGCCGGCCTGCTGGCGACGGTAGCCCATCTCCCAGCGGCGATAGGTGCCCCAGCGCTCGGGATGCCACTTGCGGCAGTCGAACCAGCCCTCTTCCTGGAACTTCGCGGCGTACTGCGGGAAGTCGGGGCCGTCGGGGAACTCCTCGGTCTTCCACCAGTCAGTGGCGTCCTTCAGCACGCGGTACTCCTGCTCGTCGTAGCCCACCGAGCCGCCGGCCTGGATGAAGTCGTGGTAGTCGAGATTCAGCCACTCGTCGTATTCGGGGTCGCGGTCGTTGAACGGCACGCCCATGGACTTGTGCAGGCACACGACGAAGGTGGGGTCGAAGACGACGTCGCCGATGGGCTCCACGCAGCGCTGGCCCGCGCCGAAGATGCCGCCGGCGCCCTGGGACACGCGGCCGGTGTTGGTCTCCAGCCAGTGGGTGCAGGGGAAGACGTAGTCGGCGGTGCCGTTGTTCGGGCACGACCACAGGTTGATATCGACCCAGAAGTCCAGCTGCATCAGCGCGTCCCACGCCTCCAGCAGGTTCGACTGGTTCATGAAGTCGCCGGACATGCAGATGCCGCCGTAGAGCTTGTAGGGGGAGTCGATCTCGCGGATGGCGTCCCAAATGGAAGAGGCGTCGGTCCAGGAGTTCCAGAAGCGCAAAAGCGGGAAGCGCTCGGCGGAGATCTGGTCGGCGTTGTTCTCGAACGGGGTCTTCAGGCCCGGGTAGCTGCGGGAGCTCTTGTAGTCGCCGCCCTTGCGCATGGCGATGATGCGGGCCTCCTCATCGGTGGGGATGTGGTTGCCGTAGCGCTCCATGAGCGGGGAGTTCTCGTCCTGCAGGTACTTCACGAAGTTCTGGATGAGCGGAATCTGGTCTTCCACGGAAAGGTCGCGCGGCGTGTTGCCGAGCTCCATGGTGCCGATACCCTCGCGGATGCCCCAGTCGACCGGGTCGTGGTCGGTGACCATCATGTTGGCGCGGCCGCAGCAGCCGTCCACCTGGGCCTTGGAAGAGCCGCGGTTGCCGGCGGGCTCGTCGGAGTTGCCGGTGAGGCAGGCGATGAGCTGCAGGGCGCGGGTGTTCTGCACGGCATGGCCGGTCTGGTCGGGGGCCAGCTGGTAGTGGATGCCGCCGTTGCCGTGAAGCGGGTTCAGGCGCGTGGTGTAGGTGCGCACCGCCTCCTCGATCTTCTCGGCGGGAACTTCCGTGATCTCGGAGACGCGCTCGAGCGTGTACTCCTCCAGGTTGTGCTCCCATTCCTGCCAGACCGACTTGGCCTCGATCATCTTGCCATTGGCGAGCTTCACCTGCACGCCGTCGGGCCACAGCTCCGGGTCCTTCGGCAGGCCCTTGGGGTTCGACTTCGCGCCCTTCTCGTTGCCCTCACCGGTCCAGTAGGCGTCGTAGGCCGGGTCGGCCGGGTCGGCGAACTTGGAGGGGTCGGGCAGCCAGGCGTCGGCGATGATGGGCTTGTAGGGGTGCTCGATCCAGGTGCCGGTGGTCGGGATCTTGTGCTTCTCGCCCTCCCACTGGCATTCCTCGGCGTCCCAGTAGGTCGGCTTCTCGTTGGCGGCGTCCCAGCAGATGAAGCGGCGGTAGGAGTACTGCTCCGGCGCCGGCTCCCAGAACTGGGAGACCCACTCGCGGTCGAGGTCGGCCTCGGTGAGAAGACGGCTCGTCATGTGGATGCCGCCGTTCATCTCCAGGAAGTAGCCCTTGTAGGTCTTGCCGTCGGCCTCGGGGTTGTAGAGGAACGGGCCGTTGGACCAGCGCTTCACGAAGTTCTTGTCGTAGGCGTCGTTGTCGACGATCCACTTCAGCCAGCCGAGCGACATGGCCAAATCGGTGCCGACGCGGATGGGCAGCCACAGGTCGGCCTCCTTGCCCAGCGGGCTCATGCGCGGGTCCACGAGGATGTGCTTGTAGGCGCGCTGCGAGCAGTCCACGACGGTACGATTGGTGGAGTCGTAGTTGGAGTACTCGGACGCGGTGCCCCACTGCACGTACACGATGGGGCCCTGCTCCACCTCCATCCACGGCGAGCCCTTCTCGTCGGTGAGCACGCCGCCGAAATGCCGCGGGCCCTTGCAGATCTCGTAAGCGGAATGGAAGTTGTGGGTCCCGAAGACGGACTTCAGGGTGCCGTAGGGCGGCTGCGCCCACACGCGCGAGGTGCCGCCCATGGAGAAGATCGACTTCCCGCCGTACTTCTCGATGAGCTCGTTGTACTTGGCGCCGACCTCGTCCATGGCGTCCGCGAAGTTCACGCGCACCCAGCCGGGATCGTCCTCGCCCTTGGGGTTGGTGCGCTTCATGGTGTAGCGCAGGCGGTCCGGGTGGTACAGCGCCAGCATGGACGCCTGGGACTTCGCGCAGCAGTGGCCGCGGCTGTGTGCGTTGGACTCGTCACCTTCTACCTTGATGACCTTGTTGTCCTGCACGGTGACCCACACACCGCATTCGCATTTGCCGCACGCGCGGCAGCAGGAACGGATGCGCTTGACCTCACCAGCTGATTCGTCGACGCCCTCGGCCAAAGCCGCAGACGGCACCGCGGCGAAGCTCAAGGTACTCGCAGCGCCCGTGACGGCGGCGGCCTTCAGGAAGCTGCGACGAGTCAGTGAAAGTTTAGCCATGGGTCCTCCTCTCTCTTTCGTTCGATGCTTTCCAACAAAACACCGGCGGCCCTCGGCGGCTTCGGCGGCCTTCGCATGTGGAGGGGGTGAAGGGGCGCCTCCGCTGTCGAGCGGCCACCGATGTTTTGTTGCCCAACGGTGGGAAATGATACGGAGCGGTAACGTTCCGCAATCATAAGAGCAGGGCGATTTGGGGCGCCGCAATCATCCCCCGCGCTCATATTGACGGGATGATTTCCCTGCTAGAGCCCCTTCTATACTGGTTTTCGAAGAGGATAGGAGGCAGTCCCCGCCGCAGATTCTTCGACTCCGGCGCTTACGCGCCTCCGCTCAGAATGACACAGGCGACACCTATCCCCGTGTCATTCTGAGCGAGCAAAGCGAGTCGAAGAATCTGCGGCGAGGACTGCCGAGAAGAAAGGAGAGACGGATGAGCAAGCCCCATCCCTCTATGGCGCTCGTGCTTGATTTGGACGAGCGCGTCGTCGATCACGAGCTGCGCTTGGAAATCGACCGCTGCTACTCTTACTTGGGAACGCCGGTGGTGCGCACCCACGGAGCAGCCGACGGAGAGCCGGTGAACAGCCTGCGCATGACCGTGCGCGTGGGGGCCCGAGAGTACCTGGATTCCTCCGTGGAAGGCGCCGACGCGCTGTGGAGCGATTACGTGGAGCACTGGCTGCTGAACCAGGTGCACGCCGTGGACAACCAGATGAAGATCTTCAACCGCCGCCAGCGCGAGGAGGGCAAGCCCGAGCTCGTCAAGCAGGTCAAGAAC
>ERZ773252.3632-NODE-3632-length-11591-cov-3.295336_pt1 | contig 11591 bp, 9 predicted proteins | sample MGYA00580517_ERZ773252 | MGnify/ENA primary metagenome ERZ773252 (study PRJEB29015, sample SAMEA2737766) | human gut metagenome | biome: human gut; feature: human-associated habitat; material: faeces | place: China | collected 2012 ... | reverse complement strand
ACAGGGCCGGAAAGCCGCCAGCAGCGGTTCCCAGGCCCTGTTTCATACCCGTCCTTAATCATTCAGTTTCCAGTTTTCCAGCAGCTTTAGCTCAATTCTGGTTCCGTTCGGAAGGGAAAACCAGTGATCGTTGATTGGCGTAGCTGGGTATGCTTTGATCTTTTCCATAGTTTCTTCCACAGAGTCTACCGCAATGGAAATATGGTCGTAGCCGTTCTGCCCGTCTGTGTTGATAGTTTCCGCTTCGCAGAGCTGGATTCCTTCTTTGTACCAGCATTTGCGGGCTGGCTTCTCACCAATTTCTCTCCACATATGCATTTTAAATACATCTTCAAAAAATTTCTGGGCGTCCTCGTAGGCGGTGGTGCGTACAGCCGCGTGATCAATTTTTGCCATAGCTCAGATCCTCCTGTTGTTTTTTTTACAATACGGTATTTCCATCAAAAAAGCAAATAGAAATTAGCATATAAATCCCATTCAGATTTTGTTATAAGGGAATGAGTGCAAGAGAGCCAGAAGCATACTTCTGGCGAACGACGGGGAAACCGGGTGACAACGCTGCGAGAAATTTGGGCCGGAGGCATTTGGAAAATGGAAAGAAATAGAACCTGGGATTGGATAAACAGTGCGGTGGAGATGATTCCCTTCGGCCTTCTGGCAGGTTTTTACGGTGAAAAAGAGGTGCGGATTACAAAGCTGGCAGAGGAAGGCTTCTGTTTTCGCGTGAGTGTTGCATCAGAAATTTTGAAACTGCAGGAAAGTCTGCGGCTTTGTTTTTATAATATGAAACAGAACCGGTATCAGGAAATTGCTGTGACACCGGATGCCTGGAAAGTTGAAGCGCAAACGGATTTTTTTTGCAGCTATGCGGTGGCTGTGCAGCAGGAAGATTACCGTCAGGCGGTGCGAATGCTGTTCGGCCAGTATGACTGCTATATCCGCTTAAAACTGGAGGAAGATGACAGCGGCCTGGCCGGGCAGATGACCGGATATCCGGCGGGAGAAGATGAGGTATTTGCGGATTCCTTCCGGGAGCAGATGGAGGAGTGGTTCGGGACCGAAACAAAGAGAGTGCCTGATGAAGCTGGGAACTGTGAGCGTGATGGCCGGATGGAGCCAATGGAAACAAGTCTGGAAGAAAGCGGGATGGAGAAAATTGGAGCAAGACCGGAAAGACGGCAGGCAAAACCAGGATTTGCGCTGGAACTCGATCATCCGCATGTATACACACAGTTTTTGAATCAGGAATTGGATGAGTTTCTGGCAGGTTATCAAAAGCAGTATCCTGCATTTCGGGACTGGCTTCAGGACAGAAAACCGGGCCGGATTTATATTGGGAATGCCTTCTGCCACCTGCTTTTTCCGGAAACAGAACAGCTTTTTGCATTGCTTGAAAAGGCAAAAAAGGAGTTGCTGCAGGTCACTTTTACCTTTTCTTATGTGCGGGAATATCAGCTGGTACAGACGGAGAAACTGTTGGAAAAACTGGGGCAGTGGTGCCGGAAAGAGAACAGAAAACTGGAAATTGAGGTCAATGACTGGGCAATGGCAGACATGCTGAAACGCGATTTCCCGGAACTGATCCCATGCTTTGGAAGAATGTTAAACAAGCGGAAAAAAGATCCGCGTATGGCATATAAAAAGGGCAGCAGGGAGTGTTTGCGTGAAAACAGCCTGAATGCAGAATTCTACCAGGAATATCTGAGCCAGGAATTTGGAATACAGCGTTTGGAGTGGGAAAGCTGCGGCTATGAGCAGAAGTTCCCGGATCCAGCTGCGAAAATGAAAGTGGAAAATCATCTGCATTTGCCCTTTTACCAGACAAATACCTCTCAGTATTGTACGCTGTATGCAGGAAGTGCATATGGGGACCGGAGTGTGCAGCATCTTCTGACCAGCTGTGATAAACGGTGTGAATGGCAGGCTTATCTGTATCCGCAGCATCTGGAGATGGTGGGGCGTTACAATTCCCTGTTTGGAAGGGATCATGAGATTCTGGAGCGGGCCGGAATCGTACCGTGTGACCTGGAAAAAACAGAAAAATTTTGTAAACAGAATTATATTGGAAGGCTGGTGTTTCCGTGCTGGATGTGAGTATGAAAATCGTAGCAGGGCTTGGCTCCCTGGATGAATATGTCCGGTTCTGTGATGCCGGAGCGGACGAATTTTTTGCTGGATATGTACCTTATGACTGGAATCGGAAATATGGCACTATGCTGCCGCTGAACCGACGGGAAGTACTCTGCTGCAATGTACAGCTTGGCTCTTTTTCGGAACTGGAAATCCTTGCGGCCATGGTTCGGAAATATCAGAAACCGGTGCATCTGACCTTCAATGCCCTGTACTATATTCCAGAGCAGTATCCGGAGATTGCAACGATCATCCGGCAGTGTATGGGGCTTGGATTTCGCAGTTATATTCTGGCAGATCCGGCCCTCATCTGTTATCTGAGGCAGGAGCATATCGACTGCGAAATTCATCTGAGCGGAGAAATCGCGGAAGTGAACAGCCGGATGTTTTCCGTGTTTCAGCGGCAGCAGATCCAGCGTCTGATCTTTCACCGGAAAAACAGTTTTTATGATATGAGACGGGTGGTACAGGCTGGGCATGGAGAGGAGTTTGAAGCCTTTGTGCTGAATGAACTCTGCCATTTTACGGGCGCCTTCTGCAATTCCCTGCACTGCGACGAGATGGGGTATCTGTGCCGGGTGCCGTACCGGCTTGAACCGGAAGAACGCAGGGAGCGGGCAGAAGACAGAAGCACATCGGAGCAGCTTCCCTGGGCTGAAGACGGTTACCTCTGCGGTGCCACCGGTTGCGGCCTATGTGCCCTGTATCGGCTTCGGGAGGCGGGAATCACACACTTAAAGCTGGTGGGACGGGGCAACTACGCTGACTATATGGAGCGGGATATCTGTAATTTAAAAAGAGCCCTGATTCTGTTGGAAGAGTCGGGCTCAGAAGCAGACTATAGAGAAAAGATGAAGCGGGAACTGTTCCCCAAAGGCTGCAGCGGAAACTGTTATTACAGGGAATGAATCAGTTTCCCATGCTTTTATGGATCAGCTGCAGGACACTGGCCAGGTCTTTTGCGTCAATCTGTCCGGGGGCAGATGCCTTACCGACTGTTCCGAAGGTTAAGGCAGAGCCGAACACTTCCCCACACAGGCGGCTGATCATGCCGACTGGCCCCATGGACATGGTGATGAGGGGCTTTGCAGTGCGAAGATCCATTTCCTCCGTGGCAGAAAGCAGGGTCAGCACATCTTTCCGGGACTGGGGCATCACGGCAATCTTTAAGATATCAGCCCCCATCTGATCCATTTTGGTGAGGATTTCGAGGAGGGTTTCCTGGGCCGGGGTCTCATGAAAATGATGATTGGAGGCAACCACGGGAACATTTGCGCGGTGTGCGGCAGCCAGAATGGAACGGACGGTATCATCTCCGGTAAAAATCTCTACATCGATAAGGTCCGCAAGGCCGCTTGCTGCTACCTGGCAGTTTAACCGTTCATAGGACGCGGCGGCAATCTCCTTTTCTCCGCCTTCCGCTTTGGTGCGGAAGGTAAACAGAATCGGAATATCTTCCAGTATTTCATGGAGTGCCTGAAGGACACGCACGGCGGCCTCTGGCTCTTCGGCCTGGTCAAAGTGATCGCAGCGCCATTCTGCAAGATCCGGACAGGATGACTTTAAGTTCCTGGCGGCTGTGAGAATGGAAGGAAAATCTTTTTCCACAATAGGAACACAGATTTTCGGAATACCGTCTCCGATCCGTGTGTTTCTGACAATAACCGGTTGTTTCATATGAATTCCTCCTGAATGGGCTTATTTTTAAATCTGCAGGAATGAGGGCACTTCAGCAGAATCTGTTCAGATTATTATAGCAACAGGGCGATTTGTTTGTAAACACAGAATGCAGCTGGCCGCAGCAGTTTGCGGAAAATCCGTTGCCTGTTTGCGCAATGCGTGAACAGTAACAAGTTGGACGGGCAAGCATATTGTGAAAGAGATGTCAAGTCTTGAATGAGAAAAATCTCTGCTATATAATGAGAATCTAGTGAAAACCATATGCAGAAACTGGAAATCAAACTGCAAATTTAATGAACAGGTGAGGAATATGAACAGGAAGAATTTTGAAACAGTATTAGAACAGTACATGGGACGTCTGGCCGGACTTGAGCGGGCAGATGACAGTGACCAGGTCTACAAATGGCGTGCTGTGGGCTGCTTTAAGCGGTTTTGGAATCTGGATGCGGCAGACTTTGCCGGTATGTTTGAAAAAGCCATGCAGGAGGCCGGCAATCTTCTGGATGATGCTGCCATGCAGCCGGTAGCAGGACTTCGGATGCTTCTTGCCCGGGAAGCAGAGGTTGAGTATGTGCGTGAGTGCTTCCGATTTTTATTCAGTGATGACGGCGGTGATCTTCAGAAACGCCAGGACCGTGCAGATTTCTTTGCGGACAAGATCAATGAACGGGTCCGCTACTATGAGCGTGGAACGAAAAAATATCTGCAGACCCGGGATCATGTGATCTATTACCTGAATCTGTGGAAGCCGGAGGAAAACTATGTATTCGATGCTGCGTCCGCTACAGGCTGGGCAGCCTGCGTGGAGTATGAGGGAGATTTCAGCAGCAAGAATTTCTCTCTGGCAGGCTATTACCAGATGTGTGATGAGCTTCTTGACGCGATTCGTGAGAATGAGGAGCTGACCGGTCTTTACAGCGGGCTGTTTGAAGAAGAGCTGGATGGTTACGAGGACCAGCTTCATATCCTGGTTTACGATATCATGGACTGCGCAAGCCTGTACCGTTATTATGCAGGTATGGATATCCGTAAGATCCCATCCCGGGAGCGTACAAAGACAGCAGAAGCCAAGGCTGCTCAGGAGAAGCTGGCCCAGGAGATCGCATTAAAGGAGAAGCGGCTGAAAGAATTGCAGGACAAGCCGGTCAATCTGCCGGATGTTGTGGGAAAGCAGGTGCGCCATAAGACGTATGGTGTCGGTGCGGTCCAGTCCAATGATAACGGGACCCTGCTGGTGCATTTTGAGAATGCGGACAAGAAATTCAAATATCCGTCGGTATTTACCCAGGGCTTTCTGAGCTTTGCAGGTGAGGAGACCCAGACTGGAGAGATGGCAGAATTTGAGGCAGATCAAAAGAAAAAGGCTGCTCTGGAAAAAGAAATCACACAGCTGAAAAAATCACTGAAAAGTATTACGGTATAGAGCATGTGACAGAAAAATAAGGGCAGGTACCTGAAAAATCAGGTGCCTGCTCTTTTGTGTTTGTAGCAGTCCCAGGGCCAGCCAATGAGACAGATCAGGCCGAAAGTGGCTGCAGTCAGCGCAAAGGTGGAAAGCCTGGTTGGCATCCATTCCATAGGCTTTAATTCCACGCCGGTGGTGCGCAGAATAAGCTCCACAAAGAAGTAGAGGGCGAAGCTCTGAATGGAAAAAAGAAGCATGGAGCGGCGGCCGCAAAACTGCCAGAAACGGGAAAATACACTGCCGGATACAGCCGGGAGCGCAGCCAGTTTTGCTGTGAGAAGCAGCGCGAAAATACCGGAAAAGGCGGCACCAAAATAGTAGGGCGGCGCAGTGTAGCAACAGTCACAAAGATTCACATAATCACTGAGTTTTGGACCGAAAAAGAAGCTTAAGACCACAAAAAACGGGATCAGGAAACCGGCGTATGGCATCATTTTTTCCAGAAGCTTTGTTCTGTTTGTGTAGTATCCGGCAATCAGAAATACGGCAGCGCACAGGGCAGAATCCAGTTTCCAGGGAAGCCGCTCCATGACCGGGATCAGAGGATCTGCAAGGCGGATATAGGTTCCGGCCAGTATCAGAACAGTCAGGGCATAACAGCGGGTAACGATGTGTTTCTGGTCAAAGATACGCAGCCAGACCAGTGCATAAAGACCGGCAAAAAACAGTGCCGGCAAAAACCACAGCTGGCCGGTGTAGATCTGCTGGGGCTGCCCATAATAGAAAATCCATTTCAGAATGTGCTTCCACCCATATTCGCTGATAGCCTGATGATAATAGGGCCGGATGGTGCAGATGGCTAACGCGGTCAGGGTAATCGCAAAATAGGGGAGGATGAGCGTCTGTCCCCTCTTTTTGATGTAAGCCAGACAAGATGGATATTTTTCCGGACGGAAGGTCATGCCGGAGAGAAAGAAAAAAGCTGGCATGTGGAATGCGTAGATCCACCGGAATATGGTGTGGTGCATAGTCACGACGTGGCCCAGCACCACCAGAAACAGGGCGAAGCCCTTGGCAATGTCAATGTCACTTCTTCGATTCATACTCATTGGTAAATCCCCTTATGCTTACGAATGTGATACAGGTCGTGCGCAGCTGTCCCGCTCGATCAGCTGGTGCGGTACCAGGATCTTGGTGGCAGGAAGCTCTGGGTTTTCAATATGGCTGATCATCTGTGCGGCGGCTTCGATGCCAAGCTGGCAGGAGTTGATGTCAATAGAGGTCAGCTGCGGCGAGGTAAGACGTGCAAACAGCGAATTATTAAAAGAAAGAATGGAAAGGTCAGCCGGGATCGACAGTCCGGTTTCCGTGCAGATGCGTTCCAGGGTCAGGGCAAGGATATCATCGCTGACAACAATGGCGGTCGGCCGGCTGGCAGACCGGAGCAGTGCATGTACCGATGTATCTTCCCCGGCGGTGATGGAGGGGAGTTCTACACAGTATTCCGGTTTTGGCACAATGCCATGGCGGGTCAGCGCCAGCTGGTAGCCGTTTCGGCGGTCAGCCGAGAAGACGAGGCTGTTATCTACGCCCAGGTAGGCAATTTTCCGGTGCCCAAGCTGGTAAAGGTATTCGGTAGCTTCATCTCCCGCCAGCAGATTGTCATTATCAATGTAAATGGTCTGGTTGGCGTACTGGCAGGCTTTGCCGATCAGAACATAGGGAAGCTTTTCCCGGTGCAGGTATTCAATCACGGGATCGTTCTGGCGGGAATAGAGCAGGATAAAGCCGTCTGCCTGTCCGATGCGTGCCATGGAACGGACGACTTCCAGCACCTCGTCCTCATCCTGGCCGGTTACGATGGTGCTGATGTAATGCTGCTGGTTGCAGACCTGGCTGATGCCGCGGATCGCTTCCAGATAAAAGGAGTTTTCGTAGACCTCACGGGCAGATACCGGAAGGATAATGCCGATGGTGCGCGTGTTTCGGGAGGCCAGATTGCTGGCCTGGAAATTGGGTTCATAGCCCAGCTCCTTCATGGCATTTCTTACTTTGCGTTTCGTTTCTTCGCTGATGGAAGGACTGTTTTTACAGGTGCGGGAAACCGTAGAGGCAGATACACCGGCCAGTGCGGCTACATCCTTGATGGTTACGGACATGATTCCAGCTTCCTTTCTTTTATAAAATATAGAACCGGATGATTCCTTGGTTTCTTCTTGATATTTTACGGGATTGCGGAAAAAAAGTCAATGTCGGTGTGCAAATGTTGCATTAGATTTTGTTCGAGGACACATGGACAATACGCACAAAAACGGCAATGAAAAGTTGTTGAAAGTGGAGAAAGCACGCTAAAAACAAAAAATAGATTGTAATTCCTGTGCAAAACATATATAGTTAATGCAAACGATTGCATTAATTGCGCAAAATAATCTGACAAGTACAGACAGCACAGGGGGCGCAGAACCGGTCAGAAAAAATGAGGGGGATATTTTTATGAAGTGCGGCAAGATTCTTTCTCCTATGACAGGAGAGGCTGTGGGACTTGGCGAAGTTCCGGATCCGGTTTTTTCCCAGAAGATTATCGGGGATGGTATGGCGGTGATCCCGTCCGAGGGAAAACTGCTCAGTCCGGTGGACGGCGAGGTTATTTCCGTGGCGGACACAAAGCATGCGTTTGGCCTGCGTACGGCAGAAGGCCTGGAGCTTTTGATCCATGTGGGTCTGGAGACGGTACATTTAAAGGGGGAATGCTTTCAGGTCTTTGTAAAACCAGGTGATAAGGTAAAGGCCGGGGACCTTTTGGCAGAGGTGGATCTGGCCTATTTAAAAGAGCGCGAGATCAATCCAATCACACCGGTTCTGGTGTGCGGCGGTTTAAACGGGCAGCAGCTAAGCGGCACAGAGGGCCCGGTTCAGGCCGGTAAAACGGTGCTGATGGAAACGGCAGAGACTGTGGTGACGGCCCCGGACCATGAGCAGAAAACTGCAGACAGCCTGGAGACGTCTGCGGGCACTGGGGCAAAAGAAGCGGAGATGGTGAAAACATCCGCAGACAGCACAGGTGAGAAGCCGTCACAGAAGCCGCGCCTGAATTTTAACTTTGATTTTCTGCAGAAGCTTGGTAAAGTCTTAATGACCGTCATTGCGGTCATGCCGGCAGCAGGATTTATGATCAGCCTTGGAAAGCTGGTTCAGATGGCGGGAGCAGATATGTCTGTGCTGATGACGGTGGGAAGTACGATGGAGAACATCGGCTGGGCCGTGATCAATAATCTTCATATCCTGTTTGCGGTAGCAATTGGCGGTTCCTGGGCCAAGGAACGTGCAGGCGGTGCCTTCGCGGCAATCATCACCTTTATCCTGATCAACCAGATCACCGGCTCCATCTTCGGGGTGACCTCAGCTATGCTCAGTGATCCGGAGGCCGTGACCCACACATTGTTTGGCCAGGAAATTCTGGTAAACGGATACTTTACTTCCGTGCTTGGCGCTCCGGCTCTGAATATGGGTGTTTTTGTGGGAATCATTTCCGGTTTTGCCGGAGGCGTGATCTATAACCGCTACTACAATTTCCGCAAGCTGCCGGATGCCCTGGCATTCTTTAACGGCAAACGGTTTGTGCCGATGGTCTGCATTGCCTGGTCCGTGATCATTTCTCTGGTTCTGGCTCTGGTATGGCCGGTTGTACAGTCCGGAATCAACGCCTTTGGTGTATGGATCGCGAATTCTTCTTCCACATCACCGATCCTGGCACCGTTCATCTACGGAACCCTGGAGCGTCTGCTGCTGCCGTTCGGCCTGCATCATATGCTGACCATTCCGATGAACTACACTTCCTTTGGCGGCACCTACACCATTGCGACCGGTGTGAACGCTGGAAGCCAGGTATTTGGCCAGGATCCGCTGTGGCTGGCCTGGGCAACAGACCTGATCAACTTTAAAAATGCGGGCGATATGGAAGCCTACACGAATCTTCTTACTACGGTAACACCGGCCCGGTTCAAGGTAGGCCAGATGATCGGAGCTACAGGCCTGCTTCTTGGTATCGCTGTGGCTATGTACCGCCGTGTTGATGCGGATAAGCGTCAGAATTACCGTTCCATGTTTGTGTCTACCGTGCTGGCCGTGTTCCTGACCGGTGTGACCGAACCGCTGGAGTTTATGTTTATGTTCTGCGCGCTGCCGCTCTATGTGGTTTACGCAGTGCTGCAGGGATGTGCCTTTGCCATGGCAGGTGTGATCCATCTGCGCCTCCATTCCTTCGGAAACCTGGAATTTGTCACCCGTATTCCGATGTCCTTAAAGGCTGGCCTGGGCGGTGATCTTATCAACTTTGTAATCTGCGTGGTGGTATTTTTCATCATCGGTTATGTGGTTGCGTATGCTATGATTGGAAAGTTCCATTTCGCGACTCCGGGCCGTCTTGGCAACTATACCGATGAGACAGCACCGGAGGATGGAGATCAGACGGAAGGAAGCAGTACCGCAGGCACCGGAACAAAGAAGGGAAACAGTCAGGCGGAACACATCATCGCGCTGCTTGGAGGCAGAGAAAATATTGTGCTGGTAGATGCCTGCATGACCCGTCTTCGTGTTACAGTCAAGGATATTTCCAAAGTGGCAGAGCTTCCGGAGTGGAAAGCAGAAGGGGCCTTGGGACTGATCAAAAAGGATCAGGGAATCCAGGCTGTTTACGGACCGAAGGCCGATGTGCTGAAATCCGATATTAACGATATTCTGTAAGAAAACAGCCGCAAAGGATTTCCCAAAATCCTTTGCGGGGGAAGAAAAAGAGGACAGAACATGAAACTGATCACACTGAATACCCACAGCCTCATTGAGGAGCATTACGAGGAAAAGCTGCATGCGTTTGCCGAGGTCATCCGGAAAGAAAAACCGGACATTCTGGCCATGCAGGAGGTAAACCAGCTGGCCTGTGAGGAAATATGGCCGGATGAAAAGCTGCCCGGGTTTGTGCGCTGCCGTGGCTTTTCTCTTCCAGTGCGGAGAGGAAATCATGCGGCAAGGCTTGCAGAGCTTTTAAAGGATTCCGGGCTTTCTTATTCCTGGACCTGGATCTCGGCAAAGATGGGCTATGATCGCTATGACGAAGGCATGGCTGTGTTCAGTTTATCACCCATTGCGGATACGGACCAGTTTCAGATCAGCCGCTCCTTCGATTATCATTACTGGAAGACCAGGCGGGTGCTGGGCATCCGCACGGAGGCAGATCCGGACACCTGGTTTTATACCGTTCACATGGGCTGGTGGGACGATGCGGAAGACCCGTTTGCAGGGCAGTGGGAACAGTTAAACCAGTTCCTGCAGGAAAAGGGCAGGCTGGACAGTGGGAAAAATGTCTGGCTTCTGGGAGATTTTAACAGCCCGTCGGCAGTATCGGGCGAAGGCTATGACTGCATCCGGAAAGCAGGGTGGCTGGACAGCTATGTTCTGGCAGCGCAAAAAGATGACGGCGCGACCGTGGACCATGTGATTGACGGCTGGAGAGATAAGATGGCAGAAGGGGAGAGCTGCCGCCTGGATTATATGTTCAGCCGGAATCCGGTCCGGATCCGTTCCAGCAGAGTTATCTGCAATGGAACGCTTTATCCGGTGGTATCGGATCATTTTGGCGTTATGGTAATCGTGTCAGCATAGTCTGACCTTTTGAAATCAGGATAAACAATAAGGGAGTATTGAACATATGAACAGATCAGCAGGAATTTTGCTGCCTCTTAGCAGTCTGCCGTCCAGATACGGCATCGGATGTTTCTCAAAAAGCGCTTATGAATTTGTGGACTGGTTGAAGGGAGCCGGACAGAGTTACTGGCAGATCCTTCCGCTGGGACCGACCAGCTACGGGGATTCCCCGTATCAGTCATTTTCCACGTTTGCGGGAAATCCTTACTTTATCAGCCTGGAAGCGCTGATTGAGGAGGGCGTTCTGACAAAAGAAGAATGCGACGCGGTAGATTTTGGAAAAAACGAGCGCAATATCGACTATGAAAAACTTTATCTTGGCCGTTATCCGCTGCTTCGCAAGGCCTATGAGCGCAGCCATATCCATGAAAATCCGGATTACCAGAAGTTTGTTGCCGAAAATAACTGGTGGCTTTCTGATTATGCGTTGTTTATGGCGATCAAGGACAGTCAGGGCGGCGCAAGCTTCCTGGAATGGGACGCACCTTTAAAGCTGCGGGAGCCTGAAGCAATCAGACGCTGCAGACATGAGCTGTCCGATGAAATCTGCTTCTGGCAGTTTTTACAGTATTTATTTGCAAAACAGTGGCAGGCACTCAAGGCCTATGCCAATGGAAAAGGGATCTCTATTATCGGAGATATCCCGATTTACGTTGCACTTGACAGTGCGGAAGTG
>ERZ773252.3630-NODE-3630-length-11597-cov-6.836423_pt1 | contig 11597 bp, 9 predicted proteins | sample MGYA00580517_ERZ773252 | MGnify/ENA primary metagenome ERZ773252 (study PRJEB29015, sample SAMEA2737766) | human gut metagenome | biome: human gut; feature: human-associated habitat; material: faeces | place: China | collected 2012 ... | reverse complement strand
CGATGCGCAGCACCATGTCCATGTTCAGGCTGTTGTGATGGGTGTAGAAGGGGCGGGCCGAGGCACCGATCTCAAACGGAGTCAGGATGGGGGTGTCCACTTCGAGGAAGCCCTTCTCGTCCAGATAAGCGCGGATCTCCTTCAGGATCTGGCTGCGCTTGACGAAGGTGTCCTTGACCTCGGGGTTGGCGATCAGGTCCACATAGCGCTGGCGATACCGCATCTCGGTGTCGGTCAGGCCGTGGAACTTCTCGGGTAGGGGACGCAGGCTCTTGGCCAGCAGGGTCAGCTCGGTGGCGCGCACGCTCAGCTCGCCGGTCTTGGTGCGGAACACCTCGCCCTTGACGCCGATGATATCACCCACGTCCAGCTTCTTGAAGGCGGCGTAGGGCTCATCGCCCAGCTCGTCGCGGCGGACATACAGCTGGATGTCGCCCTTGTCGTCGCGCAGGTGGGCAAAGCTGGCCTTGCCCATCACGCGCTTGGACATCATGCGGCCGGCCAGAGCAACCTGCTTGCCGCTGTCGGTCTCGTTGGGCAGGTCCTTGAATTCTTCCTTCAGGTCGGCCGAGTAGGCGTCCTGCGGGTACTTGGTCAGGGTAAAGGGGTCATGACCGGCGGCCTGCAGGTCTGCCAGCTTCTGGCGGCGCACCTGCACCTGCTCGCTCTCGGACAGGCCCTGTGCGGGGTTCTTCTTTTGCTCTTCCATGGTTTCTCCTATCAGCTGCGTGCGTGGGTAATGGCCAGCACGGTGTACTCCACGGTGTGGCCGGTGGGCAGCAGCACTTCGGTCTTGGCGCCCACAGCGCGGCCCAGCAGCGCGTGGCCCACGGGGCTCTCGTCGCTGATCTTGCCGTTCAGGGGGTCGGCCTCGGTGCGGCCCACGATGTCGTACTCCTCGGTCTCGTCCTCGCCCTCCATCTGGATGGTGACGTGGGTACCGACAGAGACGTTCTCAACGCTCAGCTCGCTCTCGTCGATGACGACAGCGTTCTTGACCATCTGCTCCAGCTCGGTGATGCGGTTCTCCACCAGACCCTGGGTGTTCTTGGCCTCGTCGTACTCGCTGTTTTCCGACAGGTCGCCGTGGCTGCGGGCTTCCTTGATCTCCTCGGCCAGCTCCTTGCGGCGCACGGTCTTGAGGTACTCCAGTTCCTCCTGCATAGCTTTCAGGCCGGCAGCGGACATCTTGATCTCTTGTGCCATTTGAGAATCTCTCCTTGTCTATACTTGATTCGCGCAGGTGCAAAGCCGCGCAATGATGCCATTTTGACTACATTATTATAATAGCAAGGCGGTGCTTTGTCAACAAAAAAGGCGGCACAGGGGCAGAAAAAGGCCCCGCCGCACATGCTCTGTGCAGGCAGCCCTTGACAAACACGAAAAAATCCCGTCTGAACTGCTTCAGACGGGATTTTTGTGGTTTTATGGGGCTTTGGCTCAGGTCTCCACGCCCTCGAACTGGCTGTTGTACAGTTTGGCGTAGAAGCCGCCTGCGGCCAGCAGTTCGTCGTGGTTGCCCTGCTCCACGATGTGGCCGTCCTTCATCACAAGGATGACGTCGGCCTCACGGATGGTGGACAGGCGGTGCGCCACGATGAAGCTGGTGCGGCCCTGCATCATGCGGGCAAAGGCCTTCTGGATGCGCACCTCGGTGCGGGTGTCGATGGAGGAAGTAGCCTCGTCCAGGATCAGCATGGGCGGCAGGCAGAGCATCACGCGGGCGATGCACAGCAGCTGCTTCTGGCCCTGACTGATGTTGCCGCCGTCCTCCGCGATGACGGTGTCGTAGCCGTCCGGCAGTCGGCGGATGAAGCTGTCGGCGTGGGCGGCCTTGGCGGCAGCCACCACCTCGTCCAGGGTGGCGTCCGGCTTGCCGTAGGCGATGTTCTCCCGCACCGTACCGGCCCGCAGCCAGGTATCCTGCAGCACCATGCCGTAGCTGCCGCGCAGCGAAGCGCGGGTCACGCTGCGGATGTCGGTGCCGGACACCTTGATGGCACCGCCGTTCACGTCATAGAAGCGCATGAGCAGGTTGATGAGGGTGGTCTTGCCGCAGCCGGTGGGGCCCACGATGGCGATGCGCTGGCCGGGCTTCACGTCCAGGCTCAGGCCCTCGATCAGCGGGCGGTCGGGCAGGTAGCGGAAGGACACATCCTCCAGCTGCACATGGCCGTCCGGCTGCAGCACAGCGGCGTTCTCGGCTTCCGGGATCTGGTCGTCGGCGTCCAGCAGCTCAAACACGCGGGCCGCACAGGCCAGCGCGTTCTGCAGCTCGGTGACCACGCCGGAGATCTCGTTGAAGGGCTTGGTGTACTGGTTGGCGTAGTTCAGGAACACGCTCAGCTGACCGATGGTGATGCCGCCGCGCACGGCGTACAGGGCACCCACCAGGCCCACACCGGCGTACACGATGTTATTCACAAAGCGGGTGGCGGGGTTGGTCATGCTGGAGAAGAAGATGGCTTTCAGGCTCACGTCCTGCAGCCGGCCGTTCACTTCGTCAAAGGCGTCCAGGCTCTCGGCCTCGTGGCCGAAGGCCTGCACCACCTTCTGGCCCTCGATCATCTCGTTGACCAGCGCGGTCTGCTCGCCGCGCACGCTGCTCTGACCCTGAAAATACTTGTAACTGCGCTTGGCAAGGAAGCTGGCCACCAGCAGGCTCAGCGGGGTGATGCACACCACCACCAGCGTGATGGCCACGTTCTCGCTCAGCATGAACAGCAGGGTGCCCAGAATGGTCAGCACGCCGCTGAACAGCTGGGTGAAGCCCATCAGCAGGCCGTCGGCAAAGGTGTCCACATCGGCCACCATGCGGCTCACGATGTCGCCGGAGGGGTGGCTGTCGAGGTAGGACAGCGGCAGGGTCTGGATCTTGCGCAGGGCCTCGTTGCGCAGGTCCCGGCTCACCGAAAAGGTGATGCGGTTGTTGCACACGCTCAGCAGCCACTGGGCAAAGGCGGCCACCACGGCCACCACCAGCACCTCCACGATGATGCGGCCTACACCGGCAAAGTCCACATTGCCTTTGCCCAGCATCAGGTCGATGGCGTCACCGCACAGGATGGGGATATACAGCTGTGCGGCCACACTCACGGCGGCCACGATCAGGCTGCAGACCACGAACAGGGAATAGGGGCGGATCTTGTGCAGCACACGGGTCAGTGTGGCCTTGCGCTGTTCCGGGGTCAGTTTTGCTTTGGCTTTCGCGCTCATTTCTGCACATCCCCTTTCTTGAACTGGCTCTCATAGATCTCTTCGTACACCGGGCAGCTCTGGCGCAGCTGGTCGTGGGTGCCAAGGCCCACCAGCCTGCCGTCATCCAGCACAAGGATCTGGTCGGCGTGCTGCAGGCTGGCAGCGCGCTGGCTCACGATGAACACGGTCAGGCTGCCGGGCAGAGCGGCCAGTGCCTTGCGCAGGGCCGCGTCGGTGGCGTAGTCCAGGGCGCTGGCGCTGTCGTCTAGGATCAGAATGTCCGGCTTGCCCACCAGTGCACGGGCAATGGTCAGGCGCTGCTTCTGGCCGCCGGAAAGGTTCCGGCCGCCCTGTTCCACGGGCTCGTCCAGGCCAAGGGGCTTTGCCTGGACGAATTCTGCCGCCTGTGCGGTCTCCAGGGCCGCCCACAGCTCGGCGTCGGTGGCATTCTTGTTGCCCCACAGCAGGTTGGAGCGGATGGTGCCGCCGAACAGCTGGGCCTTCTGCATGACCACATTCACCTTGCCGCGCAGGGCCTCGCGGGGGTAGTCCGCAGCCGGGCGGCCCAGGATCTCCACGGTGCCCTCGGTGGCGTCGTAAAAGCGGGGGATCAGGTTGACCAGGCTGGACTTGCCGCTGCCGGTGCCGCCGATGACGCCGATGGTCTGGCCGCGCTTGGCGGTAAAGCTGATGTCGGACAGGCTGGGTGCGCCGGCCCCGGCATAGGTCAGGCTCACATGGTCAAAGCGCACGGCGTCACCGGCCTTGTCGGCGGGCACCTCGCTGCGCAGCTCGGCGGGGAAGTCCATGCCGGGCTTGGTGTCCAGCACAGCCTGCACACGGCCGGCGCAGGCCAGCGCTTTGCTTACCTGCACGATCAGGTTGGCCAGCTTGACCAGCTCGATCAGGATCTGGTTCATATAGTTCACCAGCGCGATCACGTCGCCGGAGGCCATGCCGCCCACGTTGATCTCAATGCTGCCCACATACAGCAGTGCCACGATGGCAATGTTGATGATCACATAGGTCAGCGGGCTCATCAGGGCCGAAAGATGGCCCACATGGAGCTGCATTCTGGTCAGCAGGTCGTTGGCGTTCTCGAAGCGGTCGATCTCGTCCTGCTCCTTGTCAAAGGCACGCACCACGCGCACACCGGTCAGGTTCTCGCGGGTCAGGCCCAGCACACGGTCCAGCCGCACCTGTGCGGTCTTGTACAGCGGGCGGGTGATGACCATCACGCCGAACACCACCACACTCAGCAGCGGGATGGCCACCACGAAGATCAGGGCGGCCCGCGCGTTGACCGTGAAGGCCATGACCATGGCACCGATCACCACAAAGGGGCTGCGCAGGAACAGGCGCAAAAACAGGTTCAGGCCGCTCTGCACCTGGTTGATGTCGCTGGTCATGCGGGTGATGAGGGTGCTGGTGCCCAGGGTGTCCATCTCCGAAAAGCTCAGGCTCTGGATGTGGGCAAACAGGGCGTGCCGCAGGGAAGTGGAGTAGCCCACCGCCGCCTTGGCGGAAAAATACTGCGCCGTGAGGCTGCAGGTCAGGCCGATGACGGCCAGCAGAAGCAGGATGCCGCACCGCACCAGGATGTAGTGCAGGTCGTGGGCGGCAATGCCCACGTTGACGATATCGGCCATGACCAGCGGCACGAACAGGTCAAATGTGGCTTCCAGCATCTTGAACAGGGGGGCAAGCACGCTCTCGCGCTTGTAGTCCCTCAGATAGCCAAGCATGTTGTTCAAGGCTATTTCCTCCTTTTCTGATCCCAGTATTCTGGAATTTTACCTATTATAGCGCACACAGCTGAAAAAAACCATACGTTTGCCGGGATGGATGCAGAGCCAAAGCGCAGGTTTTCCGTTGAGAAAGATGGAAAATCCTGCTATACTAGAAAGTGACACTGAAGGAAAGCAGGGAACATACAATGGCAAGAAGAACAGACGGCGGGGTGCGCTTCCGCCCGGTGGGCAGCAGCCGGCACCCGCGCACGCCGGTGCGCTACAGCCCCGGCGGCACCGGCTGCCCGGCAATCGAGCAGGCGATCGAGCGGCTGTATCACGGGCAGAACGAGGAGAGTTTCTGGGCCCTGATGGGGGCCCTGAACTACGCGCTGGAGCTGGAGACCCATGTTCTGGTGCCGCTGCAGACGGCCCCGGGCACACCGCCCACCCCGGCCCCCTGGGCCGAGAACCCCGTCCCGCAGCAAAAGGCCAGAGGGCTTGCGCTCTGGACCCTGAAAAACAAGGACCGTACCTGGCTGCCGCTGTTCACCTCCAGCGCAGCTGCCTGCGTGGACCGCAGCACGGCGGCCCGCCCCATGGCGGACTACACCCTGCAGGACGCCATGGAATTGGTACTGGATGCGCCGGACATCGACGGCGTGGTCATCGACCCGTGGGGCCACTCGGCCACACTGGATGAGGCCCTGCTCAACGGCCTGCTCCACGCGGGCCACAACCCGGAGGAGCCGGGAGACGAAGAAGTAGAAGCCGGGCGGGAAGCGGCCCGCGCCGGGGACTGGCGCATGGCGGCCGACCACTACGACGAAGCCGCCCAGCAGGGCAATGCCATGGGTCTCTCGCTGCTGGCCGACTGCCTGTACCGGGGCCGGGGCGAGATGCAGAACAAGACCGAGGCCCGCCGGATGTGGCGCACCGCCGCCGACCACGGCGAGGTGCTGGCCATGCTGTCGCTGGGCGAGGACTGTGCTGCCCGGGGCGAAGCGGGCAAGGCCCTGCTGTACTACCGCAAAGCCCGGCAGACGGCGCAGGGCATGCCGGACATCGAGTATACCCCGCGCATCTGTCTGCGCCTTGCCCAGGCCGAGACCCGCTACGTCTCGGCCAAAAAGGCCATGGCACTGGCGGCAGAGGCCGCCCAGGGCTTTGCCATCCTGGCCCGGGAGAAGGAACCGGATGCGGCCGAATTGCAGGCAGAAGCGGAACAGCTGCTGCGGGAACTGGCCGATCCGAAGCCCCGGAATACGGCCTACAACATAGATTCTTTACAATTGGACTAAAAAATGGTCACAGGCATCGGGTAAGATAATCAGGTGAATAAAATGCTTTGGCGGACGGGATGCGCCGCAAAGAGAGGAAAACGATATGAGCAAAGTGATCGGCATTGACCTTGGCACAACAAATTCCTGTGTGGCGGTGGTGGAGGGCGGCAAGCCTGTGGTCATCACCAACGCAGAGGGCGAGCGCACCACCCCCAGCGTGGTGGCCTTTACCAAAGACGGCGAGCGTCTGGTGGGCGGCGCGGCCAAGCGGCAGATCGCCACCAACTCCGGCCGCACCGTGACCAGCATCAAGCGCCACATGGGCAGCGATTACCGGGTGCACATCGACGGCAAGGACCTGACCCCGCAGGAGATCAGCGCCATGATCCTGGCCAAGATCCGCCGCGACGCCGAGAGCTATCTGGGCGAGCCGGTGACCGAGGCCGTTATCACGGTGCCCGCCTACTTCGACGACAGCCAGCGCAAGGCCACCCAGGACGCCGGACGCATCGCGGGCCTGAACGTGCTGCGCATCATCAACGAGCCGACGGCTGCCGCTGTGGCCTACGGCCTGGACAACGAAGCACCCCAGAAGATCCTGGTGTACGATCTGGGCGGCGGCACCTTTGATGTGTCCATCATCGAGATCGAGGACGGTACTTTTACAGTGCTGGCCACCGGCGGCGACACCCATCTGGGCGGCGATGACTTTGACGAGCGCATCGTGGAGTACGCTGTGGCCGAGTTCAAGAAGTCCGACCGCATCGACCTCTCCCGCGATCCGGCTGCTATGGGCCGCCTGAAGGAGGAAGCGGAAAAGGCCAAGAAGGAGCTGTCCAGTGCACCCTCCGCGCAGCTGAACCTGCCCTTCATCGCGGTGGGCAAGGACGGCCCCCACCATCTGGATCTGTCGCTGTCCCGCCCGCAGTTCGAGATGATGACCGGTGACCTGCTGGCCCGTACCGTGACCCCGGTGCAGAACGCCCTGCGGGATGCCGGGATCTCCGCCAGCCAGCTGGGCAAGGTGCTGCTGGTGGGCGGCAGCACCCGCATGCCCGCCGTGGAGCGCCAGGTGCGGGAGCTGCTGGGCTGCGAGCCCAGCCACAGCCTGAACCCGGACGAGTGCGTGGCCATGGGTGCCGCCGTGCAGGGCGGTCTGCTGCAGGGCGGCGGCAAGCTGGCTGGTGCTACCGGTGCCGCCGCACAGGGTCTGGTGCTGATGGATGTCACCCCGCTGACCCTGTCCATTGAGACGCTGGGCGGCGTGGCCACCCCGCTGATCACCCGCAACAGCATGATCCCCACCCGCAAGAGCCAGATCTTTACCACGGCACGCCCCATGCAGACCAGCGTGGAGATCAACGTGCTGCAGGGCGAGCGCCACTTTGCCCGCGACAACAAGAGCCTGGGCAAGTTCAAGCTCAACGGCATCCGGGGCGGTTTCTCCTCCAAGCCGCAGATCGAGGTCACCTTTGACATCGACGTCAACGGCGTGGTCAAGGTGTCGGCCAAGGATCTGGGCACCGGCCGGGAGCAGAACATCACCATCACCGGCAGCACGAACCTGTCCGAAAACGAGATCCAGCGCGCTATGGCGGATGCCGCGGCCTACGAGGCCGAGGACAGCCGCCGCAAGGAGCGGCTGGAGCTGCACAACCAGGCCGAGGTGCTGGCCTACAAGGTGGACGAGGCCTTGTCCAAGTGCAAAAAGGAGCTGGACCGCGACGAAAAGAACCGCATCAAGACCGATGTGGCCAACCTGCGCCGCTGCCTGCGCAAGGACAAGCCCGAGAAGATGAACGAGACCGAGGAAGCGGCCCTGCGGCAGGCCAAGAGCCAGCTGGAGGAAAGCGCCAACCACCTGATGATGCTGTACACCAGCCAGCAGCAGGCCCAGGGCCCGGACCAGACCCTGTGAGATGCCCTTATAAAACAAAAAAAGGAACCGCTGTGGCGGTTCCTTTTTTTGTTTTGCAGATCAGAGCATCTTGGACAAAAATGCCTTCAGGCGCGGATGCTTGGGGTTGGAGAACAGCTCCTGCGGGGGCTCGTCCTCCTGGATTTGACCGCCGTCGATGAAGATCACGCGGTTGGACACCTCGCGGGCAAAGCCCATTTCGTGGGTGACCACCAGCATGGTGATGCCGGTGTGGGCCAGCTCCTTCATCAGCTCCAGCACCTCGCCGACCATCTCAGGGTCAAGGGCGGAGGTGGGCTCGTCGAACAGGATGACATCCGGGTCCATGGCCAGAGCGCGGGCAATGGCAATGCGCTGCTGCTGGCCGCCGGACAGGCTCTTGGGGTAGACGTTGGCCTTGTCGGCCAGACCCACACGGGCCAGCAGCTCGTCGGCGCGCTGGGAAATGGCTTCCTTGTCCTTCAGCTTGAGCAGGGTAGGGGCCAGCTCCAGATTTTTCTTCACAGTCAGGTGCGGGAACAGGTTGAAGTGCTGGAACACCATGCCCATCTTCTGGCGCACAGCGTCGATGTGGGCATCGTCCACCTCCACGCCTTCAAACTTGATGGAGCCGGAGGTGGGGATCTCCAAACGGTTCAGGCAGCGCAGGAAGGTGGACTTGCCGCAGCCGGAAGGGCCGATCAGACACACCACGTCGCCGCGGTAGATGTCGATGTCGATGCCCTTGAGCACGTCCAGGGTGGGGGTGGGCTGCTTTGCGCCCTTTTTCTTCACGCCGCCGTAGGTCTTGGTCAGACCACGGACTTCCAGGATCTTTTCGTGGGTGTTAGCGGTCACTTTGTGCCAGCCTCCTCTCAAACTTGCCCAGCAGCCAGGTAAGCAGCATCACCAGTACCAGGTAAATGGCTGCAACGCCCAGCAGGGGGAACATGGCGTCGTAGGTGCGGTTCATAATGCCCTGTGCGGCGTACAGCAGCTCCTTGCCGCCAATGACCGTGATCAGGGAGGTATCCTTCAGCAGAACGATGAATTCGTTGCCCAGGGCAGGCAGCACCGCACGGATGGCCTGGGGAATGATGATCACCACCATGGTGGTCATGTAGTTCAGGCCCAGGCTGCGGCCGGCCTCCATCTGGCCCGGGTCCACGGCCATCAGGCCGCCGCGGATGATCTCGGACACATAGGCACCGGAGTTGATGCCCAGGGTCAGGGCACCTACCATGGTAAAGTTGCGGCTGTTGGAAAAGATGACCATGCTCATGATCAGCAGCTGCACCATCATGGGGGTGCCACGGATGATGGTGGCGTACACCTCGCACACTGCGTTGAAGAAGCCCAGCACCGGGTTCTTGTGGCCGGGACGCTGCTGGTCGTGGGTCACACGGACCATGGCCACCACACTGCCTAGCACCACGCCCAGGGCCAATGCAATGGCGGTGACCAGCAGGGTGGTGCCTACGCCATCAATGTACTGGAGCCAGCGGTCCTTCAGGAGAAAGGCCTGATAAAATTTGTAAAAGACCTCCTGCCCGAAGGTCAGGCTCGTGCCGCTGTTCAGCAGCTCTTTGAGCAGTTCGTATTGAGCAGCCATTCACATCCTCGCTTTCTGTCTGTGGGATCTTGTTGGTGGGTTGATGGGGACCCAAGTCCCCGAAAAAAGGGAGGAGCCCCCTGAAAAGGGCCGCCTCCCGGTGTTGCGTTCGTGGCAGCTGCTTACTCTGCAGTGATGTACTTGTCCACGATGGACTGCAGAGTGCCGTCAGCCTTCAGCTCCTCCAGAGCAGCGTTGATGGCATCCTCCAGGGCAGAGCCCTTGGCCAGGCCGATGGCGTAGTCCTCCTCGGCGTAGCTGGTGTCCAGCACCTTCAGGCCGGGGTTGGCGGCCACATATTCCTTGGCAGGGGCGTTGTCGATGACCACAGCGTCCACCTGGCCGTTGTTCAGGGCCTGCACGGCGGTCAGGCCACTGTCGTAGGCCACCACGGCGTCATCGCCGAAGTCGTCGGAGCAGTAGATGTAGCCGGTGGTGCCACGCTGGGTGCCGATCTTTTTGCCGGCCAGGTCATCGGGAGAAGCAATGTCGGAGCCATTGGGCACGATGATGGACTGGATGCCGGTGGCGTAGCTGTCGGAGAAGTCCATCACAGCCTTGCGCTCGTCGGTAACGGTAACGCCAGCCATGACCATATCAGCCTTGCCCTGCTGCACGCTGAGCAGTGCGGCGTCAAACTCCATGTCGTCTACCTGCAGCTCCAGGCCCAGCTTTTCAGCAATGGCCTTGGCGGTGTCGATGTCGATGCCCGCGATGTCACCGGAGTCGGTGGTCATCTCGTAGGGAGGGAAGGTGGCGTTGGTGGCCATGGTCAGCTTGCCAGCCACCACGGTGGCCAGGCTGCCAGAAGCAGAGCTGGAAGCAGCTGCGCTGCTGGCTACAGAAGAAGCTACGCTGGAAGAAGCACCACCGCAGGCGGTCAGGGCCAGGGCAGCAGCGGAAACGGCGGCAGCAGCCAGGAAGCTGCGACGAGAGATCTTTTTCATATTCAAACACTCCTCTATGCACTGTATAATCTTACAACCGCCGGAAGGATGCGAATCATCGATGTTCCGGTCAATGCACTTAGTATAGTTTGAACAAAATGAAAAGTCAATAGTTGTGCATAATAATTCGTAAAATAAAAATTATTTTCCTGAAAATATGCAAAAAACCATTGAATATCTGAATATATGCAAGAAAATCCGGCTTTTTTACCGGGGCGTTACAGCCAGCGGGCGATCTCACCCCTGCTGCGCTTGGGCACGCAGTAGTCCCGGTTTTCATCCAGGTAGTATTTTACCCCGGTCTCCGGGGTCATGGGCACCACCCGGGCAGCGTGGGTGGGGTAGCCAAAGGCCACCATGCAGGCCAGCTTCAGCGGCTCTTCGATGCCCAGCAGCTCGGTGAGGGCGGGCTTGTTGATGGCACCCATGATGCAGCTGCCCACCTCCTTGTCCCAGGCGGCCAGGGTCATGTTGGCCAGGGCGATGCCGGTATCGACGGAAAGGTCGCCGGGAGCGGAGCTGTCCTGCAGGACGGCCACATACAGGGTGGGCGTCTCGTCGGCCTTGGGCATGCCCTGTTCCGGGGGCAGATAGGCCGCCCACTTGACCAGCGGCTGCACTTTGGCCACCATTTCCGGGCTCTGCACCACCACAAGGCGCAGAGCCTGCCGGTTGGCCCCGCAGGAGGACAGCCGCACAGCTTCCACGATGTCATCCACCACATCCTGCGGCACGGGCTTCTGCGCAAAGCGGCGGTAGGTGCGGCGGGTGACCAGAGACTCCATAACAGACATGACAAAACACTCCTTTTCCGGCGGGCGGTGCCCGGCGGTTTATTTGCGGTTTACTACCATATAAAGTATAGCAGTCCGGCCGGGGATGCGCAAGCCGGAGAAAAAACGTTGGCTCTTGACAAAAATATGCGGGGGG
>ERZ773252.3625-NODE-3625-length-11623-cov-4.155861_pt1 | contig 11623 bp, 7 predicted proteins | sample MGYA00580517_ERZ773252 | MGnify/ENA primary metagenome ERZ773252 (study PRJEB29015, sample SAMEA2737766) | human gut metagenome | biome: human gut; feature: human-associated habitat; material: faeces | place: China | collected 2012 ... | reverse complement strand
ATTCCCAAATCGCACTGGGAAGGGGTCAGACCCCAATGTGGTCAACCTAATGTCAACTTAAGACAAGTGCCTGCTCAGGGTAATGAATAACGGTGCGAAATCGAGAAAAGCGGAAGGTAGATTTGAAAAGAAGACACACTTTAATAGAGCTTCACAGAAAAAGCCCTATTAACAGCTATTGATTTTAGAATGCAACTTTTTTATTGTTAAAATGTGTTCTGCCTATTGCTTTGTTCTTCTTCCGCCGGAATGTTCTTCCAGGCATAATCTGAGATCTGCATCGGAGAGATTCCTTATATAGTCTATCAATTGCAGATAAATCGAAAAGATTACACAGGATTTTGGGAACTATTGTTTTGATACGTCCGATAATAAATGCTCGGTTTGCTTGGTATCGATATTTATTCGTACTTTTAGCGGTAATCTGAATTTCTTCATCAACTTGATTTTTAATAAGAGATGACAGGTTTGAAAGAAGTACGTTGATATAAAATTCTTGAAGCACTGAAGTAGTTGTTGCACCGGAAAATTCTTCAATAGCAAGGCGGCTTTTCAATTCCTTATATTTTGTTTCGACTGGCCAGCGATAGAAGTAAAGTTCGCGGAACATCTGTTGAGAAATATGTGAATCAAAAAGATTGGTGGCAAGATACTCTTTCGTTCCATCATTGAGAATGACTTCGATGACTCTTATATTGGTATCCTCAGTCCCGTCTTTTTCGTTGCCGGGAAGAACCGTGATTATGTCTCCAGAGCATTTCTTAGCAATGTTATAATTCTGTTTTAAGCGCATAAGACAAAGGTGCTGATGCTTGACACAGTAACGAAACATATCTTCAGAATAATAGCCACGATCAAAGATTACAACGCTGTTTTGATAGATATTTAAATCTTCTAAATTATGCAAATGCTCTAAAGCAGCAGAACGTTCAGAAGCAAGATACCGTTGAAAAGAAGCATGGACAATATAATCATCAAGAACATCATAAACAATGGAACCAAGTCCCATAGTAAAACGGCGGTTTGGATCAGGATATCCAAACATTTCACCAAAGAACTCGAAATTCGATTTCGAATTAGGCAATTCTATTTTGGAACCATCAATGGCAAATAAATGATATCCATTCCAAAGCTTACGAGATGGGAGCTGCTTATAGAATAAATTAACTGATAAATAGTAGAGCTCTTTAAATAAGGCAGGGTTAATAAATTGGCGAGCCTTTGACAGAGCCTGTTTTGAAATGTCAGGGAAATTATGGTTTTCAAGATCTTCCCGAATACGGGAAAGGTTTTGAAACATGGAGGCTTTTGAAGTGTAAAGCAGATACATAATTACTTGAAAAAGAGAAAGTTTTCGTTTACGAACAAAATGATTTTTCGCACGATGAGGTTCCAGTTTTTCTGGGGTTGTGATATACTCCTTAATGGATTGGATGATATTTTTGCAGATGTCAATTCGATTCATATGATATACCTCCTAAAGTGTAATTAAGGTTCGTGGCGAGACGAACAATTCCTTAATTAATAGGTCGCGAAGCGACCTCACTTTTAGGAGGTTTTGTCAAGTGCTTTTTTGTAAAAGAAGAAAAGAATTCCTTCAAATGCCGATGAAATCAGGGCTGAAGGAATTCTGAAATTTTTCTAAAATACTTAAGTCGACCACAGTGGGGTCAGACCCCATTAAGAAAATCCTTTTATACATACTAAGCTTAATGTCCTACCTGTGCAAATGTCCGTCCATCCAACTTCGTCCATTCCTTACGACCATTTGCCGAACGCCCCAAGATTACTGCTGCCGCAGCAGACATACTAGTAAAAGTATAATCATTTACAAATACATTATCTACAATTACACCATCAGTAATTAATTCATTTCTAAGATTCATATAACCAGCCTGAAATCCATCAGTAACCTTAGCGGCCACACGACTCCCTTTCATAACTACAAATTCAACCTCTGTTGTTAGATATCCTGTTGCACTTCCCCCGCGTCCTGCCAGTTTATACACTGGATCTTCTATTGAATCATCTTTGGAGATTTTAATATCCCATTTATTGGTAAATACATCTTCTAAGTACTTTTGCCGAGATTCTACTATTCTAGGTGTCCATTCATCTACATTAATAACCTGTGTAGTAAGCGTATAGGAAGTTGTTCCATTTTTAGACTGAAAATACTTCACTTTCTTTATATCAAAATCGTAATTTTGTGCTGCAGAATTACGCTGTCTTGTCAAAGGAACCAGATTGGCAATTTTATTCAACCAATATTTTTGCTGTTGAACATCTGGCCATATTTTCATCCATTCGCTATCTTTTCCTGGATGTTGCGGTAATACATGTTCAATAGTAAAAATCTTTGTATTATATGTAGCACCACCATCACTTACAAAAGAATCTAATCTCTGGATAATATAATTTCTCCTCTGCGCTGTCATGGAATAAACATCACCCTTCAAAGCCTCAATAAACTGTTGCTTCTCCCAATCTGTTAACTCAATATTTACCAACGGAGCCGACATACTATTGTCTGGTCTGCTCTCCATCTCAACCAAAATCCATTTATAACGATCCATACGATGATTCACATCTTGTGCTGTGACAAGCAGATATGAGGCCAGACGCTCAAGTTTACGGATAAACCAAAGTATATAATCCGAATCATTTTTTTGATCAACAAGAAATTTAATTGCTGGTGGCATCCAATCATAATTATTAGTCTTATTCAACCAATATAACAATCCATTAATTTCTTCTGCATTTTTTGTTGAAGAAAATTCACAATTCTTCAAACGTACATATGCTTCTGTATAAGGCTCTAAATAATCATCAATCAGTTCTTTCGGTGATGTAGTATTTACAACGTATTCCTTAAATTCATCCAACAAATTTTTCTTTGGACGTTCTTTAGCAAAAATAGTCCTAGTATGTGTAAACACTTCATTAAAGCCATCACGTCCTGTCATATTCTCAAGCTCTTCCCATTTTTCTGTATATGCCTGTTCTTCATCTTTTTGTAACTTTCCTATCGTCATAGACTTAATAATATCTGTAGGCAATAAATCAAGTCCACGACTATTCATAACAGAAAATACTCTAAAAGCAGATTCTTGATTTGGTGTAGATACTGCTACTAAAAAGCATCTTGTCAAAATAAATTGGCTAAATTTTAGAAGTTCCTCTTCATTACTGAATGACTCCTCAAATTTCTCCCGTAATACTATACAGTTTTTCTGAATATGCCTTTTTGCTTCGGTATCCAAAGTAGCAGGATCTATTTGCGCAAGCTCATTCAAATGAACATCTTGAATATATTTTGAGAAAAAATTCTGATCACGATCTCGTAGCAAAACACGTGGCTGAGCTTTTATTCCTTCAAATTTATTTCCTTTTTCTTGTAAATATATTTTAAACTCATTCTTGTTTTCTTCAGTACTAAAAGCATCTGCCATTACCGAAAATAAAATTGATAATGTTGTCAGTCTTTGTTGACCATCTATTACATCTGCATATGGCTTATTATCTTCCTTGATTAGCACAATACTTCCCAGAAAATAGTTGTCAATTGTCTCTGTCTGAAAAAAATCATAAAGATCATCAAACAATATTCCTGCTTGCTCTTCTGTCCACGCATACGGACGCTGATATCCTGGAATATGATATTCAAAATCCGCACTAAAAATCTTTGACAATGGATACTCCTTGCCTGTAATTTTATTATTCATAACTTGTTTTACCTCTTTTGTTCTTTTGACATTAAAACTCTATATTATTTATGACTATCAAGTTTATGATTTGTACTACATACTGCATTTGATATACCTTCGCACACAAAATAATTATTCATATATTAATCACACTCTCACTCTTTTTCTTGATCAGTATAAAACAATATTCCCATTAATCAGCGTACCTTTTCTTAAAGTTCACTGACTACAACACAACTTAATCTTTACTTCTTCTAAATTCTATCTTCTGAAAACTGCTCCTACTCCAATCAATTCTTAATTCGCATATTTCTTAAAATTCTCTGCCTGTTCAAGAACTTCCTTGTAAACCTCATCAATGGTTACTGGCGGATAACCGAACTCATCAAGCAACAGTATTAAATCCACTTGCAGATTTGCCTTAATATCATCACGGGCAGACCAATCGGTATAGCGTGACTTATCATCAACAATCAGCTTTATCCTTTTGGAAAGTTCAATCATTTTATCGTCCGGATATTCAAACTCAAACTTCTTGGAAACTGCTTTCAAAATATCATAGAAAGCTTTTTCCTCATAATCTATTCCCATATTCTTGAAGGAGTTTTTTTCTGTTTTCAGTTCAGACAACAACTGTGCAAGCTGCTCCGCAACATCATCAAGGACTTCGTTGGCATACGCTTCATCACGACGACGGTTATTATACTCATCAACAACTTTCTTGAGTCTGTCTGCAAATTCTACACCCATAATTTTATTAACTTTCTTAAACTCGTCAATCGCCTGAGAAAGAAGTCTTTGAAGTATCTTAATTTTCGTATTCGGCAACTGAATAGCATTTATCTTATCCATATACTCATCGCCGAAAATATCCACCGATATATGCTTTCCGGTTTCAAATAATTCCTCAATGCCATCAGACTGAATTGCACCCTCAAGCATTTTGCGGACACGAGCGTTCATCTGCTCAATATCCGGTGCATCGCCTTTTGTCAACTTGAAAAGGATAGAACGGACAGCACAATAAAAATGGATATAATCTTTATCTTCATCAGAGAATTTCTCACTTGAACTACAAAGGTTAAATGCCTGTTTCATTCTCTTGACTGCTGCCATAAATCTTCTTTCCAGTTCTTCAGACAACTGCACATACTCAACCGCACGGTTCAGGCAGGCAAGCTGTTCGGTAGGCGAACCATTGAAGAAATCACTGCTGTTAAAGTTATGGAACATCTGACCAAGAACTTCTAACTGGTCTTTTACAATCGTGATTGACTGCTCCACGCCTTCAAATTCTTCGCTCTCAAAATTCGTATATTTCTTGAGGGCAGTGTTCATGTTTTTTTTGATACCTATGTAGTCAACAATCAAGCCTTTATCCTTGCCCTCGCATACACGATTTACACGGGAAATCGTCTGAATAAGGGTATGCTGCTGAATAGGCTTATCAATGTAAATCGTATCAAGCTCCGGCACATCAAAACCAGTCAGCCACATATCTACAACAATGGCAATCTTAAAGTTTGACTTCGGATTTTTGAACTGACGGTCAAATTCTTTCCTATCCTCTTTTGTGCCAAGCATATCAAAGAGGTCTTTTTCATCATCTTTATTACGAGTCATAACCAACTTGATTTTTTCCATTGGCTTCAACTCTTTTTTATCTTTCTCACTCAGAACAACCCCGTCATCACAAATCTTCTTTTCTGTCCATTCCGGTCTGAGTTCCTTAACTATCTTATAGAAATCGTATGCTATATTTCGGTTGGAACATACAAACATTGCTTTGCCTGCTACAGTTGCACCTTCTGCCACACGGGTTTCATAATGTTTGATAAAGTCCTCCGCAACAGCACGAAGTCTGTCAGGGTCGCCAATAATAACTTCCATTTTGGCAACTGCTTTCTGGCTTTCTTCTACTTGATGTTCATTTGCTCCCTCAAGCTCACACTGTGCATAATATTCTTCAATCTGTCTTACCTTGTCCTGATTAAGCATAACCTTAGCTGCACGACCATCGTAAACAAGATTAACTGTAATACCGTCCTTAACAGCTTCCGTCATTGTATATGCGTCTACAACACCACCAAAGACTTCGATTGTTCCATCAACCGGAGTTCCGGTAAATCCAACATAAGTTGCATTTGGTAAAGAGTCGTGCAGATATTTGGCAAAGCCATAGGTTTTCTGAACACCTGACTCTGTAATCTTAACCTTCTGGTCGAGATTGATTTGGCTTCTGTGTGCTTCATCAGAAATACAAATAACGTTCGTTCTGTCTGTAAGAAGCTGCAAATCCTCTGTAAATTTCTGAATGGTAGTCAGATAAACACCGCCACTCTCTCGTCCTTGAAGCTCCTCACGAAGTTTCTCACGGGACTCAATACTTACAACAGTTTCATCTCCGATATATTTCTTTGAACCTACAAACTGTTTGGAAAGCTGGTCGTCAAGGTCTGTTCTGTCTGTAATAATGAGAATAGTCGGGGAAGAAAAGTATTTGCTTTTCATCAGCATACGGGTAAGGAAAAGCATTGTATAACTCTTGCCGCACCCTGTTGCTCCGAAGTATGTACCACCTTTACCATCTCCTTCAGGGCGAAGATGAGCCTTGATATTCTCATACAATTTATTTGCCGCAAAGAACTGTGGATAACGGCACACTATCTTCAAATCCTTATCTGAGTTATCCGGAAAATAAATAAAATCTTTGATAACTTCAAGCAAACGGTCTTTTCGGAAAAGTCCTTTTATCATTGTTACAAGAGAATTGATACCGTCCAGTTCTTTATCGTCTGAGTTTATCTTTCTCCACGCATAGAAGAAATCATACGGGCTGAAGAAAGAACCGTATTTATTATTTGCTCCGTCACTGATAACAACAAACGCATTGTATTTGAAAATCTCCGGAATATCTCTACGGTAACGGATTGTAAGCTGCTTATATGCATCCATTATGGTCGTATTCTCTTGTACCGCACTCTTAAATTCAAAAACAACAACAGGAATACCATTTACGAACACAATGCCATCAGGAATACGCAACTGATTATTTACGCCTTCAATTTCAAACTGATTAACCACTTTGAAAATATTGTTTTCGGGAGTGTCGAAATCAATAAGTTCAATATAGAGGTCTTTCTGCGTTCTATCCTCACGGTTAAGAATAAATCCATCGCAGAGCAACTTAAATACAGCTTTGTTTGCTTCATAAATCGTACCGGAAATATTACGCAGCATTAGAATGACACTATCCACCTCACTCGGTGTGATACCGTCTTTCGCATAGCGATTATAAAGGTATTGCTTCAGGTCGTCCGTAAGCAGAACCTCTGTCCTTTCTCTGTGTATCTGGTCGCCACTGACATAGGTGTAACCCTCGTCTTTGAACAACTCCATTATTGACATTTCCAATGCGTGTTCATTAAAATTTGCCATTGCGTTCACTCCTTTTGCGTTAGCGTTTCTTTCTTTTGCTCTTATTTTCAGCAGCACTCACATAGTAAGTATTATAAAGCTGTTGTATTACCTCATAATACTTGTCCTCAAATGTTTCAGCTTGTGCATCTGTATATTCTAATGGATTTTGATTTATTTCTTTATCAGGTTTTCTATTTCTTATTACAATAGCAATACTTTCAATCAACTCCATTAACCACATACACACTTTTTCTTCTTCACAATATGCAAGATTTTGAGAACTCCATACATAATCTATTGGTGGAATAGGTGTATCTTCATCAAACTCCATTTTCTTATCAATATAGTAATAAAAATACTCATCTACATATTCCCCGATAGAGAGTTGATTTATATTGAAAGTCCTTCTGAATTTATTGTTCTTATTTATGGGTTCAAACACGCTTGGCGTACCATTCCACTGCAAATCACGGTATCTCTCATAGCTTCTATGAAAATACTTTGCTCCATCATACAGATAATCCTTACCTATATTATATTGCTCAATATCCTTCTCCAAATCCATTATGCATTTCTGTACCCAACGAGTTCCTTGTATTGAATTACTTTTATATCCTGCTTGATGCAATATTTCATTCTGAAGTTCTTCCGTACAACGGCAATATTCCGTATAAATCTTTCTGGAATGTCTTTCTAGTGGATGCACATTAGCAGCTACAACACACCACGGTAAATAATCTCTCTCAGGCTCATTATCAATTAAAAACAAATGTGCTTTCGTTTCTAATTCTTTCTGTTCCTTTTCATCTTGTAGCTTTTGAATTTCTTTTTCGTGTCGTGTTTGTAACCAATATATCAAAAACGAAACAGCTATTGTTGCCACTAATGACAATATTCCAATGACTATCTGAATTATTTCTGCGGTTGTCATACCTACCACCTCCGTTAAATGATAATTTAGCAATGACTCTTTCAACATTATTTTTGGAGTTGTATAGCCAATTGAGCAATGAAAATAATAGGCAATTTGATGAAATTTGTACCTTAGCTTCAAGCAAACGAGTCTTTGCAAATGATTATGCAGCGTGCGGCGTACCATTTTATCGTGGAAAAGAGATAACATTAAAGCAATCCGGTCAACCAATTACTGAGCCACTTTTTATAGAAACATCTCATTTTGAAGATATAAAAAATAAATATGGTGTTCCAATGAAAGGCGATATTTTAATTACCGCTGTTGGAACTATTGGAAATAGTTATCTTGTTCAAAACGAAGAATTCTATTTCAAAGACGGAAACATTATTTGGCTCAAGAATTTTTCACACGGATTGAATTATTACGTGTATGATTTTATGCAAACTTCTATTTTTAAGCAACTTCTTGAAGGAATTTGCATTGGTTCTACACAAACGGCATTAACCATTGTTGCATTATCCAAGCTCCTGATTAAAATTCCTGACACTTATACTCTTGAAACGTATGTAAACAGAAGTTGTACCATACATAACCAAATAGAATATAACAACAAGGAACTATTGTATTTGCATAGCTTGAATAATATCTTACTTTCAAAACTAAGCCGCTAAATTATCATTTATCTTCTGCTTCAAAGCAATTCTATTTTCAATAGCAGTATTATAATCCACTATTTTTTGCTGTTCTTCGATTGGCGGAAATTCTATCTCAATTTCAGAAATATTACCAAATCTGCAATATTCTCTTGCAGAACCTTGTCCTAAGAACTCGCAATAACGCGTAAACCACTTCTGTCTTATTATCAGTTTCAAATAATGTGGCAACAACAAATCTGTTCTATGAACATAAAACACTTCATATAAAGAGGAACATATAGCACGGTCATACATATCATTGATAGCTATTGAATTTAATTCCATTCGAGCCGGATTAAAAATAAAATCATCTCTATAAAATACATTATAAATTGATGTATCGGCATCTTTCTGTTTTGGTGGAATTAACCCATCTTTTGATACTCCGCAGATTGGCAAATCAGAGCCATCATTTTTCTCTCGCCTTTGGGTTATAAGTTCTCCGAGTTTGCACTTAGTTAATTCCATAACCCAGTTCCTCCATTACCTTTAGTAAATCTGCCTTGGATTTTTCCTCTTGAACAAGAAGTTCCTTGAGTTCTCCCTGCAATGATTTCATTTTGGTATCAAAGTCGATATTCTCATCACGGTTGACAAACTCAATATACCTGCTCGGTACAAGAGTAAATCCTTTTTCTTTTACTTCTTCAAAAGAAGCTGAATAGCAAAATTCCGGCACATTCTCATAAGTTTCCTCATAGCCCTCCTGCTGCCAGTTATGATATACACTTGTAACTTTAGCTCTATCTTCCTCTGTCAATTCAATGTACTTCTTCTCATAAGGACTGCCCATCTGTCGTAAATCCATAAAGAGTATTTCATCTTCTCGGTTACGATAGCGTTTGAGCTTTCCGTTCTGTTCCACAACACGAGCCTTTTTATTCTTATTGAGTACCCAAAGGGTAACGCTGATGTCAGTGGTATAGAAAAGGTTTCTCGGAAGAATAATAATCGCTTCTACCAAGTGATTTTCTATAAGCTGCTGTCTGATTTTCAGCTCTGTACCGTCATCGGATAATGCTCCATTGGCAAGCAGGAAACCTGCCACACCGTTTTGTGAGAGTTTGGAAACAATATTCAGTATCCAACCATAGTTTGCATTGCTTGTCGGCGGGACTTCATAACCATTCCAACGAGGGTCGTCTACAAGCTCATTTTCAGCTCTCCACTGCTTCTGATTGAAAGGTGGATTTGCCATAATAAAATCTGCTTTAAGGTCTTTGTGCTGGTCATTGGTAAATGTATTGGCAGCCATCTCTCCAAGATTTGCAGAAATACCACGGATAGCCAAATTCATTTTTGCCAGTTTGAAAGTGGTATTTGTGTATTCCTGACCGTAAATAGACACTTTCTTTTTATTACCGCTGTGTGCTTCTACAAACTTGATGGACTGCACAAACATACCGCCCGAACCGCAACAAGGGTCATAAAGTATTCCATCGTAAGGCTCAAGCATTTCGGCAATCAGGTTTACAATACACTTTGGTGTGTAGAACTCTCCTTTACCTTTTCCTTCTGCAAGAGCGAACTTACTAAGGAAATACTCATATACACGACCTATAATGTCGTTCTCTTTATCATCCGTATTGATACGATTGATTTCATCAAGCAAAGAAGCTAACTTTGCCGTGTCAATATGTAAGCGGGAGTAATAGTTATCCGGCAAAGCACCTTTCAGTGCCGGGTTGTTCTTTTCAATCGTATAAAGTGCTGTATCTATCTTCAGGGCGATATCGTCCTGCTTTGCGTTTTCAATAATGTATTTCCAACGGCTTTCTTCAGGAAGATAGAATACATTTTCCTGAGTATAAAACGGTTTCATATCCGCATACTTTTCGCCGTGTGTAGCAATAATCTTATTACGGCATTCCTCAAACTTGTCACTGGCAAATTTAAGGAAGAATAAACTCAGAACAACGTGCTTATACTCCGCAGGCTCAACAGAACCTCTCAGTTTATCAGCACTTTTCCAAAGTGCTTCTTCCATTGATATTTCTTTCTTTGTTTTAGCAGTCCTTGCCATTTATAATTACCTCCGTAATACATCTATTATCATAATAATAACATAATTTGTCATTTCCTATATAAAAATTTATTGTATTGTCAAAAAACAGTGTAAATTATTGTATTATTTTTTTTGTATCTCAATTGGTGATATTTCCATAATCTCACTAGGCCATTCATTATTTTGTGATGGATAAAAATAAATATCATTTGACATCTTAAAATGATCGCCTAAAACATTTTCCATCTCATACACAAAAGTTAATGTTTCAATTTCTCCATTCCTACATTCTTCAAAAATATCAAATTTCGTTGCATATACACATCGTAAAACCGCCCCTGATTCTATATCACATGATTCAAAAATCCATGCTCCCATTTCTTTTTTCTGATTGTTTTTTATTACTGAAGTACATCTAAAATTTCGTATCGTACTTTCTCCGTCATTTTTCAATGTATACATAAATGTATGATAATGTTTAAAGGCCTCTTTATATCCACCCATAGTTTTCTCCGGATTTTCTTCTCTATATGAAACTTGAAACACATCTTTTTCCAAATTAAAATACTTTTCCAAATTTTCTTCTTTTAAATCCCAATATATATTTTTTAAATCTGTAAGTATTGGATAATATTTCGCCTGTTCGATTTTGGAATTTAATTCAATTAAGTATACACTTTTTTCTGTTAATATTTTTATCTCATTCTGAAGCTCCATCAATTTTCTTTCTGATGAATCTGAAAGTTCCTTATACCTTTTATTTTGATATAATGCAATTACCCCCAATAATACAGTTCCTACTGCTCCCAAATATGAAGCAATAAAGCCAAACCAAACTTCTTTCGAAAAATTTATAGCAATATTAAATGGGAAAACTTTT